>Ga0247841_10013905_pt1 | contig 10189 bp, 3 predicted proteins | sample LaCruzMarch2015__2_FD_192410 | JGI IMG/M metagenome (GOLD analysis project Ga0247841, IMG submission 192410) | Freshwater microbial communities from meromictic Lake La Cruz, Castile-La Mancha, Spain - LaCruzMarch2015_18m | ecosystem: Environmental > Aquatic > Freshwater > Lake | place: Spain...
GCCATCCTGGCTTGTGGCATGACCCTGGTGGTCATGACCGCCGGTATTGATCTTTCGGTCGGCAGTGTGGTCGGACTCACCGCCGTGCTGTTCTCGCTGATGTGCATCCATTGGCACTGGTCATGGCCGGCAGCGATCCTGGCCTGTCTGGTGGCCGGCCTGGCGTGTGGCGCGGTCTCGGGCACGCTGGTCGCGCGCTGGAACATGCAACCGTTTATCGCCACGCTGGTCATGATGGTCTTTGCGCGCGGCCTGGCCAAATGGATCTCCGGCGGCAAAAAGATTTCAACCGCCGTGCAGCATGCCGACGGCACGTATGCCTACGTGGATGTGCCGCGCATCTTCACCTGGATCAGCGCCAAACTGTTTGCCGACAACATCGCCGTGGTCACGCTCATTTTCCTGGCGTGCGCGTTGATCGGGTATGTCATCTTGTCCAAACTTCGCTGGGGGCGCTACATCACCGCCATCGGCGGCAATGAAGAAGCGGCGCGGCTGTCGGGCGTGCCGGTCGCCCTCACGAAATTGCTGGCCTATGGTTTGTGCGGCCTCTTTGCGGCCGTCGCCGGCATGTGTCAGGCAGCCCAGGAACAGCAGGGCGATCCCGAAGCAGGCCTGTCCTATGAGCTGACCGCCATCGCCATTGTCGTCATCGGCGGCACCTCGCTGGCCGGCGGCCGTGGCGGGATCGGGCTGACCATCCTGGGCGCGCTCACCATCGGCTATCTTGAGAAGATTCTCAGCATCAATGCGGTGGGCGAAGCGCATCGCTTGATGTTGACCGGCATGATCATTGCCGCCGCGGTGTTATTCCAAAAATCACGCAAACAATAACTCACCCAGCAAGGAACCATCATGAAACTGTGCATTGGTCTGGCCCTCTGCCTTCTGGTCGCCGCCTGCGGCAAACCGGGCGCACCGCCCGCGCCCGCGGCACCTGCCGCGGCGAAAACCTACGTCATCGGCATGAGCCAATGCAATCTTGGCGAGCCTTGGCGCGTGCAAATGAACGAAGACATCCGCAACGCGGCCGCCGCACACCCGGCGTTGTCCGTCGTCTTCAAGGACGCGCAGAACGACGCGCTGCGCCAAGTCGCGCATGTCGAAGAATTCATCAATGCCGGCGTGGATGCCATTATCGTTTCGCCCAAGGAAGCCGCGCCATTGACGCCACCGATTGCCGCGGCTTTTGCGAAGGGCATCCCCGTGATTGTGCTTGACCGCCGCGTGCTGGGCGACGCCTACACTTGTTTCATTGGCGCGGACAACAAGAAGATCGGCAAAGCGGCCGGCGCATGGATTCTCCACACGCTGGGCGGCACCGGCGCGGTCGTTGAACTAAAAGGCCTGATGACCTCGACGCCCGGGCAGGACCGCCACAGCGGTTTCCGCGCCGGCATTGCCGGCGGCGCGCTCGAGATTGTCTTCGAGGCCGATACCAAATGGCTCGAACCGGACGCGCGCAAGGAAATGGAATCCGCGCTGGCGCGCGGTAAAACAATTGATCTGGTCTATGCCCACAACGACCCCGGCGCGCATGGCGCGTACCTCGCCGCCCAAGCCGTCGGCCGCGAAAAAGCCATGCGCTTTGTCGGCATTGATGCCCTGCCGCAGGAAGGCCAAATGTATGTCAAGCAGGGCATTCTGGCCGCCAGCTTCGAGTATCCCACCGGCGGCAAAGAGGCCATTGACACCGTGCTGGCCATTTTCGGCGGCACGGCGGTGCCGAAGGAAATCACGCTCAAGTCGCGCATATTCACGCCCGAAAATATCGGTGCGGGCGGCACGTGGCTCGAATGAACAACCTTACCCACATCTGCGCGCGATGGTCGATGAACACTGCCGCAAACGCGCTGCGTTGCGGAGTCCTTGTCGCGTTGTGCGTGACCGCCAGCGCACCACCTGCGCGGGGTGCCGGCGGGCAGTACAACAATCCCGCCGACTTCATCCCGCCGCGCGAGCCGCGCGAACGCCTGGCCGCCAACACGCGCACCATTGCCGCCACCGGCGAGCGTGTCCCCAATGCCGCGCTGATCATGTACAAGCGCCATTCGGAATTTTTCTACGAATTGAACCATGTCGTGCGCCTGGTGCCGGGCATTGTCAAGGATCGCGAGAAAATCTGGTCGGTGGCCGCCACGAATGTCAACGTGGAGGACGCGCCCGGCAGTGTCATCGCCACGTGTGTCCTTGCGGGTGTTACGCTCGTGACGGAGTTCATTCCGCTCGGCACTGCCAGCGACACCGGCACGTGGGAAGGCGCGGCGTTGTATAAAGTCACGACCGCGCCGCCGACACCCGTGCGGGTGCGCATCGGCGCCGGCAACGGCATTTTTAGCGCGCACAGCCAATGGCCGGCGGTGTTTGCAGGCGCCACCGCCTTGCCACTGCCGGGGCTGACGCTCACCCGCGGTGTGGCGCGGTTTCTCAGCAGCAATGACCAGTTGCATATCTGCGCCAAAAGCGCGGGTGTGCTCAGCACCAACAAGGCCGGCGTGTTGCGCGCAACCTTTGCTGGCGGCGCCGGGTATGTCATGTTCAGCGCCGCGACCACGCCGGCGCGCGCCGCGACCTTGATTGCCGCGCCCGCCGCGCGTGAAGAGCACAAGATCCGGGCGCGCTATGCCGCGCTGCTGCGCAGCACGCTGGACACGCCCGTGCCAGCGCTAAACCAGGCGTTTCGCACGGCCATCTACCATCTCGAATATGTCTGGATGCCGCCCTACGGCTGGCTTGAGTGCCTGCACCACTGGCCGGCATTCTGGCATATGCAGGCGGGCGCCGGCGCCGATTGGCTGGGGCAGCGCCGCCGTGCGCGCCTGTGTGCCGCCACACATGCGGACAATCTCATGCCCAACGGCGCCATCCCGCAGTTTTACCCGGATGGCACGATCCACGACCATTTCGGCGGCACCACCCATTATTGGGCATGGCAATTGCGCCACTATCTCGATTTCACCGGCGATACAAACTTTGCGCGTTACTGTACCGCCGCCTTCGATTCCAACCTCGTGTTTGTCGCCCGCGAACGCGATCATGACGGCGATCTGCTCCTCCAATGGAAGCAACAAATCGGCAATCAGGAAGACTTCATCGCCACGCCCTACAACGGCACGACGCCAACGGTCGAGGGCATCGCCATGCTGCGCACCCGCGCGCTGCTGGCCGATCTCGCCGGCGATACCAACACCGCCCTGCGCTGCCGCGCCAGCGTGGATGTCATGCGCCAGTCGCTCCGAGACACGCTCTGGATGCCGGACCTCGGCCGCTTTGCCTATTATCGCGACCCGTATGGCAAGCGCTTCCTCGATGGCCCCTATCACACCTACACCCAGCCCACCATCTACGGCATTCTTGACGAATTCGACAGTTACACCAATCTGCGCCACCTGCGCGACCGCTTCACCGGCGCCGGCGGCGAAGTCTATTGCGCCAACATGTTCCCCACCCATCATATCGGCACCACGGGCGCGCAGGCCGGCACAGCCCAGCAGCCGTGGGCCGCATGGGCGCTGGCGGCGCAGGGCCTCAATAACGAAACCTATCGCCCGCTCAAGGCCGCTGCCGATTGGGTCATGGATGCCAACCATCGCGGCGCATGGCCTGAAGTATCCATTGAAACACCCAGCACCTATTTTACGCCGCCGGCCGGCCTGTTCATCGCCGCCGTCGCCGAAGCCCTGTTTGGCTTGCGCGTGGATCGCTTCGCCAACACGCTTACCATTGCGCCGTCGTTGCCGGATGCCTGGCCGCACGCGGCGTTGACGCTGCCGGGCTACGCCGCGACCTACCAGCACAGCGCCACGACGTTCTGCTACACCGTGCGCACACAACAGCCGATTGCGTATCGCATCGCCTGGAGCTTTCCGCCGTCAAAGATCACCCGCGTGTTGCTGAACGGCACGCCCGCGGCGTTCACCATCGAAGCCGGTGTTGGCCGCGTCATCGTGCATGCCGCCGCGCCGGCCGCGCGACAATTGACCATCACCGTCGTCACCGCGCCCGTCGCGCATCACGCGCTGCATCCCAAGTCCCTTGCGGAAGGCGCGGCGTTCAATGTGCGTGTGCCAGGCTGCCGCATCGTTGCCGTGGATGATCGCTGCCGGATGCTCGCGCAGCAACACATCGCCGCCGACGGTTCACTGCGCGCCACCGTGAACACGGGCTTGTTACAGCCCTACCGGCGTTTTGGCACGCTGGGCCAACTCAACTTTTCCAAGCGCACCTTTTTCGTGCAATGCCAAGCCGCCACCGGCGTGACGTTCTGGCTGCCCATCGATCTGTTGATTCTGCCGCCCGTCGAAGCGGCGGCGGGCACGCTCACCAACAACATTTCTTGGCGTCTGCCATTGGCCATGCGTAACAATACCAGCACGCCGCTGTATGATACCTGCTGGCTCACGCTTGGCCGTCATTATGCGCCGGTGCCGGTCGCACTCGCGCCGCGCGCGGAAACAAACGTGCTGGTTGCCCTGCCCGACACGTTCGCGCGCCGCTTGTCGCCCGGCGACAATCAGCTCGGCCTGCTTGTGCCGCACCATGGCCGCGTTGCACTCGTCGCGCGGCTCGAACCGGCCACGGCATCCGCGCTGACGCAGCTCGCGCTGCCGCCCGACCAAATGATGCCCGACAGCAGTTGGGCGTCGTTGCGCGGCGTGCATACCCATAACAACATCTATTATTTTGGCGCCTATGCCTTGGCGGTGCCGCCCCTGAACGGCATGGCGGGCGTGACCAATCTTGCCTTGCCCGGCCTGCCGGGCCTTTCCGCAAATCTGGTCGAGCGCAAATTTATTCCGGTCTCCGGCAATGCCGGCAAGCCCGCCTTCCAGCTCAGCCTGCCGCCGGGCCGTTACAAGAAATTGTACCTCGTCGTGCTGCCCTTGCTGGATTTTCATGACATCTATTCCGACGTCGCGGTCATTACGCTGCGCGACACGGACGACAAAATTGTCTGCACCAAAACATTGGCGCTGCCGGGCGACCTGGATTGGTGGTGGCCGCCCACGGCGACTTTCTGGCAATATGCCACCGCGCAACGCACGCGCACCACGCGCCGCGGCTGGCTGCCCTTGCGCGCCAGCACCGACGCCGACTGGCCGGAAGGCATTCCGCCGCATTTCCCGAATTATGCCGAATGGTCCGACACCCGCGCGCTAGTCCTGCCCAACTGCGTGGTGAACCTGATTGAAATCACCGTGCCGCGCGTCGCGACCTTGAAATCACTCACGGTCCAAACGGTGGGGGCCGACCCTGCCTTTGGCATTTTGGCCGTCCTCGCGGATAAATTATAGGATCCGACTCATGACTATGAAGACACCACTCCGCCCGTTGATGCTTTTTGTGTTGTGGCTCAGCACGGCCGGTCTGACTGCCCGCGCGGCCATTGCCAATCCTGATTTTGAGACGGGCGACTACAGCGGCTGGACGCGCACCGGCGCGGCGTGGGGCGCCGCACCGGCCACGGCCACCTGGCCGTCGTCCGGCTTCCACGGCCTGTATCACGCCAATTCCTATTTTGCCGGCGAGCCGGCGACCGGCACGCTGCGCTCGGCCACGTTCACGCTCACGCCCGGCGCGCGCATCGAGTTTCTGATGGGCGGCTGGCGGTCGGCCGGCGTCAGCGCATCAAATTACAACTATGTCGCGCTCTGCCGCGCCACTGATGGCGGCGAGCTTGCCCGCGTCTACGCGCCGAACATCACTGGCGCGATGGCACTGCAACGACTGTCCCCGGCACTGAGCACCACGACGGACGTGTACGTGCTGGTCGTCGACAATTGTTCCGACAGCGGCTACGCCTGGCTGTCCGTCGACTATTTCACGATTTTCACGCCGCTGCCCACCACGTCACTGTTTGATTTCGAGGCCGGCACGTACACGAACTGGGTCGCCACGGGCACCGCGTGGGGCAGCGAGCCGGTGACGACAAACTTCGTGCCGATATTTCTCGAACATATCGGCCAGCATGGCGCCTTCTACGCCAACTCCTTGCTGGGCGGCGAGCCGGCCGTCGGCACGCTGCGCACCATCGCATTCCCCTACCCGTCCAATACCCTGGTGCGCTTCCGCATCGCGGGCTGGTCTTCGTATGGTGTCGGCAGCGCGGGCGGCGCCTACAACTATGTCGCATTAAAACGCGCCGCGGATGGCGTTGCCTTTACGAATATCTTTGCGCCGAATCAAACCGCGCCGATGGTCGTCCGCGAGTTCAATTGCCCGGCCGCCTATGGCCAGAGCGTCTATGTCGAGGCCGTCGACAATTGCCCGAGCAACGGCTTTGCCTGGCTGGCGATTGATTTCCTCGACGCGCTGCCGACGTACAACCAACTCTATGCCGTGCCGCTGGCCGGCGCCTACCCACGCACGTGTGGCAGTGTGCCGTTCCTTGTCGCGCCCGGCACGCCGACCACGTTTACGCTCAACACCACGGCCAGTAATCTTTATTTTCTGGGCATGATCAACACCTACGACAATGGCTGCGCGCATTGGACCGGCCATCCGGAGATGGCCAAGCCGCGCACGGACATTCAATACATCGGCAACCGCATTGGCACGCTGCGCCTCGTCTATGCCGACACGTCGGTGGACACAATCCCGCTCGTTTTCGGCGCGACGATCTGGTCCTTCGAACAGTGGGCCGCGCGCACCTCGAAGGAGCCGTTCCTCTCGCGGCCTGATTGCGCCGCCGTGTTCAGCAATTGCTTCAAGCTGAAGGAAGGCGATTTCGCCGTGAATGGCATCGACAGTCGCGCCTATTTCTATCTGCCGGTCAAGCCGGCCGCCAAGACGATTGCACGCATCGAGGTGCAGGACAACGCCGCCGTCATCGGCAGCCCGCTCATCTCGGCGTTGACGCTCGACATGCCGGCAGTCACGAATAATCTGGTCGCGCTCGGCCCGCATTATGTGCCGGCGAGCGAGCGTGCATCCGGCCTCGATGCGCGCACTCCGGGCGACTGGTCGAACGCGCTGACGGCGCTCGCGCAGCGGCTGTACACCCGTGACGAAGACCTGCCGACCACGGTCACGTTGCTCGACTACCCGACACACTTGCGCGCGCCAAAGCTGTTGTTCCACGCGCAGCCCGGCGCACAACATTTTGCCGACATGCTCTCATGCATGTGGATGGCCAACATCATCGCGCTCGACGAAAAGTTTTTTGCGCACAACGGCGAATTCCACGAGTCCGGCTGGCGCTATCCGCACTATGGCAGTTATTCCGGCATCGGCACGTGGGCGCCGCTCGGCATTTACTACGACGGCATTTTCGGACGCTGCTCCGATCATCTCGCCACCCTTGCCTTGCGTTGCATCGACAATCGCATGCGCGTCACCAATTACATCAATTACTGCGATCAACAGCTCTACTATTATCGCAGCGATCACGATCCGGCCAACGGCCCGCCGAACTACGATCACGACATCACGCGCTATCCGACGAACGCGCCGCCGCACTGGTCGTTTGTGATGAGCTGGCCGGGCGCGACGGTCGGCCAGATCAACGAAGTGTACGGCAATGAAGAGACGGACGGGCACGGCGCGACGATGGTCGGCCGCTGGGTCGCGTGGCGGCATCTCGGTGCGCCGACCGGCGGTTGGTTCAGGACGCCGCGCACGCAAATCTACGGCAAGAGCCCGTGGCAGGCCACAATTGACGCGGCCGAATTTGTCTGCTGGCTGCTCGACTACACCGCGCGCGACGTGGTCTGGTGCGAAGGCGAAACGACCGGCTGGGGCGGCAACGGTGCCTTGGTGCCGCCCAATATGACCGGCGCGACAACGCGCGCACAGATTGTGACCAACTATGCGCTGGCCAATATGTATGAGCCGTATCCCGCCTACCTGTGCCTGGTTGGCCTGCAATGCTCGGCTGACATGGCGGATGCTTTGGGCGACACCAACAAGGCCGCGCGCTGGCGCGCCTATGCCGATAGAATTCACAAGGGCATGACCAACGAGCTGATCGTCAGCTACAACAGCAAGCCGGCCTGGCGCCAAAGCCCGTATTCCGTCTATCCCAGTTTCCAGGATTCACTGGTGCCGGCGTGGTTTGCCTGGTACCACGACGGCCTCGACCCGAACACGTTGCCGGCCAATCTGACGGCGATTACGCGCAACACCTTCGACCGCCAGATTCACCAGCCATGGCAGCACGCGCAAGTGCTGGGCATGGGCTACGGCCAGGGCTGGCTGACGAAGGCCGCGCTGGTGCTTGACGCCATGGATGACGCCGGCATCTTGCTCACCAATCTTGCCAAGTATAGCTACGACAAGAACATGAATTATGTTGATCCGGCGCGCGGTATTGATTGGCGGCTCTATCAGTGGATCATTCCCGAAGGCGCCAACATTCTGCCGGATGGCAGTTGGTACCGCATCAGTGATCTCGGCAATGGCGCGAATCAAGGCATTGCCATGCACGCCTTGGAGCTGTGCGCCGGCATTGACGACACCCATCCTGACCAACTCAAGATTCTGCCACGCACACCCGCGCCGCTGACTGGCATCACCGTCAGCAATTTTCCCGTGCTGATCCCCAATCCCGCGTTGGAACACACCGCCGGCAATGCGCTCCTGACGCGCGCCGAGGTGAGCTACTCGTACACGCGCTATCCGCCGCAGTTCTCCTTGACCAGTGTCGCGCCGCTGCCGACACTGGCCGTGCGTTTCGGCCCGTACACGCAGGCCGAAGCCGCTGCGCTGACCAATGAATTGCTGCTGCCACCCGGCGCAATGTTGCGCACAGACACGTCCGGCAAGTACCGCGGCAGCACGGCCTATTGGCTCTGGGCCGAAGGCATGACCAATGTGACGAACGTCACACTGCCGATTCCAGAACCTGTGACGATGTTCGGCCAGCATTTGTCGACACTCAGTCTGTGCCTGATCATGCGCGGCATGAAAACACACTAACGATTAACTGACGATATTATGCCCGCCTTCCAAATGCCCACCTTAGTACTATCTGCGCTGCTGAGTCTGTGTGCCTGCGTGACGGCATCCGCCGCCGGCCATTACAACGCGCCGGAAGATTTCGTGCCACCGCGCGAACTGCGCGAACGCATCGCCGTCAATCAACGCACCGTCGCCGTCACCGGCGAGCGCGTGCCCAACTCGGCCCTGTGCGCCTATCTTCGTCATTCGGCGCACGCATACCTGAACCATGTCCTGCGCATCACGCCCGGCCTCGTGCAGGATGGCCGGGTCATCTGGTCAACGGCGGCGACCAACCTTGTCGTCGAGGACACGCCCGGCCGGGTCGCCGCCTCATTCATCATTGGCGGCGTGACCACCACGACGGAGTTTCTGCCGCTGTTGGTCAACAGCAGCACCGGGATGTGGGCCGGCGCCGCATTGTACAAAATCACCACTTCGCCGCCGACGCCCGCGCTGGTGCGACTCAGCGCCGGCAATGGCTTCTTCTTTGCGCATACCGTCTGGCCGAATGTCTTGTATGATCTGGTGCCGGCGCCCTTGCGCGGGCTGACTTTGGCGCACGGCATCGCCGGCTGTAGCAGCAGCAATGACAATCTGGCGGTCCGCATGAAATGTTCGGGCATGCTGGCCACCAACGCGCGCGGCGTCGTGCGGGCATCGTTTGCCGATGGCACCGGCACCGTCATGATCAGCTTTGCCACCACGGCGGCCCGCGCCGACGCGTTGATTGCCGCCGATGCGGCGCGGGCAGAACAGCAGCTCGCCGCGCATTATGCCTCGCTGATGCAGAGCACGCTCGCGACACCGGTCGCCTCGCTGAACCAGGCGTTCCGGTCGGCCATCTACAATCTCGAGTATGCCTGGCTGCCGCCTTATGGCTGGGTCGAATGTCCGCACCACTGGCCGGCCCTCTGGCACATGCAAGTGACCGCCGGCGCGGAATGGCTCGGTCAGTCTGCCCGTTCGCGTGTATGCACCGCCACGCATGCGGAAAATCTTTTGCCCAGCGGCTCCGCGCCGGAGTTTAATATTGATGGCACCGTGCGTGACGATTTCGGCGGGTCAAGCCACTTCTGGGCCTGGCAGTTGCGCCACTATCTCGACTATACCGGCGATACCAACTTTGCGCGCGCATGTCGGGCAGCCTTTGATCGCAATCACGCTTTTGTCCAGCGTGACCGCGACCGTGACGCCAATTTGCTCCTGCATTGGAAACAGCAGATCGGCAATCAGGAGGATTTTATTGCCA
>Ga0247841_10013907_pt1 | contig 10188 bp, 17 predicted proteins | sample LaCruzMarch2015__2_FD_192410 | JGI IMG/M metagenome (GOLD analysis project Ga0247841, IMG submission 192410) | Freshwater microbial communities from meromictic Lake La Cruz, Castile-La Mancha, Spain - LaCruzMarch2015_18m | ecosystem: Environmental > Aquatic > Freshwater > Lake | place: Spain...
GATTGCCACGGTAAACGCGTCAACCTCGTTGGTGTCCAACAAGTTGACCGCCCGGTCTACAAAGTAGAGTTGCCCCAGGTCTTGGCCGTGGTTGTGTTTCTGCCAGGCCAGCAAGCGCGCCGCGTAGCCGGCCGCGCCTTCCGCTGCCACATAGACAACCGGCCAGATCTTGGCAACCTGAAAGGCATAGTCCAGGGCTACAAAGCTCTTACCGCCGCCTGTGGGGCCGTAAAGCAGCGTTTGGCCGTGTTTGGGGATCTCACCTTTGACCAGCCACGCCACAGGGGGGAAGTCTTTAACCTGGTCGGCCGGTATGGGGCGAAACTTGGAGACCGGCCCCGGGTCATCGTGCGGCCCCGAGCCGTTGCCACTGGGGGGGATCACCACCACCGAAGAGGCCGCCAACGCGGCGTAGTCAAGATCTGCCAACGCGCGCGCTTGCATTCCGGCTGGGGGCATGTTATCATGTCCTTGACCGTGGTTTGCCGCCGCGGTCAAGCCGCCGTCGCCGGTCAGGTCTCCCGCCTGGCCGGTTTGCTTTTCTTCAGCCGCCGTCATTTCTCACCTCGCTGTCATCATTGCCGGTTGTTCGTATCCAATCGTTCCGCTCCCGCCGTGCAGATCGCCGGCGGCAAGAATTAGCTCGATGCCTTCCCTTGCCAGCTCTGAAGCCGACTTACCCGCGGCTTGCGCCTTGTGGGCCAGTCGCGACCGTTCAGAGTCGGTCAGCCGCACATGGAGCCATTGCTTTCTACCTCTTCGCTCGTCTTCCATCGGTCAAACCTCCATAGGGTAACAAAAAGGGCCAGCAAACAGCTTGCCGGCCCCTCGAAGTTAGCAGAGATTGCTCAACCTTGACAGTGTGAGACACTATGATATAATTAACCTTTGTTAGCGCGAAACAAAACGCGCAAGCAAGGGTTAATCGTCAACGGGAGAGGCGCCCCCCAGGGCCGGCTAGCTTAGTGGGGCGTCTCTCTCGTTTTAATCCGTTCGCTCATTGTATCACTTAACGCTCAAATCTCCAACCGATAACCACAAAATTGTCACAAAAGAAAAGCGCCTCCCCTGCTTAGGGTGGGCGCTCGTAGTCTGCCTGTCTACCAATCTCGCAGAAAGCGCGCGCCGCCCCCATTGCTGGGGGTTGTCTTCTCCGTGTGACCCCGTAAACCTCACGGGGTTGCCAAGTCAGGGCTTTGAGTCTGTCAGCAATGGGGCGGGGATCCATTGCCGGTCAGTCGCGGCCCCAGGGTCAGGATACGGCGAGACGGGTGCATCTCTCCTTGAGCTTGCCCCTATTATACAATAAAAACGTGATACTCGTCAAATGACACGAGCCTGTTTTTACTACAGATGTTCTATCGCGTTTCCGGATCATCGTCGCCCCGTCCTGGAGCCGTCACTATCACCTGGAGCCGCCCGGATCATCGTCGCCCCGTCCTCATTCCCCGCCCTTGCACGTCGCCACGGCCAGCCGGCGCGCAATCTCTGCCGAGCTATGGGCGTCATAAACCCGCAGACATTGCGCGCCGTAGGCCAGATCACCGGGCCAGGGCCGCCCCAGTTGCTCCCGGATCGCGTTATGCAGGCGCAAGGTGAAATGAGGCGAGAGGGTCAGCGCGCGCAGCCCTGCCACGAGGCCGCTCGTGGATTCGATTACGATCACGACCAGCAAGGCGCGCGCCGCTGTCTCTGCCCACTCCGGGGGCGCCGTGCGTTCCTCAGAATCTACATTCCAAATCGAGTATGTCGAGTCAGCCCAGGGCAGATCACCAAACTTCCAGCAAAAGAAGATCACGTCATCGCGCACAGCCAGGGCGAAACGGGCCGGCCCGCCTTGGAACGCTTCCAGCTCTGCCGGGGTCAGGTTCGGATAGAACAAGCGCAGCTCGTGCCCGCCGCCCCGGTAGTTGTACTCCACATGCTCAGGCCAGCTCGTGCGTCCCTCGATGTAGGGCTTGCCCACGCTCAGGATTGACCAGCCAGCGGGCAGATTGTCAGCCATCGGCCGCCGCCCGCCCCGCGGAGTCCGGCCAGGCAATGACGGGCGCGCCGGAAGCGTCGCGCTGGTCTACCGTTGCCCCCGGTTGGGCGCCTGGCCCTTCTGGCGTCGCGTCCTCCAGCAAGCGGTCTACCAGATCCAGGAGCAACGCGCGGTCACTGGGCGGGAGCTGGGAAAACTGGCCCAGGATCGCCGCGAAGTCAACGTCCGCGGCCAGGTCAGGCGCGCCGCCGGGATCGCCCAGCCACGGCCGCCCCTGGTCGGGGTCCCAACCCGCCGCGCGCAACGCGGCCAGGCCGGCGTCAAGATAGCCCGCCGCGCGGATCGTCGCGGGATCGTAATTGCAGCGCACGGCCGCGCAGAGGAAGTGTAGCGCGTACGCCATGCGGCCCACGGCTGCCAGGTCAGGCGCCGGCGTCGTGCTCAGTTTGCTGGTCACCGTTCCGCAACCGGGGCAACGGTCAGCCGGCGCGCCGGCGGTGGTCAGCCAGCGATAGCACGGCCAGGCTTCGGCGTCGCGGTGGTCATCTTCGCGCCGCAGTTCGGCGCCACAGGTCAGACAGAAAACGGGGATCATAGGTCACCTCTCCGAGGGTGGGCCGGCCCAGGATCACCCCGAGCCGGCCCACCTGGTTAGCTTGCGCGCCGTAGCGCGGTCGCGTGGTCAGAATTCGGGCCGGGTCTCCCAGCCATCTTGTCCAGTTCTTCGGCGATAAAACGCAGCGCACGGGCCAGCGTGCGCAAGATCGCGGGGTTACATACGCAGACTTGGGTTTTGCCTTTGGGCTGCCCTTTCATCGGGTCACCTCGTTTCCTGGTCAGCTTGCGCGCAGCGCCGCGATAACTTGCCGGGTCACATCGGGAGCGACCTTCACAAAGCCGGCGCCGTCCTTGGTCCCGATCATGGCGCCCCGCCATAAGGCCCGTAGAGCCGCTTCCATTTCAGCCGCGCGGCCGGGTTGCTCCTGGCCCGCAAAACGCCCCGCCCACGCGTTGACCAGCGCCGCGCCGGTCACGCCCGCCGGCGTCATATCGGCCGGACCGTAGGCTTGCCCTTCGATCATCAGCACGGGCCGGCCGTAGGAGCTGGCCGCGTGCGCGGTGGTCAGGGTCAGGGTGTCAAGCTCTGCCGTCGGCGTCATGGGCAAGCCGAGCTCTTCCAGGCCCGCCGCGAGCGCGTTGGCTACTTCCATCATTTGCGACCGGCTGGGACATGGCCGCAGATCATCCAAGATGCGCGACATGTCCCAGCCTGGCGCGGCCCACTCTGCCGGGGTCGCGTGCGCGCCCATGTAACGGGTCCACAGGTCGTCAAAGTCTTGGGTTGCCATCGGATCACCTCGTTTTAGTGTGCGCCGTTCGCGCAGCGCGTTTGCGGTCAAGGGGAAGCCCAGTTGCGCCACAAGATCGAAGATCTCACCGTCATCATGCGCCGGCGGCCCCTCGAGCTGGCCGCGCAGCCAGGCGTCAAGGTCAATCGTGGTCACCTGGTTCCCGCTGCGCAGGATCAAAAGCCCGTCATCCTGGTTCAAGCTGCCCAGCTCTGCCGGGTCGTCTACCTGGTGAGCATCCCGCAAGTGGGCCAGGATTGCGGCCCGGTCGTCACTCTGAAAGCCGCACAGATCGCAGATATAGCCGCGGCCGATCGTGGTAGGTTCGGTCATGGGTTCACTTCTCCAAGCCCAGCCGCATAGTATGCGCAGCGCGTGCCGTCCACATTAAGAGCCACCAGCCGCCCGGCCAGATGAATCACCGCGCCGGAATCGCCCAGCGCGTCAATCAGGTCAGCCGCGCCAGAGGCCCCCAGGCCCACGCGCAGCATATCGGCCGATACAGCCCAGTGCCTGCATAGCGTGCGGACCGCCGGCGTCTCGCGCGCCCAAGCTACCACATCGGCCCCCGGTCGCAGCTCTACCGGTTCGGGGATCGCGCCACTCACTACATCGGCCATCATGGGCATACAGTCTTGAATTACGATCATCCGAGCACCTCGTTAGCGTTTCAGTCGGTCTATTTCGGCCACGGGGATATACCAGCGCCCGCGCCGCTTGCTCGCGTTGACTAGCCCGCCCCGGATCATGCCGGTTATGGTCTCCGCATCGCAGCCCAACGCGCTGGCCGCCTCTGCCACGGTCACACCGGGCCGGTCTGCCCAGGGTTGCCGGGCCATGACCTCCTGATAGAGCTTATCGGCCCGTTTCAGGGCTTGCTTGTCCTTCCAGATCGTTTCCCGCCGGGTGTCAAACGCCGCGGCCAGGTCTATGTCTGAAAGTCCGGATAGCTTGCCCTCGAGCCGCAAGCGATACAAGACCAGCATCCGCGCCGCCTTCGTTTCGTGAGTTGTGGTCACGGTTGCCATCGGTCACCTTTCCGCCCCCGGTTGGGGGTCAAAAGCCTTTCGGCCAGCGCCTGGTGAGCCTGTCGCCGATCATGTCGCCGATCACCTGGTGAGCCTGTCGGCGCCGGCCTGCCAGCCAGCGCAGCGCGGCCAGGATCATTATCGCGCCGGGCACGCTTACCGCAACTCCCAGCGCAACCCCGGCGATAACCTCAAGCCGGATCGCCGGCAACCGATCACCCGCGACCAGCGCCAGGGTTGCCGCAAAGCTCAGGCCGGCCGCCAAGATCGCCGCTTTCATGGTCGCACCGCGCGCTTTTCTAACAGGGCAAAGCACACATCTTCGCGAATGCTGGCCAGCCGGTCGGTGAGAATGGGCAACCCGCCCAGCTCCGCGAATTGTCTTACTGGGACGATTGTCCAATAGTTCGGCATGGTGCCCCACTCCGTCCCATACCACGGTGGGCCGCCCGCCGCGCGCCATAGGGCGTGCATCTCCTCGATTTCATCCGCCGGCCGGTTGGCCAGGAAGCGCGGGGGCAAGAAGAGCTGCGCGCCGCAACGCGGACAACGCAGGCCCAGGCAATCAGACCAGCACGCGCCTTTATGGTCGCAATGCTCCGGTTCAACGTCGCCGGCCAGATCAAACACCGGTTTGCCTGTTTTGCTCTCGAAGGCCACGAGGATAGGGACCTCGAAGGCTTGCCCCTGGTTTTGAATCGTGATAGTGTCCATAGTTGCCCCTTGTCGTTTTGTGGGGCCGGGGGTACAATACGCCCCGGCATGGTTGGATAGCTCCACTTTGCCGCCGGGCCGGCCGTGTGGTGAGAACACGCGGCCGGCCAACTCGTTTTTGCTCCTGGTCACCTCCCCCCTTCAACCCCTACAAAAGCCCTACACCCACCTTGCGCCCTCGTATGCCCTATGTTTGCCGGTTTTACGGGGGGCAAGCCGTTTATGCTGCCGGATCATCGCCCCAATCAGCCGGCCCCAGCTCGCGCAGCTCTGCGTTAATCGGCGCCTCTTGAGGCGCGCCGCGCAGCGTGCCGGCCTGGTAAGCCGCCCGTAACAACTCCGGAAAGGCCCCGCCTTGAGGCGCCGCCGGGAGCTGGAGCAAGCGCACATCCGGGGCCGCCGCCGGTCGGTTGTCAATCACCCGCTCGCGGATAATCTGCCGGCCCTCGTGGTAGAAATGCTTTTCGATCACCGGGAGCGCGTCATTCTTGCGATAGGCCCGGATCGCAAACGCCAGGGCCGCAATGATGCCCGCGACCACGAGGCCGCCGACAAGCACCGCGCCCAGGATAAAGAGCCGGTCACCGCCAATCAGGAAGACGGCCAGCGCGGCCGCCGCGGCCAGCGCCAAGGCCAGGATCACCCCCAGCCCGTTGACAGTTTCGCTTTTCATGCCCGCCCCCTGTAGCCCGCTTGGAGTCGTTGCGCCCGGTCCCAGCCGATGCCAAACTCGCCGCGCAGATCATCGGCCGTGGCGCCGCCGGCCAGCGCCTGGTCAATCTTCGCATACTCTGCCGGCCCCAGTTCGCGCCGCCCCTGGCCGCCGCGGGAGTCGCGCGCCAGGTCAGCGAAGAGCGCCAGGCTGGGCAGATCGCCGTCCAAGCTCGCCACCTGGTCAGCGCGCGGTAGGTCGCGATACTGCCGGCCGGTCATCATGGGCACCTGTAGCCGGGTCGTGCCATCGGCCGTCAAGAGCAGGAAGTCACCCCGGCCCAGGAGCTGGTCAGCCATCGTGCGCGCCCGGCCGGCCGCCCCATAGGTCAGGGTTGCCGAGGCCACGCGGCCCAGGAGCCGAGCCGGGAAATTGGCCAGGGCATCCCCCAAGCTCCGCGCGCCGGGTTGTTGGGTCGTGCAGATCAAATGCACGCCCAACGCCCGCCCGATTTGGGCAATCCGGGCTAACAGATCGCCGGCCGTGGGGGTCGTCTTCAGCACGTCCGCGACCTCTTCCAGGATCACCACAAGCCGCGGCCGCTTGCGGCCGGTCTCCGCACGTTGGTTTAGCTCGCCTTCCACCCAGGCCAGCACGCGCGACACGTCAAGCGGGTTGGCTACTACCGGGTGTAACAGATGGGGCACATGGGCAAAGGGCGCCAGCTCGCCGCGCTTGGGATCCAGGGCCAGAATGCGCAGCTCTGCCGGGTCATTCTGGCGCAAGAGCCGGTATAGCAGCCAGTGCAGGGTTACGCTCTTCCCGCTGCCCGTCGTGCCGCCGATGATAATATGACACGTCCTTTCGTCGCTCAGGTCAAACCACACCGGCCGGCCGCCGGTTGTCAGGCCCAGGGGCACGGCCCACGAGCTGGGCGGGGTCAGCCCTGCCAGCCGGTCCGCCCGCAACATCTGCCGTTTGTCCGGGGCCCGGGGGATCTCGATAACGAGCTTGCCGCCGTCCCTGGCCACGCGCGCCGAGTCAGCCCCCGCGGCCATGGCCAGCGCCGGCCCCAGGGCTTCGACGCGCCGGGGATCTTCCCCCAGGCCCAGGGAGACCGCGAAGGCCGTTACTTGCGGCCCCTCGAAGAGCAGGGAGACCATGGCCGTAACCCGCCGCGCGGATAACGTAGCTTGTAACAACGCAGCAACGAAATTAGCCTCACCTTGCCCGTTGTCCTTGGGCGGGGTCGTTGCCGGGGTTCCGGTCTGAAAGTCGGTCAAGGTTGCACCTCACTTTCCGTCCTTGCTTGCGGCCGGTAGTCAATCGTCCTCGCTTGCTTACGGATATTGCACCTCAGGCAAAGGGGTTGGATGTTATCTATCCCATTGCCGCCGCCCCTGGCCAGGGGTATCACATGGTCAGGGGTTAGCTTGCTTTCAGGTTCCCGCCGGCCGCAACAAAGGCAAGTGTGACCATACCGTGCTTTGAGACTTTCCCATTCCTGGTATGAGAAACGGCCGGGCGCGTTCCTTTCCCGCGCTCTTCTGGCGTGAAAGGCCGTCTTGCTGATCACTCTAAACTTATCAGGATGGGCTTTCTGCCAAGCACGGGATTTTGCGCTTTCTTTTCCAGAAGTGTCTAGGCACCTCAGTTCACGCGCTCGCGCGTTGATTGCTTCCCGGTTTGCTTCTCTTCTTATCCGGTCACGTTCCCTCAGCAGATCGCGGTTAGCTTCCCGGTATGCTCTGTCTTTTTGTCTTTCGCTTTCCAGGTTAACCCTATACCAGCCCTTGGCGCGCGCTCTTGCTGTTTCAGGGTCCTTGCGATAGGCCGCTTTCACTCTCTCGCGGCCTCTCACCGGGTCTTTCCAATACCACGCGCGGAATACAGCGCGCCGTTTTTCGGGGTTTGCCGTCAAGCGTTCTTTCTGGCGCGCGCTTCCGCACTGTTTGCATTCACTTCGGCGGCCGGCCTTGCTTTTGCTGTCTTTGCGAAACTCAGTCAAAGGCTTTACCTGGCCACATTGAGAGCATGGCTTTTCATCGGTCACGTTCGCACCTCCGCGGGGAGAGGCCCGGCCAGGGTTGCGCCGCCTTGCGGGTTGCGGATCACCGCCGCCGGCCACGCGCCGAGCCGTTGCCGATACGCCAGCGCGGCCGCGGCCGGCGCCGTGCCAGGGGTCCACGCGCGCCAGGAGCTGGCCCGCAACCGCCCCGGGTCAACGTCCGCAAACTCGCGCAGCGCCACGGGTACAGAATCCAGGCCCAGGGCGCCCGCCTGGCCGCCGTGGGGCACCGCTGTAGCCCCGTCCGCGCGGGGGCCGTCTATTGCATGGCTTGCGTCATTTGCGGGGCTTGTAGGCCGCCCAGCAAGGCCGCTCAGGTCGGGCGCCAGCTCAGGGAGTAGGGCAAGCTGGCCGGCTATCGGTTCGGTCATGGTCACAGCTCCAAGAACACAAAAGGGGCAATCCCCTGGTTGACAGGTAGACGGCCCCTCAAATGGCTTGTAGCTCGCGCCTATGATACAATCGGCGCCAGCCTGGCCGGGTAGGTAACCTCTACCTGGTTAGGTTAGGGTCGGTTTCGGTGCTAGCTACACCGGGCCGGCCCGTTTCATATGTTCGGTTGTCAGTCTTTTCGCTCTGCCGGGTAAACGTCAAAGTCAGCGATTCCCGTTCCACTCCGAGCTTTCGCCGCGTCCGCCTCATCTGTCAGCCTGGCCCGCCGTAAGGCGTCCAGGGCCGGCCGGATTGCCTCATAGTCTGCAAAGGGTATCACCACAGCAACGGGTTTCCCGTAACGGGTTATAATAGTGTCTTCCCCCGCTATCGTTCTGTCCAGGATTTCACGCCAGCGTAAGCGCGCCGCGTTGCTGTCCAGTGTTTGCATTGTGCTGTCCCCTACGTGTTGAGAGAGTCTAACAAGATTCTAACCCCAAGCGTGATACGTGTCAAATTCGCGAGCTGGCCCGTTACCTATTGCTCAAAACTCCCGGTACGCGTCCTTGCGGTGCTTCACGCGTAAGACCGTTACCACGTGCGCGCCGTCATCTATGTCATAGATCGCGCGCCAGTCGCCAATACGGATCCGCCAGCCCTCACCGCCGGCCAGCTTGACACAGCCCGCCGGCCGGGGATCCGCGCGAAGATCCTTTAACGCCGTCTTGACGCGTTGCCAGGTCTCCCCCTGCAAACGGTCAAGGTCTTTCTCCGCGCTGGGGCGCAGATCAAGCCGGTACACGTTCCCGCCTGGCCAGGTAAGCGTCAAAGTCTACAGATGCGCCAGGTTCGCGCCGAGCCGCCGCCGCGTCCGACGCGTCTTGCAAGTCCTCAAGCGCGGTCATCATGTGGTCATACTCTGTGGGGCTTATCATGACTGCCGCCGCTTTCCCAAACAGAGTCAGGACCACGGGGCCGCCGGTCAAGCTGGCCAAGATTTCGTTTTGCCGTTGGCGAATGTCCGAGATAGGGACAAGCTCCGGTATCCTTCCCATGTTACCCCCTGTCAGGCATAGAAACGTCTTTTGTATGCTTGACAGTCTACATTACCCCGTGATACATTGTCAAGCCCCAACTTTGCCCAGTTTACGCCCTCGTGCTATGCTTTGCGGGCCTTGCGGGTCATGCCGGGTCTTACCGGGGGGTGTAGCTGCCCCCGCAAGTCACAGGGGGGATCATGGGTCAAGTCTACTCTACCGCGCAGGCCGCCAAGCTCGCGGGGATCTCCGAGGGGAGTGTCAGGAACTACGTGCGTGCGCCGCAGTATGCGGGGTATTTCTCACCGGGCGCGGCGCCCGCCGCCGGCCAGCCGCGCCAACTCACCGAGGCCGATTTGACCTTGCTCGCCTTCATCCGGGAGAAGACCGCCGCCGGCGTGCCCCATGACCAGATCGCCGGGCAGATCGCCGACAAGGGGCTGGAAGGCTTTACCTGGTCAGCGCCCGAGCCGGCCGCCGCAGAGGCCGCCCAGGGCGATACTTGGAACACGGCCGCCCAGCCGGCGCCCCTGGTCATCATGGCGCAAACGTTGACCGGGGAGCTGGCCGCCGCCCATGCGCGGGAGCAAGCCCTATGGGATCGCCTCCTGGCCGCCGAAACGCGCGCCGCCCATGCGGAAGGGGAGCTTGCGGCCGTCCGCGCGGCCCAGGGCCGGGGGTTCTTCCGTCGCCTCTTCGGGGCATGACGCGCGCCTGGTCAGCCCTCCCGCGCGCCCGGGTCCTGTCATGCGGGATCATGCGGGAGCAACCCCCGTCAAGCACGCGCTGCCAGGTTGCAAGCCAGGGGCTTATTTGCGCAATGGGCCACGCTTATTGAGTCGTATATGCCCACACCTCCCCCCTTGATTGCGCACGCAATCGGCCCCTTAACCGGCCCACTGGTCACCGCGCCGCGCGCCGCCGTCCCTCGATGCGCGGTCATCTGTCCCCCGCGCGCGCCGAGCTGTCCTTTTTCCGGTTCAA
>Ga0247841_10013909_pt1 | contig 10186 bp, 7 predicted proteins | sample LaCruzMarch2015__2_FD_192410 | JGI IMG/M metagenome (GOLD analysis project Ga0247841, IMG submission 192410) | Freshwater microbial communities from meromictic Lake La Cruz, Castile-La Mancha, Spain - LaCruzMarch2015_18m | ecosystem: Environmental > Aquatic > Freshwater > Lake | place: Spain...
CTGTTGATTTGATTTACGGTATTCCTGATCTAAATATGGATAACTGGTATAAGAACCTTACTATTATTGATTCTTTTGATTTACAGCATATTTCTGCTTATGCGCTGACTGTGGAGGAAAGAACGCTTCTCGAATATAATCTCAGGAAAAAGAAAAAGCTGCAGGCTTCCGATTCGTTTTACATTGATCAATATCAGATCCTTAAAGAATACACTTATCAGAAAGGATATCTTCACTACGAGATTTCAAATTTTGCCAAAGCAGGCTTTATCTCCAGACATAACACTTCCTATTGGACAGGTGATCATTATATAGGGATAGGCCCTTCGGCTCATTCTTATAACGGGCTTTCCAGGCAATGGAACTTTTGTCGTATCAAAGATTATATTAAAGCAATGAATACTTACGAGGTATTTTATGAAAAAGAAGAGCTTTCTAAAAAACAGAAGTTCAATGAATATATACTTACTAGGCTTAGAACAATGTGGGGATGCAATTCTGATCTGATAAAGCAAGAATTTGGAAAGATTTTAGCCGACCACTTTTTGAAAGCTGTAAAAAATTATGTGGATACAGGTTTAATAAAAAAATACGGAGATACTTATATCTTAAGTGATGAAGGGGAACTTCTCGCCGATGCAATTACAACTGAGCTATTTATTGAACAATAAATACTAATCTGATAGTTTAATTGTCATTATCACCGGCTGATGGTCTGAATTTTCAAAGCCGAGATCAATGGTTTTAACAAATTTCACGGTGATGTTAGGTGAAACAACAAAGAAATCAATAATTGTTGTTTTATTTTCTCCTCTTTTAAATTGCTTTACATTTGACCTGTTTGTGCTTGTATAGGGATCGAAAACCCATTTCCAGCCGGTTGGGAGAATATCATTTTCAATAGGCGGGATAACATCTGTACCGGGATCACTGATGATTTTGCTTTTATCAAAGCCAACAGGGTTCTGGTTCCAGTCACCTCCAACAACCACATAATTCCCCTTCCCGTACTCTTCAAGTATTTTATTTTTCAGAACCTGCATTTGCGCCTTACGCATTGAACCGTCATCAAATGCTTCGTTATGAGTATTGATTACAACAAGGCTTTTGTTGTTTTTCATGGGATAACGCGTAAAAATAAAGCAACGGTCAAGCATAAAAAGCTTTTTCGGCCATGAGTAATTAGCAGTAAAAGCGAAGCGTTCAGGTTCAACAGGCTGATATTGTGAGAACAATATCAAGCCCGCATGGACTTTACCCATAGGTTCGGTATAAGGGACAGGAACAAAGTTGACGACATAGTTGTCAGCATAGGAATAACCGTGAGTCTTCAACACATGCGAAAATGTATCTGTCTGGCAAATGTGGTACGACCGCTTAGAGTTTATGTCAATTTCCTGTAACAAAATAAAATTTATAGTGTCGTTCGGGGCAAGAAAAGAAGAAACCCCTTTTATATATCTGGTTACCAATTCTTTTGAAGGCCGGACCATCTTTCCTCCGTCGTAGAAAAAATCCATTTCTTTCCCTAATCCGCAATAGCCTATATTCCATGTTAAAAAAGTAAATATATTCTTACTTGTATCTGTTTTGATGAAAGAGCCGCCGGTGGTAATTTTTTCAGTCAGCGAGGGTTTATAATCGGTAATTGTACCATAAAAAATAACACTCCCCAGGTATAAGGCTGCAATAATAATTAATAATAACAGTATTTTAAGAATGTTTACGATTATTTTTTTCATGGGTCAGAAGGTTTGGAATATATGAATTACACACTCGAAAGCACAGCCCGCAGGGTCTCAAATTTATGATGATAATCATCTACTCCCCTTAAAATTATTTCGTGGGCTTCTTCAACATCAAAAACATGGGTTATTTCACAACGGCTTTGACTACCTGGTAAATCTTTATATGTCAGAAAATAATGCTTAAGCCTTTCTATTATTAAATCCGCACAGTCAGATATTCTTTTATATTTCCCAAACACCGCATCATCTTTAAGTACAGCCAATATTTTATCATCAGACTGATCCCCGTCAATCATGCGAAACCCTCCAATAGGGATAGCCCTGACCAGAATGTCGCCATGTGCAATGGTCTTCTCTGTTAAAACGCAGATATCTATAGGATCTTTATCCCCTACTATACCTTCGCGGCCGGTTTTCTCAGCACAATAGCGGGCCACTTTTTCCCAGCTATAGGTTTGGGGGATAAATCCGTACAAAGCAGGAACGGTATTTGAATATTTTTGCGGGCGGTCAATCCTGAGGAAACCTGATTCTTTATCTACCTCGTACTTTACAGTATCTGTAGGTACAATTTCAATATAACAGGTAATCATTTCAGGCGCATCGTCACCAATATCGACACCGTGCCAGGGGTGGGATTTGTATCTCAATCCCATCAGTCTCCCTATAGGGTCCATTAATTTATTGCTCATACAGATTTTATTTGAAAAAAGTATATCGTAATATTGAAACAATCAAAGTTAGTAAATTTAATCATCTTAATTTAATTTCCTCTATTTTTTCGAGGGTATCGGGGTTAACTGTTTCAATGATTACATCATTGCTGTTGATATGAATAAAGACAAGAGCATATGGGGCGGCAAAGAATTCATATTGATAAAGAACAAATATTTGTAATTCACAATATTAATTATTAATTTTGCACCCCTGTTTATTAAAATTATGTCAGAGGGATACCGCAATAAATACGTAATTCCATACAGTGGTTTAAAAACAGGGATTCATCTTTTTGAATTTTTAGTTGATGAAACGTTCTTTGAAGAGATTGAATATTCAGAGATAAAAAGGGGCAAGCTTAAAGTAAATGTTACCCTGAACAAGCATGAGAGTATGCTTGCGTTTGATTTTGAGATAGAAGGGACCATTCAGGTAGAATGTGACAGATGCCTGGGATTATTTTATATGCCTGTAAACGGTAAAAACCGGTTAATTGTCAAGTTTGGCGAAGTCATCAGTGAAGAATCTGACGAACTGATTATCATACCGGAAAGTGAACATAAGTTTAGCCTGGATAAGTACATTTTTGAATATATCAGCCTTATGGTGCCCATGCAGCATATGCATCCTGATGACGAAAACGGAGATAGTACCTGTGATCCGGAAGTTGTGAAACTGTTGGAAAACCATAGATCAAAAGAAAACGATCCTAGATGGAGTGCTTTAAAAAATATAAATTTAGATAATAATAAATAATTTAGACAATCTTTAAAAAATAATAATATGCCAAACCCAAAACATAGATTCTCAAAAACGAGAACAAAGAAAAAAAGAACACATTACAAAATTGACGCACCAACAGTAATGGCTTGTTCCAACTGTGGAGAGCCGGTACTTTACCACAGAATTTGCACAGAATGTGGATATTATAAAGGAAAACCCGTGATAGAAATTAAAGAAAAAGCAAAATAAGATCATTACGTCAAAAATCCGCGAGAACGGGCTGTTGTTTTACTAAGAGCAACAGCCCGTTTTTTATTAAAACTGTCGAATATTGTTTTTTAATCCACAAATAATAACTATTTTTACAACTGAATAATTCTATTCTTAACACATTCATACACAATGACAACTGAGAAGTTTGACCCCAAAAAGAATTATGAAAAAACGCGGGAAGGAATTGGATATGTTACCCGTAAAAAAGCATCGCAGGCTGATTATGACAGAATAGGATTCATGTCAGGACTTGAAGTTCACCAGCAACTTTTAACTAAAGAAAAACTGTTTTGCCATTGTCCGGCAGGCATATTTAATAAAAGTGATGATTACGATGCTGAGGTTATCAGACATATGCGACCAACTCTGAGTGAATTGGGCGAATATGACGGCACAGCACTGATGGAATTCAGAACACGCAAGGAAATTGTTTACAGGATTAAAAACACTACTGCATGTACTTATGAAATTGATGATACTCCTCCTTTTCAGGTCAACAAAGAAGCTTTGGCAATTGCTATTGAAATATCGTTGCTTTCCAAACTGAATATAGTAGGAGAAGTTCATATCACCCGCAAGCAATATCTCGATGGAAGTATTCCTACTGGATTTCAGCGCACTGCTATAATTGGAGTTGAAGGTGAGATTAGTTTAAGAAATAAAAAAGTACGACTCATTCAGTTAAGTATGGAAGAAGATGCCTGCCGCGAAATATCAGATATTGGACATGTACGGATATACAAAACCGACAGGTTGGGAATGCCGCTGATAGAAACTGTTACCTATCCTGATATGGTAAATCCTGATGAAGTGATGGAAGCCAATGATTATATTCGTTTTCTTAACAGAAGTACAGGAAAGGTTAGAACAGGGATGGGTGCAGCCAGGGAAGATGTGAATGTAAGTTGCCGTGGCGGCACAAGAGTTGAGATTAAAGGAGTGGCACATACAAAATGGATACCCGAACTTACTCACAATGAATGCTTCAGACAATGGGCTTTATTACATATCAGGGATACTCTCGGTAAAAAAGGAATAAAGCCTGAAAACTGGAAAATTTCTTCCAAAGAAATTGATACCAGTGACTTTAAATTCAAATATGCTCCCCTAAAACAAGCAAAAGAGAGTAATCTGAACGTAGTTGCAGTAAATTTACCCGGATTTCATGCTATACTATCGCATTTTACACAGCCTGGCAGAATGTTTGCCGATGAAATCAGCGAAAGGCTGAAAGTGATTGCCTGCATTGAAAAACCACACATGACTCATTCCGAAGATCCGGAGTACTATGTAGATGGTTCAAAATGGGAAAGAATCAGGACTTTATTAAAATCCAAAGAAGGCGATGCACAGATCATTTTCTGGGGCCCGGCAGATGATATTAAAACAGCACTGGAAACAATTGAAGAGCGGTGCAAGCTGGCTTTTACATGTGTACCTTCAGAAACACGCAAATCTTTTGAAAATGGAACGACCATTTTTGAAAGAGTACTTCCCGGTCCTGACAGAATGTATCCTGATACTGACTCTGCTCCTATACCGCTTAAAGAAGAGGACATCAACAATCTCAGGAAGAACATACTTTCCGATGTTATTGACCGTTATCATCAGTTAAAAAAATGGGGCGTTCCCGAAGATACATATAAATTTATTTTCAAGAAAAACCTTTATCCTCTGATTGAGGATATTGTTACAGAGCTTAAATATGAACCTGTTTTTACAGGCACTGTCTTAGGTCATTATTACAAATTTGTTGAAGGGCATTTTGTTAAGGGGAATGAATTTAATTACAATCTGATATTTGCTCTGTTTAGCTTCCTTAAAACCAACAATCTGGATAAAGCTTTGGTGAAAAAGATGATCCCTGTTATATATGAACATCCAAAAATGGATTTTGATTCCGTTTTAACTACTATAAAGTTCAAGAAAGCAACAAAGGATATCATCATTCAGCAAGTTCCCTTTCTTAAGAATAAATTCAATCAGGTAAAGATATCGGATAAACCAGGGAACGAGAACAAATGGGTAATGGGACAATTAAGACAAGTGGCTGTTGGGAATATTTGCCTGAAAGAATTGTCGTTAAAAATATAAGAATAATATATTAAATGAAAAGCAGTGGTAAATTTTACTCCTGCTTTTTTCGAATAATGTCAAAATTATGATTTATTCACAAGTCTCTTGAAGATAGATCCGCCTGATTCTTCTTTTTCTTTATCGTCAGAATAATAGCCATAGCCATAACCATAACCGTAACCATAGCCATAACCATAACCATAACCGTAGCCATAACCATAGCCATAACCATAGCCATAACCATAAGCTCCGCGACTTAAATTCACATCATTGATTAGTACATGAACATTAGGCATATTTCTTTGTATCATATCGTTGACAACTGAAGCAAATACTTTTTTATTGGTATAATTCTGACGTACAACGAAAATATTGATATCCGAATATCCCATTAACAAGGTTGCATCAGTAACCAATCCAACAGGCGGTGTATCAACTATTACATAGTCATAAATTTCTCTTAGTTTTTCAAATAACTCTGTTGTTTTAGGCGAAGAAATCAACTCTGAGGGATTTGGAGGAACAGGGCCGGCAACAATAACATCAAGGTTTTCGATTTGAGTTTGCTGAATAATATCTTCAAAGCTGTTTTTATTAATAAGGTAAGAACTCAGCCCAATAGCATTTGATAAACCAAAATCCTGGTATAGTTTGGGTTTTCTCATGTCAAACCCAATGATTACGGTTTTTCTGTTATTAAGCGCGAAAATTGTTGCGAGGTTTATTGAAATAAAAGTTTTTCCTTCCCCTACCATAGTGGATGTGATCAGAATAACATTTTTCTCTTTGTTTTTTATAGCATATTGAATATTGGTTCTGATTGACCTGAATGATTCAGAAATGGATGATTTTGGGGAATCTGAAACAACAACCTTAGTTTCTTTATCTGTATGTATGACATGCCCTAGTATCTGAGCTTTGGTAAGGTTTTCAACATCATATCTCTCAATGATTTTATCATTCATCATATCTCTCGTATATATATACAGGAATGGAATAAGAAAGCCAAGAATTATTCCAATCAGATAATTTAATGATTTTTTAGGATAAACCATTTCTGCATCTCTTGCATAATTGATAACTTTATTGTTAGGAACATTTGATGCTTTGGTTATTGCTGACTCCGCCCTCTTTGTAAGCAGGAACGTAAATATCTGATCATTGATTGTGTATTTTCGTTTTATGTTAACGAGGCTCCTTTCATTTTCCGGGAGCTTATTGATCTGATCCTGAACCGTAGAAATTCTGTTCGCAATTTCTTTCATTTTCATATCAGAATAATTGTTCAGGTTTTTTGCCGTTTCATAAAGCGCCTTTTTTGTATCATTAATTTGTTGTTCTATGGCAATCAGATAAGGATTTCTAGCAGTTGAGTTAATGGAAAGCTGATTCTTGTCAGAAGACAGCTTAAGTAATTGCCCTACAAGATCCACGAGTACTTTATCTTCTATCCCCATAGTTGATGGCGCAACAATATCTTTTACGTCCCTGTCGGTTTTAAGGTAAGTGAGTAAATATTGATAATATTGTGATTGAAGATAAGCCATAGATTTATCTTTATCAAGGTCGCTAATACTATTGAAAAGAGCCTGGCTCGAAAAACTGATATCCATTATTTTGTTTGTAGAACGGAATTTTTCAAGAGCATTTTCTGCCAAATCGAGTGAATCTGAAATACCGGTTAACTGTGCATCAATGAAATTGATAGTGTTGATGGATATTTGATTTTTTTCGTCAAGGTTTGTCTGTATATATACGTCTAAAAGTGTATTCAGAAAATCAATCCCTTTTTTCTCAATTTTATTCTTAATCTTAACTTCAAGAATGGTAGCGTCTTTATTTAAAGGTCTAACATCAAAAGACTGAAACTGTTTAGTGATCTGGTCCAGATCATTAATCATGAATTGATATCTCTCACCATTGTTTTTTTCCGGTTTATAATTTTTATTCAAAAAAAGCTTAAATGAGAAAAATTTAGTCGTAAAAGGTTCTCCGAAATTTAATGTTTTTTCAATTTTGGGAATATCAACTTTGTCGGGCTGGATTTTTCCATCACCGTATTTAAATACGTTGACTTCTTCAGTTTCGGGCAAAGTGATCAGATATTTGTCACTGGAAAGAATTTTAATACTAAAAGGTATGTTACTGACTATTTGATTGACAGATGTGTCAATAATAACTTCAAAAGGAGAAGTCTTATAGAGTTCTTCGTCGCGAAATTTACCGCCGGAAAGGTAAGTCACAAAAAATCCAAGTTTTTTTATTGCTCTGTTAGCAAGGTCGTATGACTGTATAATCCCGATTTCGTTCTGGACATCCTGACTGTTGGTATTTAAGAATTTTAGATTTTGAAATAAATTTGATTGTGAATTATCTGTTTTAATGAGCACAGTAGCTTTGGTTTCGTACAGAGGTACTGAGTATTTATTAAACAGAAATGCAAGCAATACTGCTACTATAATTGAAATGGCAAAATAATGCCAGTGAAACAGCATTTTGAATAGTAATGCCAGAACATTCGTATTCTTACTTTCTTCCTGTGGTTTAGTTTGTTCTAAATTATTCACTGCTTGTATTTTAATTATTTATTGCTAGTACTTTAAAACTAATAATGTTGTTGTGATTATAGATAAGGTTGCTGTTATTGCAGATATAAATAGTTCCCATGGAACTCTGGCAAAACCGGCTGTCTTTGCTGCTGTATTGGGTTCAATATAAATAATATCATTTGGTGCTAAATAATATTTATCTGAATAAAGGATTTTTTTATCTGTTAAATTTAATGCTGTAATTTCAGGCCCCTTATCCGTAACGCGGATCAGTTTTACTTTTCTGCTGTTCCCATAGGGGCCCAAATCTCCGGCTAAAGCGATTGCCTGAAATATATTAATTGAATTATCATAAACATAGAAAGTACCGGGGCGCTGAATATCACCCAGAACACTAATTCTGAAATTTAATAATTTAACAACAACTGTTGAATTGATAATATATTGACCTATTGCTTTTTGGATTTTCTCCTTAGCTTCCAAAACGGTTAGTGAACCAACATTGATATCTCCTGCAATAGGTAATTGTATATATCCTGAGTCATTAACTGAGTACCCGGTAAGAAATGTATATGATTCATTTCCACCATAAGAGGATACCTGAGAGGTTGAATAATCCATAGATTTAGGGTCCAAAGAAACAATTTTAATATATAAATTATCATTTGGTTTAATTCTGTAATTCATTTTTTGGGGAATACTTACAGTATCCTTTTCTGATAAACTTTTTGACTTATTCTGAAGATATATCAGTTTTTTATGAGGTGTACAGGAAAATATCAGTCCAGTAATTAACACAATAAAAACGAAATTTTTCAGATGGTTAAGGTAGTATTTTATCATTTGTTTTTATTTTATGGTGCAAAAGTAAAAAAAAAAATTAATATAGCCTTAGTTTTCTTGATAGTACTAATATATACACTCCTTTACCATATCGTTCTCTATTTAAATGCTCTTTCAAGCAGCCCGTCACCGCTCATGCCAAGTTGTTTAAAATAAGCGGGAACAGGCTTTCCCATTAATTTATCCACATATAATCTGGCTAGGTACTGTCCCAACATATATCCCTGACCTCTTAAACCGATAAAAAGGCCAAGATCTGTGTCAATAAACATTCTGGGCTCGATATAGTAGCCTGCCCATACTGCCTGGAACCCGGCAGAGGACAGTTCTGGAAACCATTGTACAAATATCTCACATGCAATTTCAAGAAATTCTTTAGAATTAATCTTAAGGTTTTTATTTGTTTCCAACGGCTCGACAGCAGGTGATGCACACCCGATAATCTGCCCTGTTTCTCCCAGTTGTTGCCCATAAACAGCATTAAAACCTTTGTATTTTCTTCGATCAATAATCATGTCAAGGGGAGACCCGTTCAGACCCATCATCGGCAGCCTCCGGGTAATAAAAGCCTGGTGCTTTACCGGATAGGTACCGGTTTCTATTCCAAGTTTGCGTGCAAAACGATCTCCTTCATTTCCTAATGCATTAATAAATACAGGAGTATGAATTTCTATGTAAAGATTCTCATGACTTAATACTAAAATCTTATATTTATCATTTTCTTTTGTCACATCTATCAACTGACAATCTTCAAGAATTGTTCCTCCCTTTTCAATACCAATGGTACGGATTAAATCTAAAACACGGCCAGGAGTTGCCTGCCAGCAGTTTTTGGTAATTAGTGCCCCTAAATAAGTGTGAAGTTCTGGATTGATATAAGGGGATATTTCCTTTTTGTAATCCTTAGGTTCAACCATGTAACCATCAGACCATGCTAAGGATGTTTCAAGGGCTTTAACCATGTTTTCATCATGGGCAAAAGTAATATAACGTGTTTGCAGAAAATTAATGTTACGTATTTTTTGCAGTTCTTTAAATATTTCAAGATTGTTTACAGCAATGTCTGATAATTCAGGCAGACTGAAATTAGGCCGTCCACCTGCAATGTTTCTCCATGAAGAACCTCGTTCATAGTTGATTAGGTAAGGGGTTTTTCCGGCTTCGGCAAGATACCTGAAAAGGGAGCTTCCGCCAATCCCCCCACCAGCCACAACCGAATCTGTCTCAATTACTTTAGGCGCAATCCCATGATTAAGT
>Ga0247841_10013911_pt1 | contig 10185 bp, 8 predicted proteins | sample LaCruzMarch2015__2_FD_192410 | JGI IMG/M metagenome (GOLD analysis project Ga0247841, IMG submission 192410) | Freshwater microbial communities from meromictic Lake La Cruz, Castile-La Mancha, Spain - LaCruzMarch2015_18m | ecosystem: Environmental > Aquatic > Freshwater > Lake | place: Spain...
AAGCGACTGGTGAAAATGGATATGTATTCAGAATATCACTGATTACCGGCTTCATGTGCTCCATAAAGGGGTCATCCCCCCAGCGGCGCCGGTATCGCATAAGGGCATGGATGAACCAGAGCGAAGCATCACTTGTATGATAATTATCCGGGAACCTGTTCGGGATTATGCCATCTCTCATCCCGGATGCGAGGCGTTGCAGTACTGCCTGTGCCGCAATTTTTTTATCCCGTTCAATTAACAGCCCGCTGACGCTGATTGCAGAGTCTCTCCCCCATGATTCGCAGAACCAGTGGTAGCCGGCAAAGATCTCGTTCCCGTGACAGAACGCATCGGATGCCCACTCCAGCCACTTGATAGGAGATTGGGGAGATTCTCCAATAAAAACGGGATTCGCCGTTTTCACGCCGCTGTATGCGTGTAACTCTAAACTCTCGTGTCCGTATTTTTGGCTCTCGTTCTCCGGGGTCTGACCGTCAAGTGTACAACGGAACGTGACAGTGCTGTCACTCACCTGACCATGGAAAAATCCCGGTGAATGGATGTCCTCAACCGGCTCGTACCCTCGCTCGAACTCCTGTTCATACCAGACATTCCAGTACGTAACGGGATATGGATCAAACGGGAGATCGCTTTCAAAGAAGAGGTCCCCCCAGCGTACACCGTTATTTTCGCTTACACACTGCGGGTGAGACGCCCGGGCAACCTCAGTCACCGGACGGTCAGTGATAAGAGGACGGATCAGGAGATCCGCATCACCCGCGACATCATAGGTGATTGTGAGATCGCCCGTGAACCGTATGGTCTTTTGGATAGTGGCATCACCCACTCTGTAGACCCAGCGGGGAGGATATGCAGAGAATGCATAGAGGTACCGCAACCCGGTGTCGTCCGATGCCCCTTCATACTGGTGGGCTGAAATGCGCCTTCCGTTCACAATCTCATCAAGTCCGGCAAGCAGGAGGCGACCGTTGTTTACGAAAAGTCCGTGGTATTTCCTGGTGTTGCCTCCAACAGTTGATGAAGAATAGGCATGACCCGCGGTCATCAGAAATTCAAGCCTGCGTGCGGCAACCGGATCCTGGATCTCCCTACCGTAATGGAATGCCATCGGTACACCTTTTCCTTTATTTCCTGCCGTCAACCAGTTCCTGGTATACCCCAATGGTCTTTTCTGAGGCTATGTCCCACGTGAAGTTCCTGAGTACCCGGCTCCTGCCGTTCTTACCCATGGTGGCGGCGAGGTCAGGATCTTTTAAGATCTTTACAACATATTGTGCGATATCCATTGGATCATACGGGTTGATATGGAACCCGGAGATCTCGTTTCCGGTTGGGATTACCTGCTCCCGGAAACCGGATGTACCGGTTGCACCTACGACAACTGGTTTCCCCATTGATTGCGCCTCGGTGCAGACAATCCCGAATGGTTCGTACTTCGAGGGGAAAACGGCAATATCGCAGGCTGCATAGTACATGAGCCGCTCCTCCTCGTCAACCATCTTAAAGTGCAGGATTACGTTCTCCTCCAGATGGAGATCACGAACCATCTCAGTGAGCATCTGGTCCATCTCCCCTATACCTAAAATGACCAGTTTTGCATCCGGGATCTCTTGTATGATCCGGGGCATTGCCCACACGAGCGAGTCGACTCCTTTCACCCGGGTGAGCCTGCCGATAAAGAAGATCATTGGAGATGATCCGACGCCGATCTTTTCGCGGAATGCTTCTACCTGCCGTGCCGAAAACCGCGTGGCGTCATATTTCTTCTCATCAACACCATTGTGGATCACCCGTATCTTCTGCCCGGGATACCCCAGGCTCACCAGTTCGTCCCGCATGGCATAGCTGACCGTAACAATGCGGTCTGCAACGGTGGCGGAGAGGCGTTCAATATCTTTAATTGTCGGGGACCCGGCTGGATTTCTTCCCTGTTCAGTTGAATGGAAGTGAAAGACGAACGGTGCGCCAAGATTTCGCCGGGCGATGATCCCGGCAAGCGCAGCGAGCCAGTCATGGGAAACAAGCAGGTCGTAGTGCTCTTTATCCTTCAGGACCAGGTTATTTACTAATTTTGATGCAGAGAGCAGATTGTACAGGATAGTTTCACCGAAAAATTCCTGCCCGTTATCATCCCATGTCTTCACTTCGTCCGGGTTAACAATGGAGAAGATGTCGGAAAATTTCATAAGGCGTGGGCGGTGAACGTCGACCCCCGCCCAGCTATCTGACGTGGGGTCATTGCCCATGTTTCGTGAAAAAACTGTCAGGGAATGTCCTTTACGGATTAACTGACGGGAAATCTCGGTTGCGTATGTCCCCAGACCCCCCCGGAAAAAAGGAGGGAATTCATCAACAAAACAGGCGATTTTCATGCGACCACACGGGAATAGGTTTCTGTTATCTTCCTCCCAATCGGACCCCACAGGAACATACGATCAACTTTTTTCCTGCCCCGTTTTCCAAGCGATATCGCATTTTCCGGGTCATCCATCACGCTGTTGATCCCCCATGCCAGCGAGTCCGGGTCGGGTTCTACCTTCACACCGTCTACGAAAGCATCGATGTTTTCAGAAAGTCCCCCGACATTAGACGCCACAACCCCTTTCTCTGCACTCCACGCCTCTAAAAGCACGAGACCAAACGGCTCGTTCCTGCTGGGGATGACCACGAGATCGCAGGCGTTCAGGAGACGGACGTACTCCGAATCCGGGATGTAGCCAACAAAATTAACGGGAAGATCCTTTGCCCGCTCCGCCAAAAACTGACGCATATCCCCATCTCCTGCAACGATTACCCGGGCATCCCAGTGGTGCTGGCACACTTTTCTCACTGCCTCGATCAGCAGGTCAGGACCTTTCTGGTAGACAAGCCTGCCGATGAAGAGGATGAGCGGGGCGAACGGGTGGATACCGTATGCCTCCTTCACTTTGCCTGCATCGATCTCCGCGCGGAACTCGCGTGGCACCACGCCATTGGGAACCACGTCGCATTTCCAGTCGGGCACATTGTAGAGTTGCATGACCTCGTTCTTGAGCGTTGCAGAAACAGCCGTCACCCGCTTTGCAATCAGCCCACCGTACCACTCCTTGCCTGAGATCTCCTTGTACTCCCACCAGTCGCCGAACTGGTTCCCGTTCCTCCCGTATTCTGTCGAATGAAAGGTAAGAATGGTGTTCCGGTCCTGCAGGGCATGGAGCGCCTGGACTGCATGCCAGTCATTAAAATGGAGGAAATCAAATTTCCGGTTTTTGTCAAACCTGTGGAAATTCTCGACCATCCCCCGGCTCATAGAATCGCAATATTCCACAATGTTGTTGCCGACAGGCTGGCAGTAATGGTAATGGACTCCTTTGATGGTCTGGTCCTGGATCCCGCCACGGGTGAAGTAGTGCACCTCGTGGGACATCGCCAGCGTCTCAGCGAGATGGGTCGCAGCACGGGCAAGTCCACCCACGCGCTCGGCATAAAGTGATTCCCAGCAGAAAATGGCTATCTTAAGTGATTCCACAGTTGTTTCCTCCATTCGCAAATAATATTAGTAATCTCCTGTCGCTCTGTGCACGGTTTGATGCTTTCAGCAAGCCCGGCATCACCAAGGACATCCGTAATCCATGACGTAAAATCCCCCCGCTCCAGATGGTGCTGGATGGAGTCCTTGGGCACGATGGATAAAAGCTCGCAGAACTGGTCCAGGTTGTACGCGGTATAACCAATATAGCCGGCGGGGGAGGCGAAATGGAACGCATTTTCCGGGGACAGCGTCCGCAGTGCCTTTGCTGCCTTACGGTTCTTCATACCGCGGATGTTGCGTTCCTCATAATCGGCAAGAATTCTCATGTATGTCTTAAACGCATCTTCGCCTTCGAGATAACAGAAATACGAATGCACTTCACCACAGGAACCGTGCTTGGACGCCATGTAGTAGAAATGATCGCTTGTCTGGAGGTACCTCCAGACCCGCTTATCCTTCGCATAGGCAGAGGCTGATTCAATAGCCCTAAATGCCGCCTGCTGCCGGTCGTTCCCCATCCAGGCGGATGTATCTTTTTCGATGTCAGCCCAGGAGATAGTCTCGGTTACGTCAATAGACCCTACCGGTGAATAATCCGCAAGTACTTTTGACGGCAGGATCGTAGATACATCCTGCGCTGAAAGTTTGTCAGGAAGATGCCGTAAAAATTCGAAGATACCGGTCTCCGGCCACAAATGTTCTCCAAAGGATTCGTAATCCATAAAGACATTCACGACATCCCCGTGAGATTGCGCCACCCATTTTGCATACGTATCGGCGGTGAGGGGATACATGTCCCATGAACGGTTGGTAAACCGGAATGCAATGTCATCTGATAACTGGGTGTTCCGGAGAAGAACAGGGATGTCCCTGCAGGTGTACAGGTAATTAGGACTCCGCCATCCAAGGATGCGGTCTACACCTTCGGTAAAAATCCCGGCAAATCCCATATCCTTAATAATTGTTGCAATCTCGTTATTGAACGTAAATTCTGTGTTTTCAAAGACGCGGGGGTCTGCATGGAACAAGTCATGCATCAGATCGGCATGCATCCGGACCTGCTTAAAAAATTCGGTTTTGTCTTGCAGGCAGCTGGCGATACTATGATAGTATGTCTGGGCGAGGATCTCTGCATTCCGGTGTCTGGCAACCTGTTCAAACAGGGCTAGGGAATCCGGGCTCCACTTTTCAACCTGTTCGATAAGGGTACCGGAAAATGAGAATGCACAGGAGAAACCCGCATCCATCATTTCCAGGATCATCGTTGTTGCCGGAATGTAACATTTTTCAGCGATGCGAAGCAGGAGCTCGCGGTTGATGTCGTCAAAATACAGGTTCACTATATCCTTATTCTTTACTTTTGGATCCGGCGCAAAGTGCCTGTTCAGACGGTACGGCTGGTGTACCTCGAATCCGATCGATAGTGCTGGCATACCTTATTTCAATCCCCTTTCTGAAAAACGGCCCCGAGAGGTTCCACGAGAACCCACAAACCCGGTTGATGCCCTCTGCTCCGATATGAAACTGTTATCAGGACAAAAAAAGAGAGGGCTGATTTAGCACCATGATCCTGTGCAAATCGTATCCTGTTTCTCAGTCATAGTGAAGATGTCAGAGAAAAGATTTAAAATTTTCCCCTTGATCTGGCTCAATCTTCTGTTGAGGTTTATAAAGGAGGAAAAAAGGATTTTGCTATTTTAAATGGGTTGTGATTTTATTTTGAGACTTTCATGCTCTTAAATTTGAAAAATAGCAAAAAATCAGGCGAATTGTAATCAGGACTGGTCTGCAGTAAATGCAGTGGATGAAAGAATGTCACCGAGCCCGGTTGTCTTATTTATATTTTGTGAAATGTATGTGGGCACGAGCACCACAACCCGATCATCAACCCGGAAAATCCCCGGGGTCTCATCCGGACCAAACACTTCCCGGACAGCAGCGTACGCCAAAAGACCTTCTTTTGACAGGATCTGGTCTCCTGATCCCGCTATATCGGCAGTCACCCGTGCAGCAAGGAGGATGGCATTCCGGGATAATTCCGGCTGTGAGGTTCTGGACTTCAGGATAAGAATATAATAACCAAAGGTATGGAGATGAATCCGGGGCACACCCGTTGCATCTGCAAGGGCGATCGCATCACGCACACAGGCAACAGGAGAAGATGGTAGTATAGCTGCGGACGTTGGATCGGGTGCCCGCAACGTATGCATGAACAATCCCAGTTCCCGTTCATTGAGCCCGATGCTGTTAGTATTCGGAATGATATGACGGAGCATCATTTCCATCACATGCTGGTCTGCACCGGAAACGCATTCTACATGTGTCCGCATGAGGGGATGAACACTGCGGATCATCCGGATCTGGCGTGCTGCGGTCGCAAATTCCTGTTCCGTTCGCAGGTACTGGAAGCCTGATAGAAATGCACGCCGGCAGGCACTAATCTGTTCCAGAAATGAATCCATTGAAGCATCAGGGATGATTACCGTTGATGGATCATGGACAGGAGACACGATGAACCGGTTGTTCCGCGGGACAACATGGTCAGCCAGCGGTACCAGACCCGGGGAGTATTCGAATATCAGGTGGATTATATCAGGACGATCGTTCGTTCCTAGTTCAAACGTCAGGGGAATGACACCAGCATTCTGTAGCAGGGCGCAGGTTTTTGGACCGGCACCGGGTACAGCACAGGTAACTGACGGGATGCCCAGTCTGCGCAGATGAACTGCAGCAATCCCTGCCTGCCCCCCAATCGAGAGAGTACCTGATGGGGAAAAAGATTCTGAAAGTTTAAGATATACTGATGGATCGCTCGTGAATATCTCATCGGCAGAACAGTACCTCATTGATTGTTTCAACCGGTCAAGTATCTTATCGAGTCCCTTTACGGCAGGTTGTTTTAAGGATCTCAGTATATCAGGCGTCACCGGAATAACCCGGTCGATGTTGGCATTGAACCCGGCAAGTACCGGATCTAGCTGCGGTTCTTGCAGGGATTGATACAAGGTTTCCCAAACGCCGGCGTTCACAAAAACGTCACCTTTCCGCATCCCAGATAGGACTTCAGAAGATTATAATGTTATTTTGCGATCCTCGCTTTTCCTCTTCATGTGTTCTCCCAATAGTATTAATCGTGCGATTACCCACATTAAAATCAGGAAGGTAAACATACATGGTCGACCATAATGACCGACTGGCGGAGAAATTCCCCCATATTCCGGAACGGCTATCTGGTCTCGTCGATCTGGCATACAATCTCTGGTGGAGCTGGCACCCGGAGGCACGCGTACTCTTTAAGCAGATCAACCAACAGGCATGGAAAAAAAGTGTCCATAATCCTGTTAAAATGCTCAAGGAGATTCCTCCTGAATTTCTTGATAATGTTCTTTTAAATCCGGAATATGTCCGTCGTTATGACATCATTATGAACCGTTTTTCCCAATACATGACTAACCGGAATGGCTGGTTTTCGGAACATTACCCAAAACGCAAATCCCTTACCATTGCATATTTTTCTGCTGAGTACGGTCTCCACCATTCACTTCCCTTTTATGCAGGCGGTCTTGGGTTCCTCGCCGGGGACCATTTAAAGGAATGCAGTGATCTGGGTGTTCCGCTGGTGGCAGTGGGGTTCATGTACTCAGAAGGATACCTCCACCAGCATATTCGTCCCGATGGCTGGCAGGACAATATCACTGAAGTGCCGGATCGCGATGCGGCACCGATTATAAGGGTTCTCAATTCTTCCGGAGAGCAGATGGTGATACGGGTTCCCTTCATTGAACCCCCTATTTATGTCGCCGTGTGGAGGGTTAATGTGGGCAAGATACCTCTCTATCTGCTTGATACTGATATTAATGCAAACGTTCCTGAAAACAGGAACATCTCCCATCGCCTTTACACAGAGCAGACTGAACAACGTCTACGACAGGAAATCGTTCTCGGGATAGGCGGACGAAAAGTACTCAATGATCTGGGAATAGAGTTTTCAGCCCTGCACCTCAATGAAGGGCATCCGGCGTTTGCCCAGTTGGAGCGGATTAGGGAACGAGTGGAAAAAGGCATGACATTTAAGGATTCACTTGTTCAGGTAAAAGGGACTTCAGTCTTTACTACCCATACCCCGGTTCCTGCCGGAAATGATATTTTCCCCTTTGATCTCATGAACAAATATTTCTCCACTTATTATCAGCAGCTTGGCATCGACCAGGACACCTTTTTCCAGCTCGGACACCATCCCTGTGACCCACGAACCGGGTTTAACATGACCGCGTTTGCCCTCCGGACAACTGGCTACCATAATGGTGTGTCAAAGAAACATGGCATAATTACCCGCGCGATGTGGCGCTGTATGTGGCCGGATCTTCCGGAACAGGAAATACCCATTGACCATATAACAAATGGGGTTCACGTTCCAACATGGCTGAATCCCCGGATGGAAGACCTCTATTCAAAATATTTTGACTCCACCGATCCCCACTGGCAAATCAACCACGACAACCCAAAGATCTGGCAGATGATTGATGAGGTACCGGATAAAGAAATCTGGGAAGCCCATACATGGCTGAAACAAAAACTTTTCAACAGAATCCGGGAAAGAAAGCGAATCAACTGGGAGACCCATTTAAAAGAACCCAGTAACCTTGTCGCAGACGGTCTGATGCTCAACCCCTCTGTTCTCACCATCGGGTTTGCCCGCCGTTTTTCTGCCTACAAACGGGCAGATCTCATTTTTTTTGATCCTGCCCGTCTCATGCGGATCCTGAATAATCCCTGGCATCCGGTGCAGATTATCTTTGCCGGAAAAGCACATCCTGCCGATAATGAGGGGAAACTGATTCTGAAACGGATTTATGAATATGCCCAGCAGCCGGAATTCGGTGGCAGGATCGGGTTCGTCGAAGATTACGGGGAACAGACGGCACAGTACCTGGTTCACGGGGTGGATGTCTGGATGAACAATCCCATACCCCCCATGGAGGCATGCGGGACAAGTGGCATGAAGGCTTCATTAAACGGGGTGCTCAACCTGAGTATTCTTGATGGGTGGTGGATTGAAGGATATAATGGCAGTAATGGCTGGGCTTTTGGCGGCGAGACTCCTCCCGGATCACGGGATGCGTCGGACGCCGCCGCTCTTTATACCCTGCTTGAAAAAGAAGTAGTGCCACTGTACTATTCTGCTTCCATTGACGGAATCCCCCACGGCTGGGTAAAGATGATGAAAGAAACCATAAAAAGTACCAGCGCATTATTTTCAGCCCGCCGGATGGTCAAAGAGTATGTCAATAAATACTACCCTTCTCTTCTCACCTGTGCGGAAAACGAGTGCCGTTTCTGTACTCTTGAATAACGTTTCCGGTAAAGAATGGAAATGGGTTCTGTTACATCTTCGGGACGAATAAATAATCGAAATTGAAATGATTCGAGGGTATCATTTCCGTTAAGTCCGGTCAGAGTAACAGTACTATTAGTTCTAGTGTCAGCCTTGCCGGCGGTGAAAAGATGGGAGATACGGCAGTATGTGGGGTAATCTTTTCCCTTTTCCCTATTCAACAGGATCCCCGCGATATCCGTAAACCGCCAGTGCATCGATTACCATTTTTACCCAACGGGTACCGTCGCGATAAGGGATTGGTGCGATCTCTTCATCCCAGATCCGCTCCAGTGTCTTGTCAGCGGTTTTAAGCTGGTTGCGCCCCATGATCCTGCCACACTCGTGTCCGTCACCGTCAAAGATGAGCATCCGGTAACAGCGGAATTCTTTGCAGACCTGCGGGCGGGTATTATAGATTGCACAGGCAAATCCGTTCCCGGACAGGTTTTTTCGCATGAACGGGCAGCCTTTTTGAGGCAGTCCCTCTTTAGGAACCGGAGGGTACTCCCCGATGTAATCACCCTCAACGTGGGCAAGAAACATCTCATTTTTTATCCCGTACCGGCAGTAATAGTCGCGGCTGGTGAGCTGTCGCTCGATCTTGATAAAATCCCCATAGCATGCACAGCATTTCCCACACCAGGAACATTTGAATTCCACCATACTGATCAACGGGATTTTGGCGGGAGAGATATTAAAAGAAAGGGGCGTACTGGTTCACGGGAACCGGGGAAAAAATAAACCGTAAAAAATAACGAGCGCCGGGATCAATCCGGTGCCACATCTGCCGCAGGCATAAACAACGGCGCCTTGCTGTTCCTTGCTGTTACCAGTACTCATGGCGTCTCTTCGCATCCCGCATCATAACTATCGCGGTAACGCACGACCCTTGGAAAAAACACCCATAATGTGTGTATCCGGCAGAACCTCACAAAAATTACCATTATTTTCCCGGTTTCATACATTTCATTAGCGATAAAAAATGTAATCTTGGCGTCCATTGTTTATTCGCTCTACAATTTATGAGATTTATGCCAAATAACGAGGACGTCGGCTGTCATTATTAACCGTAACTTACATCAATTGATCGGTTGATGATTGATACAGCGATATTCTATGCGATCTGCATCCGGAGACCTGATCCCCGCATGTTTTGTGCTTCCCCTCATAGCGGGCGTGACGATTGCTGCTGTCGCGCTCACGCTTTACTGTCTTTCCCACGGGATCAGCACCGTTTTCATGCACCTCTACTACCTGCCGATCATCCTGATCGCCTATTTTTATCGCAGGCGCG
>Ga0247841_10013912_pt1 | contig 10185 bp, 8 predicted proteins | sample LaCruzMarch2015__2_FD_192410 | JGI IMG/M metagenome (GOLD analysis project Ga0247841, IMG submission 192410) | Freshwater microbial communities from meromictic Lake La Cruz, Castile-La Mancha, Spain - LaCruzMarch2015_18m | ecosystem: Environmental > Aquatic > Freshwater > Lake | place: Spain...
ATCCCGAGCCGTCCAACCTCTCGTGATGCTGCAGTGCAACCTGGGCGATGGGCCAGGGGAAATCCACCGGTTTGAGCATCTCGTAGCCGCCCTGCGCGTGCGTCTGGATAACCTGGCGCTCTATATCAGTCAGCGCACCCGGCTTGCTCAGGATTTCCATGGGAACGTAGACCTTTCCTATGTCGTGGATCTTGGCAGCTATCTCGATCCCTTCCAACTGATCCTCGGACATCCCCATCTCCAAGGCTATGGCGCCGGCCAGCTTTGAAACTCGCTCCTGGTGGCCGGAGGTGTAGGGATCCCTCATCTCGATTATTCTGGCCATGGCGGTGACCACGGCATGCACCGTCTTGTGGAGCTGCTCAAGGCTGCGCTCGGCTTGCTCCCCGGATCGCTTGAGGTAGCAGATCTCCTCATCCAGAGCCTGCTGTTCAGCTATGTCAGCCCTCCTGTGAGACGCAAGGTCAATGATCGTTGCTGATAGTTGTCCAGTGCCCTGCGCCGGGCTGATAAAGATAACCACGTCTTTGGTCGTCCCGTCCTTGCAGGCGAACTTGAATTCATAGGTGCTGGGAGCTGATTCAGAGTCGATCTGGCGCAGCAGGTGATAGCGTTTAAGCCTAGCCTGGTCCTGGACGGCCACGAAGTCTATCCAACTCTTTTTACCTTCAAGTTCCTGTTTTGTAAATCCGGAGAGAAACTCGAAACCGGCATTGGCAGTTGCAATCGTGGTGTCCTGGTTAATCAGAATGACTGCAGTAGGTGTGATGTCAGACGGTATGCCTGACTGCGGCGATTCATCGCTGGTTGTCGCTGACGGCTGAGTAGCGGCAGGGGTACTTTCAGACTGTTGTTCAGACTGAATGGCATTTACTCTGAAGCTAAGGACGAGGCAGGCCGGGCTTCCCAGGTCATTATCTATCCAGGTAATCCGCATGAGGCATGGCGCCGGCGAGCCGTCCTTCTTTTGCAGGGTGATTTCAATCTCCGTCGGCTGGCCGTTTCTGACACAATCCATAATCCGGGTCTGAAGATCACTGTCCTCTGACGCTGGCGCGAGGCAGTCCACGCTGTTTCCCAGTACATCCTCTTTGCGGCACCCAAGCAGGCGAAGCAGGTTCCCCGAAACGTGTGTAATTCGGCAATCGAGGTCTGTGATGGCTACGGGTTCCAGTGAGAGGTCGACCACCCGGCGGTAGAGCAGTTCCTCTTCCTTCAAGCCATCCTCGATCCTTTTTTGCTCGGTGATGTCCTGGAAATGAACGATGAAATACGAAGGGCCCGCCTCATTATCGCCGATTAGCGATATGCTCATGGCCACCCACAGGCTTCGTCCATCCCTGGCCTGCAGCCGCCGCCGAACAGGTAATTCGGGTTTATCCATGGATAGGAAGAGAGCCATGATATCGCCGCCGGATTCCCTATCCTCGGGAGGCAGCACATCATCGAAGCGGCTCTCCAATATCTCCATTTCCTCATACCCGACCATATCGCAGAAGGACTTGTTGACCTTGAGGAAAATGCCTTCCGTGCTGATAATGGTCAGGCCGGTTGAGAGGTCTTCAAAGGCCAGCTGGAAACGCCTTTCAGCCTCGTGCCAGGCCTTTTCCACCGAGTGTTGTTCCGTTATATCCAGCCAATGACCGAGCGTCAGCCAATTGCCGCCGTACTTAAAATAGGTAATCTTCTCAGCAATCCACCTCTTCTTCCCTTCCCGGGTTGTGATCTTGAACTCGTGGCTGGTGCCCTCGTCCTCCTCGAACAGGGAGGCCATATTCTGCTTGGGCATCTGGCGGTAGCGGGGGTTGATCAATCGCTGGTAGTCTTTGCCGGATAACTCGTCCTGGTTGTAGCCCGTGATGTGGCGGAACTCGATATTGGTATAAATGAACTTGCCGTCGCGCGTGACGTAAATACCCGCCGGCGAGTTTCTCAAAAGGGCGGTACAGAGATCTGCCGCCGCCTCCGGCAATATTCTCAGGACATCTGTCCTGTCGGAAATCACGTCCATAAAATTGCTCCGAGTTACCTGCATCCTCCCTCCTCTGATCCCTCGCCCGTAATCGATACAGGAAATGACCAGGCCTTACCTGACTATTTTACATTGATTGTTCAAATCAGTAAAAATTACACCTAATGGGGGCATGTGGGAAGTGATATAATAGTTCCATCCGTATGCGGCAACAGGCAAAAAGTTTGCCGGGAGTGAGATATGAGAACAGTATACCTGACTGTAGCTATTTTAGCGGCACTAATTCTATGCATGATCCCAGCCTGCGCCCCGCAGCAGGAATTGCCGGCAGAGATACCCATCGGCTGTGTTATGCCGCTTACCAGTGCACCCGGTCCCAACCTGATCAAGGCGGCACAGATTGCTGTGAACGAGATCAATGGGAGGGGTGGCCTGGGTGGCAAGAAGCTCACTCTCGTTATAGAGGACCAGGGACCGACTGCGGCTACCGCCCTGTACGCGGTCCACAAGCTGGTCGAAGAGAAAAAAGTCCAGGTAATAATTGGCTGCGACACCAGTGAAGCTGTTCTAGCGGCAGGTCCCTATTTAGAGAGCAAAGGGGTGCTGCTTGTGTCACCGTCTGCAACGTCAAGCGCGCTGAGTGCTTATAGCTGGTCAAAGTGGACTTTCCGGGTCTGCCCGGGGGATTCCCTTCAGGGTGGGGTGGTATCCATGATTATTAAAGAAAAGGGGTATAAAAAGGTTGCCATGCTCGTCCAGGATACGATTTACGGCAGAGGGATTGAGGCAATGGCCAAAGATAACCTGGGTGGATCTGTTGAGATTGTTACGTCGCTGAAGTACGATCCTACCAAGCTGAGCTACCTTTCGGAACTCAACACTATTAAAGAAGCCGGACCGGATTGCGTGCTGCACGCAGGACTTTACACTGATGGAGCCGTGGTGTACGCGCAGGCGCTCAAGCAAGGTATGGAAAGTATACCCTGGATAGCGGTTGACGGATCTTACGATATGCCGCTGGAGAAGTATCTCGATGCCGCAAGGTTTATGGAAAAGGCTGTCACCGGCACAGTGCCTGTGCCGGATGAGCAATCCCCAGTGTATAAGGCCTTTGTCTATAACTATATAAGCACGTACCAATTCAATCCCACTGTTTATTGTGATACTGTCTACGATGGGGTAAACATGATAGCGGCAGCTTTACAAAAGGCCAACACATATAACGGCGGGGCTGTCAGGGATGCGCTGCTGGTAGTCGGCAATAAATACCCCGGCGCCAGCGGTTCCATCACTTTCAACCAGTCAGGAGAACGCATCGCCGGAAGCTATGGTATCTGGAAGGTTGCGATGATGGGGACCCAATATCAGTTTGTAATGACAGGTAATACAGTTAGCTTCATCAAACCTAAATAGGGCAGACAGTACGAAATTAGGTTGCCCGGCCCGGCTGATATTATGGCAGGCTCCCTGCGGCAAGCGGTATAGTCTGCCGGCGGTCAACCCCTTTAGCAATCAGCGCGGCATTCCATCAGCCGAGAAATGGGGATAGTCCTGTGTTATGACGAACTTGGCCCACTTACCTATGTGGCCGTACTGTAAGTGGCATTTCTGACACAGCATGACGCAGTTTTGCAGCGAAGTGTCGCCACCCAGCTCCGCCGGCTTCTTCAAGTGGGGGTAGCCGGAATCTACCTCGATACCGTCACCGCAATGGGCACACGCTCTTTTTTGCCTTATAAAGGCCTTGTCTTTTATGTCCTGTGCAAATTCCTTGGGGCTCATTTTCTCAGATCCATCTTAATATGCTGTTCGTAATTCTAAATCAGTCTAATTTAAACACAACCGGCGGCCTATTTCAATCCATCTGCCCAAACTCGCGTTCCACGGCTCCGATGATAGCCGGTACCATCGCCTCTATAGTGGGTGAAAGCTGACGGCCGTGAGAAACATCGGCAGGCTCGATGCCGATCACAGTAACCTGCGGAGGTTGCTGTCCGAGCTGACTCATCAGCTTCAAGCTGTCGAGCATACCCATTCCGTGCAGTGAAGCTGCCGGCCCGTCAGAAATATTTTCTTCTCGCAGGTCGAGCCGGTAGATATCTCCCGGCCGTCCACCGCCCCGCAACGCATCCACAACGATTAGTTTATGAACATCGCTGTCAAGCAGGACAAAAAGGTCGGGGGCGCTGCCTCCGTCGACGATACGTACCCCTTTGTATTTATTCATGCCCTGCATCTCAGCGGCTATGCGGACTCCAATGCCGTCATCACTGCAGAGCGGATTTCCTATGCCCAGTACCATAATGCCCGGCTTATTCATGGCCTGTTCAGCAGATGCGCGGCAGTACCTCGCCAACGGGCATATCGACGATGCGCGATGAACCTATTCTGGTTTTCATAACAACCCTGCCCCTGTGCTCGTCCGTCACTTCTCCGATGACCGCCGCCTGATGGGCGTATTTATTATTCCGCATGGCTGAAAGAACCCTGGCGACATCGTCGTCAACCACCGTGGCAACCAGTTTTCCCTCGTTGGCGATATACAGGGGATCAAGCCCCAGCAACTCGCAGAGCCCGCGTACTCCATCGTGCACCGGTATCTTGTCCTCTTCTATGACAATGCCGACTTCAGACTGTTTGGCAAACTCATTCAAGGTGGAGGCGAGCCCGCCCCTTGTGGGATCACGGAGGCTGTGTATGTTGCTGCTGGCAGCTATCATTGCGGCCACAAGGTGGTTTAGTGGCGCACAGTCGCTGGCCACGGGTAGGGAAAAATGCAGTCCCTCGCGCTGGCTCATCACGGCCATGCCGTGCTCACCGATGCCTCCGCTCAGGATTATTTTGTCGCCCGGCCTGGCATTGGAGCCCGATATATCCAACCCCTCTTCTATCAAACCGATTCCCGCCGTATTTATGAAAAGGCGGTCCGCCTTGCCGCGGTCCACCACCTTGGTGTCACCTGTAACGATCTGGACACCGGCCTCAACTGTGGTCTCCCTCACCGACTCCATGATGCGCCGAAGGTCGTCGATATCCAGACCCTCTTCGATAATCAGGGCCAGGCTGATATAGAGTGGCCTTGCCCCGCTCATGGACAGGTCATTGACCGTGCCGCAGACAGCCAGCTTGCCGATGTCACCGCCCGGGAAAAAGATGGGATTGACTACATAACTGTCCGTAGTGAAAGCCAGCCTGCCTGATATGTCCAGTACCGCTGAATCATCCATATGCGCCAGCACCGGATTCATAATAGCAGGCATCAAGACCTTTGAGATGAGGTCGTGGCTGAGCTTACTGCCGCTGCCGTGGGCCAGCAATATCTTTTCACCCATCGGATGCCCCGTACTGATAGTAAGCTGCACAGCTTCCCTCCGATGAGACCATACAGGGCCCCACCGGGTTTTCAGGTGTACAGGCTTTGCCGAAAAGCCCGCATTCAAAAGGCGTGATAACGCCGCGCAGTATCTCTCCACAGCGGCATCCGACATGCTCACTGGCCGGGGGCAGCTCGACCTCGAAACATTGATCGGCGTCATAATGTGAGTACTTATTTTTTAGCTTCAGCCCGCTATTTGGGATATCCCCTATGCCGCGCCAGCAGGCTCCGGCCGTGTCAAAAACGCTGTTCATCAACTCCAGGGCCTTCGTATTACCCTCCGGCCTGACGCCGCGGGTGTATGCGATCTCGACACGGGCAACACCCTCTTCGACCTGCTGAACCAGCATCTCCACGGCCTGCAGGATGTCCACTGGCTCAAAGCCTGCAACAACGCAGGCCACGCCGTAGTCCCGGGCATAGGCCTCGTAAGGCCGTGTCCCAATGATGGCGCTGACGTGGCCGGGGCAGATAATGCCGTTGAGGCGGGTCTCTCCCAGGTCGAGCAGGGCGCGCATGGCCGGGGGAGTCAGCTTGAGCTGGCAGAGGACGGAGAAATTGTCGATCCTTTCCTTTTCGGCCTGCGTAACGGCAGATGCAATGGTGGGTGCTGTGGTCTCGAAACCAACGCCAAGGAAGATCACCGGCCTATGGGCATTATCGCGCGCTATCTGCAGCGCATCAAGCGTGGAATAGACGATGCGGATGTCACCGCCCGCAGCGCGAGCCTGCTGGAGGCTTGAATAGCTGCCCGGCACCTTGAGCATGTCGCCGAAGGTAGTGATGATAACCTCGGGCAGGCCGGCAAGGGCTATGGCTTTATCAATATCACGGTTGGCGGTGACACATACCGGGCAACCGGGACCGGAAAACATTTCGATGTTTGAGGGTAGGAGTTGTCGGATACCGTTGCGCATGATGGCCACGGTGTGCCCGCCGCAGAACTCCATAAGGCGCACCGGCCTGGTGGAGATCATGGCAATTTTATCGGCCAGTCTATGTGCCAGCCCTGCGTCGCGGAATTCGTCGATGAATTTCATCAGGCAACAATTCTACTTGAACGGGATCGAAACGTACAAGCACATCTTTCACTCATTTGAGTGAGTGCATACTCGCCTCATCCGGCTTAGCGCCAGTCGGCCAATCCCGAATCAGTGCATTCGCTGCGTGTTACGCGAATCTGATTGCTGCCGTCGGCGTTCATTATATAAATTTCGCCGTTGTCGTTAGCACAGTCGCGTTTGGAGTAAAAGACTATTCTTTTGCCGTCCGGAGACCAGGCGGGATACTTGTTATCAACCAGGCCGGAGGTGAGGCGCGTGCGTCCGCTGCCGTCCGGGTACATGATGTAGACCTCAAAGTTGCCGTTTTCGTTGGATTGGAAGGCTATTCTGTTGCCGTCGGGAGACCACACGGGGTAGGTATCGACCTGTGGGCTGTTCGTGATCTTCGTCTGGTTGGTCCCATCGGCGCGCATGACATAAATCTCAGCATTGCCGTCACGATCGCTCTGGAAGGCTATTCTATTCCCGTCAGGCGACCAACTGGGGGCTGCATCGTTATAGGTATTATTGGTCAAGCGCGTCTGGTTGCTCCCGTCGGCGTTCATCACATATATTTGCTCGTTGCCGTCGCGGTCGGAGTCAAAGGCGATCTTCCTGCTATCGGGCGACCAGGCCGGAAAGGCGTCGTTTGCGTCATTATTAGACAGGCGTAACTGGTTGCTCCCATCCGCGTTGATGGAGTATATTTGCCAATAACCGTCCATATCGGTGAAGAAGGCAATTTTCTCGCCGTCCGGGGACCACCGGGGGAACCGCTCTCCCCCGATCTTGTTTTTAGTCAGCCGCTGCCAGTTGCTGCCGTCCGTATTGGATGTGTACATCTGCGGCCCGCCGTCATCATTGGTACCTGAGATAAAGACCAGCTTATTCAGGATGACCGGTGGTTTGGCTGCCTCGGTCTTTCCCTCCTGCGGCACCGTTGAGGGCGTAGCGTTGTCCGCTGGTGGCGTTGCAATCGGCGTTTGCCGGGGTATATCAGGTGGTGTCTGGATGGGGGCTGCCGGCGCTACGGAACACGATAGACAGGCTGAGCCGATGGCTACTATGATCAAAGCCGATACGACTTTTCTGAAATTCATTGCATTTCCTCCTCACGAATTCTGGGCAGGCAGTTCCCGGGTGGCGTTGCGCCCGCTTGATGTCAGGCAGTGCTGCTGTCCGCAGCGACCATGCGCTCGAGGATGTCCAGCGTTTCCTGCGCTTCCGCCTCGTTGAGCACGTTGATGGCATATCCCGTGTGTAGCAGCACATAATCACCCACACGGGCTTCCGGCGTGAGAGCGATGCTAACCCTGCGGCTGACGCCGCCTATGTCCACATCGGCCTGGTCGCCTTCAATACCGGTTATCTTAACGGGGACTGCAAGGCACATTTGGTAAAAGTATAACCCAAGGTCATGGGGCTAACAAATCCGGCTTGCCAGACGAGAGATAAAAGCGGATAATATCAAGTTTGATTATCAAACGAACAAAAGGAGGTAACATGCCCGGAGCACTTTCAGGAGTCCGCGTGGTGGACTTCAGCCGCATGTATGCAGGCCCATATTGTTCGATGATCCTGAGGGAGCTGGGGGCGGAGGTTATCAAGATCGAGTTCAGGGAGAGTGGGGATGCCTGCAGGACAATTCCACCGATAACTGAGGGGGGCGAGGGATACGTATTCTCCATCCTTAACCGCGGCAAGAAGAGCATAACACTGGAAGTGAGGGATAAAGAGGGGCAGGAAATTGCGCGCAGCCTCATCAAAAAGGGTGATGTGCTGCTTGAGAATTTCACACCGGGTGTGATGGACAAGCTGGGATTGGGCTACGATGAGGTAATTAAATTGAACCCTCGGCTGATCTATGCGTCGCTTTCCGGCTTCGGGCAGACCGGCCCCAACGCCAGCAGGGCGGCATATGATACGGTTGCTCAGGCCATGGGCGGACTCATGAGCGTTACAGGCTTTCCCGAGAATCCGCCTACTAAATGCGGCCCGCCCATAGCCGACCTCTCGGGCGGCGTCTATACGGTCATAGCTATACTGGCAGCCCTGCAACATCGAAATACCAGTGGGCAGGGACAGCGTGTGGATATATCGCTGCAGGATTGCATGTGGCTAACGACAGCGGTTGAGGCACTCGCTTCGTACGCGTTGGACGGCCATTCAGCGGGAAGGATCGGCAATATGCATCCCAATATAGTGCCCTGGAACAATTACCAGGCCAGGGACGGATATATAGTGCTTTGCATAGTAACAATCGGTCAGTGGCAGAAAATGGCGGAGGTCATGGGCAAGCCTGAACTTGTGCAGGACCCTGATACCCTGCCCCTGGCCTCGCGAGTACAACGGAGGGCGGAATTGGACAGAATAGTGGCTGACTGGGTTAAAGACAGGACCGTATCGGAGATCCAGAGAATAATGGACGAGGCGTCATTACCGTGTGCCCCGGTCATGGATACCGAGCAGCTTGTCAACGATCCTCACATTCAGAGCCGCCAGATGGTGGTGGAGGTGGAACAGATGCTTTCAGGTTCGCTCAAAATGCCCGGCAGTGTATTCAAACTTTCTGCAACTCCCGGTGATCCGATGGTATCCGCCCCGTTCCTGGGTGAGCACAACAACGAGATCTACAGCGGCCTGCTCGGCTTCAGCGAAGAGAAGATAGGGGACCTGATGGCAAAGGAGATCATATAGCTGCAGATCATTTACCCTCCTGCAGCAGCGTCGTTCCTGCTATGACCGCCTGACCAAGAGATATACCCCCGTCATTGGCCGGCACGTTCTTGTGGGTGAGAACTGTTAATCCGCTTTGCCTGAGCAGTGCCATCACTTTGCTCAGCAGCAGCCGGTTCTGAAAGCAACCACCGCTGAGTGCAACCGTACTCAATCCGGACTGGTCCCTGATCTTGAGGCACACATCCCGGGTTATGGTCGCAACCGTGTTATGGAACCTCATGCTGATAGTTGAAGCCCGGCATCCTTTGAGGATGTCATCAGCTACGCCGGCCATCAACTCATGGAGCAGGATTATCGAGTAGTTTTGGTCTCCTGTCATGGAGAAAGGGTAGAGGCCTTTTTCATCGATTGCGTCGTAGGCCTGCATCTCCATCTCGATGGCAGCCTGTGCCTCGTAGTCGATAGTAGTTCGTATATTGGCCATTGCCGAAACCGCGTCGAAAAGCCTGCCCATACTGGACGTAAGCGGTGAATTAAGGCTTATTCCCACCTGGCTGCTCACCAGGTCTATCTCGTCCCTGCTGATCCCATTGAGAAATCCCAACCTGCTGTCAAAGGTGCTGTTGCCCAGCAGCGCCAGCATATATCCCAGTGCGGTGCGGTAGGGTTTTTTTATAGCGGCGGAGCCGCCGGGAAGAGGCAGATACTCAAGCTGACCGACCCTGGTGAAGCCCCGGCAATCAGCAATCATGAATTCCCCGCCCCAGATCTTGCCGTCGGTCCCGTAGCCGGTGCCATCGAATGCAACCCCGATGACCGCCTCATCCACGCCGTTGTCAGCGAGACAGGACGCTATATGCGCATGGTGATGCTGGATAGCAATGATCTTCAGGTTGTGCTTCTCAGCTTCTTCGAGGGCATATTTAGTAGGAAGATACTCGGGGTGCATGTCGTGAGCTACGACCACTGGGTTAATGCGGAAGAGCTGCTTATAAAGCTCTACTGTGCGAATATAGTGCTCCATGGTCTCGATGTTCTCCATGTCGCCTATGTGCTGGCTGATGAAAGCGTGGTTGTCACGGGTCAGGCAAAAGGTATTCTTCTCCTCGGCGCCG
>Ga0247841_10013913_pt1 | contig 10185 bp, 9 predicted proteins | sample LaCruzMarch2015__2_FD_192410 | JGI IMG/M metagenome (GOLD analysis project Ga0247841, IMG submission 192410) | Freshwater microbial communities from meromictic Lake La Cruz, Castile-La Mancha, Spain - LaCruzMarch2015_18m | ecosystem: Environmental > Aquatic > Freshwater > Lake | place: Spain...
CTCTAAGCACCTCTATTTGTTCACCTTTATTTCCAACTGGAAAACCATATGCAGAAAGTATGTTCTTCTTTATTCCTCCAGCTTCAACGGAATATTCAAAAACAAATATTCCTCCGCCCATTTCATTTCCTTTTCCAACCTTAACCAAAATTGGCTTCTTCCCAGTTTTTTCTAATGCCTCAACCATCTCCCAACTCTGATATACGCTTCCAGAGTATTCTCTCCACAGCTTTTTCCATTGTTCTCTCAAAGCAGAGTCCATATCGAAAAATGGTAGGTAACATTTATAAGTCTATCTGTATAAATTTAAATATGGCTGGATTGGACTATCAAACTTTTAAAACAAAGTATGACTACAAAAACGTTCCATTCTGGGAACCATATTATAAATATTTTAAGAGGCCAATAACTATGCCTATTTGTTGGCTTATTTATCAGACCCCTTTAACTCCAAACTTCTTAAGCTTTTTAGGATTAATCTTTGCTGTTATTTCCGCAGTCTTCTTTTCAATTGGAGGATATTGGTTTGCTATTTTAGGATTTGTTTTCTTTGAGCTATTTCACTTCTCTGACGATTTTGATGGAGTCATAGCTAGGTCAAAAAATCTTACCTCTAAAAGAGGAGCATGGCTCGATGCACTTTTCGGGATTTTTGGCAGTCTTATTATTCTTTCAGGGATGACTATTGGTGCATTCAGAGTAGATGGTAATCCAATCTGGCTTATATTAGGCCTAATTATCTTAATGGGTTCAACATTCAGACAGTTTGTAGAAAAAGAGACAAGAATTCACTTTATCAAAGAGGAATTTAAAAAGAGAATGCCTTTGAAAGAAGAAAGTATGCTTGTAAACCTTACTCCAAAAAAGATAATGAGTATTTTAGTAGCATTTACAGACAATCTTTCTCACTTTCTACTTCTTGCGGCAGTTCTGCTTAATGTAATTTATATTTATATTATATTTATTGCAATTTTTTATGTAGGGCAGGCAGTCTTCTCTTTTCTATTTTATTATTATGCTAAGCAAGGGCAGTAGGATATTTAAACTGAAAAAGCAACATTATTTTTATGTGCGGAATATGTGGATTTAACTGGGAAGATAAGAATCTAGTAGTTAAGATGGCCGGAGCCATATCATACCGAGGGCCGAATCAAGACGGATATTATACTTCTGAGGGAATTTCACTAGGGCATAAAAGACTTAGTATCATCGATTTAAGTGAGAACGGAATACAGCCAATGTATAATGAATCAAGAGACATCTGTGTAATCTTTAATGGCGAGATATATAATTTTGAGGAGATTAGACCAATTCTTGAAAAAAAAGGACATAAATTTTCTTCAAATACTGACACGGAGGTAATAATTCATGCCTATGAAGAATATGGTCCGGATTGTTTGAGCATGTTCAACGGAATGTTTGCCTTCGCCATTTGGGACAATAAGAAGAAAGAATTATTCATTGCAAGAGATAGATTGGGAATAAAACCCCTTTACTACTATCTGAAGGATGGCAAGTTTATTTTTGCTTCAGAAATAAAATCTATTCTTCAGCACACTAAAATCAAGAGAGAACTGAACGAGGATTGTTTAAAACAGATAATTTACTATGAGTATCCCATAAAGGGAGATACTCTCATAAAAGAGATACATCAACTAGAACCAGCACATTATTTAATTCTGAAGGATGGTAAGATTAGCACAAAACGGTATTGGAAACTTGAAGTAAAAGAGACAGACTATCCCGAAGAGTATTATGTCTCCAATTTAAGAAAATTATTAACTGACTCTGTGAAAAGAATGCTAATAAGCGATGTGCCTCTTGGAATGACTCTTTCAGGAGGTATTGACTCCAGTGTAATTGTTGCGCTTGCGAGTAAATTAAAGAAAGAGCCAGTAAAAACATTTACTGTTGGTTTTGATGTTCCGGAAGATGAATTTAATGCGGCAAGAAAAGTTGCAGAGTATTGCAAAACAGAACATAAGGAAATTCATTTAAACAGCAAGGATTATATGAACAACCTTGTTAAAACCATTTGGCATATGGAATTCCCATTCTCTAGACCAGCAATGGTTTCAGTTTATGATTTATATAAGGGATTAAGCAATGAGGTTACAGTTAGTCTTTGTGGTGAAGGAGCAGATGAGCTTTTTGGAGGATATAATCGTTACGATGCATATACTGCTATTCCTGAAGGAAATAAAGATGCTGCTTTGTTGAAAAAAATAAACTTGCAATTCAAGGAAAAAGTGAATTATATCTCTTCAAGTGTGTTTAACATCGATAAAAATGAATTCTTCAAAGATGAAATTCTTAAAATGCCTAAAGAGATAGATGTGATGAACACATTTGGAAAATTATTAAATGGAACAAAAAATGGAGACGGAAGCCAATTAAATAAAGCACTCTTATACGAATTAAATACTGAAATCCCTTATTTTCATTGCAATAAAGGAGATAAAAACAGTATGGCTCATTCCCATGAAGTCAGAGTGCCTTATCTAGATCATACAGTTGTAGAATTTGCCATGACTATTCCTTCAAAATATAAATTTTTAGGCGATAACAAAAAGATAATTCTTCAAAAAGTAGCAGAAGGAATATTACCCAAAGAAATAGTAAAAAGAAGAAAGTTGCCAATGGTTACTCCTATTTCAGATTATTTCAAAAAGGAGCTTATTAACGTATCGGAAAAAATTTTATCAAAGGAAGAAAACCCATACTATAACTATCCAAGAATTAAGAAGCTAATAGCGGACATAAAATCAGATAAAACTAAAGATGATAATAGAGTGACAGCCGACAATTCATTTAGGCAATTACTTCTTCTTACAAATCTGGAAATTTGGAGGAAAATTTTTATAGAGGGAGATGTAACGAAGGAACCAAATTTCTCTCTGAGTGCATACATATAGTCAAACAATAAGATTTATTAATCAACTCTAAATTCAATTATTATGTTTAACGGTAAAAAAATTATTGATGAGATAAATAATTGTAATCTTAAAAAAGATGAATTTGCTCTCTGGTGGCTTGGTCAGCATAGTTTTGTTATAAAATCTAACTTATCTGTGATTTACATAGATCTATTTTTAACTAATCTTTCAGAAAGACTAGTTCCACCATTTTTTAATCCCGCAGAGGTTACTAATGCCTCTTTATTTTTAGGTTCGCATGACCACATAGACCACATAGACAGAGCAATCTGGCCTGCCTTGGCAAAAGCTTCTCCAAACGCGAAGTTTGTTGTGCCAGAGTCAATAAAAGAAGATTTAGTAAAAAGTTTGAATATTCCTTCAAATAGATTTATTGGTTTAGACGACATGCAATCATTTGAATTGCCAGGAATAAAAATTACAGCAATTACCTCAGCTCACGAAAAATTAGAATTTGATTCAAAAGGTAGAAGTTTATTTTTAGGTTTTGTTTTAGAAGTAGCTGGAAAAAAAATTTATCATAGTGGAGACTGTTGTATATACGAAGGTCTTCTAACAAAGTTGAAAAAATGGAATTTTGACCTAATGATTTTACCAATAAATGGAAGGGATGCAGTCCGCCTAAAGTCTGGATGCATAGGAAACATGACATATCAAGAGGCGGCAGACCTGGCTGGAGCAGCAGGCACAAAAATAGTTATCCCTGCCCACTATGACATGTTTAGAAACAATCTCGGTTCAGTAGCAGACTTCAAAGAATATATTCATGTTAAATATCCATCAGTTAAGGTAAATCTTTGTGAATATGCTCAATGTGTAAAAATAAATTGAGATTTTATAAACGAAAGGTTTTTAAATTGATTAAGGGCAAATTAACAATATGCAAGAGAATATTAGAAAAGTAGGTATAACTGGTGCGGCAGGGCACATTGGTTCAACTCTAGTTGAAGCACTGGGAGGCAAGTATGAACTTACATTGATTGATAGGCAAATAATACCTCCCTCTATAGCTCGAGGGCACAAAACTCTATGTACTGAGATAGAACATGCCGATGAGGTTAAAAACATCTTTGATGGGCTCGATGCAGTAATACATCTTGCAGGGAATCGTAGAGCAGAGGGCCTTTGGGACAGCATTCACAACAATAATATTGTAGGCACTTACAATGTCCTGGAAGAATGTAGGCGTGCCGGAGTTAAAAGAGTAGTCTTTACCAGTTCAAATCATGTTCAACATGGACACACAATTAGGACAACTCCTGAAACTCTAGATACTAAATTTTATTCAAAAGGTAAGTTATTAACCCTTTCAGATCCAACTCAACCAGATTCAATTTATGCGGTTTCAAAAGTTTTTGGAGAGGAGCTTTGCAAACTCTACGCAAAGAAATATGGTATTCAAATAGTCTCTTTGAGAGTTGGTTGGACTATCCCTGAGGACACGCCTCTAGCTATGAAAGGCACATCTGCTGAAGACTATCTAAGAGCGATGTTTTTGAGTAAAAGAGATTGTGTACAAGCATTCTCAAGAGCATTGGAGGTTCCAATGAAGGCAGGTAACTATTTAGTAGCATACGCAATAAGCAATAATGGAAGAAGGGTTTTTGATCTCACCGAGACAAGAAAAACACTAGGATATAATCCTCAAGATGATGCAGAAGAATTCTTTAAATCACCTACAAAACACTAGACACAACATTCATCACTGTTTTTATCTCATCTTCATTAAAGAATTTTAATAATCTTTCAGTCAAGAGTTTTCTATCTCTTAAGGAATCTCTAAGATTTGTCCCTATTGATGTTCTTAAAAGATCAGACGTAGCAACTCCTATAAAAATCTTAGTTTTTTCCTCCTCCTCACACTCACTAATTTTAACATAAAATGGATTTTTAAGAGAATGCACATATGCAGTTGTTATCTTAGAATTAATTGCAGCCCATATAGAAGCAAAATACTCTATTGAAAATCCAGGTTTAGAGAAAAGAGCTTTATTTTTTTCTATTTCTCTCCTGAACTTTTCGTAATCTTTATGTCCTGGATTTACAAAATAGAAACCTGAAGTGCAATCTCCAAAATCCCGATACGATTGCGAGGGTCTAATTTTCCATCCAGGTGCATTCGCAACAAACTTGCCTGGAGCAGCATTAGAAAGAATTAATTCATGAATTACTCTTAGATTGTTTGGTCTCATATTAACGCCCAACACTACGGGGACATCTCTAGACCCATTGCAGTATAATGAATTTTCAAAGATTATCCTTTTAGCTATAGCTTCTAAGTTATTTATGTTCTCAGAAGTATAAACAGGGAATTGATCGATATCAAACAAACTATATACATCCCCTCTTTCAAATTCCTTCATGAATAAACTTTGATAAAACTTTAGTCCAGCAGTCGTAGATTTATCTCTAAGGTCAACTTTTATTCCAGATTTCATTAATTTACTGGCTACTTCAGCCACTCTTGACTTCATTTCACTAGCCATAAGACTATTGTAAGATATAATAATTGAAAGGCTCAGTGCAGGCCTACTTTTTATTGTTTCTGCGCTAGACACGAAAGATTTAGAAATTTCCTCAATTGTTTTGAGAGTTTCTTCATTATAGACATAATGTCTGCCAGTCAAATGCAATCTCATTTTCCAATCCTCTTATCCTGCAAGTATATATGTAAATCACCCACATTCGTATTTGAAGGCCCAGTAAAAATCAAACTATTCAATTGCTTATGTACTTCATTGGAATTGTTATTTGCGACGAACTTATTTATGTCTAGCCCCCTCTTCCGTACTTCCTCATAACTATGGCTATCCGCCATCGCTCCGCCAACTCCAGGAACAAAATCAATTCCATCAGAACCAAGAGAAACAACAACACATTCATTTAAACCATTTATCTTTTCAATCAAACGTGCAACAAACTCTTGGCATCTTCCACCAACACCATTTCCAACAACCTTAACCGGTGTCTCTCCAGCATAGATTATAGCAAACGGAGAACTTTCTTTCAAATAAGCTTCTTTAAACACAACACCCATCTTAGTTGAGGCAACTTCAACTTCTTTACCGACAAGTACCTCTCTTATTTTTACTTTGAATCCCAAACTACTTGCTTTTTCTTTCATCACCAAAATAGCAGAATTATAATCTGCAAGAATATAATTGTAAACATTTTTCATAGACGGATCATTTTCCTTCAGAGTGTCTTCTATTTTACCTTTAACACCATCAGAGATATAATTTTTAATGCTTTTTGGTAATTGAGATTCTAAATTATATTTTTTTATAATCTTCATTGCATCCTTAAACGTATATGGGTCGGGAGTTGTCGGACCAGATGCCGCGATATCATCCCGAGGGTCTACTTTATCAGATATAAACAAGGAAATTATTTTTGCTGGTTTAAGGAGTTTGGTCAATTTGCCGCCCTTAATAATCGAGAGATGTTTTCTTAGCACGTTCAGTTCATAGGTATCTGCTCCGCGTTTCAACATAAGTTCAGTGGCAATCTTTAAATCCTGAAGGCTTATTCCTCTCGGAGGATCTGGTAAAAGGGCAGAACCACCACCAGAAAGAAGACAAATAACAATATCTCCCTCATTTAGTTTACTTTTTATTTCAAGCATTTTATTTAGTCCACTAAGCCCTCTTTCATCTGGAATTGGATGAGAAGCAACATTTACAACAATTTTCTTTGTATTTATCTTTTCTATAGAGTTTACAAATCCAAATTCAATTTTGTTGAGTGGAATTATTTTTTCCAAAGCGAGAGCCATATGCCCGGCAGCCTTTCCCCCACCAATAATATATATCTTTCCTTTGCTAGTATCAAAGCTTTCTCCTTTAACAATTAATTTATTATCCCTAAAACTAACAAATTGGGGCAAAACCTTTTCAGGCATTACACTTTCAACACCACAAATTGCAATATCTAATGCATCTTTTCTCAGTTTAGTACTTACAAGAGAGTTGTAATTGTTTATAATCATATAATTGTCTTCACCTTTTTATTTGCTTCATTTAAATCATTTAAATCATCTATCTCGGAAAAAGATAGTTTATTGATATCAATCACTTTAAATTCAAATTTTTTTAGCATAGGTAAAAGAGCCTTCTCAAACCCATCTTTAAAATTATTTTTCTCAGAGTCTATTATGTCCCTATAAGCCGAGGCTGCCAATTTAGAAAATTTATATATTCCAAATGCTCTTCCTTCCGAATAATCCCAACTAGAAGTTTTATTTATATCTGAAATTATATCTCCATCTAATAAAACTCTATTTCCATCAACAACAAAATGAATATGGTCTTTTGTTATCAAAACTCCATTTTTAACTTTAGAACTACAAGCAAGTTTGACAATCTCCTTATTAAGTACAAGATCGCCATGTATCTGTATAAACTCATCAGTAAGTTGTTCTCTTGCACACCAAAGTGAACGAAGATTATTAGTGCTTTGATATAATTCATTGTAAACATACGTCAATTTAACATTCCCAAATTTCTTCCCAAATTTCTTCTCAATCATTTCCTTTTGAGGACCTACAACTATCACTGCCTCGCTTATGCCTGCAAAATTTATTGACTCGAGTATATACTCTAAGATTGGTTTTCCTCCAACATCTAGCATACATTTTGGTCTTTCTTTTGTAAGAGGATACAACCGCTTACCTATTCCTGCTGCAAGAATAATTGCCTTCATTTCAAATAAACTGATAAGACATTTTTAAACCTATCCACTTTCAAGTTAGACCTCTGGAAGAATATTTAGAGTAAATCATAACCTGGAAGAATTTTCTTGAACCATGAAGGCATCAAATGGGAAGCGAGCTTGAAGTCATTAAGGTTAACTCCTCCAATAAAGTATAATACTAAAAAGTAAATTACACAACCCATAATAATCTCCGATAAACCAATAAATGCGCTCATACCTCCTGCGAGCCAGATATTTATAGAGTACAGAATAGCAAACATTACTGCACTAGCCAAAATAGGTTTGATTAAGTATCCAGGAACTATTTTAACTTCATATTTCATTTTTATATTAAAGAACAAAGAAAGCAGCAAAAAGTATCTAGTAATTACAGTTACACAAGCAATAAGATTCATTATCAGAATGTCTGAATGACTCCTAAGTATTACAACTACCATTATATTAAGAGCAAGATTAAGCAAAGTCGAAACCACAACCATAATTGTGTAAAATTTTATCTTTCCAATTGATTGGTAGAATGACATTAAAATTCCTGTATGAACCATCTCGAAGATTAAAATTGCTGAAATTGAAAGAGGTAGGGCAGCTGGAAGATACTCATACCCAAAGAATAATCTAATTATATATGAGCTTAAAGCAACTATTCCAAATATCGAAGGAATGGTTACCATTGCAGAATATTTTATAGTTCTAGATAAAGCTCTTATCAATCTGTCTTTGTTCATTCTATTGTAAAATGGCAAAAGTACATTAGAAAAACTAAACAATCCAAAAATTGAATAAATTATTCCAAAAGCGGCACGATAATATCCAACATATTCTGCAGGCAAAGAGGCACCCATAATAATTGTATCGATGTAAGAAAAGACCACTGCAGTCACACCACCAATAGTGAGCTGACTCATAAAAATAATAACTTTTTTCTTATTGATGTTTGCGACTCTTTTCTCTCTGAAAATAAACCCTGCAAATTGGTATATATAATATAAATAATAAGGTATGAACAGAAAAGATATTAATGTAATGACAATAAGGGCCGCAAGAACATAGTGTTGTGCACTTACAAAGTAAAATACTAAAATCAAAATAACTATCTTAAGTGTCTGGAATATCGATTCTTTTATTGCAAAGTACTTTACCTTGTTCATAACATAAAAGAAAACTCTTAAAGTTCCTTCAAAAGAACTAGCAAATAGATAAAAACTACAAACTATCAAAGGCACAAATAACTCAGGCTTACCAAAGAAAGAATTTGATAAAGGATAAGCTATGATTAAAAGAATCAGCGCAGCTACAAACGAAAGAATTGTTTTTATTTTTAAGATATACTCAGTAGATGCCTTAGCAAGAGGAATATTTCCTGCTTTCAAAGACTTTGTTAGGTATCTAGTAAGAGTCACATCTATTCCAAGATCAGAAAAGATCACTATAACTAAAGAAACAGAAAGAGCAAGATTATAGATTCCAAATCCTTCAGGCATAAGGAATCTTGCTAAAATAATTGAAAAGATAAGATTTCCAACTCTATTAAGAATCATTGCATATGTAGTGTAAGAAAAATTGCTAACAATATCCTTTGAATAGAGTTCGGTTTTCATAAATTATTACAATTTTTCATTATATATAAACTATATCTTTGAGAACAAATAAAGATTTATAAATGATTGAGAGTTCAAACCAAAATGATCAAAGAGTTAAAGAATGTGGAAGAACTTGGAAGGATTCTCTATAAAACTAAAAGCAACAGATATCCATATTACATTGAACATAAGACTAGATACGTGCGGTTATTACAACTAATAAAAAACTACCATCCATCGGGCAAGATTCTTGATGTAGGCTCATTCCCCTTCCATCTTCTTTATTTGCTTAAAAAGGAAGGGTATGAAGCCTATGGTACGGATTTTGACGTTGGCTCAGAGAAAGGAAATAAAGAGTTTATACAAACAAACAAACTTACAGTTAAAAAATGTAATATTATGAAGGATAGATTCCCATTCAAAGATTCTTCGTTTGAATGTGTTCTTTTTAGCGAAGTAATAGAGCATCTTGCAAATCCAGTAAATTGTTTGTTCGAAATTAATAGAGTAATGAAAAAAGGAGGGACCCTCATTCTAACAACCCCTAATCTTTATGCAGTTGGTAAAATTTTGAAGTTTTTAGGAGGATATGGTGTTACTGAAAAGGATTTGTTTGGCAATTTCATACAAGAGTTTACTCACGGATATCCCGGGCATATAAAAGAATATTCTCCCTATGGAATAAACCACCTTTTAACAAACTCAGGATTTAGAATAAGAAAGATTCATTTCGAATATTACCAATTCAAGAAAGAAAACAGAATAGTTATTCCATTTTACATTCTTTTTCCTTTCCTTCGATCCTACCAAGTAGTTATCGCTGAAAAAGTAAGAGATGTTGATACTAAAATTATAAGAAACAAAAAATGGTAATTTGGTAAACTTATTAAACCCCAAATATCCTCAATTTTAATGGTAGTAGTAAAAATACTTGGACTCATAGACCTCTTATCCTC
>Ga0247841_10013914_pt1 | contig 10184 bp, 12 predicted proteins | sample LaCruzMarch2015__2_FD_192410 | JGI IMG/M metagenome (GOLD analysis project Ga0247841, IMG submission 192410) | Freshwater microbial communities from meromictic Lake La Cruz, Castile-La Mancha, Spain - LaCruzMarch2015_18m | ecosystem: Environmental > Aquatic > Freshwater > Lake | place: Spain...
TTGGCTTTACCAAAGCGTCAGCGTTCTCGTACATGCTTTCTTCCGAAACATCAAGATTGTTAAGGAAGTCTTCTACCTGTTCGTCGTCAGCTTTTTTGCTGAAAACCTTGTCAAAAAAACCCATTTATAATCACCCCAATACTGAAAGAAAAAATTAACAGTTATTATTGGTGCATAACTTTATTTTAAAGCTATTGTTGGAGCGTGAGTTCTGCAAACGACGGAATTGCCAAAAGTTCGGAAAACGAACTGATTAAAAGTTTAAACTTTCACTAAGCAAGTAAGTAGTTGCGATTTTTTTCAGGGGAGGGGAGCGCTTTTTGGGAAACTTGTTTGAGCAGGAGCTGCAGAAGGAAAGCATTTTCCTCAACCGCGAGGCAATAAGCCAGCACTTTATCCCAAAAGACCTTCCATTCAGGGAAAAGCAGGTCAAGGCAATCACTTCCCTGCTTGCAGTTGCGCTTCAGGCAAAGAAGCCGAACAATATTTTCATTTACGGAAAGGTCGGCACTGGAAAGACCTGCGTTGTAAGGCATGTAGTGGAAGAAATGCTTGAATACAGCAAAACCCACAGCACAAAAGTAGAAACTTGCTACATAAATTCCCGTCTTCACAATTCAAAGTATAAAGTTTTGCAAAAGCTTTGCAAAATGCTCTATCCTTCTGAAAACTTCCTCGGCTATTCTGCCTCTTACGTGACTGACAAGGTCTTTGACTTTCCGCGCGACAAGAAAGCCCAGCTTGTCATAATCCTTGACGAGATTGACAAGGTGAAAGACTTGGATGAGCTGGTCTATGCCCTTTCCCGCGGGAATGACGAACTTGGCTCTGACTCTGGCGCTGGAATCTCTGTAATCGGAATTTCCAACAATGTTCTCTTCAAGGACCGCTTGGACGTAAGGACAAAGAGCTCTCTATGCCAGGAAGAGCTTGTTTTTCCGCCATACAATGCCGAAGAGCTCAAGGAAATCCTCAAGCAGCGCGTTGAATTGGCTTTCAAGCCAAAGGCAGTGCTTGAGAGTGCAATAAACCTTTCTGCGGCCATTGCAGCCCAAGAGTCAGGGGACGCAAGGACTGCAGTGCTTTTGCTGCTCCGTGCAGGAGAGCTTGCAGACAAGCAAGGCTTGGACAAGATTACAGACTCTCAAGTCAAGGAGGCAAAGGGCAAGGTTGAGGAAGAAATAACTTACAGCATGGTTTCAACTCTTCCAGAGCACGAGCAGCTTGTGCTTTACGCCATTGCCTTATTGACTTTGAAGCTCAAGCCAATGCCTAAAATAACAGGCCATCACGAGCCTGGCGCCTTGATGTCTGGAGAGGTCTTTGAGGAATACCAGAAGATTGCCAAAAAGTTCAAGGAAACAAATGTTTCCGCAAGATGGTTCCGCTCTTACATTGGAGAATTGGAAACTTACGGCCTAATCTCCACTACTGCCTCTGGGCCTGGAATGGTGGGAAACACGCGCCTCTTGCGCCTGAACATTGAAGCCCAGAAAGTGAAAGAAAGCATTGAGAAAGACATTGTCGGCTAGCTTTTTTTGGCATCAAAGCGGCGTGTCTATTCCAGTTTCAGATCTCTCCGTCCGCGCTCTCCCGTAAATTACCCTTAATTCAGCATCAGAGGCAAAAATCATTTCAGCCAGCCTGGTTTCTGCTGCTGTCAGGAGGCTAAGCATTCCCTTGTTTTTCCCAATTTGCCCTTTGTCCGCCAAATTGGCTGAATTTCTAAGCGAAAAAATCATGTTTTTCAGTTCGCCTGAATTTTCACCAGTTTCAAAGAATGAATTGCTGAATTTTGCAAGGCCATCGGTTGCCTCGAAAATGGATTCTTCGGTGGGCAGTATTTCGTGCAGCCTTTCCCTGAACTGCTCGACGCTTCTTCCCTTTAATTTTTCAAATTTGATAAAGTTCCATTTTACTCCCCTGTCAAGTAGGCTGTTCTGCATCCTGATGTCGGAGTTTATGTAATCTTCCGCAGCCTTCATTATTTTCAGAATTGCAATTGATTGGCTCCTGCTCAATCCTGCTTTTGCAATGTACTTTTTTGCAAGGAATCCTGAAAGCCATTTTCTTGCCGCAATGAACCCTGTCTTCCGGTTCCTGCTCTTGCTTGCAATTTCAAGCGCGTTTTCAAGCCCTAGAAGCAGTATTCTTCTCTTGGCTTTGGGTGCCTTGAGGCTTTCCGCAAGCTTTTCAATTGCCGGCCGCCTGTTCTTGTAATCCAGAATCCTGTGCCTGCCAATTGGCTTTGGCGATCCGGCTTTTTTGAGCATAAAGAACTTTCCTCATTGAAATTTAAAAGCAGATGCCAAGTTTTTTATTTGCCGATGGTTTAATGGTTCAAGGTGGTTTTTGAAAATGCCTTTTCATATGAGTAGTCCAATCAGAAGAATGAGCAGGACTGAAAAAAGGAAAGCCGCAAAAAAGAAGTCAAAAGCGCCTTCAGTCGGAACAGATTTTGGAAGAATGTATGAAGGAGCTATAAAACAGGGGACTGTTCCTGGAATAAAGACTACAAAAGGAATTGGGCTCCACAAAAGTCCACGCGTCAACAAGACGCCTTTAAGGTTAAGGCGAAGATCCTTCTTTGATGACTAATTGATTCTTTTTTGGAGCTTAATTAGAATCCGTCAATCTTTGCCTGTTCTGTCTCTTCCGCGTCAGGTTTTTGCTTTGGCATCTTTTCCCCAAAGTGCTCTTTCAGGCTTTTTGCGACAGAGCTTCCGAGAATGATTTCCAAATCCCTCAAGTCTGCATTCTTCACGCTTGCGACAGTCTTCAATCCAGCATTGAACAATTTGCGCGCCCTCACTCTTCCAATTCCCTTCAACTCTACCAATGCAATGAGCTCTTCCTTTATGCCGTACTTTACTCTCCTGCGGAGCTTGCTCAATGGCATCAAGTGCTGCTTTAATTCCAAAAGCTGCGCGAGCTCGAAGGCGGCGTAGGAAAGCCAGTCAAGCCTTTCAAGCTTTGCGTGCAGTATTCCGGGCTGGACATTGAATTCTTTCATCAGGAGAATTTCAGGCTTTTCTGAAAGCCAAGCCTCGAGAAGTGTGACCGCGTTAAACTTCTTCAGTAATTCAGGGTCTTCAAAAATTGCAATGTCGACATTGACTGGCAGCTGTGCCTTTCGTTCTTCCATTTCTTCCATCAAAAGCTCCTGCCTTGCCTTTGGAACTGCAGGCAAGGGAGCGAATTCGAAAGAGTCGCAAAGCATGAACAAAAGCCCAGTCAACGAAAGCTCCTTGCGCCCCAATGCCTGAATCATCTTGTACGCAGAGAGCGGGTCGAGGTATAGCTCGCTCACGCGCTTGCCGAGCTTTGTGGCTCGCATTTCCTCTTCAGTTGTAAGGATGAAGCCCAAGTTTTCAAGCTCTTCCAGAATGCCCTGCAATTTGAGGAAAAGCTCCTTCAAGTTTCCGTACTGGAGCGCGTAAAAAGTGCGCTTGTAAAACTCTTCAAGGCTTTGCAGGTCAAACACAAATCCAGAGGCGATTGCTGCAAGGGTGTGCATTCTCAAGATTGGCTCTATTCCAAGCTTTGACTCAATGTCCTCCATTTCGCCATTGATGTAATAGTCCTTGAGGAATTCCATTTCGCTTTCAGTTCGCGCAATGATTACTGACTCTCCGAAAGAGTCATATTTGGGGCGGCCTGCGCGGCCCGACATTTGGCGATACTCTCTCACTGGAATCTTGACGCTTCCTTCTTCGCCGCTGTAACGGTAGACACTAGTTATCACAACCCTGAATGCCGGCAAGTTCACGCCTGCAGAGTTATGCACTATTATGCCGTCAGAGACGAAGAAATGCGAAGTGTCTTCTGGCAGACTAACATCGAATACTGTATTTTCTTCACTGTTTTTGATTTCCTCTATTTTCTTTACAAAGTCCCAGAACATGTCGCCCTCAAAGTCTTGCTCTCTCCAGCCATTCTTTGTTTTGAATTCAAGCCTGTTTTTACAAATGGGGCAATCTTTAGTGGCAAAGAATTCAGTGAATTGCCTATTTTTTGAAAGAAAATTCTCAAAAACAAATTTTCCAATCTTGTTCAATTCCCAAACTTTTGAGTTGCCTTTTTTTGTTCGCTTTAATAATTCAAAGTGATGGTTCAACTTTTTTTCGCTCTTGAAGGCGATGAAACCAAGGGTTTTGGTAATTTCTTTTGAAGTGGCTTTTTTGTTAATGCCGATGTATTTCATTATCTCAATCTTTTGCAAGCCCCATTCTTTTTGCTTTTTGGTTCTACCCCCAAACAAGTCAAAATATATTTTGAAATTGCACTTTGGGCACAAGCAAAAGTGCGTGTTTTCAAGAAGATCCTTATACATATCTTGCAAGGCCCTTTGTTTTCTTTCAACCCTGAAGCCTATTTTTTCATTGAATTCCATGATAGACTTCTTATTGGCTATTTCAAGCTCGTAATAGTCTCCCCCTTTGACTGGCCTCGAGTTTATTATGCGAACTTTGTTGTTTTTTTTGCGCACTCTTGATATTATCCCAAACCGCAGCAATAGCTTCCTTACATCTAAAATAAGCAATTCTGAAGTGTTGGAAAACCCAACTCCCTTGTTTCTTGTGACAAAACCGTCCGTATCAAATAATCCTTGAAGGATTGCCGAAATCCTGTCCGGGGCTGCGTTCATCAGCTTTTCCGTAATGTGCTTTTTTCTGCCTTTGTCAATGCCGCAGTTTAGCAGGAATTCCCTGAACCATTTGTTTTTTGGCAAAGCCATTTGCGGGATTTTGTAACTGTTTTCTCCAATCCTGACATTCAAGCCGGCAAGCCTTAAAGGTCTGACAATGTTCAAGAAAATCTCGGAGTCATTACCAACTATTGAAGGGTTTGTTTTGTAAAGTATTTTGCCTTCAACATATTCTGCTCCTGAATAGCCGTCTCCAAGCATTGCTCCAATCAAGTAAAACCAATCTTCGTCGAGCTGGAAGTCAAAAGGGGCAATTGTTTGCTTGCAGAAGTCTTTGAACCGGCAGTTTTCAAAAGAATTCAACTGGATTTTTCCCACAGTTGCAAGTTTGTCAGTTTCTTTGATTTCGGCTGCCGGAATTTCGATAGTTTTTTTCTGGCGTTTTACCAAGAACTTGTGGTTTGGAGTTGTTCTTATTGAATAGCCGTTAGAAGTCTTTATTCTAATCAATCCGTCGCTGTTAAAATTCTTGAAAAACCCGCTCGCTTTTCCTTGAACAACACTGTTTTCTGAAAGAACCCATAATTTTCCATTGTTTTTGAATTCGTTCGCCCGCGTTTCTTTCATCCCAGCCCATATTTTAGAATCTCCCGCAATACACAAAGTAGGCGTTGCCGTCAGGACTTTCAAATGGTTGCTTTTGAAAAGCTCTTCAATAAGTTCGCGCTGTTTTGACAAGAGTCCTGCGTGATGGAATGCCACTCCCTGCCTTGCCAGCTCTGCAAGAGTCCTGCACTGCTCTGTCGGCTGCTCTAAAGCGTGCAGTATTTCCAAGGATTTCTTTGACAAAAACTCTTTTTCCTTTTCTGACAATCTATTTTCAACGGTTTTTGCAAGCTTTTTCGCGCTTGCCTCCGCTGACTTGCGCGTTGAGCAGAAAACCAGCGCCTGCTTTTCCTTCTCATGCAGTGTCTGCCTGATTATTGCTTCAACTGGTTCGCTTCCCTTTACTTCTTCAACTTCTTTTCCAAAGTGCAGCTCTTCATTGAAGTGAACTCCTTCCTTGAGCTTTACTGGCCTATAGTCGCTTTCAACCAATTCAGCATTCAGCCATTTTGCCAACTGCTTGGAGTTAGGGATTGTTGCAGAAAGCCCTAATATCTGAATCTTTGGATTTAGCTGCAATAGCTCTGCTATCGAGACTTCTATTGTCGGCCCCCTGTCAGAGTCTATTTCGTGGATTTCGTCCACTATCAATAAGCCAATGCTTTGCAGCCATTCTGCCTTGTGCCTGAGCAGCGACTGCAGTTTTTCAAAAGTCGTGAAAATCAAATCATAGTTCTGCAGGTAATTGGAGGAAGAGTCAAAGTCTCCAGTGCTTAGCGCCATTCGGATTTTGTGCTTTTCAGAGTACTTTCTCTTCCAATCCTTGAAGTGCTCTGAAGCCAATGCCCTCAAGGGGCAGGTGTACACTGCCTTGCGCCTTTTCCCGATGATTGAGTTCAGAGCCAAAAGCTCTGCAACAATTGTCTTTCCTGATGCAGTGGGAGCGCTCACCACTAGGCTTTTTTCCTTCCATTCCTTTTTCAGGGCCTTTTCCTGCACTTCATTGAATGCCTTGAATTCATTGGCTTCAAGGACTATCTCTTCAATTTTTTCCATTCTCAAAACCCTAATGCCTTACAACAGCCTCTACTTTCAGGCCTGTGCTTTTTTCAAGCTCTTTCACTTCTTTTTTCAGTCCGGCATAATATGCTTCGCTGTCTTTCAAGAGAAGTTCCCATTCCTTCAGCTCTTCAGGAAACTCTTTTTTCATGAGCGGCAAAAGCCTTGCAATCACTGTGGGCTTTGCGTTGAGCATTTCCACAAAAGCATAATCCAAATCCTTCAGCTCTTCAAAAAGCCCTTTCAAGTCAGTAATTCCGGGCAAAACCGGTCCAATGAAGGCGTAAGTCTTCAAACCCAGATTTTTTGCCTTTTTCAATGCCTTGATTCTTTCAGAGGCAGGCGAGGCAAAAGGCTCAATGGCTTTGGAGTGCCTGTCCTGCAATGTATTCACTGTCAGCCCCACTTCTGCATCCAGCTCTTTCAGCAGCGCAAAGTCCCTTTCAACAAGCGAGCTTTTTGTCAAAACCTCAATTTCAAACTTTCTTCCCTTTGGAGAGCCTGCAAAGGATTCAAGGCATTTTCTTGCCAACGAGAGCTTTTTCTCAAGCGGTTGGTAGGCGTCAGTTACGCTTGAAATCCAAACGCTCCCCGGCTTTTTCTTTTCAAGTTCTTTCGCCAAGACTTCATGAATGTTCACGCGCGCGTCAACAAAGCTTCCCCAGTTCTCTCCAGAATGTCCTGTGAAGCGCTTCATGAAGTCTGCATAGCAGTAAGAGCACGCGTGCTGGCAGCCTACATAATGGTTTAGCGCGTAGTCAATTCCTTCAATGCCGCAAGGCGTCAAAGCGCTCTTGCACTGGATTTCCTTAACTTGCATATTGGAAAGAATGCGCAATTCCTGTTTTAAAAGAAGGGCTGGCGAGAGTTCCGGTCCTGCAGAAAGCCTTAAATCCTGAATGTATCAACAGTATACATTATGGCTGATACTGTGATGCTGCATTTGCGCCTGAACAAGGGCTTGGTTAAGGAGATAGACTCTGTGGTTGAGAAAGAGCATTATAACTCCCGCACTGAGTTTTTTGGGGAGGCGGCAAGGAAGAGGATTGAGGAAAAAAGAAAGATTGCAATTGCCTTGAGGGAAGTGCAGAAGCATTATGGTGAGGGCAAAAGGCTTGGGATAAAGCTTCCTTCAGAAGGAGAAATGGAGAAAATCAGGCAAAATGTCTGGAAAGAGTTACATTCTGATTAACTCTTCAGGCTTTTTGATTGCGAACAATTCTTTCAAGTTCTCAAAATGGCTGTCTCTAGTTACTAGAATTGCCTGGTTTTCAGCAGCAAGAATCAGATGAAGAGAGTCTATTATTGGGATATTTTGCTTTCTTGAAAGATTTTTGGCTTTTGAATCCAATTCATTATCAGAATGGATTTCAATTATTTTATTGGCGTTTTTCAATCCTTTTAGGATTTTTGACCAGATATCTTGCTCATTTATTGAAAGCACATTGCGCAGTTCCCTGATTACGTCGGGAGATATTAGGACAACGAATTTGCATGAAACTGCCTCATTGTAGAGCAGCCAGGCAAATTCTCCCAACGGTCTCATGCAGTCCTTGCGGTCGAGATAGTAGTCTAGATAGACATTCGTGTCAAGGTAAATCTTTTGGCTCATTTCTACCCTGCTCCATTGCGCTAAAGCTTGATCAGCTCTTCAGCGTCTTCCCCTTCTTCAATCAAGCGCTTGTAAGCGTATGGCCTCAATGGATCGTTTTCAGGAACGCGCCTTAAAATCTTTCTTTTTTTGTTTGGCGCGTTTTTTATTTTCCTGATTTCAATTCTGCCGGCTTTAATGTTTACAAGCAATTTATCGCCTTTCTTTATGTTTTGGGAACTCAGTATTTCTTTGGGAATTACTATTTGTCCCTTTTCGTTTACTGCGGTGGTCTTTTCCAATCTAATCACTCTCATTCCTTCAGCGCAAGATACTCAAAGGCCTTTTGGGCTGTAAGCATGACATTCGGCAGGTCTGATTTCCTGAAGCTTTGCAAGTGCTGCCATTCTCCCTTCGAGTCCTTGAAGGAGCGCTGCAGGCTCACGCTTTCCATTGTCACTTCCTTCCCGTTCACTTCCTTCCTGTTCTCCCAAATGCTCAGCGAGACATTTCCCGCACTGTATTTCTTTATTGGCTGCATAGAGCCACCTCCTTGAAGGATTGCGCTTTCTGAAGATTTAAAGCTCTGGAGGCGCGAGACTTCCAGTCGTCAACCGCCCGCAAGATCAGATTTTCCTTCTCTCAAAATATTCTGAAATTTCGTAAAGCGCCCATTGAATAGTGTGCTCTTCAATGCTTGCGATTGCCGGAGCGTCAAAATTATGCTCTTTTTTCAATTTTTCCAAAACCTGCTTGAATGCCTTGAGGCTTTCAATGCTTGGCTCTTCAGCAATTGTGCCGCGCTCTTTTGAAAGCTTGAGTGCTGAATTCAGGAATTTTGCAAGCCTTTCCTGCTCGCCTTGGCCCATTCCAGAGCGCGAGGCAGCGTCAACAATGATTCTCCTTTCCATTATCCTCTTCTGGCCCAAAAAGTGCTTTTGTCCAATGAGATCTCTTTCCTTGAAACCGTAAGGAATCCTTTTATTGAGCCTTTTGGCAAATGAGGAAATAGTGTGCTTTTGCCTTTCCTTCAAGGGCCTTGGCATTTTCAGTCAGCCCATTTTTCCATTACTGCAAACATGTCCAAGTCAGAGTTGAGCTCTTCAAGCTTTTTCTCAAGGTCTGTAATCTGCGTTGTGGAGACTCCTTGCCTGAAATCCTGCAATTGATCCAAATACTTTGCAAGCCTGTTTTCAGTGCCTGCATTGTTGTACACTATCGAGCTTTTTACTGTCTCTGCAAGCTGTTTCCTGTAGTCCAGGTTGTTCACGAACATTTCAACCATTCCCTTGTAGCGCTTGTCCGCAACAAGCTCTGAAGGCAGCTTTACTGTCTCCGCGTCTTTCCTGTAGTCCTTGTCAGCAATCTTTTTCCCGATGTGCTTCCAGTAAAGGGGATTTGCGAACTTTTTGGCGTGAAGCTTGAAATGGTATGCCTTTGCGTCGCTGTTTGTCTTTCTCCAGTCCTTTGCCTTTTTCTCAAGCAGCTCTTTCAATGCCTTTGCGTCCTGCGAAAGCTGCTGGACGCGGGACTTTGAGGGATAGGCAAGCTTTGGGAAAGAGTCCTTGCTTTCTGACGCAAACCTTGCGACTCCGCCCTTCTTGAAGTACTTTCTCAATGCCTCAAGCCTCTGGTCCTTGGATGAGAGGAATGGCGCGCCCTTGAATTTTTCCTCAAATGCTGGATAAGAGCTTATGATTTCAGGCATGCAATTGATTAAGGCAAGAGAGTTTAAAATTGTTTTTGCGCACTTCTTCATTTGTTTAAAAGGTTTTGAAAGAATGTTTCCTGGAAAAATCAACCCGAGGCAGATGCAGTCAATGATGCGCCAGATGGGAATACAGACTGAAGAGATTCCCGCAAAGCGCGTAATCATAGAGTCAGGCGACAAAAGGATTGTAATAGAGCCTGCGACAGTCTCGGCAATGACTGTACAGGGCCAGAAAACTTACACAGTGAACGGAACTGAAAGCATTGAAGAATTGGAGTTCAAGCCTTCAGAGGAAGACATCAAAATGGTTGCGGAACAGGCAGGCTGCTCTGAGGATGACGCCAATGCCGCCTTGCGGGAAACAAAAGGTGACATTGCAGAGGCAATCCTGAAATTAAAGAAAGACTGATTTTTCTCGAGATTCTGCAAATAAAGCCTTTACTCTTCAGCGCCTTGCGAGCTAACAATCTTTCCGCGCTGGACGCTGATCATGAGGCTGAAGTTCAAGTCTTCCCCCACAGAATGGCCTGTCTTTGCCATTATCCAAAGGCTTTCGGAATTGGTGCCGA
>Ga0247841_10013917_pt1 | contig 10183 bp, 9 predicted proteins | sample LaCruzMarch2015__2_FD_192410 | JGI IMG/M metagenome (GOLD analysis project Ga0247841, IMG submission 192410) | Freshwater microbial communities from meromictic Lake La Cruz, Castile-La Mancha, Spain - LaCruzMarch2015_18m | ecosystem: Environmental > Aquatic > Freshwater > Lake | place: Spain...
GGAGTAGAAGAAAGGGTAATCTTCATTTCTGCTTTCCTCCATCCTTCTTCCGGTTTCCAGCAGGCCTATCAGGGCCAGGATGAGATAGTACACCGTCAAGACAACAAAATACGAAAAAAATATTATAAAGGCGGCGTTGAATACCGCGGCATACGGATGAGCTGTCATTTCGCCTTCCCTTTTCCGGCTTCTTCGACGGCTTCTACACATATCATTTTTGCCATGCGGTCGCCATCCGAATACACTTTCTCTATGTATGGCATTGCGGCATCGATATGCGCGACGAGGGCGTCTTTTACCGCCGATAGCACAGAAAGAGAGTTATCTCCCAAAAGACCCATGATTTTCGATATACACCCATCCCCAAGAAGTTCTGATAAGGCTTTTACACCAGCCGAGCGCACAAGCCAGCTTTCATCTTGTAGCGCATCAGTGAGCGTGTTTGACGCCGCTTTATTTCCATAGTTTCCGAGACACTCACAGGCAGCCGACCGGATTTCCTCGGATGGGTCTTTAGTTAGATCCGTTATTTCGTTAAGGTGTTTCCCCGGGCCTAACTGTGACAAGAGCTTCAGCGTCCAGAAACGCACATCCGTATCGGTGTTTTTTAAAAGAGGTATCGCATGTTCCGATGTTGTGTCCGGGGGGAAACTCTCCAGGATAGAGACTAACTTACGTCTGGAGAAGCCTCCGTTTTTTATCATGTCCACAAGTATACGGGAGGACTGGCTATTCTTCATCTGTCCTAGTGCCATCACAGAAAAATATCGGATGTCAGCATCTTTAGACGATAATGATCTATTTAGTATATTGGGAGCATTTTTGCTATCCAGGTAGGATAGGCTCAAGATCGCTTCTATCCTCCGCCATTTATTTCTAGCTTTGAGCGCCGCATCTTCTATGCGCTTCATATTATCAGAGGCCTTAAAACATGTTTTAAACGCCTCCTGCTCCCTCTCGTTGAAGAATACGCTATCCCTGTTCATTGCGATGTCGAGAAATTGCTGCGGTGTCGAGGCCTCGGCAAACGGAGCGCAGGTATTCGCCGAAAGCTTCGCGCCCGAAAGAACCATCTCATAGACGTTCTTCTTTATATTTATAAGCCCCTTGTTTCGTTTTCGCGCGGAACTTTCTATCAGAAGCACATATACGATTACGATAAAAGATAGAACAGCTATCGTAGATACGAGGAAGATATCAATGGCTACGATCTGATTTATGAAATAATTATTCATTTAAAATTTCGTTGAAAGGCCGAAGTTCAGTGACCTCTTTATGAATCTCGGTTCTTCTGTAGAGTAGGAATAACCCACCTTGGCATTGACTCCTTTATATACTTTGACATTGAGGCCTATCGAGAGTATGTACCCGAACTCTTGTGAGGAAGAAAGGCCGTATATGTCATATAGCCACTCTCCTACAGCCACCCCTGTCCATAAATGGAGGAAGTCGGTTATTGCGAAATCGCCTCTAAAATTTCCGAAGCTTCCTGTATTGCGCCCTTCTATCCATATTGCCCCATAATCGGCCGCCATATAGCTATCGCCGAAATAGTATATAAGGCCTGGGTAGGCGACATGAGTGTTCCCGGTATCGTAGCTCCGGAAATTGTAGCCTATCTGCCAAAAGAGATTCTTGTACAATTTATGGCCGTATTCATTTATGGTCTGAAGACGATATATATAATCGGTGTACCAGCTTGCTCCCATTTCGGTATGAAAGTATGAATCCGGGAAGCTGAAATAGGCACCCAGATTAGCCGCGAAGTCACGGTTTGAGAACCTCTCATAACGAGTCACTGAGCCATAACCGCGGATATTGCCGTGCTTATACCCGTATGTTGTAGAGATTTCCGACCAATGACCTCTGCGGTTGCCCTGTACTATATCGCTCGGTTCATAGAAAGCGTCGAGGTATACTTCGTCTTTTGACGGAGTCCCCCTTACTACTTCAACAGGCGGGGCCATACGCCTTATCAGGTGCTCGGTATCAGACTGTTCGGCAGTGGAGTCAGATATCTGTATCGAGATCATTAATAGCACAAGGCCGATAATTAAATACGAATTTAGTCTTTTACTCATAGTTATTTCTTTTGTTTAGCCGACATGTCGATGACGGCGCTTATTTTATCTATCTCAGATTGCAGGTCGTCCGTCTTTAATATAAATTCGGAAGCATTGAATTTTCTGGCCAGCTCGCGTCTCTCGGTATTCGAGAATGCAGTTATTAAAAACACGGGGAGGTTCGGATTTTTAGCTCTGATCTCTTTTAGTATGGTCAAGCCGTCTATTCCGGGCATCATTATGTCAAGCAGCACACCATCCGGTTTATTGATACGAAGATACTCAAGAGCCTCTTTTCCGCTGGATACCGCAGCCACTTCATAGCCGTTTGCCTCGAGTCTTGCCTTTGCGAGTTCTTTAAAATCAACCTCATCATCCACTACAAGTATCTTTTTTTTTGCCATTGGTTACCGCTCCTTTATGAGTTCCCGTATTTTCTGTAAAAGCATTTCAGGTTCGAACGGTTTGGTTATATAGGCATCAGCACCGGCCTCCTTGGCCATCTTCATGTCTTCACGCTGAGCCCTTGCGGTGAATATAATAATAGGTATCCTAGAATATCCGGCGTCCCCTTTTAACGACGCACATACCTTGTAACCATCCATTTTAGGCAGCATGAGGTCGAGTATTATAAGATCAGGCTTCTCTGTTTTGGCCTTCTCAAGGCCTTCTTGACCGTCATAAGAGGCTGTAACTGTATAGCCGTTCGCCTCCAGCCTGAAAGCTATGGCTTTTGAAAGGTCTTTCTCGTCTTCGACTAGCAATATCTTCTTCATACCAGGTTCCTTTTAATGGAACTTCTTCTCAAGCATTTCTATAGTCGATTTTAATGCCAACGCCACTTCGGAGTATGCGCTCAATTTCGGTATAAACGCGTGTATACCGAGCTTGTCAGAGTCTTCTATGGTCTTAGTGTTAGGGTAAGCGGTGAACATTATGACCGGTAGTTTGTTATTAGTCTTTCGTACCTCTTTTAAGGTGGCTACCCCATCCATATCGGGCATCATATAGTCTAGCACGAGTATATCGGGCTGATTTTTTTTAAGGATTTTGAGAGCCTCCTTCCCTCCTGACGCTTTCAGAACAGTATGTCCCCAGCTCGATATTCTAAGCGCCATCAATTCCAAAAAGTCCGGTTCGTCGTCGACTATCATAATCTTAAGCTTAGACATTATTCCTCCTTAAAGGTTATAAACATCCGTATCATCATAATGCTGCCCCTTCTTTCTTAAATAGGCAAAGTAAAACTGAATGTCGATCCGGCCCCAGGTTCAGACTCCACGTCTATTTTACCTTTATGGAAATCAATTATCTCTTTAGATATGGCAAGCCCGAGGCCGGTTCCGCCCACACGCCTATCTGATACTGGCTCGAGCTGGCTGAAGCGCTGGAAGAGTTTTGGCAGATCCTCTTTTTTTATCCCTACACCGGTATCCTTTACCGATACCTTTATGAAATCGTCATTCTTTTCGGTCAATAAAGTTATCGAGCCTCTGTCCGTGTATCTTGCCGCGTTACTGATGAGGTTTGTGAGCACTTGCTCAACCCTGTCTTTATCGAACATTATAGCCGGCAGCTCTTTCCCGAGGTCTAATTTAAGCTCGAGATTCTTTCCTTTGACTACGGCCGACATTGTCCTGGCCGTCTCCTCTACGGCAACATTTATATTATTCTTGGTGATATTGAACTCCATGCGCCCGGCCTCAAGTTTTTGAAAGTCGAGGAGGTCGTTGATAAGCCGGTTTAATCTATCGACGTTCCTTCTTGCGATTTCAAGGAATTCTTTCTGTTTTTTTTCCACGGCCCCGGCAGTGCCATCCAGCACTATGGCTATGCCTTCTTTTATAGCAGCCAGAGGCGTTCTCAGTTCGTGCGACACAGTCGCTGTGAAGTCTGTCTTGACGCGGACAGCCTCTTCAAGTTCTTTGGCATATTTTTCCAGGTTGTTTTTTGCTTCTACCAGGTCCTCGAGTATGTTCAGGGTCGCTTCCTGTGCTTTTGTCAGCTCAGCCGTTCTTTCTTTGATTATAGTATCCTGGTTTATTGTTAGCTGTTCCAGGTCTTCTTTTGCTTTAAGAAGGTTGGACCGGCTGGCTTTTATGGCAGATATCATATTCTTAAAAGTCTCGGAAAACTGCTCTATTTCATCCCCGGTATTTATATTTATCGTCTGGTCGAGATCCCCTAGAGCTATGAGGCTTGCAGCTTTGCTAAGCTTGTCTATAGGCTTTGAGATCCTTCCGCCTAAGAAGAGCCCTATAGGTATAGTTAAAGGGACGAAAAATATAGCTACAAAAAGCAGTGCTATTAGAAATGCGTTAAGCAGCCCCAGGGCTTCGTTTGAATCCCTGGATATTGCTATATTCCATTTTATTCCGTTAGTCTGCAGGATCTCCGAACTGATCGGACAAATTGATATAAAGTATTCTTTGTCGTGCCCAATGCCGGAGGAAGGCGATATATAGCCATGTACGGAATTTTTAAGTTTTTCAAATTCTGCAGGTTCCAGCAATCTTGTTATACCGGGGAGTATATCTTTATGGACTAAAATAACTCCATCTTCGTCTGTAAGCAACGCATGGCCGGTGATCCCCAGTTTGAAAGTGTTTATAAAATCGAATAATCTTTCGATCTGAATAAATACTTTGCATATTCCTACGATCTCGTTATTCTGCCCTCTGAAAGGTACAGCTACTGCAATACCCCACTTTTTAGCTGACTTATCATATTCAAACGGCCCGAAGTACGTCGATCCCCTGCCTTCATTATAGGCTATCTTCCACCAATTTTCATCCGCCTGATAGAAGTCACTAGTTCTATTTGCGGCATACACCAGCCCCCCAAATCTATCCGTTATGAAGAGTTCCGCCAAAACTTTCCGCACAAAAATTATATCCCTCATTGAGGAAGCTACCTCCCCCGAAGTATGCTCCTTTATAAGTTCGTCGTTATCACTTGCGGCCAGCCATCTTTTGTCAATATCGAGCATCTCTTTTTCGATCTCTAAACTGCTCATGCCGGCATATTTTTTATTAGAATTTTCACAGGCTTTTTTCCATAAGATCCTGCTAGCGTAGGTCTCGGCATCCTCGACCTCACCTTTTATATTCTCTGCCGCGGTTAAAGCGAGAGTTCTTGTTATTTCAAGCTGCTCGGATCCTACATTTTTCTTTATTATGTAGAAACCCGCTAGATATATGACGGAAATACTGACAAGAAGAGTGATAGCCGCTGTAATAGAGATGGCAAAACCGGTCTTCTTCCTTATGCCGCCGGTTGTGAGGATTGTACTCATCCTTCGATCGAATAGGCTGGTCATGCAGAAGAAGCTCACCGCAAGGATAATCGCGAGGAGCATTCTTAGAAACTGCACGGGTATGCCTGAATATTTTATGAAGTTATCGTGATTAATGATCGATGCGGGTAAAAAATCCGCCTTAGGAGTTACAAGCCCGCTGAATATGCCATACAATAACAATGCGGCTACTGCGATCTGTGTAAAAACACATATGATTCTGGGAGTGCCGCTCTCTTTACAACCTGCTCGGGCTATGGATAGCGCCAGGGCAGAAATTGTTATACCCGGAAAACATATCAGATACCGCGCTAAGATACCAGCGGTCTGAAGAGAATTGCTTGCTATGCTCGACACTGTCCAGATAATAAATATCGCTATCCAGGCATGCTTAAGATACCCTAATTTTTTTACCTTTTTTGCCAGCACCCTGCAGCCGAAAGCAGCCATGAATAAAAACGACACGGGAAGTATTATTGTACCTATTATCGTAAGAGTCTCGGCATTGGTTGGGCCGTATATAAGTATAGCCAAGTCTATCCACTCATTTATTCCATGGGATATGCCGAATAGCCCTACGAGCCAAAGGGCGCTCGAGATACCAAGAAAGTCGTTACGTTTGGGCATAGTGAATACAACTACACCCATCAGAATGAACGCCAATCCATATAAAAAGAATATCACGAGCACTAGCTAACCTTTTGTTTCCAGCTCTTTTATCCTGGCCTTTAGTTCTTTCATTTTAAGTTCTCTATCTACAGTTATCTTCTGAAAGCGTTCGAGCGAGCCTATCTTATTTTTCAGTTCACCAAGAAGCTCTTTTTCCTTTGAGATATCGCGCACGGTTGCCTGCAGATACGCAGAGGAGCCTTCTGCAACCTTCGTAAGGAGGACGGTTACCGGAAACTCTGTACCATCAGGCCGCTTGTGCGTCCATTCAAAAAAGTTTGAGCCCTTCTCTATTGCCAGTAACATCATCTCCCGTGCTTTATCGGACGACAAAGTGCCATCCGGCTGATATTTTGGAGATAATTCTGCCGGAGATCTGGAAACAAAATCCTTCTCATCGCGGCAGCCGAACATCCTGACAGCTTCTTTGTTTCCAAAAAGAAACCCGCCATCCGGTGAGCACGTCATCATGGCATCTTTTGATTCAGTAAAGAGTAAGCGGTATCTCTCTTCGCTTTCCCGTATCTTTTCTTCCATCCTCTTCCGCTCGATAATACTCTTCGCTATGTGGACGGCACCTATGAATACCCCATCTTTATCAAATATCGGGGAAGTGGTGACAAGGAGAGGTAAGCCAATGTTCGGGTCGTCGACCTCTTCCGTGTGGGAAATGAGGTCTCTTTTTGTCTTTTCGAGTGGACATGAGGGCCACGGTTTATCGGATTTATGCATGATCTCATAGCACTTCTTTTTGCGCAATAATTCAATAGGCATTTTTATTGCATCAATGAATGCTTTGTTTGCGGCGGTTATGTTATTATCCGTGTCGATTATGAATATCATATCCGATATAGAATTAAAAGTCCTCAGCCATTCATCGGCCGCTAACTGTGCTTTCCTTGATACTTTATTAACTATGTATGAGCTCCATAGCACCGACACGGTAAGGATCGCGATGTATATAAGAACTACCAGACCCACCCCTATTTCCGATGGATACAGATTTGTGCGTTCTCCAAGGATCCTCAGGTAGCCCACGACTATTGGTAATACTACCGCTACCGGGATCATACGGCGCGCCGAGATACTACCCGGCCCTTTTCCGGCTATTATCTCCGCTATTGCCTTATTGCTCTTAGCCATTAGCACGCCAATACCTAGAATTACGAACGCTGCAGTTGTATGGAGCGCCATCTGGGTAAACCTACCGATACCATAGAGAGCTTTTATCCCGTATGTATAACCCAGCATGTTCGACAGGCCGATGAAACCTACCAGAAGAGCTATTACCTGAGCAGACAATACAGCCCGGCCGATGGCCGACAGTAACAGCGAAAAGCCTATCATCGTAAAACATAAAGCCGTAGTCGGCGCCATTCTCCCGGGACCTAATGTGGCTATGGCACCGGGTGAATCCTTAAATAAGAGCTGGTCTATTCCCAGGTTTACATTGAAAAAGTACTCACTTATAGTTGCGGCGCCTATTATAAACACGAGGCCGGCAAGCGCAAGCGATAGGAGGCGACGCACCCTGCTGTTACGGCCGGTCACGGTCAATATAAGGGATATGCCGCCTGCTATGAATGCTATTGACGTATTGGCTTTCATAGAGACCAATCCCGGGAGGACGCTCTTTAGCGCTTCGATATTGAAGACCCATCCTGATAGGGCCAGGAGGCCTATAACAGAAACTATCAAAGCGCATAATAAGGGTATGAGCTTTTGCTTATTCATATTTTTGTTTCAGCTGGGCCAGATATACAATATGTTTCTTCTCTTCTTCGATCAAGATGCGAACTTTTTCGATATGGATCGGCTCCATATATTTCAGAAGCTCGTTAAAGAAGAGTATCGCATCTTTCTCAAAACCTATTCCATATTGGATCGCGGCCTGGGGAGTCTTTACGTTCTTTGAGAAATCCTTTGCCGATACCTGTTGATACAGGATGTCGTCAACCAGAGCTTTCATGTACTCAGCCAGCTCGCCTTTGTATGACTCCTGTGATTCGTCGATATTCACGGTAGTGCGGATCGCTGTAAACTTCTTTATGTGCTCATCTTCCCAGTCTCTTAAGCGCGAAAACAGTTTTTTCATATCATCTTCTTTGAAGGACTCGGAAACGCGTCCATAGAAATCACGCCGTTTCTTCTCTTTTTCTATTCCCATGTCAATCACTTCCGAAACATTAAAAACATTAGGCATCTCTACCCTCCCGCTATAAAGCGTGAACTACGATCTCTGTCAGCACAACTATGTCTTCGACGCAGAATATGCGTTCTATCGAACGATCATATAGAATGGCCGCATCGACGCCGAATTCTTCATCAGCTTTTCGGACTTTTATCATAAAATCTACGCCTTCAAATACCCTTACCGCCAGATTTATATCTTCCGTGCCGGAAGCGTACTTTTTTATCAGGCGCTCTATGGTGCGTTTACGGTATGTTGGATAATAGCTTTCGGCGCCCTTTATCTGGCTAAAATCTATCCATTCGCCTGTTGGTGCCGGTAGCTTTTCAGGGCCAAGCAATTTGGCTAGGTAGTGAAGGATGACTATGGATGTGTATTCCTTTGCGGAGGCATTCGTCGATTCGAGGACGACGGACTTCGTGCCGGTATCTATGATATATGAATCGGATAATAACGTTATCTTTAACCGGCTTTCATCCGTAAGTCTTCCAATCGAGCTCCATGCCTCCCCTAGCGCCCGGCCGTAGCCCATACGACAAGTATACTAATTTTCTTTGAATAGTCAATGTTATGCCTTATAATTAATATATGATATACGACAGGTTTCAGGAAGAGGCGATCCGCTACATAAATGAAGGCCATTCCGTAATAGTATCAGCCCCTACCGGCGCCGGAAAGACCGCAATAGCCGAACACGTCATCGAAACGGCGCTTAAAGAGAACAAGTGCGTAATATACACGGCTCCCATAAAAGCCCTCTCCAACCAAAAATTCCGAGATTTCCAGAAACAGTATCCGGACCGGATCGGTATCCTGACCGGTGATGTCTCGCTAAATGCAGAAGCCCCTATACTTATTATGACGACCGAGATATTCCGGAATAAAATTCTTGATAACCCCGAGAGCCTCAAGAAATATTCCTGGATAATATTTGACGAAGTCCATTATATCGATAACGAGGAACGCGGTACCGTTTGGGAGGAATCCCTTATATTCCTGCCTAACCACATGAATATACTTTGCCTTTCGGCGACAATACCGAATATCGAACAATTTGCCGGCTGGATAGCGTCCATACACAAGAAAGAAGTCCGTGTGGTTATCGAGTCCGAACGCCCTGTCCCCCTGCATTTCTTATTTCAATGTCATAACAGGGTTTCGGATGATCTCAATTCATTCCGCAGAGAGCACGGGTTCCATCCGAACAAAACCAATACCTTGATTAAATATGTTCAGAGCCAGAACGGCTTGCCATGCATCTACTTCGTCTTCGGCCGAAGACGCGCTGAATATCTTGCCGAAGAGCTTTATAATCATAATTTTCTTACTCCCGACCAAAGGCATGAGATAACGGCTCTGTATGATTCTCTCTGCGAGAAGTTCGATCTGAAGGGCGAGCGCAGCGCTGTAGAGATGGCTCCGCTCATTGAACGCGGCATAGCGTACCATCATGCCGGAATGCTTCCCACGCTGAAGGAGGTCATTGAACGCCTTTTTACGAGCAAACTTTTAAAGGTAATATTTACCACCGAAACTTTTGCTTTAGGCATAAACATGCCGAGCCGTTCCGTAATATTCGACGAACTTATGAAATTCTATGGAACTTATACCAGAATCCTAAAGACGCGCGATTTTTATCAGATGGCCGGGCGCGCTGGAAGACGCGGCATAGATAAAGAAGGTTTTGTCTATACGCGCATCAATCCGGGGCGGGTACGTTTTGACGAGGTCAAACGTGTAATACATGGTAAACCCGAAGATGTCCGAAGCCAGTTCAACGCTTCATATGCTACGCTTCTTAACCTGTATGAAAAATATAGGCAGGATCTCTTTAAGATATACCCCCTCTCCTTTCACTTTTTCCAGACTAAGCCGCATCAGCAGAAGGAAGCGCTGAGACTCATGAACGCGAAGATCGATATCTTGAGGGAATTTGAGCTTATATCTGGAGATGAGCTTACTTCA
>Ga0247841_10013918_pt1 | contig 10182 bp, 10 predicted proteins | sample LaCruzMarch2015__2_FD_192410 | JGI IMG/M metagenome (GOLD analysis project Ga0247841, IMG submission 192410) | Freshwater microbial communities from meromictic Lake La Cruz, Castile-La Mancha, Spain - LaCruzMarch2015_18m | ecosystem: Environmental > Aquatic > Freshwater > Lake | place: Spain...
TGTTTTCATAACCTGTTTTGATCTGGGTCAGAACATTTCCGTATTTTCTTTGCCTTTCAGGATCCTGGCTTACCCAATTTGTGAATGCCAGTTCAGTGGCTTTCTTTTTGTCTTCCACTTTGTTCTTAACAAGCATTTTCGACTGACCGATAAAATTTTTCCAGGTATTTGCTATTCCTGCATAGTTGCCGGCATAATCAATGTTAACCTTCTTGTCAACATCCATGCGCTCTTTCATGATCTCTAATCTTTTTCCAAAGATCTTGATAATGGTCGGATAGAAATAATTCACATTATATTCCAGCCCGTAGGAAGTAAGGTATCGGGTCGTACTTCCCGGATATCCCCAAATCATGGCAAAGTCGTTTTTTTTGACTCCTTTCAGACTGATTGGCAAATATTGTTTTGGTTTGTAGGGTACATTAGATTCAGAATAATCAGCAGGTTTGTTCGTGGAATCAGCATAAATTCTGAAGATGGTGAAATCGCCGGTGTGCCTTGGCCACATCCAGTTATCGGTATCACCACCGAATTTTCCGATTGAGGAAGGAGGCGCTCCGGCAAGACGAACATCCTTATAGGTTTCAAAGACGAAGAGATAATATTCATTTCCCCCGTAAAAAGCTTTGACTGTTGCTTCATATTTCCCTTTTTCCCCCGCTCTTTTCTTTATCCGGTCTGATATTTCCTTCACCTTTGAGGAACGACCTGACTCCTTCAGTGTATCCGAGAGAAATGGAATGATTGAATCGGTAACATTCTCAATGCGGATAAGGAAAGATGCACAGAAATTCTCATTTTGCAATTCCTGAGCTTTTGACATTGCCCAAAATCCATTGGTCAGATAATCGTGGTCTGTTGTACTGTGATTCTGAACAGCATTATACCCGCAATGATGATTGGTGAAGATAAGCCCTTCAGGGGAAACCACTTCGGCAGTACAGAAGAAACCTCCGACACCGCCACCTGATAAACCCACGATGGCATCTTTTAAACTCGAATGATTGATGCTGTAAAGTTCTTCAGCGGTCAGATGAAGTCCCATCTTCTGCATATCCACATAATTCAAGCGATCAAGTAAAATCGGTAACCACATCCCCTCATCGGGTGGATTATCTGCATAAATTTTAGCTCCGGAAAATGAGCAAAAAATAAAAACCAGGATGGCAATTTTAATTTTCATATGGAATATGTTTTGAAGGTTTACAGGTTGTAAGATCAACTGCAATATTAAGGACATTTTAGTGTAACGGAAACTTTTTTTGACAATCCTTACGAATAATCGGTGAATCGGGAATTGTGACAGGTAAAAGGCCTTTTTCAGCCACAAAACTATTATTTTTTATTTGCCGTTTTAATAGTCTTTCGGATCAAAAAGGAAAGATAGATCATAGTGATCCCGAATACGATCGAGAAAATGCCGACCAGCTTTCCAATAGTATCTGCAATTTCAAAGGGATGAAAAAAGATGATAATCCCGAGAACAATAGTCATCAGGCCATTAATTAACAGAACAGGCCAACTGACAAGGATCTTTCGGATGAAGAATAAAATGACAAGTTGAAGGATCCCGATGATCAGACACCAAAGACCAATGAGCAATAGAAACAGTTCTAGCGATCTTTGCGGGAAAACCATTAAGATCAACCCAATTGCGATGGTTGCAATGGATTGAATAGTGATCATGCTGATATTTTTATTCTTTTTTATATGATAAAATGTTGTCAGTAAAAGGATTAATCCGGTTATCAGGATCAGTAAGCCAAAATAAAAAATGGCTGTTTGAATAAATTCCTTTGTGAAGAAAAGAATTAATAAGCCGAAAAGAATGGCTGTGATTCCGTTGATCGCGAGAAACCACCAGTTTTTAAATGATTTTGTTTCCATAGTTTATTTTTTAAACAATTTTTATTTGAGTTAAAAATTTGTCGGAATTTTCCACAACACATTGATCACAACAAAAATTCCGAAGAGAACAAAAATAGTTCCGACAATCCTGTTGATCCAAAGTTTCACATATGGATTACCGGCAACTTTGATCTTGTTTGCCAGGATAGATTTCATAATATCTGTGATAAGTACTGTTCCAAGGGTTCCCGCGAAAAAAAGTGTGATTGCCAGCTTCTGCCCCCTGTAAGAAGAACTGATGGCAAGTACAGATGTTATCCAGAAAGCCCATACACCCGGATTGGCAATATTCAATATAAATCCTTTGAAATAGTAGGGAAGTACCCCAGCGTGTCTGACTTTGATCTCGGTGATCACTTCGACCTGTTCCTTAAGAATGACTTTCCGTGTAATGGAAAATATGCCGAAAATGATAAGAATTATGCCTCCGATTAATCCGAAGATCAGATGCGTGCTGGGGTTTGTCACGATCTGGGATGCGCCAAAATAAGCTCCGATAACTACAATTAAATCACTGCTGAAAATCCCCAACGCAAGAAAAATTCCCGTTTTTATCCCATGTTTGATGCTGGTTTGCAGAAGCGCTACCAGTGCCGGCCCAAACGATATGGAAACGGTAATACCAAGGATAATGCCTTCGAAAATCGGATTTAACATCGAAAATTTGCTGTTATTAGTTTGAAAATGTAAAATTATAAAAAAATGATTACTTTCGGCTTTTCTCCCTATGCGAAGGTTTGTGACGGTTTCTATCGGGATATTGAGTGCATTGACAGGTTTCTTCCTGCTTGCAATAATAGTTTTTCTGGTATTTCTTACCGTTACCCGTTATCATCCGGCTCCGGTCGAATACATCAGAGTGGAAGGAAAAATAGGTCAATCAGTCCTTAATACGGATACATTTACATTTATGAGCTGGAATATCGGTTATGCAGGACTGGGAAAGGAGATGGATTTTTTTTATGAAGGCGGAAGACGTGTTAGACCTGATCCGGACGAATTTCAGAAATATCTGCATGGGATTCTCCGGACAATAAGATCAAATGATACCCTCGATTTCATTCTCATCCAGGAAGCTGATATTCATTCAAAAAGAAGCTATTATACGGATGAATCTATGGAGTTGGCTGGAATTCTGAAAGATCATTGTTCCGCTTTCGCAAAGAACTATGATTGCGGCTATGTCCCTGTGCCTCTATATGAACCCATGGGGGAAGTGGTTTCCGGGATCCTCTCTTTTTCCCGGTTTCAGCCTGATTCAGCCACCAGGATTGATTTCGGTACAAGCTTTTCCTGGCCCAAACGATTGGTTTTCCTGAAAAGATGCTTCCTCGTCATGCGATTCAAATTAGAAAGCGGTAATGACCTTGTTCTTATCAACACCCATAATTCAGTGTTTGATGAAGAAGGGGAATTGAGGATGAAGGAATTATCAAATCTGAATGACTTTATGTCAAATGAATACAGGAAAGGGAACTTCGTGGTTGCTGGTGGCGACTGGAACCAGAACCCACGGGGATATGAGATGAAAAATTTACATACAGGTGACCGGGTGAAGAAAATTGCGCTTCCATTCGCTTCAGAAATATTTGATGGGTGGCAATTTGTATTTGATCCTGGGCAACCCACCAACAGGGATGTTGACACAAGCTATAAAAAGGGAATCACAAAAACGACGATCATTGATTTTTTCGTGGTTTCTCCTAATGTCACCTTGGAATCAGTTAACACCATCAAAACCGGCTTTGAGAATGCAGATCATCAACCGGTGGTCATGAAAATAAAGATTGTAAAATGAAAATCACATCCTTAAATGAAGACTCCCTGATCGACCTGCTTATCAAAGAATTTAAAACTTCTTCCAGGACAAAGATCAAGAAAATGATTCTTCGCGGCACCATTACTGTAAATGGGAAGGTCATCACAAATCCGATTTTAAAAATTGCACAGGGAGATAGTATCGAATATGTAAAATACCATGCACCTCTTCAAACACAGGATGCTCCCTTCCCGGTTCTTTATGAGGATGAAGACCTGATTGTGGTTGTGAAACCGGCCGGCCTGCTCACATATGGTGAAAAAGGGACAACCGGAACCTCTCTGTACCGTATGATCAATGATTTCCTGAGAGATCGGTCAAGAGGGAATGAAAAGATCTTCGTTTGTCATCGCCTCGACCGGGAGGTATCGGGGATATTGGTATTTGCAAAGAGTGAGGATATACAGGATCAGATAAAGGAAAAATGGAAGGAGACGAAAAAACGGTATTATGCGCTTGTGGAAGGCAAACCGCCCCAAAACGAAGGTACGATTGAAAGCTGGCTGAAAGAAAACAAAGCACAAAAGGTCTATACTGCAAGGGAAGCGCCGGATGCGAAATTTGCAGTTACTCACTATAAGGTAATTAAGGAACTCCCTGAGCATACACTTCTTGAGATCAGTATTGATACCGGACGAAAGCACCAGATCCGCGTTCACCTGTCAGATCTTGGCTGTCCGATAGTCGGTGACTGGAAATACGGGGCAAGCCGAAAGGTTCTGAGGCATATCCGGTTGCACGCTTTTTATTTTGCCATGAAACACCCGGTAACCAATAAGGATCTGGAATTTAAAACTCAGATGCCGCGTGGTTTTTTATCTGTATGAAATTACGCTGCCGTAATGCTTCAAACACAACGATCGCTGCGGATGCAGAGACATTCATGGAATCAATCTTCCCGTTCATTGGTATTTTGATGAGGTGATCCGTTTCATCCATCCATTTCTGACTTAAGCCGCTGGCTTCCGATCCCATGATAAGGGCCGAAGCGTGCCGGAAATCGTTTTCATGGTAAAAGTGGGTGGCTGTCAAGGCTGTGGCATACATAGCGATTTTATTCGACCGCAGCCACATGATTGTATGTTCGGTAGTGCTGGTGACAACCGGCATTGTAAAAATACAACCGAGGCTCGATCGTATGGAATTGGGATTGTAAATGTCGGTTTGAGGATCACAAATGATAACAGCATCAAGATTTGCAGCATCGGCTGTACGAAGGATGGCTCCGAGATTTCCTGGTTTCTCAACAGATTCCAGGACAAGGATCAGTGGATTCCTGCTGAGTTTGATATCCCTGAAAAGAAGTCTTTTAGGGTTTGCAAGTGCAATAACCCCACCGTAATCCTTGCGGTATGCCAGTTTATTATATATTTCAGCCGGAACTTCCAACATCTCAAAGGATCGAAGTGCCTGTGAAACCAAGTTATTCAGATCTTTGTCGTTGATCAGCTCCCTGCAATAAATGAGTGTCGTGATGTTAAACCCCGACTGCAAAGCAAGGCGGATCTCGCGAAACCCCTCGATCACGATCAGGTTCTGGATCTTTCTTTCACGCGGCTTTTCCTCAAGAAGAAGGATGTTCTTTATCAGCGGATTCTGGAGACTGGAGATTAATTTTGTCATTTCTTGGTAAAATTAAGGATAGCCCTTTATAATTTTGTAATGTGTCCTGCAGGCTCCATTTTTAATAACAGCAAAATAAAAGCCCGGTGAAAGGGAAGAAAGATCAATGGTTTTGAAAAATTCAGCCTGCATGGTATTGATCCGTTCTTCATGAACAACAAGCCCTGTTGCACTTCTTATAGATATTTCAACGGGTTCGTTCAGGATATTGTCTGAAATAATAGTGACCTCGCCACTTGTTGGATTTGGAAGAATGCGAAAAAAATCACCTGTACTTTCCGGAATTAAGCCGGTTGTTGTGCATGATTTCCCATATGTGATCCTGGAAGAAGATACCAGGGAATCATTGAAAAGAGTCCAGGAAGAGGCATCAATTTTAAGGGTGTAATTCAGATAGGGAACTAAGAAATCAAGGATGACAGCATGTTGCTGTTCCCGGGTTATCGTGAAATTCTGCTGACAATTCACTTCACCGAGAGAACACAGGAAATTGTAATCCCCGAAATAGCAATGTCCGCCTCCTTTTATTGAAATGTAAACCTTGCAGTCACTTGTAAGGGAATCATACATGGGAACCTGGTGTTGAAGGGGAGGAGTAACGCAATCTTCTTCGCCCGCGAAAACCAGCGAAGGGATGGTGATGTCGGCTGCTGCAGCAATGGCTGAAGGATTGGTCTCTGCTGCTGCAAATGTGACCAAAGCCGTTGGAGTAGTGTTATTGGCACAGGCGAGGAAAGAGGCTCCGCCACCCATGGAATGGCCCATCACAGCAGAAGTGCTGTCAATATGCTGATAAAACGGTGAACCTGGATTAGTACCCTCGACCTTCATCTGGTCAATAAGAAAAGCCAGATCAGCGCCATATTCGGCATGATCGGGAGCTGTTCCCCCTTCTGTTTTCGTGAACGTTATAATATATCCCGATGGGACCAGTGCATCTTTCAGGTAAAGATATGCATCATAGGTCATGAGAAATCCGTGCCCGAAGACAATAACTGGAAAGGCCCCCTCGGTAAAATTGGTATTGTTACCGGCTGTCAAGGCGGGGTAATAGACCTCAGAAGGAACAGGCCGGTCATTACGCGAGGGATCAGTGAAATTCATTGTGCGGTGACCAATAAGGTAAGGTTGGGCTGATAAGGAGACTGTAAAGAACAGTAAATAGATAATGTATTGTATAAAGAGTTTTTTCTTAAGCCACATGCGCAATTTGTTTTTACAAACTTAAGGAATTTTAATACATATTCTTTGAGTTCCTTTGTGAATCCTTAGTGGAATAAATAAGGATAGACTTAACCACAAAGCTCTCTAATGTTTTTGCAAAGGTTTTTAAGGTGTTGTAGATATTTCTCAGATAAAAAGAAATTATTCTTACCTTTTGTTTGGTATTAAAAAACAGTTGTATATTTGCGCATTCAAGTACCTAAATAGAATTTATGGCAAAGATTTTTTCCCTATCGGAAGCTGCTTCGATCGGAATTCACAGCATAGTCCTGATTGCCAGGGCTGAAAATGGCATTAATGCTGTTAAAATTGCTGAGATAACGGGACTTTCCAAAAACCATATTTCAAAAGTGCTTCAACGGTTGGTTAAAAATGATCTCTTGAAATCTGTTCGTGGTCCTGCCGGGGGCTTTACATTAAAAAAGCAACCTGAAAACATTTCGCTCTTGGATGTTTATGAATCCATCGAAGGGTCAATTGAAATAGCAGATTGCCCTCTGAATCATGATATCTGTGGTTTCGATAAATGTATTATGGGAACAGTTGTGAATAAAATGAATATCGAATTCAGGAAATTTTTAGAAGAACAGACATTAAACAAATATTTGTAATTTTTTATTCATAATAAAACAAAGAAATACCTTAATACGCTAAAACGCGATTTATCACCTTTCAACAATAAACAAATGAAACGAAAAATCATTGAAATTGATGAAGAAAAATGCAACGGCTGCGGGCTTTGCATTCCCAACTGCCAGGAAGGCGCATTGCAGATCATTGACGGGAAAGCCCGTTTGATCTCCGACCTGTTTTGTGACGGACTGGGTGCATGTATCGGTCACTGCCCCGAAGGCGCCATTGAGATTATTGAAAGAGAAGCCGAACCGTATAATGAGCGAAAAGTAATGGAGATCCTTGTACTGAAAGGAAGAAATACCATACTTGCCCACCTTGAACATCTGCGTGATCACAATGAACAGGAATTCCTGAAAGAAGCAATTGATTTTATTAAAGAAAAAAACATAGATATGAGTGAAAATGAACTTCAGAGTCAGACCCCGCAGCACGGGAGTGTTTGTGGCTGCCCCGGTTCAATGACCAGGGATTTCCATACGGAAGAAGAAAAACCAGGTTCACCTGCCGCCAATCCAGGTGATCCGTTGAATACTCCATCGGAACTGAAACAATGGCCGGTCCAATTACATCTTTTAAACCCGCAGGCATCCTATTTCAGGAATGCCGATGTAGTACTGGCAGCCGATTGCGCTGCTTTCGCCATGGGAAATTTCCATTCCCGCTTTCTGAAAGGAAAATCATTGGCCATTGCCTGTCCTAAGCTCGACACCAACAAGGAATCCTATCTTCAGAAACTAACTTCCATGATCACAGATGCAAAGATCAACTCACTCACGGTGGTCATGATGGAAGTTCCCTGTTGCGGGGGATTGCTTCAAATGGCTCAGTCGGCAAGGGAAAATGCGAAACGCAACATCCCGATCAAGATGGCGGTTGTCAGTGTTCAGGGAGATGTGCTCGAGGAAGAATGGGCGTAATTCAATAAACATCGCATATGGTTTTGATTCATCCAATATAAGAGAAACAAATTAATCAATAAATCAACAAATTATAAATGAATATGGAAAAAAGTATTTTCGAAGCGGGAAATGTATTCAGGTTCAGCGAATCAGTAGATTATTCATCAGATGGAATCGTGAGCAAAAGAGTTCTTGACCGTCCGGTTGGCACCGTCACCCTTTTTTCATTTGACAAAGGACAGCGCCTGAGTACTCATTCTGCCCCTTTTGATGCAATGGTGCAGGTGATTGAAGGTAACGCGGAAATCTTCATCAATGAAGTACAGTATCTGCTTCATGACGGGGATTCCATCATCATGCCTGCCGGTATACCTCATGCTGTCAATGCAACGGAAAAATTCAAGATGATCTTAACAATGATCAAAGGCTAATACCAGCTCGAACGGGTCTTGCGGGAAACAGGCAGTCTTAATTCCGGGGGAATCTATAAGACATAACACCATTTCCACCATTTTCGGATTCGTCATTCTCAGTGCTTTGAGAGATTTCCTAATTTTGCATCATGATCCATCTCGAAAACATTCTCATTTCCGATGACCTCGAGACTGTACATTTCACCTGTGATCTTAACAGATGCAAAGGCGCCTGCTGTGTAGAAGGAGATGCAGGCGCTCCTCTGGAAGAGGAGGAAATTTCTCTGTTGGAAGATTACATAGATGAGATCAAACCCTTCATGCTTGAAGGTGGCATTGAGGAGATCACAAAAACGGGTGTCTTTGATTATGACGCCGATGGAAAATATGTGACGCCATTGGTCAACGGAAAAGAGTGTGCCTTTGTCTGTTTTACTGAAGGAATAGCCAGATGTGCAATCGAACAAGCGCACCAGGAAAAGAGAATTCCTTTCCCAAAACCAATTTCCTGTCATTTATATCCCGTGAGGATCAAAAATCTTCACGACGGAGAAGCTTTGAATTACCATAAATGGCATATTTGCATCGAAGCATTGGAAAACGGGATAAAATTAAAAATGCCTCTTTACTTTTTTCTGGAAGATGCATTGATCCGCAAATATGGCAGAAACTGGTACAATAAGCTGGTCAGATTATTGCATTAGGCTCCTTGTTTCCCTGCGGGCAGGTTAGCGGTCAAAGTTTTTCGTTCCGGCACAATCAAATAACGAAACAGCCTGTTTTGCATTACCTGTTCAGTTAAGTCCGATTAATGTATAGAAAAGTGTAAACGCCTTTTTCTCGCGGAGTTTCGCAAAGTTAATCGCAAAGTTTCGCAGAAATGTATGAAAATGATCTTTCCTATTTGATTCGTGGTGCTGCTTTTAAGGTTCAATCAGCCCTTAGTCCAGGATTATTGGAATAGTTGCTCTTCCCCATGAGCTAAAAACAATAGGCTTTGAGGTAAAGAATCAGTTTGGAATAATGACCAGGGACCTCTCATCAATTTCAATATCGTTTTTTGAAACATGGTATTACAAGAATAGTCAATAATCTTTAAAATCTGCGAAACTTTGCGATTAACTTTGCGAAACTCCGCGAGAATTGATTAAAAGTATCGTTTTGTAAAGATGATTATGTTGAATTATCTCCTGCACATCAAAATAGGATTTGGCCCACAGAAAATGATGTGGTGATTGATAATTATTTATCTTTAGCCCTGGAAATTTTTTTCTTAGGGGGAGCACCCCGGTAACAATAAATATCATATCATTTAAACATTTCCGGATTTATCAGTATTTCATGTTAAAGCAATAATTCCAATGGCAGAAAATCTTCTAGACAAGGCCAATGAGATCCTCGACAAGGCACAGTTGGCAGCAGCAGAGTTCCATCAGTTTAATCAGGAACAAACGGACAGGATTGTAGAAGCCGTCTTCAAAGCAGGTTTTGAAAACCGTATAAAACTGGCAAAAATGGCCCATGAAGAAACCGGCATGGGTGTCTGGGAGCATAAAGTCATCAAAAATGTATTGGGAACTCAATTGGTTTATGAAAGTATCAAAAATGAGAAAACGGTTGGGGTTATCTCATACGACCCACGTACCGGAATTACAGAAAT
>Ga0247841_10013919_pt1 | contig 10182 bp, 16 predicted proteins | sample LaCruzMarch2015__2_FD_192410 | JGI IMG/M metagenome (GOLD analysis project Ga0247841, IMG submission 192410) | Freshwater microbial communities from meromictic Lake La Cruz, Castile-La Mancha, Spain - LaCruzMarch2015_18m | ecosystem: Environmental > Aquatic > Freshwater > Lake | place: Spain...
GTCCCCACCGGAACCACTCGCGCCGATAACAAACTCACCGTCCAACGTGTTTAAACGTGGAGCTAGGCCGTGCATGCCATCAGGATCAGCATTTGAATCGCAATAGAGGATATCGGATAACAGGTCTTGACCTAAGCCCTCGATAAATGCCTTTGCTTCCTGTAAGCGAGCTCTCGCGGGATCAGGAAATGAATCAATCCAATCCTTATCATATTCCGCATAGACACCGCGCATTTCGATAACGTCCATGACTTCGGTAGTTCTCGACACTGCCTTTGCAACGCCCTGATTTAACTTCCGGCGTGCGGAACTCGGAAGAGATGCCCGGCGCAAAGTCTTATTTACCCAAGTATCATTTGAGGCAATCCAGGGTGCTTCCTGCAATATCATGCCCATCTCACGATCTAGGACTTCCACAATAACCGCCAACTCACCATCGGGGTCTATTCTTTTAGCCTGTTCTACGAGGCTATAATTACTTGTTAATGTTGACATTATTTACTCCTTTTTAGCCATTGACGGGAACATCAATGTTGCGGCCCTTTGGTCTGCATCACCGCTATCTTGTCCCCTCCCGCCTTCCTTCCCAGATAATGCCTTGTCATCCATCGTTTTAATGCCGATCTCATAAAAAGTCTTGAGGAAGGCAGGATGATCACCAAGCCGGATATTGCCAACCTTGGCTTCGTCTAATAAGTTTGCCCCGGTTTTTCCAAACTTCTTAAAAGCGATTTCAGCGATTTTCTTGTTGCCCTCAAACTTTGTACCCCATTCTGTTTTTAGGGCATTAACGCTTTCTTCCTGCGCTTTTTCGATGTTCTTTGCCTCTATTTCCGCGCCGTCTTTAGCGGTGTTGAAATAAAAGTCCCACACATCTTTTGCGTGTTGTTTAGACAAACCCTTTTCAAAGGCAAACTTCGTGAACATGGTTTCAATAGCCGGTTCATACGGTATGCGTTCTGGTAAATCAGCGGGTTTTGTTATTTCGTAACCGTCCACCTTTTCTGGACGACCTAGTTTCGCGTAAAATTGCTGCTTCTCCTCATCGGTTGCTTTTTCGCCAGGAATCTGAATCATTGACTTTTCGGCTCCCAAGAGATTAACGACTTTTTCCCATGGCGCACCGTCTTTATATTGCGCTAGGGTTTCGTTGCTCTTAAAAGCGTCCGGCAATGATGACATCCATTTAGGAACTTCAACCGCGCCTTGATTTCCGCCCTCGTCTCCTCCGGCCTGATTGTTGGCTTCTTCACTCATTTAGAATCCTCCTAAGTTGTTAAAATAAAAAAGGCGACCAACCCTGATACTTTCAGGATTCAAGTCGCCTCAATTCTTTTGATAGCGTTAAATTATTTAATTAAACTGTTTTGCATCCTCGCTTACCCTTTTCTCAAAATGGACAATTCGCCCAGCTTCAAAACTTATAATGATCTTACCGTAATATCTGTCGGTAATTAACTTCTTTATGTAGGCAATAAGGTTATTCATCAACTTTCTCTTTCGGCAATGGTTGTAGATTTAACTGCTTAATTAATAATTCAACCGCTGCCTGCCTCACTTCTCCGCCGCCTAATATCCGCAATAGCCTTGAGGCGTAATTCTTTAGGGCTGAGTCTTCGGGGTTCATACTCGTATCTTCAAACAGACCTAATTCATAAAGCATGTGGTTCAATACCTTCGGCCCGTCATGCACACCAAAAACATTACGGTAATTCTGCATCAAGTCTTTCCCGGGAAAGAAATCAAGCCGCTGCTGCATTTTGTCCTCCTCCGGTTGCTTGTGCTAATATTTGCCCTAATGGATTGCCTAAATTCTTATCTGCCGCCGAAGCGTCTTTTATTCCACCAGCCAGATCCAGCATTGTTTGCTTTTGCTGTGCCGCCTGCATTGCCTGTATTTCTGTTTGCTTTGCGGCCTCCACTGTCGTTTTGTCATTAATTGCTTTTTGCGGGAATGAATAACTCTCAAGTATTGCCCGAACAGTTTCATCCCCATTGATTACCCGTTTTGATTCAGGGAATGATTGGAGAACCGGGCCGATGGCCTCAAGAGCGCCTCTTAGCCCTTGTGTCTTATAAAGTCGTCTCTGCGCCAATGCCAGAGGGCCTAAATAGGTGGGACTAAAAGAGTCCCCTTCCATCGCCAATTCATACAAAACATCAGGTCGTGGTGTAATGCTCCCCATAAAGTCAGGTTCCAGTCCCGCTTTCAATGAATAAACCAACTCGAGAACAGCATCCATTTGAACATTAAGAGGGGTTAATTCGGCTCCTAAAATAGCCGCCTTCTCACCCATCATTTCGGATACTTCATAAGCCGTGCGATGCCCTGATCCGCCTAACTGTGTCAACATCAAGTAACTGTCAACGTGGAATCTTTCTTTAAGAGAACGTTCCATACGGTCTTCTTGATTTTCACCAGCTGGTAAGGTGTTGTTGGTAAGCGCTGGCCGGATGAACATGCCATCTTTGTCATAGGGATTAATCCCGCGAGGTTTCCATTGAACTTTACCCACCAAATCAGAGGGTACGTTCAGGGGCGGGTCAACCATCATTTGTCTCGCGCCCAACATTGTTTTGGTAATAAGATTTAACCCCTTAATGTCGCACATGGAGAGAATGGCCGGAGATAAACCATAAGCGTAGTTGGAAAACCGCATATACCGCCAGACCTTATACGGGAATACGTCATATCCTCCCTCTCCCAATATCTTTCCTGATCCGGTCGCATACCAAACAGAGGCAAATTTCTTGTTTTTTGAGTCCGCCTTACGATCATCATACTCCTCTCTTGGGAATACCGCATGGATGATTTCGAAGTCACCAAATGGATTATTCCGGTAAGCCTGTTTAATCGCCGGAGGAAGATTTTTCTCGCCAAATTTCTGAACCAATTGCCTTGCTGTCAAGCGATATTTCCGATGGACAACATCAACCGCACCATATCTGTTTTCCGCAACATATAATTCGCGGGGATGAACGCTCTCAAAAACTACCTGTTTTGCGTCAAAATCATATTCCCCGTAGATAGCCGATGTACCCACAGTAAATCCATTGAAGATAAACGGCCACATTTCCGCATAGAAGTTAGAGTTGTTGAGTGTTGAATAAACCTCTTGCTCTTCATCTTGTAGCCATTCTTTAATCTCAGGCACTTTATTCAGGGCATTCCGAGACATCATGTAAGAAAACCACGGGAAAGCCTGTGATACATGATAGCCGTGGATACCGGACGTGGACAATACCGCCGCACTGATTGCCGTGCCATTAAAAGACTTCTTTCCCAGTGCGCTCATAGTCTGCTGCGTTAGGTTGGTATTATTGGTCATATCGCCCAGGCCGATGTTGACGTAATTACTTACATCAGTCCATACGTCAACCATCGGCTGTCGAAGAGACTCCAACTTGCTCTGTCTGCCCGTTACTAATTTTTTAAGGTCTGCTTCTTTCATTGCGCCCTCAAAAGTTAAAACTTATGGAGTTGTGTAATACCTCAAAACGTCTGTCCCTGTACATACGAACAACCCATATTTGGAGGTTGCCACTGCTGCGCCTGTTTGCCCGGTCACTTTCAAGGTTACTGTCTGTCCAGAGGTATTATAAAGGACATATTGCTGTCCAGCCGCACAAGATGGAAGGATTGCATTAGCTCCGCCCGTTGCCGCGTTTGTCGTTGAGACATAAGTACAGGATGCCTCAGCAATGGTCATATTCCAATCGGCATTGCCACCAGCGTAATCTTTGCTTGAACCACAGGCGACTTTTACCTGACCAGATGCGTTGGGTAAAGTAATTGTTCGGTCAACTGTCGGGTCAACCACGGTTAAGGTCGTTTCAAATTCATCGGCTGTTGCACCCTCAAATACGAGGGAGTTTGAAGCTCCAAATACTGATGCCGCCGCACCCGGTACACCAGATGCTAAAATTGGTACACCGGAAGCATCAGGAAGTGTTATGGTCCTGTCTGCCGTTACTGCACTGCTGGCTATTTTCGTGTAATAGGTTGCGGCTGCATTCTCAAAAACTAGACCGTTAGATACCGCCCAAACAGAATTAGCAACTGCTGGCTCGTTAGTGGCTAACGTAGAAATCATCGCCGTTCCAGAATAGTTAGGCAAGGTAAATACCCTGTTAGCTGTTGGTTCCGTTGCTGTTAAAGTGGTCTTGTAGGAAGTCCCTGTCATGTCCCAGGTCAATCCGACTGCGCTTAGTGCTACCGTCCCGCTGGAATTGGGAAAGGTTATTGTCCTGTTAGCGGTCGGATCAGTGATCAAAAATTTGGTGTAATAAGCATCACTTGTAGCGCCCTCAAAATAGATCGTGTTTTTTAAATAAAGGTCGTTATAAGAGCGATACTTCTTACCCATGTCTTGCCCAAATTCCTTATTGGGAAACGGCCCGGTTGCCGCAAACGAAATGCCTACGAATAATAATATACATAAAACACTTAAAATCCTTAAAATCCTTTTCATGTTCAAAATCCTCCTTTTTTGTTAAATGTTGTTACTCACCTAAATTATCTTTAAGGGCGGGATCTCCTTGCCCGCCGTAACTTTCTTCAAGCAGTGTTTTACTTCTGCCGCGTCTTTTTTGGTTTAATATTTTTTCTTTTAACAGAGCCGCCTCAACTGCCGGATCGTTTACTGTCGGTGCCGGTGCTGGCGGTGGTGGCGCTGATGGTGGTGACAGTAAACGATCCGGTATTAGTGTTCGTGCGCGTGAACCCATTTTTATTCCTCCTGTAATTTCATGTTTATACCAGATCGCTTAAATCCTAACTTGTGATAAAAACGCGCGGTTCTATCAATGTTAATCCCTGCGTTAATACCAATGTAAATATTTTCTCTTTTGACACCTAACTCCTGCGCCCATGCGATATAGACGGTTATCAGTCGTTGTGCTGCTCTTGTTCCTCTATATTGCGGCAAAACATAAACTAGATCATCCCAGCTCATTAATGTATCTGTGAAAATATGCGGCTGTATTCCCGCTCCCAGCATCCCAACTATCCACCCGTCTTTCTCTGCAATAATCGCCAAACCTGTTGTAATAACCACTGACAAAAACGCGCGGCACTTATCCTCATTGAATGCCATTCCCTGATAGTCCGATTCCACATACATAGATTTACCAAGTTCAATAATTGCGTCCATGTCTGATTCTTTAGCTTTACGTATATTAATCAAAGGGACTCCACGCCGGGGCTTGTTCTGTGCTCTTGTGTCCTCTCGGTTTTTGTTTCTGCGACACCGGAAACGCAAACGATAAAGCCAAGGCATCACCTCTGCCCGGAGACTTTATCCCCCTCTTTTTCATGTCTTGTTTGCTTTCTAGCTGCACTTTACCGTCAGTCCTTCCCACCGTCTCAGGGCCAACTAAATCAGCCTGCAAGACAGGATCAGGAGGGATACAACCACCATCTTTGAGCCAGTCCCGCATATTCTTCCACATCTCAGCACGCTTGTTTAAACAACCGTCATCCGTGCTCTTCTCCGCAAACCAAACCAACCGCCACAGCCTTCCCCATGACTTCCCGCAACTCACCACGCCAGTACCATATCCAGCATCAATAAATACAGCATCGGCCTTTTCTTGGTCTTCCAGCAAGGCCAGCATTGTTGCTACCTGAACATCATTGTCATTTTTGGCAAAGGTGCGGAGGATTTTAAAGGCCAACCCTTGACGTAATCCAATTACGCCTTCATCATCGCCTTCCCAGGCATTGTCGAGAGTGAGAATCTTCGGTGCAAATCTGTATTGATCTATGTGAATTGGTCGACCATAAGCCTTATCAACGTCATCGGTTGAAATAAACTGCATGACTGACATTGAGGGGAATAACCCACGAACACGAACTTTAACAAAATCTGAATCAATACCGTAATCGTCAATCAAATCTTGGATTTTCTGCTTATTAGGAATTTTACAGTCGCGGGAATCTATTTGCCGGGTAATCCAGCGGTGTTTAAACCGTCCGAAACACTCTTTAAAACGCCCTGTATTACGTGTCGGGTTGCCGAATACCGCCCAAATAACCTCTGTGTCAGCGTCAAACATCGCGCCTTCGGACACTTCCCAGATAATATTTGGAATGCTCGATGCTTCATCGAAAATCAAGATAACCCTTTTACCCTCGTTATGTAATCCGGCAAAAGCTTCCGTGTTCACAAGTGACCATGGGATAATATCAACACGCCAGTTCTTTTCGTGGGTTTTATCGGTGGAATAGATTGCGGTTGCTGTAACGGTGAACCAGTGCTTGTTAATCGCCAGCCGATGCCACTTTGCTATTTCCGGCCACGTTTTGGTTCGGAGTTGTGTATCTGTGTTGGCTGTAACGATTCCCCTTGTATCCTCATGGGTTGACATGCCCCACAATACCAGCCATGCCACTAATGCTGATTTGCCCACATCGTGACCTGATGCTGTAGCTGTTTGGACTGCCTGGTTGACTGTAATCAGCCCTTGTCCGATGTCTTTTAATAAATCAATCTGCCATTGATCAGGGTATTTACCCTTTAGCTCGCCCGATCCCCACGGAAACGCATAAAGCACATAACCAAGCGGGTCATGCGTGAATGCCGCGATATCCTCAATTAAATCAATTTCAGGGTCTCTTTGTGCTTCGCTTGCGGGCATCTTTAATCAACTCCGAAAGATTATTTACGGTTACGTCCACCTTCTCCGCTGGCATCATATCCAGCAATGAGGTTGTGAGTTTAGCTGCATCTAGCCGGATACGATGTGCCACTTCATCCGGGCCTACAAAACAACGGCCACGATCTTTATCGAAGAACACTTTGTTTTCAAATGCGTCTAATGATTCTTTAAGGCGCTTGACTACATGCTTTTTAGTAAGTCCGGCGGCTTCGCATTCTTTCAAAACAACTTGCCGCAACCTTACGGTTTCGGTAATCCCAATCTGAGCCTTCTCTTTTGTTGTCTTCATTTTGGGATATTATGAATTATTAAAAAGATTTGCACAAGAACCCGATATACGGGTGACATGGGGGTATTTTAAGGGAAAGTTATTATTTATTTATTGATTTAAAGTCAGTTTTTGATTTTTTTACTTCCGTTTTAAAGGTTGTTATTTCGTTACTTGTATTTATTAACCATGTATTTAATTCACTACGCAGAAAAGCCGGACGATCATCAATCAACCGCCGCATTGGCGCATTATATCGCTTAATCCACGACTTTGTCGTTTTCCAACACCCCTTTTGTAGATAAGCTGTTATTGCCCGTGATCCAACAATCCATTCGCCGTCCATTACCACCTCATAATTCAATATTATTTTTCCCAATATTACACTCAAGGCAAGCCGTAGTTAAATTGCTTTCTGAATTATCTCCACCTTTTGATTTTGGTTTTATATGGTCAAGATGCAAAACCACATTCCTATCGGTTTTGGGTGATCGCCCGCAATATTGGCACTTAAATCCATCCCGTTTAAATATTTTAAATCTCACCCGGTAATTTTCTGACATAATACGTTTTGTTTTTGGTGATGTTTTCTTTTCAAAAAGACCGTCCGCATCCATTTTTTCAAATATGGCTAAATATTTAGTCCCCATTAGGTCTTTTCTTATTTCATCAGCGGCTTCCTTTGCGGCCAGCTCACAAATTCTTTTGGTTTCTTCTTCTGATAATTTCTTATAAGCCATTCTTCTTTTCCTCCACCGGCTCGATAGTAAGTTTCAAATTTGCCCGCTTGTTTACCAGCAGGGCGCACATGGCAATGTCCTGATCTCTACTCTCGAACAAATCAAAAGTTAATCGAAAACCACCCTCAATACGCAAATTTTTAAACCCAGTTGCTTGCGCGATTATTTTTATTGGTTTACTCATGTGTCTCCATTCCGTGGTGCAGGCATTCAAGTGTCCACATCTGATAAATACAATACTGGGCATTAGTATACTTTGCCTTCTCATAACGTGGGCATTCTGCTTCCCGATCTTCGTAGCTGCACCAACGATGCGCCCTCTTGGTCTCAGCAGTTTTCTTTGTAGATTTCGCCACTTTTTCCCCCGTCATTTGTGATGGTTATCTTCTTTCGCTTGTCCTTTACCCAATGGCCGAAATTATATCCTTCGGTAACTTCCCAATGGTAGCCGGGAACATTGATTTGTTTGGGCACTTCCTGGCCACACTCTTTGCATCGCCGGTCTGCCATTAAGCAGTTTCCCTCACATCGTAATCTTGTAATAAATCAAGTCTGCTTGCCTGCGGGTATGCTTTGGTATTGTCTTGCTTACACCGGATACACCGAAAAACATAACTACACCTACTTGTTTTGCTTTTGGCTAATATTAACCCCTCTGAACATTCAGGGCAGTCAAAAAATGCTCTATGAGCTCTCTTATCGGGATTTGCGTTCTGCCATTCACCGTAAGAGGCCCAAAATGTCGCGGTTATATTTCGCGGGAAACTATCAGAGGTTTCCTGTATTTTTTGAACAATCCACGCGATAGGATCTGATGGCATCCGATTAACCAGCTTAAACCATAATTCAATCGTGGCTTGCTTTGGTTCTTTCCGTTCGTAAAAATCGCATAGGTTTGAAACTGCCTTGGTAAATTCATGTAACTGCATTTTTTTCCTCTGCCTCCATTTCCGCCTGTCTTTTTACGGCCCATTCCTGAAGAGTGATTTTTTTATCAACAACAAACTCCGCTTCCCACATGTGGTTTTTAAGCCAGCGTTCAGGGTCTTTCCATTCTGGCCGAAAGTCCCCATCCCTGGCGTTTGCCCTCCACTCGGTTTGTGCTTTGATAGCTGCTATAATAACCTCAATGCCCGGATTAGTTCCGTTGAGTTTTTTCCAGTTTTTCCATGACTGTGATTTTGAACCTGATCTTTTTGGGTATGATGACCAAAATAACAAAAAATCTTTAGAGTAAGAGCTGCCGGATTTTTCCGGCATAGTTCTTGTTTCTGTTTCTGTTTCTGTTTCTGTTTCTGTTTCTGTTTCAGCACGGAGCACTCCGTGAGTATTCAATGAGCATGTCATGATTGAGTCGGGAGGTTGTGGATTTTTTACTTGAGACGGTCTGTTAATTGTTTGATGTTTTCCGAAGTTGCGAATATAATAATACTTTTCACCATTAGCCTCAAATGGGATTATACAATTGATGGTTTCTAGTTCATGGATCCATCTTTGAAACTCAACTGGCTTGATTTCGTCATAGGGGAATATTTTGTTTTTAAGAAAAAGCGAGTGTCCCTTGACAACAGCATAATCATCTGAGTGATTCCACATGCCGATAAAAGTTAATCGGGCATCCCTGGATACTGATGTTAGTTTTTCATCATCCCAAAATTCGGGTTTAATACTTCGTGTTCGTGCCATTAGAACAACATCCCCCTTTTCAAGTCTAACTTTTCAATAACATCGTCAATGCTCCTGGCCACAAAAGCCAGACCGCCTGACGCATTTATATTCTGAATAAATCGTGATTGATGATCAGATAGATAACCGCGCTCTGTTTTTACCTCGATCCAGAAGCCGCGCCCGTCTTTTAAAACACCTGTTATGTCCGGCAAGCCCGGTGCTGATCCCAGGCCGCCATGATTCTTGTAGTGGAAAATATTAAATTGCTTGAGCAAGCTGCGGATACTATGTGTGATTTCTTTTTCCTTCGGTGCTGGTAGTTTCATTTCATTCCCTCAATTTCAACCTAATCGTTCTGAGTTGACCACATTTTAGGGGGTGGGTGATTAATAAAAACTGGCTTCCCTGAATCCAAAAACTTTATAAATTCCTTATCTCCCATAACGTCACAAAGCGTATCTCTCATCTTGTTGGAAAGTTCTTCCCAACCAATTTTTTGATCGTCCATGTGATGTTTGCGGTAAGCAAGTTTCAAACAGGCCAACAACTGTTCTGTTAAATTTCTTTGCTCTTCCCATTGAGACTGCCAATAATGGTTATTGATTTCTTTCTGTGTTTTCATATTACCTCTGCACAATAGCTTTTGCGTGGTCTTCGTTTCTTGCCTGAATATACGCTTCCTGTTCGGCTAAGCGGATAATGCCCCTATCTTTCGGCGCGGACTTGTAAAGTCTTTCAATCTCCTCAGAATAATCTACTCCAAATGGGTCAATGTTCACACGATTGATAAGCGTCTTGATTTTATGCGTGTAATCATCAACCTTTTTTGCCTGTAACTCATACTGG
>Ga0247841_10013920_pt1 | contig 10181 bp, 6 predicted proteins | sample LaCruzMarch2015__2_FD_192410 | JGI IMG/M metagenome (GOLD analysis project Ga0247841, IMG submission 192410) | Freshwater microbial communities from meromictic Lake La Cruz, Castile-La Mancha, Spain - LaCruzMarch2015_18m | ecosystem: Environmental > Aquatic > Freshwater > Lake | place: Spain...
CCCAGCTGGAACGCACGCCGAGACACGAAGGTGTCGGTATCGGTCCCCGTCTCCTCAAGGTAGTCGAAGGCATACGACCCCTCCTTGCCTGGAAAGTGGCCGCGGTAGGCCTCGTACAAAGCATCCGTGAACCCTAGACCGTTCTGGTCCTTCCCGTTCGAGCCGTAACTGACCCAAGACAGGCGCGCGAGCCCGCACGATGCCTGCACATCGGCCCACGCCTTGTCGCGCGCGTCACAATCGATGTTCTCGTCCGCGTCGACGACGACAATCCAGAAGCGCTCGCCTTCCCGCACTTCGCGGAGTGGCTGCTCGCCAAGAGAGTCCGAAGCGAAGTACATGCGCGCAGTGGACGAGGCGCCGGGTACGCCGGGAAGCAGAAACGCCAGCCCGGCCAGGAGGATCCATGACATGCAGCTGCGCGACACGCGGTCCTCCTCTGGGCCGTGCCCTTCACTCTCTTCCGACAGTCAGTGAGCGAACGCAGGATAGTAGAATCGGCGTGAACCGACAACACGAAGGGCCACGTCAACGGATCGACACGCGCCCGCCTCACGCCAAGAACGCAAAGGGCGCAAAGGTCGGCAACGAGGAGAACAACGCACTCTGAATCGGGTACTTCCCGGCCCTTCTTGGCGATCTTGGCGCGCTTCGCGTGATGCGCGGGCCGTCTCACGCCAAGAACGCAAAGGGCGCAAAGGTCGGCAACGAGGAAGACAGGAAGTTCTGAACTCTGGTGCTTGCCGGCCCTCTTGGCGATCTTGGCGCGCTTTGCGTGATGCGATCGGCCGATACCCCGACAGATTCTCACGCCAAGAGCGCAAAGAGCACAAAGGAGGACAGGTTCTGACTATCCATTCCCCACCTTGACGTTCTTGGCGCGCTTTGCGTGATGAACGCACCGTCTCACGCCAAGAACCCAAAGGTCGCAAAGGACTGCAGGGTCCCTGTAGCGTCGCACCTGGTGTGCGACGTTCGTAAATCTGGAACGACCAAGACGTCGGAGCCAAGCTCCGACGCTACACTTGGCTCTTCTTTGCGTACTTGGCGCGCTTGGCGTGATGAACGCACCGCCTCACGCCGAGAACGCAAAGGTCGCAAAGGGCTGCGGGGTCCCTGTAGCGTCGGAGCTTGCCTCCGACGTTGACGTGTCGAGAGACGATCGTCGCGAACGCGGTAACGCCGTCGGAGACCAGCTTGCGGCATCACCGGACCGCCGCAAGCCCTGGTGCCCGGCACCAGCGAAACGCCGGGAGCCAAACTCACAACGCTACACTCGGCTCACCTTGGCGATCTTGGCGCGCTTGGCGTGATGCGATCGGTCGACACCCGATAGACTCTCACGCCAAGAGCGCAGAGGCCGCAAGAGAGACGCTACTCCGAAACTGGACGCCCTAGAATTCCACGTGGAACGATCCGAAGTGCGTCCCACCGAGCCCGGTTCCCGCTACGTAGGCGTAGTCGAATGACAGAAGCCCGAATATCCGCAGACCGACCCCGGCCGTGATCCCCTTCGTGCCGTCCAGGGTGAGGGTCCCGCCGGCGCGCAGAGTCAGAGGTTTCACGGGACTCCATTCCAAGCCGGCCCGGAGCACTTGTTCCCGCTCAGGTCGCGCGACGGCCCAGTCGAAGCCAGCGGCAGCAAGCAGGGACAACTCATCAAGCCTCACCGCGACGCCGAGCTTGTTCACCCACGGGATGTAGTTTTCGGGGTTGCCGGTTGTGCCGCTCCATCTCACGGTGCTTCTCCCGACGTCCGTACTGTTCAGACCAATGGAGATCGGGATCTCGCCGAGAGTGAGAGACGCGACAAGACCGAGATCGACTCCGACGCCTTCCCCCCGGCCGTTGAGAATCCGCTCTTGATAAAGCTTGGCGGCTCCGCCCACGCAGAGGTTGTCGATGAGCTCAATCCCGAACGAGGCCATGTAGATCGAGTCCGTCGCGGTGAACGAGGTCCCACTTCCCGGGTCATCTTCGTCCCAAATGATGATGTCGGAGATCTGGAGTCCCATCCACGTCACGGCAACTCCAAGTCCTCGCTTCGATTCGGTCTGCACGCTCAGAGGCAGCACGGCGCTCACGTGCTGGTAGGAGATGCCGAGGTCTGCTCCGTAGGGAGCCGCGTACAGCGCTCCGACATCGACCTGACGAGCGAGAGCGAGCGACGCGGGGTTGTAGAACGCGATCGGCGCTCCGGTGGTCACAGCCACGAACGCCCCCCCCATGCCGATGGCCCTGGCATCCACTCCCAGCCGCGCGAACGCGGCGCTTCCGATTCCCGAAGGAACCTGTGCGTTCGCGCACATCGCAACGATGCCGATCAACGAGACGAGCAGCACGAGCACTCTCATCGGAACTCCTTCCCGTCCGCGCCTCTCATGGCGCCCAGTTGATACCCATTGAAGCAGACATTCCCGTGAAATCCACGTACGGCATCCCGCGGCCGCGGTACTTTTGTCCCGTGCGATCCTCCATCTCGTAGATCGGCGCCCACTGCCCCCGCAGCGTCAGCGTGGCGCTCAGTTTCGGCGCAACCGCGAATTCGTAGCGCGCGCCCGCTTCAAGACAGGCGCCCCATCCCTCAAGGCCGACCAGCCGTTCTGCGGGCAGCTCGAACGTGCCACGCTGCACGCCAAAGCCCCCCGAGACCTGCCAGCGCGCCACATCCAGCTTCGCGCCAAGACAGAACCCAACGAGGCCGGCGCTCGCGGAGACATCCCGCGTGCCGGCGGACATGGCAAGCCCCGAGATCGCGACGTACACAGGCGCCAGCGGCCCCTGCGGATCGAACCCAAGCTGCAGCCGCCCGCCGAACCCCATGTTGAGCCCCGGCACATCGATGCCAAGATCGCTCCCCAGCCGCGTGAGAATCTCGTTCGGATTCTCCATCACGCAGTACGAGCTCACGAACTCCGCATCCACGGCCACCGTCGCGCCGGCCGGCAAGGCAAGAACAAGGGCGGCGGCCACTCCTGCGAACAGCACTCTTCGTAGCATCAGCCTTCTCCCCTTCTCGCAAGAAAAAGGGCCCTGGAGACATCGCTCCAGGGCCCCACGTATGCACTTATCGAAGGATGACCAGTTTCTGAACCGTGGTCTCCACCCACTCTCCATTGATCAGAACCGACGCGCGGTAGAGGTAGATCCCGTTCGCGAGGTACTCACCGTAGTCGTTATCGGTGTGCCACACGAGTTCGTTGCTCAAGACCTCCTCTTCGTAGACAAGCGAACCGGCAAGGTCGAAGATCTGGATCCGCATCGCCTCGACGTCCGGACTACGCACCATGAAGGTGGTCGTATGGACGTCAGTGATCGGATTCGGAACGTTGATGACCTGCAGTTCCGCCGGCGTATCGCGCCCTTCCGAGCGGCTCGGCTCGATGCTCATGACCGACAGCGGGTTCGCTCCCGTCGTCGGCGCGCTCTGGATCTTGATGTTGTCGACGAGCCAGCCGATGTAGTTGTTATACCACTTGTCGACCGAGTCGAAGACAAACCGGATCAGCATCGTGGACGCGCCGCCCGTGAGGAATACCGGAATCGTCTCGTCATCAACGTCGGTTGGACTGTCGACGACGTGAATCCATTGATCCACGCATGGATCGCCGGAGTCGCGCTCCCAGATCGTTTTCCAGTCGCCGTCTCCGAGCTTCACCTGGACGAACGTCTTGTCGTACCCACCGTTTCCGAAGTTCTCCACTTCGCGCCAGTAATCGAACTGCACGCGCACCGCGTCGATGCCGGTGAGCGAAATCACGGGCGTCACGAGAGTCAGCATGCCGTCCGTCCGCGCACCGATCTGGTAGTCCGGATCGGTGTCATCGTTGTGGCCGTAGTACGCAGCGTGGTTCAGTGCGTCGAGGTTGTCGACGCCCTTCACCGGGTCCACCGTGACAGTGCCATCCGTCGTGTAGTGCCACAGCCCCGTTCCACCCCACGCGGGATCGTTCTCGAAGTCCTCGAACAGGAGCGTGACGTTGCGCGTGACGACGATCGTGCAGGGTCGGACCGCGAAGACGCTCGAGTCTACAGCATCGCGGACCCGGATCGTGAAGTCGTAGCGTCCTTCCGTGCGGGCGATGCCGCTGACGAACGCCGTCCGGCCGTCGGTCGCATCCTCAACCAGGCCGATACCCGGGGGCAGCGCGCCGGCGGAGATCTCCCACTTCGGCGTGATGGCCGTTCCACCCGCCACGCCAATCTCCTCGTTGTAGTACTCTCCCACCGAGGTATCGCCTCGCGGGCACGAGGTGATCGCAAGCTCGGCGCCGCCGGCGTAGAGGCTGATCTCGTCGACCAACCAGCCGTAGGCCTCGCCGTCCTTGCCGTTCTTGTACCCGTCAATCGAATCGAAACAGAACCGGATCTGGATCTTCGTGCCGCGCTTCAGGATGATGCCCGTGCGAGCTTCCTCCCACGTCCACGCTGCGAGAGACGGATCCTTCGAGGACTTCGTCCACACGACGACCCAATTGCCGCCCTCCGTACGCACCTCAACCCACGTCTTGTCGTACTCGCCGCCGGCGAAAGGCTCGACGTTACGCCACGACTTAAAGCCAACGATGAGCTCCTCGCCGTCCTGCAATTCACCGACCGAGATCGTCGGCGACGTCATGCATCCCTTAGAACGCGCGCAGGCGTAGTTCGGGTCATCTGTGGTGCTGTAGTCATCCTTCCCGAAGTAGCCGACGCTGCCGTACTCCGCCATGACGGCCGAACTGTCGAGCGCATAGCGGACTTTGCTCGTCTGATGCCACAAGCCCGTCGTCGTCGTCGAATCGCCGCACGCTGGCTCGGCACCCGGGACCGTCGTCCACGAGTCATTCGCATCGAAGTCCTGAACGTGGAAGAGGACTCCCTTTTCCAGGCCTGTCTGAGCCGCCCGGACATTCAGGACGAGCGTCTTCTCTTGCGGTCGGCTTGCGCCATGACACAGAAGCAAGAACTTGATTACGTACGTTCCCGCCGTGCCCGGATCGAGCTCGCCGTAGAGGTGCCCAGCTGGATCGAACGACAGGCGGCGCGGCAGCGTCGCTCGCACGCCGTCCTTCGTCACGGAGTCGATCGACCAGGAGCGTGCGCCCGTCAACGAGCCCTCGATCACTCTCGGGTCGAGCCAAACCCCGAGGCCATCGTCTGGATCGGCGTTCCCCACAGTCCCATCGCTGTCGACATCGCCGGCCGGATACTTGTCGTTCACTTCGCCCTGCGGCAGGTTCTCGGTGATGATCCGGCAGCCGCTTGGCTCGGGGCTGTGCGTCTTGACGACATTGTCGATGATCCAGCCGAGGTAGTTGTTCGACGCCCCGTCGACCGAGTTGAACCCGAAGCGAATGCGCATCCGCGTCGCCATCGGCGGAATCAGGATGCGGTGCGTCTCATCCGTGAACGGGTCGCCTTCTGCGTTCACGTAGTGCGTGATGACGGCCTGTTCCCAGGCGCCCGTGCTCACGTCGCTTGAATCCTTGTACCAGACGGTCTTCCAGTTGTCAGATGTCGTCGGACAATTCCGGGCGTCAGCGGGACTCCCGTTGCCAGACGCCCACGGATCCCAGGCGAGGTTGCCCCAACTATCGAACGCGACCTGCACATACGTCCAGTCGTACTCGCCCATGTAGCTCTCGACCTGGCGGAAGTAGTCGAAGCTCAGACTCACGTACTTGTCAGCCGGGTTGACTTCGTTCCATGGCGAGCACACGGTGCCGACGACCGCTTCGCCGAGATCGTAGTTCCCCACGCTCTTCGTGCCGAAGTAGATCGCGTAGTCGCCGGACGGGAACGTCTTCGCCGCGGTTGGCACGCTGGTCGGGAAGTCCGTCTCTTTGACGATCGTCCACAGGTTCTGATCATCCACGGGCAGGCAGTGCGGGCACTTGAGCGGGTCCGTGCACCACTTCGCCCACTCGGCCGGCGGTATCTTGGGATCCGTCGGCGACGTCGACGTCCAATCGTCGAAGGTGATCGTCTGCGTCCACTCCTTCTCAAGGTGGTACGTGCCGCCGTACGCCACGGACGGGGTTCCAGTGGTCCACCCGAGGACGACGTTGTCCACGACGGCCTGTCCTATGGTTGTAGAGTCCACGACTGGGGGAGTCCCGGTCGAGCCCACTGGGCCCATCAAGACGAGAACCGCGCGCACTACATAATTGGCGTAGGCCCCCGGCACGGTGCTAAGCAGCCCCGGCGACCCGGTCCCGGGCGTGATGATCGCGGGGTCAACGTACTCCTCACCAAGCTTGGTTTCGGTCTCTGCTTCACCCCACGACCAAGTCGTAGTACTAGGGATGACGTACGACGTGCACGAATCCGTCTGGATCGGCGCGGGTCCGCTGATCACGATGTAGTTCTTCCCGCCCACCGCTGGATCGAGCAGCCAGAACGCGAGCCGCGGCCCGCTGTTCGTGCCAATATGATAGATCGGGTTATCGATCATCTTGTACGTGAAGGCGAGGGTGGCCTTATGGACGGCCCCGAAATTGAACCGCTGTGCGCAGTCGAGAGCCACGTAGGCCCAGTCACCAATGTCCGGCCCTGTGGCGAGCTCGACGCCCCACTGGTCGCCGTAGATCGCACTGCAGGCGTCTTCAAACACCGTCCCGCAGACGTCGTAACGATCCGCCTCCGGAAAGACAGAAACCTTATGCGCACCAATGTACCACCACTGCGCTTCTCCGCCATCCTGCCACAACGACACTTTGCCCCATGCCGCAACAGAGACTACGGTCGCGGCGCAGAGCACAAGGACCGCTAGAAGACTGAGACGTCCCCTTCTACGCATGCTCCTCCTCCTTGCTCCTACCCTCGGCTCGCCGCGACGGCGCTTTCCAGTCCGCGGCTCCTTTTGGCCGATCCCGGCGCGGTACGGGGCTTTGTCCCCTCCGCGCCGGAACAATGTCCGTCCACCGGAAGACAAGACTTCCGGTGCATGGCAGGATTATAGATCCCACCTGCGCTTTCGTCTGTAATGGACGTTACGCAGGAGACCCACCCCTACCCTAGAGTAGACGAGGAGAACGCTCGACCTCGTAGACGCCGCGCATCATTCCCCGCTTCTGTCTACGACCCGGAAATCGATCCCAAGTCGAGGAGGAAGGGGACGGTCACAACCAACCGTTCGCCGTACAGGCGCACCCACTCGTTGAATCCGCCCGTGAGAATGCGAAGGTCCAGGTAGCCGAGCGGCAGCATCGCCTCGGCGAGCGCTCCGGACAGCGTTCCGTCTCCATCGTAGAGAACGACGGGAACGTTCATCGGCAGGAGTTGGCTCCAAGTGCCGGCCTCGGCGTACGGCAAGTTGACGGCGCCTACAAGGTGTCCCCGTGCGTAGAGACTCGGTTCGCGCACATCGATGAGCAGCACGAGCTGTCCCGAGAGATCCTCGGCATCCAGTAGGTACGCGTTGGGCTTCACCACGGTCCCGCGGAGGTAGAGCACGATCCGAGGCTTGTCTGGATCGTTCGTCTCGATGGCAATCGTTTTCTCTACCGCGCTCCCGCCGTACCCGACGGTGGACAGGCGGACGCCTAGCCGCACGTCCTCTCCCGGCGCAAGCTGGGTCTTTCCAAGCGCCGCCGTCGTACAGCCGCAGGTAGGATAGACGCCGAGGATCACGAGCTCCTCGTCGCCGACGTTCGAGAGGACGAAGTCGCGGACGACGTCCTCACCCTCGACGACGACGCCGAAGTTGTAGACGAGTTCGGAGATCGCGACCGACGGGGCTCCGAGACACGGCCCCACACCCGTCCCTGCCCCCACAAGCACTAACACGACGATCCAACACGTCTTGCGCATCCTTCGTACCTCCCGTTTGCGGGTCGCCCCGCACTGATTCTCCTGGCTAGGATCGCATCCGACCACGTCGGCGCTAAGGACACGCGCGCCCTGCGGCGCGGTCACGCGAGCGCCTCGTGACAGCGCTCACGGCGAGCTTGGCCCGGAACTTCACGCGGACGACGAGCCCGCACTATAATCGCTCTGGAACACGGAATAGGGGGAGCCATGAGGGGAAGATTCGTTGTCCTGCTGCTGTCCGTTGGGGTTCTCGCGCTGACTGGATGCACCGGAGAGTGGGCTCCACGTCCAGAGACTGAGGGGACCCTTCGCCTTCGCATCGTTCGTCCAGAAACCTCGACGGCGACGGTTGAGCCCAAAGTCGTGCCTGCGGGTGCGACGAAGATTCGGGTCCGCGTCTGGCACGCGCAAACCGGCTACAACGTCGTCGCCACGGTTCCGCTCACGACCACGGGAATGGAGCTGAACCTGGCCGTCCCGGAGGACGATGGCTACACGGTAGACATCGTCTCGTACTTGATCGCCGAGGGTAGAGCGACCGCGCTGACCGGCGGACGCGCGCCGGATGTGAGTGTTCAAGCCAAGGAGACGACCAGCGTCGAGGTCACGCTTCGGCCGTGGACCACGGAAACCTCGGGGGACGAGAGCGTTGGCCCTGGCGACACCTACACCGTGCGCATGGTGGCCACCGACGCGGACGGCCTGATCACCCGGCAGACGTTCGAGTCTGCTACGCTTCGTGCGTCAACCACGACGTTTCAGGCCGCCAGCGCCGCTCTGCCGGCGGCCCCCGGAACGCTCGGCGTCGTCCTGGACGATCGCATGTCGTTCACCGCGACGGCGCCCGACGTCACGAAGGTGACGACGCTGTACGCCGCGGCGCTCGTTGAGTTCACGCGAGGCTGGCGAGACGACACCCTGGCAACCGCGACCGAGCGGTCGCTGTTCATCGAGCTCCCGAACCGGCACATGGGAGAGCCACTGCACCACCTCGTGGTCGACCCCACGAGCGGCGGCATTGTAATCGACATCACAAGCCTCGACCGCCCGTGAGGCCGTACCGCCGCTCCGTGACCCCTGCGAGGTCGCTGTAGCGTCCGGCCCTTCTTGGCGCACTTGGCGCGCTTTGCGTGATGCACGAGCCGCCTCACGCCAAGAGCGCAAAGGCCGCAAAGAACTGCAACGAGGAAGACAGGAAGCTCTGAACTCTGGTTCCTGCCGGCCCTTCTTGGCGACCTTGGCGCGCTTTGCGTGATGCACGAGCCGCCTCACGCCAAGAGCGCAAAGGGCGCAAAGGACTGCTACGGGGACAACAACGGGTTCTGAACTCTACTGTCTGCCGGCCCTCTTGGCGATCTTGGCGTCCTTTGCGTGATGGGGAGTGACGGAATACGGCGCAACCTGCCGCGGACCACTCCGTCTTGTGCGCCCGAGGCACTGGCCTGCGTCACTTCCCTGGATGGCGGCAGGTCGGCCGACGCTTGACCTCTACGTGCTGCAGCCAAACTAGGACGAGGAGCGTCGCAACAGAATCTCGCGGAATGTCCGCGATGCCCCCTCCGGAGCCACTGCGCCGTTCGCATCAATAACCTGTATCTCGTCCCCGTGCTCGTCCAGAAGCACCACCATGAGAGAGCCGTCTCCGGTCAGCTCTTCTGTCTTCCGAGCTAGCGTGAGGCGGAGTGTCGCCTTCCCAACAGGCGGGGAAGAAGGAGACAGGGTAGTCTGTGTCTGTGCTTCTAGCGATACGGTATCTCCGCGTATCACAGCGTCAGCCGTGAAGGCCCCCACGTAGCCCGTGCTCTCTGCGTAGCGTTCGACCACCGTGACCTCGCCACTGAAGCGTCCCGAAACGCCTCGGGTAAACTCGATCGTTAGGTTGTATTCTAGATCGGTCGCGTCAACCCACGGCCCGGCTTCCTGGCCTTGCGCGTCTGTGTTGTGGCCGATGGCCATGATCAGGTTCCCCGGCGAACTTCCCTCCCAGGTCCCCAGAATCCAGTCATTGCGGGCCGCGTTGTTCGTGAAGACTAGGACGCCGCCCACAACCGCGACAATGATCCCAATGACCAGCAGTACCTTCACATCCATGGCTCGAGTATACGTTGACCGAGCGTGACAGAGAAGGCACAGGCACCTCGCCGCGCTTTGCGTGATGGATGCGCCGTCTCACGCCAAGAACGTCGTTTGGCTCGCCTAGCGGGTTGAGCTATACTGAGCGTGTTCACCGAAGACGCCCGTAGGCGCTGCTCATACGAGCTAGGTGCAGCCATCTGAGGGTCGAACGGAGGATCTGATGATGGGTGGCCCAGCCAAGACAGCTGGGCCAGATTCATTCCTGGACGAGAATGCCCTTGTTGGCAAGCGCGGCTTCGTAGTATTGCGCC
>Ga0247841_10013924_pt1 | contig 10180 bp, 5 predicted proteins | sample LaCruzMarch2015__2_FD_192410 | JGI IMG/M metagenome (GOLD analysis project Ga0247841, IMG submission 192410) | Freshwater microbial communities from meromictic Lake La Cruz, Castile-La Mancha, Spain - LaCruzMarch2015_18m | ecosystem: Environmental > Aquatic > Freshwater > Lake | place: Spain...
GCTTCCCGAATATTTATCAGACCTGTAAATCATTCGGCATTGATATGGCAAAAGACCTTATTCCTGTTGTTCCGGCGGCGCATTATTTCTGCGGGGGCATAGAGGCGGCAGTTGACGGCACAACTGTCCTGCCCGGCCTTTATGCTTGCGGTGAGGTTGCCTGCACCGGACTTCACGGCGCCAACCGGCTGGCGAGCAATTCGCTGCTGGAGGCGCTCGTTTGTGCCCATGATATGGCGATTAGGATCAATGAGATATCGCGCGAATATACCCGCGTTAAAATTCCTGACTGGCAAATAGGATTGGCTGTGCCCAGCGATGAAGCTGTCGTGATTGAGCACAACTGGAATGAAGTGCGCACCTGCATGTGGGATTATGTCGGCATTGTGCGTTCAAACAAACGGCTGGAGCGCGCCCGAAGGCGGATAGGCAATCTGCGCGCTGAAATCCAGCAGTATTATTATGATTATGTAGTCAATACCGATCTGCTTGAACTCAGGAATATTGCCGCGGTCGGCGAGTTGATTGTCAGGTCGGCCATATTGCGCCACGAAAGCCGGGGCTTGCATTACACCCTTGATTACCCTGAAAAAGATAATTCCAAACCGACAGCCAATACCGTCATTTGTGATAAGCCGGGCGGAAAACTGTGGGGCGGGAATTAAGAAAAAAGGGCATGCCGTGAAGACCTGCCCTTTTTATTGATTTTCACCTTATAACTTGAATTCATGCCATTGATTCTTGTCACGAATTCAGGAAAGTACTATAATAATCAGCCGAATATATGCAACACTTCAATATATAGGAAATTTACAATGAATGTTCGCGAACGGTTTAAAGCGGTGATGAATTTCGAAGCGCCGGACCAGTTGCCGGCCATGGAATGGATCAGCTGGTGGGATAAGACAATTGAGCGTTGGCGTTCCGAGGGATTGCCCTGCGAACTTTCGAGAGAAGATACTTTGCGATGGTTCGGGTTAGATGTCAACGAATGGATTTGGTTACACTCTCGCACAACGATAGCGCGCCCTCAGGATCGAGCCAGGAGCCAGGGGGTCATTGATTCAGAAGACGATTATGAACGACTGGTTGCGCCTGTTCTTGCCGCCAAGCCTGATATCAACAAGGAACAATTTTCCCGTATTGCAGCAGCACAGAAACGGGGCGACGTGGTCGTTTGGCTTCAGTTGGATGGGTTTTTCTGGTTTCCGCGCGAGATATTTGGCGTTGAAAAACATTTATTCGCTTTCTTTGACCAGCCGGAATTCATGCACAGAATGAACAATGATTTGTGTCATTACAATCTTGCCTGCCTTGAAACTGTGCTGGAGATACTTACACCGGACGTGATGACATTCGCCGAAGATCTGTCATACAATCATGGCCCCATGCTGAGCAGGAAACTTTTTGACGAATTCATTACACCTTATTACCAGCAGATCATACCATTGGCAAAAGAACGGGGTATTATACCAATGATTGATACTGACGGTAATGTTACCAAAGTTATCCCATGGCTGCAGGCGGCTGGAATTGAGGGGTGTTTGCCTTTGGAACGAATGGCGGGCGTGGATGTTGCGGAATTGCGCCGTTGCTATCCAACCTGGCGGATGATAGGCGGCTTTGATAAAACTGTCACGCACTTTGGCGAGGATGCCATAAGGAAAGAGTTCGAACGTCTTCTGCCGGTTATGAAAACAGGCGGCTATATTCCCTCCACGGATCATCAAACTCCTCCGGACGTCAGCTTAAAGACATTTGGCGATTACGTTCGCTTACTAAAAAAATATTGCCGGACTACCTAAGAATCAACAAAAGAATAGGTCTCCATTTAATCTTCAACCAGATGCAGGTTATCAAACAAAACGGCAACATCCGATCTTTTACCGCTTTTTATTCCACCAACATCATGACCGGCCACTGGTTCGGGTTCTGGTAAGGACTCATGCCTTCCGGGGTCAAGGTGAGCGACCGCTTCGGACTTGCACCGCCGTCATTATCGTTCAGGAACAGCCCGAATCCGATTGTCGTGCCGGCGCCAAACCGCATCGGCGCCAGGTAGGCCTTCGGGAAGACTATTTCATAAAGATAGCCCTCGTCTACTTTCTTGAATACCGTCACGAGATTTTGTTCAAATTCAGACGGCAGGAGTTTTAGTCCTCCCTGCAGGGTCAATTGCCATTCCGGGCAAAAACCGCGCCAGGCAGCCAGTTTGGCTGTATTTTCCGGATCCGGCCCAAAATCATAATTGTAGTCGTTGCCGTCAAACCCCTTGTCGCTCCGAAGCCGGTTGTCGCCATATGTGTCAATATAGACCTGCAATGAGTCTTTCGCCCAGATCCCGGTTTTCTTTTCCGGCGGACAATGCTTGTCGTCAACAACTTTTACCAGCAGGTAAAAGTTCTTGTCGTCCCAGGCCGTCTTGAACCACGCCTCAAAATCGCCGGGATAGCCAACAGCATCCTTTTCCACACCCAATTTCGGATCCCCCAGCCGCGGCCCGGTATGAATGAACTGGTTGGTGATGGGAATCGCGGGTATATCCTCCCAGTCCTTTTCATTCCCGTCCACCTTGATTTCATGGCTCAGTTTCTTGACCGCAAACCCGTGGAATGACGCGTCCACCGTCTTGTCCGGACGGTTCTTTTCCTTGATGACCACCGGCACGGATATGGTGGCGATACGGGAACACGCGAGTTTCTCCGGCAACGGCAAGTTGACCGTCTTGGACGCCAGGCCCTTCAGTTGTAAATCCGCAGTCGTCTTCCGTCCCTGGATATCTATCTCCGCCTGGCCGGTAAATTCACGGGTCGTCAGGTTCCGGAATTGGATCCCAAGTTCCGCCAGCCCCTGCGGCTGAACCGTCATTTCCACCGGCAGGTATTCCTTGCCTTTCAGCCTGGCGGCGTTCAGGTCATTGCAGAATGCCTGCACTGATCCGGTTTCGCCCCTCAGGAATATCGGAAACGATGAAACCGGAATGACACAGGAACCATCCGGACCCGCAACAATCCGTTGTTCCGCCTCCATCAGGTCAAATACCTCCGGAATCTTGCCCGAAAATACGATTTCCGCCTCCGGGCATTCCTTCATCCCTTTGTCCACGTCCATTATATGCGACCAGAGCGCCGCCACCGGACGCTTGCTTTCATCCTCAAAGACGTAGCACCGGACATTGGGGGCAAATCGGATGTCTTGCTTGAACACTGCGTTGCCAAGCAGGCGGCCGAGGGTGTTGGGTATTTTCTGGACCGCCAGCGGGGTCAGATAGGCATCCATATAATTCCAACCGTAATGACCGTTCATCTCGGCAATCCGATCCTGGTACTTCAATGCCACCAGCCAATGGCGCGTCCAGTAGGCGGCTGAAATGCGCTCGCCCCAGCCCATGTGATAAGATGGGCAACCGGCGTAGTAATGGTCGCTGGAACAGCCCCGGTGCGTATCCAGTCCCCACGGCGGTATCACATAATGCGTGTGATAGATGGATTCGTTCCAGATGACCGGCACATCCCCATACCCGTTCCTGTCCAGCATCTTCAGAAATTCAGCCGTTTCGTAATCAAGATCGGGGTCTTCCGGACGGGCGCGATAAGGATGGATGGCAACGGCGTCAAACTTGATATCCGGCGCCAGTTTCTTTTCCGCCTGCAGCAAGTTGTCCGTCCACAGTATGCCGTTCCTGGCGCCCATGTTGCAATGGCCGCCCTCGGCAAGAAACGTAATATTCGTGTTGAAGCGCTTTGCGCCGCGATAGGCTGCGATTTGAAGCCGGGCGATATCGTCCATTTTCCCGGCCGCGTCCAGGGCTTTCAAATGATGGGTGCTTTCGCCCGTGAAAAACCAGGAAGTTACCGTCGGGTAATACATCTTTACCGTTTCAAAACTGGCCTGTTCCACTTCCTTCTCCAGTTCCGGTGTCACTTCCGTGATTTTGCCGAAATACTGATATGGATTTGCTTGTGCCAACGCCGGCAAGGTTTTGCCAAGACTGTCTTTAAGGTCGGAACTGAAACTCTTGATCCCGAATTGTTCAAGGATCTTTATATAGGCGATGGCGTCTTCATTGATATTATAGAAATCCGTGCCGCCAATGCCGAGCCGCATATTGCGCCGGGCCACGTCCACGGCACGGGAATTGCGCATGTGCATTCCCCAGGAGGTTATATACCGGTTCCGGTGTTTGCCATCAAGAAAGTCCATGATCGCCAGGCGGAAGTAGTCGGTATCCTTGACCCCCTTCGCCGTTTCAAAGTCGGCGCGAAGAACAAAAATCCCCTTCGGCAGTTTGCCGTCCAGGGGCAGATTGATATAGGCCAGCCCCGCTTGGTCGGTTTTGAAACTATAATTGCCCGTCCAGAGCGAACGATAGAAAAAATCTTCCAGGTTTAAGCTGACCTTGCCGGCGGTTCCCGGCGGAGCGGCAATCTTCAGCCGGGCATTGATGGGGGTTTGCGGCTGCAGGAAATTATCCGGGTCGGAAGTCAGGAGTTCCGCCGCCAGCGGCTTTTCGGTAAAATCCGTCAAGTCGCCTTCCTCCATCTGCAACCCGTCTATCCAGATATTCCCGAATGCGCTATCTTTATTGCCACCGTAATTTCCGTTCATCACCACGCTGACCGCGTTGTTTGGCGCCGTAAAGGAGAAGTTGTAACGCTTCCATTCCGCGGTCGGAGCGCATGACCCCATTCCGAACCACCCGTTTTGGGGATCCCATTTAGCGCTGATCCCGTACAAACCCAGTTGCAGGTGCGGCTTGTCGCCTTTGGCATAAACGCTCACGGTATATTTCTTGCCGGGAAACACCGGTATTACAAATGTTTGCAGGCGTACCGGACAATTGGTAAAAGCCCGCATGAGCAAGCTGGAGCCGCCGAATTTCGCCTGTTGCGAATCGGTCAGCGCCAACTGGTCAAATTCGGTCTTACGGTAGATCCCCACCGACGGATAGGCATAATAACGCAGGCCGGCTTCAAACGACGGGTTCTGGATCATGTTCCGGCTCTTATTATAATCCGGCACATGCAGACGGTCATATTTCCAGAAATCAATCCCGCAGTGCGTGTCCGGCGATTGAGCGGCCTTATCCGTCACGACTTTTGCATCCGCAGGCGCCGCGAACGGGGCCGGTGGCGGGCTCAACTGGGTTTCAACGGGTTTCTTGTTTTGCGTTACGCAGCCCGCGATCAACACGAACAGCATGGCGGAAAGACAGACGTTGAATTTTCTCATTTCTTTTCCCTTCCTGTAATTGGACATTTATATCGCTTTTTCAGGCATCTGAAACCAATATGTTTTTGTATATTAACGAAACCGGGCTCCTGTGACAATGCACTTTCTTGCTAATTTTTGCACTTTCCTGAAGGTGTCGGCCAACCGGATGAGTTCATCACTCCGACGCCGGAGAGCAGGAACGCAGGACAAAACAGCCTTGTGCGGCCGTCCCCCGCCTCATCCACCCGCGCAAACTTAAGGACGCGGTTGCCGCGCGCAGTTATTGATAATAAATCACTTTGTTGGCATAGGAAAAATCAGACGGACGAACGAGAAGCGCCGTATGTTTTGGCTGACATCAACGTGGATACAATACTAGTTCCGCAAGCAATTTACTTACCGGAAACCGTAAGTTGTGCCGGAATGGATGCGCTCATACGCCCCCATGTCCACGGTCCCGTAACGGATGCGCTTCCTTCCGTCAAAATCAAACGCGCCGGTCATCCACTCATAATTCATCCCCGTATTGAGGCAGGGTGAATTGTTGTTCAGCCGGAAATTGCCGGTGTCCTTTGAGACCAACTGCGGGTCCGCGGCCGTATTCGCCGTCCCCAGGGTCGGCAGGGGCGCGATGCAACTGTTGCTTGACGTACAGTTCCCGGCCGCATCATAGAAGTTAGACGTTGTCACCCCCGAATTATGATAGATAATGGAATTGACCACGCGCACCGCGTTGGACGCATACAGACCCGCCCCATTGCCGCCGGTAAGCGTGTTACTGACAATCGTGCAGTTCTCAATCAACGCGTTGGTGGCGGTCACGTTCATGCCGGCGCCGCCGCCGCCACCCCAACCCCACGATTCAAATCTGGCCCGGTTGTTCGCCACCAGGCAGTTCCTAATCCGGAAATTTACGACCTTATTTTGCACCTCCAAGCCGCCAATTCCTTTCGTATAACAGTAATTGCTGACTATCGCGCATTGCGAGATCAGAACGTTTGTCGTAGCGCCATAAACACTGATCCCGCCAACAGTCCACGATCCGACATTATTGCTGATTACGCACCGCTCAATAAGAATGGCGTCGGCGGCGTCTTTCCCATACGCACTGATGCCGCCGACACCTTTGCATGAATTCGCGAATATTTGGCAGTTGCTGACGATTACCCCATGCATCGTGCCGATGCCGGCCGAATTACCGCCGGTATTATTGGCAATGATAGAATCCTGTATGATGGCAGAACTAGAAGGCGCATAAACGCCTGCGCCATTGAGGGAGCCACCAATTACATTGCCCATAATCCGGCAGTTCTTGATCCGGCTAGAGGTCATATAGACCTCGCCGCCGCCGCTGTCATAATTTGCCGGATAAATACTGTTGCCGATAATATCGCAATTCTCAAGCACACCGCCTGATAAATATATTCCGCCGCCGTAGGCATAGATATTTCCGGAAGCGTTCGCGACGGGATAACCCACGATATTACCCGCGATAACGCAATTTGAGATGAGCCCCGCGCTGCAATACACGCCGGCGCCAAAATTTTCATTGGTCAAATAAAAATTAGTCACGGTGAAGCCTTGCAGACTGCCGGTGCCGGACATCCAGACCCCGCGAAAGTTTAATGTGTCGTTGGAGCCGGGACCGAGGAGTACCGTGTTCGCTGGGTTTGTGCTCCAGGCGCAGATATTGAATTTCTTGGCGGCGGGATTGCTCACCATGGCCGTGATCGTATAAACACCGTTTGAGACCCAGATCGTGTCGCCCCCGCTTGACGCATTCGTAAGCGCGTTGCTGATCGTTAAATAGGGAACAGCCCAGCTCGTCCCGTCGTTGCTATCCACGCCGTTCGTGGCCACATACCATGGCCCGGCTGCTTGCGCCCCAACCGCAATGAGCAACCCAAGCGCCGCCAGGCTAATCCGCCATATCAATATCATTTGTATCTTTGTCATGTTATGGCCATACAAAAATGCGGTCCGCCAATATCTTCGTGGCAAAACATCATACACTTATTTTCCTGTTTGTCATCCTTCAAAAAACGCATTTTGTAAGGGCTCAGTTATCCAAGCATAAAGCCGGTGTAAAACCGGCTCTACCGCCGACATGCCCCCCCAATGGCTGAGAAGGTGTGAAAAAAATAAAATCATCGCGCTGGCGGGGCAGCGCTCCTACGAAAAAGCCCGCAATAGCTGAGGAAATGTAGGATCCGAGCCCCGTCTCGGCGATCTTTTCTAATTTTTTCACACGTTCTGAGGAGTTACACATTTTCATTCCACCAACATCATGACCGGCCACTGGTTCGGGTTCTGGTAAGGACTCGTGCCTTCCGGAGTCAGGGTGAGCGATCGCTTTGGACTTTTGCCGCCATCGTTGTCGTTCAAAAACAGCCCGAATCCGATTGTCGCACCGGCGCCAAACCGCATCGGCGCCAGGTAGGCCTTCGGGAAGACTATTTCATAAAGATAGCCCCCGTCCGTTTTCTTGAAGACCGTCGTAAGATTTGGTTCAAATTCAGACGGCAGGAGTTTTAGTCCTCCCTGCAGGGTCAATTGCCATTCCGGGCAAAAACCGCGCCAGGAAAGCAGTTTGGCGGGATTCTCCGGGTCCGGCCCAAAATCATAATTGTAATCATTGCCGTCAAACCCCTTGTCGCTCCGAAGCCGGTTGTCGCCATATGTGTCAATATAGACTTGCAATGAGTCTTTCGTCCAGATTCCGGTTTTCTTCTCCGGCGGACAATGCTTGTCGTCAACAACTTTTACCAGCAGGTAAAAGTTCTTGTCGTCCCAGGCTGTCTTGAACCACGCCTCAAAATCACCCGGATATCCAATGGCATCCTTTTCCAGACCCAACTTGGGGTCCCCAAGCCGCGGCCCGCTGGGAAGACATTGGTTGGTTATGGGTATGGCGGGAATGTCCTGCCAGTCTTCTTCATTCCCGTCCATCTTGATTTCATGGCTCAGTTTCTTGACCGCAAACCCGCGGAATGATGCGTCCACCGTCTTGTCCGGCCGGTTCTTTTCCTTGATGACCACCGGCACGGATATGGCGGCGATGCGGGAACACGCGAGTTTCTCCGGCAACGGCAAATTAACCGTCTTGGACGCCTGGCCCTTCAGTTGTAAATCCACAGTCGTCTTCCGTCCCTGGATGTCTATTTCCGCCTGGCCGGTAAATTCACGGGTCGTCAGGTTCCGGAATTGGATCCCAAGTTCCGCCAGTCCCTGCGGCTGGACCGTCATTTCCACCGGCAAGTATTCCTTGCCCTTCAGCCTCGCAGAGTTCAGGTCATTGCAGAATGCCTGCACTGATCCGGCTTCGCCCCTCAGGAATATCGGAAACGATGACACCGGAATGACGCAGGAACCATCCGGACCCGCAACAATCCGCTGTTCCGCCTCCATCAGGTCAAAGACCTCCGGAATCTTGCCCGAAAATACGATTTCCGCCTCCGGGCATTCTTTCAGCCCTTTGTCCACGTCCATTATATGCGACCAGAGCGCGGCCACCGGACGCTTGCTTTCATCCTCAAAGACGTAGCACCGGACATTGGGGGCAAAACGAATGTCCTGCTTGAACACTGCATTACCAAGCAGGCGGCCGAGGGTGTTGGGTATTTTCTGGACCGCCAGCGGGGTCAGATAGGCATCCATATAATTCCAACCGTAATGCCCGTTCATCTCGGCAATCCGATCCTGGTACTTCAATGCCACCAGCCAATGGCGCGTCCAATAGGCGGCTGAAATGCGCTCGCCCCAGCCCATGTGATAGGAAGGGCAATAGGCGCGGTAATGGTCGCTGGAACAGCCCGCATGCGTATTCAGCCCCCACGGCGGTATTACATAATGCGTGTGATAGATGGATTCGTTCCAGATGACCGGCACATCCCCATACCCGTTCCTGTCCAGCATCTTCAGAAATTCAGCCGTCTCGTAATCCAGGTCCGGGTTTTCCGGAAGGCCGCGGTAAGGATGGATGGCAACGGCGTCAAACTTGATATCCGGCGCCAGTTTCTTTTCCGCCTGCAGCAAGTTATCCAGCCACAGTATGCCGTTCCTGGCGCCCATGTTGCAGGGACCGCCCTCGGCGAGAAACGTGATGTTCGTGTTGAAACGCTTTACCCCGCGATAGGCGGCGATTTGCAGCCGGGCGATATCGTCCATTTTCCCGGCCTGGTCGAGCGCTTTCAAATGCCCGGAACTTTCCCCGGTGAAAAACCAGGAGGTTACCGTCGGGTAATACATCCCGGCCTTCTCAAAACTGGCTGCTTCCACTTCCTTCTCCATTTCCGGCGTCACTTCCGTCACATCGCGCCAATTTTTCGCCAACACCGGCACGGTTTTTCCAACACTGTCTTTAAGGCCGGAACTGAAATTCTTGATCCCGAATTGTTCAAGGATTTTTATATTGGCGATGGCGCCTTCGTTGATATTATAGACGTCGGTGCCGCCAATGCCGAGCCGTACATTGCGCCGGGCCACGTCCACGGCGCGGGGATTGCCTATGTTTATCCCCCATGATGTTATATGCCGGTTCCGGTGTTTGCCATCAAGAAAGTCCATGATGGCCAGGCGAAAGTAGTCGGTATCCTTGACCCCCTTCGCCGTTTCAAAGTCGGCGCGAAGAACAAAAATCCCCTTCGGCAGTTTGTTGTCCAGGGGCAGATTGATATACGCCAGGCCCTGCTTATCCGTTTTGAAATCATAATTTTCCGTCCAGAGCGAACGATAGAAAAAGTCTTCCAGGTTCAGGCTGACTTTGCCGGCGGTTCCCGGTGGAGCGGCAATCTTCAGCCGGGCATTGACCGGCGTTTGCGGCTGCAGGAAATTATCCGGGTCGGAAGTCAGGAGTTCCGCCGCCAGCGGCTTTTCGGTAAAATCCGTCAAGTCGCCTTCCTCCATCTGCAACCCGTCAATCCAGATATTCCCGAATGCGCTATCTTTATTGCCACCGTAATTTCCG
>Ga0247841_10013925_pt1 | contig 10179 bp, 9 predicted proteins | sample LaCruzMarch2015__2_FD_192410 | JGI IMG/M metagenome (GOLD analysis project Ga0247841, IMG submission 192410) | Freshwater microbial communities from meromictic Lake La Cruz, Castile-La Mancha, Spain - LaCruzMarch2015_18m | ecosystem: Environmental > Aquatic > Freshwater > Lake | place: Spain...
GGCAATTACCGGAACTCTTTTTTTCACCGCTTCGATTGTTATTTCGATAACCCGGTCGTGTTCGTCATGAGAAAGCGTCGGCGACTCTCCTGTCGTACCGCAAGGCACAATACCGTCTGTTCCGTTGATAATCTGAAATTCAATAAGTTCCCGCAGCGCTTCCTCATCAACTTTCCCATTTTTAAAAGGCGTAACAATTGCGACTATTGCCCCTTTAAACATATAATGTCCTCCTATTAATCTTGTTTACTTATAATCTATTTCTGCCGCGGATGCACCTTGGCAAACGCCGGCATCATCACATAGAATTAAACGATAATTGTAAATTTTCCCTTTGACAACTTTTTTGTCAGTGTAACTCAAGGCGCTGGATACTTTCTTGTCCAAAATGATCCCTTTTATCTGCATTTGGCTGATTCGCTCAAATGTCCGTGGGCAATCCTTGCACTCGTTTCCGGCGCTACCAACCTCACTTTTCTCTATATTAATATAATTAATTTTTCCATCCGGATCCTGTAAGTTCCATTTCAAGATTACAGCTTCATCTGCGGATACCGCTTGCATATCTTTTACGATAAGTTGGTAATCAGTTATAGACTGCATCTTTACAGGATTAGCTTTGAGACCGCAGCCAGTGATAACAAACAACAATACCAGACAAGCAATTAAACTATTGTGAGACTCAAATTTCAAAAACGAAGTGTATTGAAATTTGTAAGTCGAACAATCCCGCACAGCGGAGGGTATAATACCCCAAAGCTTGCTTTGGGGTTCATACCCGTGATTTTTTCTCTGAGTTTTTTTCAAATTCTCTGATCCTTTCCTGTACTGCCACAGTTGCCGTTCCACCTTTATGATTGCGCGAATTAACCGCTTTTTCCAGTTTTATTTTCTGCTTAATCTCTTCAGTAAAACCGGCATAAAATTTTTGATATTCTTTTAAACTTAAATCTGCCAGACTTTTTTTGTTTTTCAGGCAGTAGCCCACAATCATCCCGACAATTTCATGAGCGCCGCGAAAAGGCATGCCCTTTTTAACCAAATACTCGGCGATCTCCGTTGCGGTGGAAAAGCCTCCCTGGGCGGCTAGATACATTTGTTCGGCATTAAACTTTGTATGGCCAATCATTTCCGTAAATATGGCCAAACAGTCCTTAACTGTATCTACGGCATCAAATAACGGCTCCTTATCTTCCTGCAAATCACGATTGTATGTCATAGGCAAACCTTTGAGCAGAGTCATTATGGCAAAAAGATCTCCGTAAACTCGCCCGGTTTTTCCTCTGATCAACTCCGCCACATCAGGATTTTTCTTCTGCGGCATAATACTGCTGCCGGTGGTATAGGCATCGGATATTTCGATATAACCAAATTCATCCGATGACCACAGAATCAAATCTTCACAAAAACGGCTCAAGTGCATCATTATAAGTGCTGACGAAAAAATGAACTCCGCGATAAAATCACGATCCGCAACCGTATCCATGCTGTTTTTACTTATTTCCGGAAAATTTAGTATTTTTGCTGTTTGGTTACGATCAATCGGCAAGCTTGTCCCGGCAAGAGCCGCGGCACCAAGAGACAAAACATTAATCCGAGTTTTACAATCTTTCAGCCTTTGCCCGTCACGCGCAAACATTTCCACAAAAGCTAGCAGATAGTGAGATAGCAATACCGGCTGCGCCTTTTGCATGTGTGTGTATCCCGGCATAATTGTCTTAATCTCACTTTTTGCTAATTTGACCAGCTGAGTTTGCAATTGAACCAACAAGGCAAGTATCAGTTCAATCTCAGCCCGCAAGAAAAGTCGTGCATCAAGCGCAATTTGATCGTTGCGGCTTCTTGCAGTATGGAGCTTCCCTCCCGTCTCACCAATACGCCTGGTTAGTTCTTTTTCAATAGCCATGTGAATGTCTTCATCAGAGGCGCTAAATTTAATTTTTTCTTTTTCTATGTCTGACAAAATACTTTTTAGAGCATGTACAATCTTTTGTGCTTCAGCGCGGCCTATTATTCCCTGCGAGGCGAGCATCGTAGCATGAGCGATAGAACCTTCGATATCGTAACGATAAAGCCTTTGATCAAAATGAATGGAGGAAGTAAATTTCTCCACATTTTTCGCCGTTGGTTTTTGAAACCGCCCGCCCCAGGGTTTTTTCCTGTCCGTCATGAATTTATCCCAATTTGCTATCGAACATTAAAGGTTTTATTTACCGGGCATAATACCAAGTAAGCTTTCAAACATTCATATTTTAATGTTTGAAAGCAACTTGGTATAATCTCCGCATCTTTAGCGTTTATTTTTCAAGATACTCTGGATTCGAAGACGCAAGCCATTTAGCCTGATGAATCCTGTAGCATCCTGCTGGTTGTACACCTGATCTTTCTCAAAAGTAGCAAAGGCTTCACTGTAAAGCGATTGAGGCGATTTACGCCCGACAACAATACAGTTTCCTTTATATAATTTCAGCCGTGCCGTGCCGGTAACATTTTCCTGCGTTGCATCGATATACGTCTGAAGCGTTTTCATCTCCGGCGAATACCAGAACCCATTATAAACAAGTTGAGCATACTTTGGTATCAGAGAATCCCGCATAATCATAACTTCACGATCCATCGTGATGGATTCCACCGCGCGATGCGCCGCCCACAGTATTGTCCCGCCCGGTGTCTCATAGACACCCCTGGATTTCATTCCGACAAACCGGTTTTCGACCATATCCACGCGTCCAATGCCATTTTCACCACCAACAGTATTCATATAATTCATCAACTTTGCCGGCGACATCTTTTTACCGTTCACCGCTACCGGGTTTCCCTTCTCAAAATCAATTTCCACATAGGTCGGTTTATCCGGGGCTGCTTCGGGAGATTTTGTCAGCACAAAAATATCCTCCGGCGCTTCGGCCCAGGTATCTTCCAGAATGCCTCCTTCATGGGATATATGCAGCAGGTTTCGATCAGAGCTATAGGGTTTGGCTTTCGTCAAGGGAACAGGAATGTTGTGCTTTTCGGCATAGTCGAACATGGATTCACGCGAATTGAATTTCCAGTTATCATCCCGCCAGGCCGCGATAATTTTAATTGCCGGATTTAGCGCGATGAAAGTGAGTTCAAACCTGACCTGATCATTCCCCTTCCCCGTTGCTCCGTGAGACACAGCATCCGCTCCTTCGAGTTTGGCTATTTCAATTTGCCGTTTGGCAATGAGAGGCCGGGCAAGCGATGTGCCCAGAAGATATGTTCCTTCATAAAGGGCATTCGCCCGTAGCGCGGGAAAGACAAAATCTCTGGCAAATTCTTCCTGCAAATCTTCAATATATATTTTACTGGCGCCGGTATTGATTGCCTTTTCTTTGAGTCCGGTTAATTCCTCTTTTTGTCCCAAGTCTGCGGCAAAACAGACAACTTCACATTTATAGGTTTCGATCAACCAGCGCACAATTACCGACGTATCCAGGCCGCCTGAATATGCTAAAATGACTTTATTAACTTTTCTTGACAATTCTTTATCCTCCTGGCCCCGATAAACGGGATAAAACCCGCCTATACGGGATAAGTGCGTTAATGAATTTGCTTTCTACGATAAGCAAATTCAACTTACTAATGCGTTAACGAAATTATTTTCTGTCTTATTTGGCAGAAAATAATTTCTAACTTATTAAATTAATATTTCCAATATTGCCTTTTGCACATGAAGACGGTTTTCCGCTTGATCAATTACCACCGAATGATGACCGTCAATAACATCGGCAGTTATCTCTTCTCCGCGATGCGCTGGCAGACAATGCATTACTATCGCGTCTTTTTTTGCTTCTGCTAAAAGCTTTGTATTTATCGAATAATTTTTAAATATTTTTTTCCTTTCCTTACCTTCTGCCTCCTGGCCCATACTTGTCCAGACATCTGTATAAAGAACATCAGCGTTGCGTGCCGCCTCTTGTGGATCACTGTATAGCGTTATGCCTTCACTGGCTTCCCTTGCGCATTTAGTCATAATCTTTTTATCCGGTTCATAACCTTGAGGACAGGCCAAAGCCAATTGAATCGGTAATCTGGCCGCCGCTTCAATCCAGCTGTTCGCTATATTATTACCATCACCTATATATGCAATTTTCAGCCTTTCATAAGAGTTTTTCTTTTCTTTAATTGTGAAAAGATCACTGAGAATTTGACACGGATGCGATAAATCGGTCAAACCATTAATTACGGGAATTGTCGCATAGCGGGCAAATTCTTCCACACTGGCCTGAGTAAAAGTCCGAATCATTATGCCATTTAAATATCGCGACATCATCCGGGCAGAATCAGCAATAGTTTCTCCTCGGCCTATTTGCGTATCACGTGAATTTAAAAATAAGGCAATGCCACCCAACTGATACATGCCGACCTCAAAAGAAATTCTTGTCCGGGTTGAAGATTTATCAAAAATCATCCCCAGTGTTTTTCCTTTGAGGGATGCATGCTTTTTTCCTTGTTTTAAAAGCTTCTTGAGTCTGGCGGCATTTTTCCATATTTTTTCAAAATCCGCCGTTTCCAGATCGTAAATGCTCAGTAAATCTTTTTTCATTTACCCTCCATCACCGCATCGAGTATATCAATTGCCTGATCAACTTCCTGTGTTGTAATAATCAGCGGCGGCACAAATCGCAGAGTCTTGCCCCCGGTGCAATTAATCAAAAGCCCTCTCTTCATGCATTCATTGACAATATCACTGCCCTCGATATTGAGCCCGCAGGCAAGCATCAGTCCCCTGCCCCGGATTTCCGTAATTATCTGCTGCTTCTGCTGTAACTGCTTTAACCGGGTGAGAAAATAATCTCCTGTTTTACATGATTGCTCCAAAATATCATCCTTAAGCATTGCTTGAACTGTAGCAACGCCCGCAGCCATAGCCAGAGGATTGCCACCAAAAGTTGACGCGTGATTACCCGGCGCGAAGGCTTTAGCAATTTTGTTTGTAGAGAGCATCGCGCCAACGGGAAAACCGTTTCCTAATGCTTTGGCCAGAGTCATGATATCCGGTTGAATTTTTGAATACTGATAAGCAAATAATTTTCCGGTTCGCCCCATACCTGTTTGCACTTCATCCATAATTAATAAAATCCCGTGCCGGTCACAAATATCCCGCACACCGGCTAAATACTGGACATCGGGAATGATGACGCCCCCTTCACCTTGAATCGGCTCGAGCATTATACCGCACGTCTTTACCGTAATGGCTGCCTCCAGCGCCTTCAGATCATTAAAAGGCACGTAACTGAAGCCTTCGAGCAATGGCGTAAATCCAAATTGAAATTTCTCCTGCCCTGTCGCGGTAATCGTGGCCATCGTACGGCCATGAAAAGAATCCTTCATAGTAATTAATTCAAATTTATCCGGCCCCATATTTTCATGAGCGTATTTTCGCGCAAGCTTGATTGCCGCTTCGTTTGCTTCAGCTCCGCTGTTGCAAAAGAAAACTTTATCCGCGAAAGAATTTTCCACAAGCAACCGTGCTAACTGCGCCTGCGGTTGAGTATAATACAAGTTGGAAACGTGCATTAAATTATCGGTCTGATCTTTTATGGCAGCAACTACATTGGGGTGACAATGCCCGAGATTACAGACGGCAATGCCGGCAACAAGATCAAGATACTCTCTGCCATTTGCATCCCAAAGCTTTGTGCCCAAACCTTTCACCATGGCCACAGGAAATCGTTTGTAGGTATTCATTATATATTCATCAGCCAAAAGCATTATTTCTTTTTCTGTCATTTCATTTACCTCATTATTTAAGGCTTTGCAAAAAGCTCCAGCGACAAGGCGTGCAAAGCCTTCGGAATGAGGCGTATTTTTTTATACGCCGCAATGACGAAAAGCTGTAGCACAACGCAGTATATGGACTTTTTACGAAGCCGTCATAGAACTATCTCCGTACCAATTCCTTTATCCGTAAATACTTCCAGAAGGATTGCATGCCTTAAGCGCCCGTCAATAATGTGCGCTTTTTTTACGCCGCTTTTGAGAGCCTTCAGGCAGCATTTAACTTTGGGAAACATCCCGCCTTCCACAACACCATCCTCAATGAGTTTCATGGCTTCTTTATCATTCATCGCGTTGATGAGATTCTTATCTTTACCCAGCACACCTTCCACGTCAGTAAGCAGTAACAGTTTGTCCGCCTGTAAGGCTGCCGCAACTTCTCCGGCCACAATATCAGCATTAATATTATAAGTCTCTCCCGCATCGCCTATTCCTGTGGGCGCGATTACTGGAATAAACGCATTCTGGCTTAAAGATACAATTAATTCCGAGTTGATAGTTTTTACTCTTCCCACCAGGCCTATATCGATAATTTCCGGCGGCGTGTTCTTTACTTTTTCTTCGCTTAAATAATATTTTTCCGCCTTGATCAGGTTACCGTCCTTACCGCTCAATCCCACGGCATTGCCGCCATGCCGGTTAATCAAACCAACTATTTCTTGATTGACCATCCCGACCAAAACCATCTCGACAATATTCATCGTCTCTTCATCCGTTACACGCATTCCCTGGATGAATTTTGATTCTTTGCCGAGCTTTTTGAGCAATGTCCCTATTTGCGGACCGCCGCCATGAACAACAACCGGATTAATACCGATATATTTCATCATGACTATGTCCTGGGCGAACTTGTCTTTTAATTCATCATCAACCATGGCATGACCGCCGTATTTAATGACAATGGTTTTATTATAAAACCGTTTGATGTAAGGCAGGGCTTCGATCAGTATCTCCGCCCTTTCCATCGAACTTTGAATATGTTCCATTTTTCACTCCAATTACAAAATGTACCGGCTTAGATCTTCATCTTCTACGATATCATCGAGTTTTTCCTGTACGTATTTTGCGTCAATCTTTATTTCTTTTTCTTTCATGTCCGGCGCTTCAAAAGATATTTCATCCAATAATGTTTCCATGATTGTATAGAGCCTTCGAGCGCCTATATCTTCCGTTCTTTCATTGACGACTGTTGCCACTTGAGCAATTTCGGCCACGGCATCCTCGGTAAACATTATTTTAATGCCTTCCGTCGCCATCATTTCCGTATATTGCTTGACAAGCGCGTTGTTCGGTTCCGTTAAAATACGAATGAATTCTTCTTTGCCCAATGAATCCAGCTCCACCCGAATGGGGAAACGTCCCTGGAGTTCCGGAATTAAATCGGAAGGTTTGGATGAGCTAAACGCGCCTGCCGCGATAAAAAGTATGTGGTCCGTTTTTACCATTCCATAACGGGTATTGACGTTGGAACCTTCAACTATCGGCAGCAAATCTCTCTGGACACCTTCGCGCGAGACATCAGGACCGTGTGACGTGTCACTGCCAACAATTTTGTCAATTTCATCAAGAAATATTATTCCCGATTGCTCTACCCTTTCCACAGCAGTTTTAGTCACCTTTTCCATATCAATCAGCTTTTGTGCTTCTTCTCCCGCCAAAATTTCCAACGCTTCCGGGACTTTGACTGTTCTTTTTTTCTTTTTCTGCGGCATCATATTGCCTAGCATATCTTTAATGTTGAGCCCCATATCCTCCATGCCCGCGGCAGAAAATATTTCAATCATCGGGCCGCTTCTTGGTTCGGCAACTTCCAATTCTACAACTCTGTTGTTGAGCTTTCCGTCTTTGAGTTGTTTGCGCAACTTTTCTCGAGTTGCATCGTATTTCTGCGGTTGCTCCAAAACAAGCTCGGCATTTTCGTTATTACCAGAACCATCGAGCATTTCGCTTGCTTTCATTTCCGTAAGTCTCGGCGGCAGCAAAATATCAAGCAATCGTTCTTCCGCGATCTCGGCCGCTTTGGTTCGTACATTTTCCTGTTCTTCGGATTTGGCCATATTCACGCTGAGCTCAACTAAATCGCGAACCATCGATTCCACGTCTCGTCCAACATAGCCAACTTCAGTAAATTTGGAAGCTTCAACTTTCAGAAAAGGTGAATTATCCAGTTTAGCCAATCTGCGGGCTATTTCCGTTTTACCAACACCTGTCGGTCCGATCATGATAATATTTTTCGGCGATATTTCATCGGCAAGTTCCCGAGGCACATTTTGCCTGCGCCATCTGTTACGAAGCGCGATGGCTACAGCTCTTTTCGCGTCACCCTGCCCGATTATATGCCTGTCTAATTTTGCGACTATTTCGCGGGGTGTTAACCCAGTACTTATCATATTTTAATCCTATTCCTTACCTTTGCCTTTTTTCGTTTCTTTTGCTTTATCTGCAGCGACTTCAATTTCTTCCATTGTTACATGATTATTAGTGTAAATACAAATATCCGCCGCGATTTTCATGGCTTCCTTGGCAATTTCTGTTGATGACAAAGCGCTGTGACGCACCAGCGCTCGTGCCGCCGCCTGCGCGTAAGGCCCACCGGAACCTATGGCCATGACATCATCATCGGATTCAATTACATCACCATTACCGGAAATAATCAGTGAGTGATCCCGGCTTACCGCGATCATCAATGCCTCCAGGTGCCTAAGTACGCGATCGGTACGCCAATCTTTGGTCAGTTCTACTGCCGCTCGCAGTAAATTGCCGTTATATTGTTCCAGCTTCTGATCAAAGCGATCAAACAGGGTAAAGGCATCGGCTGTAGCGCCGGCAAAACCGACAATGACTTCGTCATTATAAAGCCTGCGTACCTTACGCGCTCCATGTTTCAGAATTGTCGTATCCAATGTAACCTGACCATCACCGGCTACCGTTATTTTACCATTATGCTTTACGGCCAATATTGTGGTGCTTCTTATCGTCATTTCTTCTCCTTTAAATTCTGGTTCCCGTGTCGCGCTTCGCTTGCACGGGATAAATTCGACTAAGGGTTTTTACTGCGGCCTCGCCTTGTGAAAACCCAGTCTCATTTACTTTTAGCACGCGGATGGGCTTTGTCGTAAACTTCCATCATCCGATTAATATTCACCGCCGTATATTTCTGTGTCGTGGAAAGGCTCTCGTGCCCCAGCAATTCCTGAATCGACCGCAAATCCGCTCCGGCATTTAAAAGATGTGTGGCAAAAGTATGACGTAGCGCGTGAGGACTTATCTTGCGTCCTATACCGCTTTTCACTGTCATTGCGTCAACTATCCGGGCAATGCTTCTTGCCGTTATTCTTTTCCCCCGCGCATTTAAAAACAGAGGATTCTTAAAGAGATCATCATCACACTTTTTTCTGACCTCTGTGGTCTCCTTTAAATACTCGTCAATCGCTTGCAGAGCCTGCATACCTACCGGAACTATTCTTTCTTTTTTCCCTTTTCCGCGTAATTTAACCAGCGCCTGTCTAAAATCAAGGTCTGTTACGTTAAGTCCGGCAAGTTCGCTTAAACGCAATCCGGAAGAATAAAATAATTCCAGCATGGCGGAATCGCGTAAACCTGAAACCGAATGGTCACCCTGATCTCCCAAAAGTTTAAACGTCTCGTCCACCGAAAGAAAAGTAGGCATATATTTTTCTATTTTCGGCGTCTGGACCATTTCTGCCGGATTATTTTTAACTTTTCCGGCACGCAGCAAATACTTATAAAATGACCTAAGTGAAGATACCTTGCGATTCACTGTAACTTTTTTTACTTTTTCCCGGTATAGATGGCTCAAATATGAACGGATAGTTTCCGGTTCAACATTAATTATGGCATCGTCTTTTTTTGTTATATCACTTTCTTGCAGAAAATTGTTGAATTCTTCAACGTCAGCCATATAAGCTTTTAGTGTATGTTCAGAAACATTTCGCTGCACTTCCAGATAAATTTGAAAATCCGCAATAAGGTTATCCATATACTCTACACCAGATAGTTATCAGACATAAATATAGTCCCATTTAGCTTCTCTTCTGAAACTTGGGACTCAAATCCCCATTCCGTCGTAGATGCCCCCATGGTGACCTTTAGGTTATTCAGGGTACTCCGCTCAGGGGATAATTCGTCCTGCAAGTTTCAGCGCGCTTCACTTGAGGTGTCATTTATCCCCATTCGCTTCGCTCAGGGGATAATTCGACTAACGCTTCAAATTTCGTTGCACTCATTTTCAGCGAGTCTCATTACATCTTATATTTACCGAAATCTTCGGCGGAAAGATTTTCCAAAAATTCCTTGATCTTTTCTTCTTTCAGCTTGTCCAAATCACCGATCTTAATACCGAAATCAACACTG
>Ga0247841_10013926_pt1 | contig 10179 bp, 12 predicted proteins | sample LaCruzMarch2015__2_FD_192410 | JGI IMG/M metagenome (GOLD analysis project Ga0247841, IMG submission 192410) | Freshwater microbial communities from meromictic Lake La Cruz, Castile-La Mancha, Spain - LaCruzMarch2015_18m | ecosystem: Environmental > Aquatic > Freshwater > Lake | place: Spain...
CCGCTCCTGGCGTCGGCGCCGCCGGTGGGTTCCAACCTTCCGGCTTATATCCTGCCGGCGGGACAACCATGAGCTGAGCCCCGAGGACAACTGCGACGAGAAAGATGATCCCCAGATACATGAAGGTGGACATGATGCCGGAAGAGGCGATGAAGGCTTTGGCAATCGGGGTAAAGACCAGGGCGCCGGCGCCGAATCCGGCCACGGCAAGACCGGTAATCATTCCACGTTTATCGGGAAACCATTTCACGCACGTGGCAATGGGGCAAACATAGGCGGCGCCGATCCCCAGGCCGCCGATGACGCTGAAGGCCAGGGTGAACATCATCAGATCGGTCGCAAAGGATGCAATGATGAGCCCCACGCCCAGCATGGCGCCGCCGACTGAGGCGACGAGGCGCGGACCGATTTTATCCTGGATCTTGCCCGCAAAAATGACGCCAACGGCAAAAAAGGCCAAAATGAGCTGTGACGGAAGGGCGAGGTCCGTAGCGCTCCACGTGGGGAATTTGGCCATCAAGCTGGGCTTGAAGACGCTATAGATATACACAGCGCCAAGACTTACCTGGATCAGCATCGCGCCGACCACCACCAACCATCTGTTAAACGTTTTTTCACCTGCCATCTACAAAGTCCTCCTTTTTATAATAATGCCGCGCTCATTACCATAGTCGTCAGGCAAAGTCTAACTGATTCTTGCGTATTCTTCGGGGGTGTTGATGTTGAGGAACATCCGGCCATCCGGGTCGAACCGCCGGATGGCATCAGGACCGATAGCCTTCATTTTCATGCCCTTGTAAAAGCCGGTGACCTTGAGTTTGTCCTGCATGAGCAGCCGCTGGATGGTTCCCATACAGCTTTTTGAATATACGGCATGGAGGGGCTGGAAACCATCGGCGGTTTCGGGGACAACGATGTCGGCGTCCCGTGATTGTTCCAGGAGATAACGGATAAATTCGCTACTGAGGAAGGGCATGTCGCAGGCAGCGAAAAATACCGGATCGGAGGCGGCATAAAAGAGCCCCGTATAGATCCCCATCAGGGGTCCTTTGTGCCTGATAAGATCGGTGACCAGGGTGACGTCGATATCGTAATAAAGATGTGGCTCGTTGGTCACGAGGATGATTTCATCGAAGATATCCCTGTAAATACGGACCGTACGGTCAATAAGCCTTTCCCCGTCCACGTCAAGAAAGGCCTTGTTGGTTCCCATCCGCGTATTTTTGCCGCCTGTCAAAATAACGCCGGTATGCATGATCTTAAATCCTAACCCCATCCCCCTCCTAACCTCCCCCTTGAAGGGGGAGGGAAAAAATGAATGACCCAAGCTTCAAGGGTTACGCCCACGGAACAAGCTGCGTGACATATGAACCACACATCATGAAATGCGACCCAGGCTTCGGGGAATGCGACCCAAAAAGATTCACTTTTACGAGAATAGTGTAGCTTTCTTACACATAAACTCAGAAAGCGTCAAAGCTTTTCCGGACAAGAGATTTCCCTTGCGAAAATAAGACGCAAAGGGTAGGAAGAAAACCTGTCTGATTATAAAGATAAGGCGATTTCGGCCTGCCTGCTGCGGGTGGGCGTTGATTGCCGGACGACATGGAGGCAAGTGATGTACTGGGAAAAAGATATTGAGACCATGAATCGGGAAGGCCTGGCGGCCTTGCAGTTGGAGCGTCTGCAAAAAACACTCGGGCAGGCGGCGCATTCTTTCTATTACGATAAGCTGTTCAAGGAGATCGGCCTGAATACGGAAGATGTCCGTTCCCTCGCCGACCTCGACAAAATCCCCCCGACGACAAAGGACGATCTCCGGGAACATTGGCCGTATGGTTTTCTGGCGACTTCCAAAGATGAGCTGGTGCGGATGCATTCCTCGTCGGGAACAACGGGCCGGGCGACGGTCATCTTCCATACCCAAAGCGACATCGACGCCTGGACCAATCTCCTGGCCCGCTGCATGTATATGACGGGCATGCGCAAAAGCGATGTTTTTCAGAACATGATGACCTATGGCCTCTTCACCGGAGGGCTGGGTTTCCATTATGGAGCGGAAAAAATCGGGGCCCTGATCATTCCCGCCGGGGCCGGCAACAGCAAGCGTCAGATCCAGCTCCTTAAGGACTTTGAGACGACGGTCATCCATATCATTCCCAGTTACGCCCTCCATCTCTCCACGGTTTTCGAAGAACTCCAAATGGATCCGAAGGACACCCATATCCGCATCGCCTATATCGGCGCAGAGCCCCATTCAGAAAAGATGCGTCAGAAAATCGAGGATATATACGGGTTCAAGGCCTTCAATTCCTACGGACTCTCGGAGATGAACGGTCCCGGCGTGGCCTTTGAGTGTCCCTGCCAGAACGGTCTCCACATCTGGGAGGACAATTTCTTCGTGGAGATTCTGGACCCTGTCACCCTGCAACCATTACCGGACGGGGAGGAGGGGGAACTCGTCCTGACGACCCTCGTCCGGGAAGGAATGCCCATTATCCGTTACCGCACGAAGGATCTTACCCGCATCATACCGGGGGCATGTGATTGCGGCCGCACCCACCGCCGCATTGAGCGCATCAAGGGACGAACGGACGACATGCTGATTCTCAAGGGGGTCAATATCTTTCCCATCCAGATCGAGAAGAAGCTCATGGAAATTGACGGCGTCGGGAAGAATTTCCTCATCATCCTGGACCGGGAAGGCTACAACGATCACATGACGATCAAGGTCGAAGTGGAGAGACAGTTCTTCGACGGAGACCTGAAACATCTCGAACAGTTAAGACGTAAAATCGTTGAGGGGCTCAAAAGCGATATCCTCATCACTCCCAAGGTGGATCTGGTGGAACCGGAAAGCCTGCCCCAATCGGAAGGGAAGGCGAAGCGGGTCATCGACAACCGCAAAGATTGACGGCAACGAAAAAGTAAATTTACCCTCCCCTTCAAGGGGAGGGTCAGGGTGGGGATGGGGTTACAATTTTGCGCCGACATCTTAAACCCCACCCTCACCCTCTCCCTGAGGGAGAGGGGATTTGAAGAGTTTATGCGCCGCCGTCTGATAATGATTAGAAAAGATTAAGTCCACGGAGGTAAATAATATATGATTGCAAGTCAGCTTTCTATTTTTTCGGAAAACAAGCCCGGCAAGCTCGCTACCGTGACCGGCATCCTGGCCAAAGAAAAGATTAATATCCGGGCGACGACCATTTCCACGTCCGATACCTTCGGGGTCATCAACCTCATCGTCGACGACCCGGAACGGGCCCAGGCCGCCCTGACCAAAACCGGAATGCTCGTAAAAATCAGGAAGGTCCTGGCCGTCCTGCTGGACGACCAGCCGGGGGGACTCGACAAGCTGGCGCAACTGCTGGCGAAGGAAAGCATCAACGTCAACAACGCTTATGGCTTTGTCCTGGAGAACCGCGTCAGCGCCGTGTTTGTTGTGGACGTGGATCAACCGGAAAAGGCAGAGCAGGTCATCGAGAAGAAAGGGTTCAAGACCCTCGACGCGGATGCCTTGTCGGCGGTGGAGCCTTTCCACTACATGAAGTATTGATGTAGGTTAAATAATTTGTCATTATGCAATCTTACCCCATCCCCACCCTGCCCCTCCCCTTGAAGGGGAGGGAACTATAATGGTAACGAAGCTCTTATTGCCCACCCCAGCCCTTGAAGGGGAGGGGAAAAATTACTTTTTGCGAATCTGTCAAATATTGAAAAAGGAAGCTGAATATGACGAGAATACAGGCCGGAGAATACAAGACGAAGCACCCCTCTGATCGCCAACCATCAGCCGCGGTTGTGCAGGCAATCAAGGAAAAAATCAAAGATAACGAGTTGGGCTGCGCCCACGCCGAGGCGATCGCCCGGGCTACCTCCACCACGCTCGCAGAAGTGGGAATAAACCTCGATCTGCTGGAAATTCGCATCGGAAAATGCCAGTTGGGTCTTTTCGGCTATAAACCGGCGAGCAAAGCCGTTGCACCGGCGACCAACGTCTCTCCGGAGCTGACAGCCGCCATTCGCGGCGCCCTCAGCGATGAGCGGCTACCCTGTGCGGCGGCCTGGACCATCGCCGCTTCTCTCGGCATCCCCCGGATGACCGTGGCCGGGGCCTGTGAAACCATGAAAATCAAAATCAAACCCTGCCAGTTGGGGGCCTTTTAGTTCTTATAAACCCCATCCCCACCCCGTCCCTCCCCTTGAAGGGGAGGGAGCTAAATGCTCTTATTGTCCAGCACTCCCCTTGAAGGGGAGGGAGTTTTGTAACTTTTTGCTAATCCGCGATTTCTATCCGTTCTGCTCGTCGTAGCGGGCCAGGACAAACAGCATATCCGCCAGGCGATTCAAATACTGGTGAATATTGGTGTTATTGACAAGTCCGTCGTTCTTCAGCCGGGCGGCGTTTCTTTCCGCCCGCCGGATGATCGTCCGGCCCACATCGATCTGGGCGGACAAGACCGTCTCTCCGGGATAGATGAATTCGTTTTTGAGCTTGACGTTTTTCTGGAGATCATCGATGAGGTCTTCGATGCGTTGTACATCCCCGGCGCCGATACGGATGCCGAGCTTGGGGATATCTTCGGACAGGCTGGAGAGTTCCGCTCCCATGGTAAGGAGATCTTTCTGAACACTGAGGATGATGTCCTTGATCCGCTGATCTTTTGCCATGGCCCTGGCCACCCCGAGGGCGGAACTGGCCTCATCCAAAACGCCGTAAGTGTCCGGCCTGGGATCAAATTTTGGAACCCGTTGACCTCCAAGAAGACTTGTTTCTCCTCCGTCCCCCTTTTTCGAAAACTTCATGCCTTTCTCCTTTCTATGTAGCTCATCACAATCTGGACAATGGATTCGGCGTTCCTGCGGGCGCGCCGGATTATTTTTTCCATTGTCAGTTCCTTGTCTTCCAGTCCATGGGCATAGTTGTCCACGGAACATAATGACCCATAGGCCATATCGAGTTCCCGGGCGACAATAGCCTCACTGGCCATGGTCATCCCCACCAGATCGGCCGCCTGCGCCATGACCATGATTTCCGCTTTCGTTTCAAAGCGCGGTCCTGTGGTCTGCCAGTAGATGCCGCCATCCACGACGTCGATGGCGCATCCCCGGGCGGCTTCCATCCACCGTTGCCGGACCTCTCTGCTTAGCGTCGGGGTGATGTGCACCGGGGTTGAGGAAAAAACCGTGGGGCCGGGGTTGAGCATGATGAAATCATCTGGAACCATGAGGGCGCCGGGCTTGAGTTTCAGCTTCAGGGAACCGGTGGAACTGATCCCGATGACCTCCCGGACACCCAGGCTTTTCAGGGCCAGCATGTTGGCGGGGTGATTGATGAGATGAGGCAGGATGTGCCGCTTCGGGTCCCGGCCATGGCGGGGAAGAAAGGCGATATCCGCCGTAACCAGCACCAGGGCCTTGCCGAACTCCGTTTCTATCCATTTTTCTTCGGGATTGAGGAGCATCCCCTTTTCCTGCAGGGCAATGGTCCCCGAAATTATCCCCAATCGTTCCACAGCCACCTCCCCCAAATAGGATCGAGAAGCGCCCTGACCTATAACAGATTCATTCCCAACAGACAAGACACAAGGTGGAAATAAAATTCGATTTGACATCTCTGCCAATGTGTCATAACTTAGCACATAGAAAAGAAAGTGATGGAAGGAGGTCTGGTTATGGGAGAGGGAGCCATGATTCATGTTTCGGATGAAAACTTCGAGCAGGAGGTGCTGAAAGCGGATAAACCGGCCATTGTCGATTTCTGGGCGCCCTGGTGTGGACCCTGCCGGGCCCTCGGCCCCATGGTCGAAGAGCTGGCGGGAACCTACAAGGATCGCATCAAAGTCACCAAGCTAAATATTGACGATAGTCCGTTAACAGCAGAGAAATTTGGCGTCCGCAGCATTCCGACGCTCCTGTTGTTCAAGGACGGGAAGCTGCTGGATACGCTGATCGGTCTCGTTCCCAAGGAAAAACTGGAAGATTTCGCGAAGAAGGGACTATGATCAAGGCCTTGACTATCCGCAGAAGCTGCATCATCACCTTTTTACTCGTCTTTGTCATGACCATGTCCGGATGCGCCTGGTGGAAGGACCTCTGGTCACGCAAACAGATGGCCAAGGGAACGCCGGAGGCCATGTACAACGCAGGCGTCGCGGCTTATCAGGATGGCCGGTACAAGCGGGCTGTGGAATATTTTGTCCGTGTCAAGGAAGAAAATCCCCTTCACCCCCTGGCTCTCCAGGCCGAACTTGGCATCGGTGATTCCCATTTCTCCGAGGAGGAATATGCGGAGGCCGAACTGGCCTATACAGATTTTGTGAGCCTCCACCCGACCAACGAAAACGTCCCCTATGCCATGTATCAGCTCGGCATGTGCCACTATAAGCAGACGACCAGCATCGACCGGGACCAGACGGAAACCGTCAAGGCGGCCCGGGAATTCGAGCGTCTCATGGCCCGCTACCCGAGCAGCAAATTCGCATTCCTGGCGGAACAGAAACTAAGGGAATGCAGGCAGAATCTGGCCGAGCAGGAATTTTATATCGGCGAGTTCTACTTCAAGCAGGGCAGATTCCAGGCCGCCCTGAAGCGTTTTCAGACTGTCGCCAAAAACTATCCCAATCTCGGTCTGGACTATAAGGTTAAAACATACCTCGACGAGACCCAGAAACGTCTGGCCAAGGACAAGGAGAAAAAGGCCCGGGAAGAGAAAAAAGCCGGAGCCGCTGCCCCGACGAAGGGCGCCGTCAAGAAGGTCGCGACCGGAGCCGCTCGATAATTTTTCTGACGCATTCTTCAGGCGGGAGGGATGTATCCAGCGCTAAGTACGATCGCCGTGGTAATTCGTCGATCCTGTCAAAATCATTTTTTTGCGCCTCATAGATCTCCCAGCGGCCATCCGAAGCTTCTCGCTGATCCTTCACCCTTAGCTCCAAACGTTCCCGGACAATTTCCTCCGGACAGATACACTCGATCACCAAGAAGCCGGCGCCAAGCCTGCGAGCCATAGCAGCGGCATGGATTCGTTCGTCTCTTTTCTTATACGAGGCATCAACGATCACGGAATGACCGGCTTTTAATAATACCTCCGCCCGACTATGAGCCTCCAGGTAGGTTCTTCGGGATATATCATCGTCATAGATACCGCCCCCGAACTCCACATAATGTCTATCCGTCGGAGCCATGTTCATAATCTCCTTGCGCAGTAGATCACTGCGGATTACCTCGGCGCCGAGACGGGGCGCCGCTTGGGCGGCCAGGGCGCTCTTTCCCGTACCCATGAGACCGGTGATGAGGATCAGGGTCGGATTATCAAGGCGGGCGGCATAGGCGTAAGCCAGATCGAAATAGTGTTTGGCGAAGTTCACAGCTTCTTCCCGGTGCCGGGGGTCAACTTCGGGTTCATCGTTTTGAAAGCTGTCGACCTTTCCCCGGACAAAGGCGTAATAGCATTTGTAAAAATTCAGAAGTTTGATCAAGTCTTTATCTTTGGAAAACCTCATATAGGACCGGACAAATCTTTCCCCATGGGCGGCATAGCCGTTATAATCCAGATCCATAGCCAAAAAAGCCACTTCCGCCGCCACATCCTCATACCGGAATCGCTCATTGAACTCGATGCAGTCGAAAATGATAATCTTATCGGCAACGACGATGTGCTCAAGATGCAGATCCCCGTGACAGTCCCGAATGCGATGTTCTTTTACCCGTCTGTCGAGAAGCTCCTTGTTATCTTCAAAAAACTTATAAACGTATTTTTTGACTAACTTAAATTGCCATTCCGGTATGGTAACACCAACATATTGTTCCGTTTCGGCAAAATTTTCATCGTGATTGCGGCGGATGGTTGCCGGCCCTCCGATTTTGTCGATCAGGCCGCCGGTCTCGGCGCTCCGGTGAAAAGCAGCCAGCTTATCGGCAATTGCATCCAGGATATGGGGATCAAAATCAGCTCTGACAATGATTTTTTCCAACATGCATTCCTGGGGGAGCTTACGCATGTGGACGGCATAATCAATCACCCTTTCCCCTCTGCCGGAAAGCGCCTCCTGTCTTTTCCCCCCGCCGAGGCGGAGATGTCCCCGGTCATCTTCAGTGATCTCGACCACGTCAAGATAGGTATCCGGGGCCAGACGACGGTTCAGACGGAGTTCTTCCTCGCAGAAATGCCGCCGCTTCTCCAGGGTAGTGAAATTGAGAAAATCAAATTCGATCGCTTTTTTGACCTTGTACACATAGTCGCCGGCAATGAATACATAGGAGATATGGGTCTGAATCAGATCAACCTGCTCGGGCTGGTGGGGATAGAAACCGGGGTCACTCATGGCTTCGACAAGCCTGGGATCATTCACAAGGATTTCTCCATCAAAATTTCAGTATGCATCCCTGTTTCCCTGGATATCTTCCTTCGTCACCGGGTGCCGGAAGACCCAGTAGACCCAGAGCTGATAGGCTATCACCATGGGTACGAAAAGCAGGGCAACCACCGTCATGATCTTCAGGGTATAGGGACTTGAAGAGGCATTGTAGATCGTCAGGCTGTAGCGGGGATCTATGCTGGACGGCAGCAACTGGGGGTATAAGCCCATCAGCCCCGTCATGTTAACCATGAAAATAGTAATGCAGGAAGCAACAAAAGCCCGCTGGTACTGATTTTTCATGGCCAAAACACCAATCCCCATAAGCGAGGCTACTGCGAGGGCGGGAATTGCCAACCATTTGGCATTCCTAAGATAATTGGCGTACATATCGGTTGCGAAGGCCGTGTTCACAAAAAACAGCGCCGCAATAAGAACCAGCGCCACCCAAGCCTTGACGGCAAAACGCGCCGCCCGCCGGCCCAGATCATCCCCGGTTCTGATCGCCAGATAAAGGGCGCCATGGCAGACAAACATGGTCATAAACAGTAAACCGGTCATGAGGCTGTAGGGGTTGAGCAGCCCCGGCAGGGATCCGTAATAACCGAGGTTGTCCATGGGCAGGCCATGAAACATGTTGCCGAAGGCCACTCCGAACAGCAATGACGGGACAAGACTTCCGAAGAAGATGGCCAGATCCCATCCCCGCCGCCAGGCATCGGTCGCGCCTTTGGCCCGGAATTCAAAGGCTACCCCCCGGAAGATCAGGGCAAAGAGGATGATGAGCAACGGTGTATATAGGTAACTGAAGAGCAGGGCATATGCCACGGGAAATGCGGCAAAGGTGGCGCCCCCGGCCGTCACGAGCCACACCTCGTTGCCGTCCCAGACGGGGCCGATGCTGTTGATCATCATCCGTTTCTCCTGGTCATTCCTGCTCAGAAAAGGATAGAGGATGCCGATTCCCAGGTCGAAGCCGTCGGTCATAAAATAAATGGACCATAACACTCCCCAGAGGACAAACCATATCGTCTGATAATCAAGCATGTTACACCTCCGGCCCTTTCTTTGCGTATTTTGCCAGCAGGTACATATCGACCAGCCCCAGGAAAGTATACAAGATGGTAAAACCGACCAGAGAAACAGTCACCTGGGTCACGGAAACGCTCCGGGAAACGGCCTCCGAGGTCTTCAGGACCCCATAGACAATCCAGGGCTGCCGCCCCACCTCCGCCACCATCCACCCCAACTCACCGGCCAAATAGGGCAGGGGAATGGTAAAGAGCATGATCTTGAGAAAGAGGGGATACTTCTCCAGCCGATCCTGCCAGGACAGGAAAAGGGCAAGGGAACTCAAAAGGATGAACAGGCCGCCCAGACCCACCATGAGCCGGAAACCCAGGAAGGTTTCAAAGACCGGAGGCCGCAGATCCTTGGGAAAGGCCTTGAGACCCTTCACCTCGGCGTTGAAATCCTTGTAGGCCAGAAAACTCACCATCTTGGGAATACCGAGGAGTTCCAATGCGTTGCGCTCATTTTTCGGGTCAGGGATCAGAATCAGATAGAAGGGCACCCCCCGCTCGGTCTCCCAGAGCGACTCCATGGCAGCCAGCTTCGCCGGCTGGGCCTTGCCGACCTCAGCGCCGTGAAAGTCGCCCACCAGGACGATGAGCAGGGAACTGGCCAGACCAAAAATCGCCGCCATCTGAAAGGATTTCTTGAAAAACGTCAGATGGCTCTTACGAAGGATATGCCAGGCCGAAATACCCATGACGAAAAAGGCCGCCACTACGTAGCCCGCCAGGATAGTATGGAA
>Ga0247841_10013927_pt1 | contig 10178 bp, 17 predicted proteins | sample LaCruzMarch2015__2_FD_192410 | JGI IMG/M metagenome (GOLD analysis project Ga0247841, IMG submission 192410) | Freshwater microbial communities from meromictic Lake La Cruz, Castile-La Mancha, Spain - LaCruzMarch2015_18m | ecosystem: Environmental > Aquatic > Freshwater > Lake | place: Spain...
GGGTTTTCTCCTGCCACTTAGTCTCTGCTGACCCTGCTGACCCTGCTGACCATGCTGACCTTGCTGCTGACCCTGCTGACCCTGCTGACCCTGCTGACCATGCTGACCTTGCTGCTGACCATGCTGACCCTGCTGACCATCCTGACCTTGCTGCTGACCATGCTGACCATGCTGACCATCCTGACCTTGCTGCTGACCATGCTGCTGATTTCTTTGTCTTCTGCGCTTGGGGTTGTGTCTCCGCTTGGGTGGTTGTGGGCTATTATTATGCTCTTGCAGTTTGTCATTTTCAGATTATGCGTATGGTTTCGCCTCGTTTGACTGCGTTTTCTAGTGCCTTGATGGTGAGGATATGTCCTCACTGTATTTCTGCTTCCGCCATTTTCTTGTAGTTCCATGCTTGGCTTTGACTGATTTTCCATCCTCTCGCTTCGAAAATAATCACTACGTCTTTGACTGTCGGTTTCTCTACTCCTTTCTTCCGAAGTTCATGAACGACATACGAAACTTTTTCAGGCGATACTTTTCGGAATATTCGACCCTCTTTCTGATTCGTCAAGTTCTCCATACAGAAACCACACTCCACAGACTTCCTTTCTACTGCTTCCTTCAACATCTTTTCCTCTGCTTCCGAATGTAGTTCCCACGTGATTTTTCGTCCGCACAAAGCACAAGGAAAAGAAAAAACCTTTTGATTTGGCATTTTCTATTCTAAAGTTTTAACAAGCTCTCAACAACCTTTATTTTTTCATATTTCTTTTGGAAAAAAAAATAATTAGACGCATTTCTGCGTCTAGTAGTCTGTGAAGAATACGTCTTTTCCGAGAATGCGTATTCTCACTGCCTCGTATTTTTCAAACTCTTTGTCTCCCCATTCCTGATTTTCTCCTTGCGATGTCACCCAGACAACGTCTCCGTCATCTTCTCCGCAGAGTTCATCGTCTCTTATCGCCCTGATTTTTTTCATGAATGAGATAGCTTCAGGCGAGGGCATGCTTCTGTCATCAATCTCGAATCTATCGCGGGTATCAGCCACAAAGGAAACATCCATCCCCGCGTCATCAAGTGCTTTCTGTATGTACTCTTCTCGGTACAGCGTCTTCACGCCCGAATACTCGGTCGGTTCAGCGTCTAGGTCTTTCAATCGTTGACTTCCGAATTTCTGAATCCACACGCTGCGCTTCTCTTTTTCTGCTGCTATCTTTGCTTCTTTCTCAGCTTCTGCGTCTTTCTCCGCCTTCTCTTTCGCTTTTCTCTCTAGTACTCTTCTGATGTCTTCTGCGACAGATTCCGAGACTGATTTTCCCCTGTCTTTCTCCCATCCTTCTGATAGGTCGAAGTTGATTTCCGCTTTCTTTCCTTCGCTCTCCAGAAGTCGGAGATACTCTGCTTGCTCATCTTTTCTTCGCTGGGCTGCTGCTTTCTCTTCGTCTATCTCTTTCTGCCAGCCGGCTATCAGTTTTTCTGTTTCGCTGAGTATGTTTTCTTGCGTGAGAAAAATATCAAAGAGCTGATTGACTGTACCATCATCGTTTCTTTTCATTATCTCTGCTTTTCTATATTCTTTCTCGTACAAGCACACTGTTCGACCTACTCCGAAAAGTTCAACAAATTTCTTTCTGTCTTCTTCGCTCATCTTCGAGATGTCGATGTCGACTCTCTGCTTCACTTCATATCTCTTTCCTTCACTTTTCATTTTTTCAGCTATCAGCGCATCGCTGATTCCATACACGACCTGTGTCGTGTTTTCGTTTTGTGTTGTCATTTTTTTTTCTCTGTAGTATCTCCGTAGATACTACGTAATATATTGGTATTGAGAGTATATATATCGCATAAAGTCGCTTATAGCCCTTACTGGCTTGTTTTACAAGGGGCTTTTTATGCTCCATTCAATCCTCTCTTGGGAAACCTCCGACTTCAGTCGGATGGAGGATGTCATTTTAATGTCGGAGAGGCACATCCAGTAAAACAAGGATTGAAACATAAACTAAATAGGTATAACCATAAACCAAAGACCGAGGACACACACACAATTATAAGCCCATTATATATTAATAGTTACTACATGTTCCCAGACCAATTTAATATATATACTCTGTTGTATATTATATACTGACTAGAATGAGAATACCCATTGTTTCCGAACTATTAGGCAGTAAACCAATGCCCCCCCCACCTGGAGAAGCGAACCCTGTAAAAATCGCCGGAGCCATACCAATACAACAACCAGGCACCCCACCAACGATTGAAGTGGTCAAAGAAGTATCAGCAACCGAACAAATAGACGGAGCCTGGCGGAAGCAGTACAGAGGATTCGACCTAAAACAAATCGGTTATAGTAATCTCACCCCCCAACAAGTGGAGATACTAAGACTAGAGTTTGAAATCTACCAAGACGTTCAACACAACTTTAAACTAAACGATACTGTATTCGACTATGAACTGGATAAGGAACGACTAGAACTAATACAAGACAGCATACTCGTAGAAAACCAAGCAAGGAAAGCAATCAACGCCGGACTACTCAATCGGGTTCTCGCAGCAACCAACATAAACAAGACAGAGATACAAGCCGGAGGAATACAGAAACCAGAACCCAAATCAGTATCACAATTTCTAAGAATATAAACACAAACAAAAATGGTCTATTTTATTCAGGAAGGCGACTTCTGGGTTTTATTCGGGATAATGATGGTAAGCCTGGTAGGCTTCGGACTAAGCATAGTATTATCAAGAAAATACTTCCGATCTAAACTAATGAAGACACTAGGGAAAGGAGAACAAGTTTTAAAATACTGCAAAGACGGCAAGTATAGATGGGATAACCAGAAAGTAGAATGCGGATACTTACTAGACAAAGACGAACACACCCAAATAGCGGCGGACAGAGTAGTAAGAACAGACGAAGGAGATTTTTTTATTAAAAGCGAAGGCTTCGGACTAACCTACGACGTAGAAGTCGCTTCCGCAACGGCGTTCCTTAAAAGAATGGGGTTTAGAAGTTTGAAAGATGCGCTAGAATACTTTGATGCGGACTACTTCAACCAAGAGAAAAACCCAGAAAACTATGAACTACTACAACTCGCCAAAGAAAAAGACGGAGTAAGCAATATACCAGATTCGGCAGCACTAGACAGTGTAAGACACCTAGTCCCAGGGGAACCAATCAAAAACCTATGCGTAAAAGCAGTATTACTAGACGCACGAAGCAAACTAGTACACTTAGAACTAGAATGGCTAAACGACTATACTATACCCCTAGCAATGACTTACCGCTTCGGACTACAAAATAACGATGCGTTCAACAACAAAAACATATACGACAAAGGAGTATTAGCCGCTAAGAAAGAAAACGCCTCGCAAGGATGGACACAAGAAAAAACTCAAGCCTTCATAATAATGATAATAAGCATACTAATAGTTGGCGCAATAGCGTTCTACATATTCACCCTAGCAGGAGCAAGCGCACCAAAACAAGTAATAGACACAATCACACTAGCAAACATGACAAAATGATTTATGAATGCAAACACTGTAAATACGTTACAGGAAGCAGGAAACTAATACGAAACCATGTCAAAACACACGGAATAAAAGGCGGAAACAAAACACGAAAAGAGTTTGCTAAAGACTACGCAAGCGGAGCAAGCAGCAAAAAAGAAAGAGAAGGCACAAGCAAAGGATACACACGAAAATGATTCCCGAACAACTACCAGAACCAAAAAGTAAACTAAAAGAATTAGGATGGCATATGATAATAGTAGGAATACTCATATGTTTTATTGTAATAATATTCTACGGAAACCAATACTGTTTCACCTACAAAGATGCGGCAGGAAAAGAGTTAATACACGAATGCGGAGACAAAAACCAACTAGAACAAAAATACTATACATACTTACACCCCAAAAAACTAAACCTATCAGAAATAATCATTCCACTACAAAATGGAACAAACAACACAAAATAAACCAGATAATGACCTAATCAAAGCAATACCACTCATACTAAGCACAGCCTACGTAGTGCAATACCTACTACCCCTAACCAAAGAAACAAGCCTAATATTCGCCCTAGTATTAGGCGTAGGGTACACCTACGCAACCAAAAACATAAACCTAATAGGAAAACAAGAGAAGTCACATTAACCCCCTACTAAAGTAGGGGGCTTGTAATTACCATGTCAAACAATCAAAGGTACTACATTAGGCTGATGGACGGCAGCCCTGAACTCATTACCCAATGGGGTGAGTTTGGCGAGAATATTTCTCGCACCATTCAAATCACTATTGATACTGTATCCGCAGGCGCATTTGAAGAACCCTTTTTTACGTGTTCCAATCTGTCCACAGACGGAACACTGTTTACTGGTATTCTTCGGGTTGACGAGAACAACCTTAATTCCTCGTTCCTCGGCTTTGTAGGTGAGGAATTCTCTAAACTGGTAGAAACTCCAGCGACTAAGCAGCCTATTAAGTCTCCTACCTTTTCGTTGTTCTCGTATTCCTTTAAGGTCTTCCATAACAACCGTACTACCTGCGGTGAGTCCTTGAACAATCTGCTTACTGACTCGGTGGTTCACGTCAAGCATATAAAGCCGTTGCCGTCTGCTAACCTTCTTCAGATGTCTCTTAGCGGACTTTGTGCCTTTGCTTTGGAGGGAAGTCCTAAGCCGCTGCATTTTGTCAAGGGACACAGTTACTCCCTTAAAGAATCTGTTGTCGCTGGTAACTGCGAGGTTGTTTACTCCGAGGTCAATGCCGAGGTTGTGAATAGGACTGTTAGAAACAGTCTCCTCAACACCAACCTCTTTGGAGACAACCACATGCAGCCACATGCGACCCTTATAATCACATACCAAATCACCGCTACAAACCTTCCAAGTGAGGTACTTCCGATAATACTCTGGGAGAACGAAAGAATACTTTCTCCTACCTTCGAGCGTGGTGAGACTGCAAACACCATCTTGGAGTCTAACCCAATAACTACGAGCATCATACCTAACACCAAAAATAGGTTTGAACTTGGGTTTAACCTTGGACTTCTTAAGAGCCTCACAGACCTTCGCAATACAGGAAATAACCAACTGCGCAGACAAGGAACTCGTCTCACGAATGGGCTTATACACTATATGGTGCAACTCAAAGCGATTATCAGTAATATCCCAACCCACTCCAACAATCTCATTAGCAACCTTAGAATACTCCATACACGTATCTACGAGAACACTGTCTTGAGGCAACCTAATCTTAATCGTCCTATTCACACTAATACAATGGATTCTAACCTTAAAAGGAGGAACTACGGCAGATTCCTCCCCTACTTAAAAGTAGGGGTATCCTCTGCCGAGATTTTATGAAACTATTTGACCGAATACTTGAGCAGTTTGGTTTAGAAACCATTAAATCTAAACTATCAACCATTCCAAGAACCGAACGAGAAGTAAAACTATTAAAACAACTGAAACAACAGGATAATATTTATTTTGTTGTGCTTAGTGTTTTAATCTTAATTATTTCCGTTTTTGCAGTTTATATCGTACAAACAAGCAACGACCAAGCGGATAATACTCGTTGGAACGTTTATTTTAGTGGATACAACTGCACACTACCAAACAACACAACTATTGTCGAAGCAAACTTTTTCGTGAATGGAACAAGCAAAACCATAGCAGAAAAAGTAAAATCCGGCATGGTAGATATTTTTAACACGTGCAACCAAACAAAACTAAACATTACAGAAAACTATGACTACCGAGTTAATCAATCTGTCTGAGCCGCAGACAAATCAACAAGACGAATTGATGAAGGTCGCAAAGAAGCTAGAACTCACCATACAGGCGCAGTATTCAGAGTTAGACCTTTTAAGCAACTCATTAAGCCAGATACAAGAAGGAACACATATATACGCAGAAACATACAACGAGTATAGGAACGCAGGAATAACGTTCAGGGCTTCAATAGTTTTTGCATTCGGCATACTAGAACAACACAAATCACCAAGAGATAAACAACTATACAATGAATGGAAGAATAAACTAGGAAACCAACCATTTAAAAACCTAAACGAAGCGAAAGACTTTAGGGATACTACAACCAAACTATTATTCAATATGCAGGAATACACAGACAGCATACTAGACGAACTAGAAATAGGAGGAATATAAAATGGATGATTTAACAATATTTATTCTTGTTTTGTTTTTAATTATAACATTCATTTCTGTTTTTGTTGGAGACAACTATAATCATACATTTACCGATAAACATAGTTTTGTTTTGGCTAATAATGAAACCATATATAATTGCACTTATGGTTTAGGCGGAGATTGCGGGTATAAATTTATTTGCGGCAATGTAACCTATACCTGTCAAATAAACTTTAAAGAAGTAAATTAATAACAAAATGGCTTTTTATCGTTCAGCGTTTAATCCTGCAGATGATAGGGCAAAACACATACAGGCTTATATCGCTTCGTTTAACGACCCTAAACTAAGCGATAAAGATATGTACATCCATGCTAGGGACGGAACTGCTCTGCTTTCAGACATACTAGACCAGTCATACTATGACCGATTAAAGAAGCTAGGAGAACTAATAGAGAAGAAACAAACAGAAGGAATGTATATCAGTAAAAGGATACAGGCTAGAAAGATAATAGAATTACAACAAGAATACATAAACAAGGCAGGAATCAACGGCAGACCAGGTATTAAAGCAGTTGAGCCAACAGAGAACGGAAAAGAGAGAGAAATACTAAACGCTATAGAATCAGGAGACACAGAAGATGGTAATGAGTATTCCGTGGAGTTATAAGACCCCTAGACCAGTCATACTAGAGAAAGACACCTTAGCCGACTACTTCGCACGAATACTGAGAAGCGGAGAAGATTTCTCAGTAACTGTTTTCGGGCGTAAAAGAGTGGGTAAAAGTGTAACAATAGCAAACCTAATCCGAAAAATAGCTATTATAAACAAGAAACCCTTCAGCATAAAGAATGATATTGTTTTCTACAAGAAAGACTTCTTTGAACAAATGCAGAACGCCAAATCACTAACCTGTAAGATGTTGGACGACTTCGGCTCCGAACTAGATTCACGCAGGTCAATGGAGGAAAGCGCAGTAGACATAAGCCAATACTTTCACACATCAGGCACATACCAAGTAGGGTACTTCATTACTACGCCGACAAGCGGATGGATAAACAAAGACACTAGAGATCGTGTAGCAAACTATCTCATCTGGATAACCGGTAAAAACAAACGTAAAGGCTTTTGTACTGCTCTGGTTTGGTACTTACAGAGAAACGAAGCCAAGAAAAAGATATACCACCACAACCTATGCTTATCCCCTAGTGGAATGATAAACAACAAAGGAATAGGGTATCCGATAACTACGTGGACACTATACCCACTACCCAAAGAACTAGAACAGGAGTATACGCCTTATAGGCTAGAGAAAGCAGATAGGAATTTGGATAAGGGCTTAGACAACATTAAGAAGGAAGAAAACAAAACCAAGAAGTTTAACCCAAGAGAAGTCGCCGCAGAAGTATATAAAAACCTAGACAAATATTATTACCCCAAGTCTAACAAAGGAGTTAAGACATTTGATAAAGGACTAATATCAGTAGACTACGACATAGGAGATAGAAAAGTAGAGAAGATACTATCCGTTCTAATGGACAAACTAAGAACAGAAAACAAACTAGATACTAAAACAGAATAATCATAATATCTATTTCTTAACATATTTTTCAGACAAGTCATTAAAATAATTCTTTTGACATTATTACTCCTATGGACATACTTTCCAGATTCCAAAAAGGGAATAAAGGAGAGGCAGCCCACATTATGCAGATGGGAATAGGACTTGTAATGCTTATAGTCCTGGGATACATCATGTTCCCGATTATAGGCGGAGTACAAGGCTCTATAACCGCCCCAACCGGTGCGTTGGGTGGTGCATACGGTAACTACACGAACAGCGTAGCAGGAGCAATAACGCTATTCGGTGTCAGCCCAATCGTATACGCCGCAGTCATAGTGTTGGTAATCCTAATGCTATTAGCAATTAGGAAATAAGCTGCCACATAGAACCTAAAGATGAATTACTCCCCCATAAAAAAGGGGAGGCAATTATTATTTTTTTTCTACCAAAAATGTTTAACCTAAAAAATAAAGGACAAGCAACCAAACATACTGCATATGGGAATAGGGCTTGTAATGCTTATAGTCCTTGGATACATCATGTTCCCAATCATAACCGGCATTACTAACTCAACAACCATCGCAGACAACGGAAACAGCTCATTAGCCGGCGCAAGAGGAAACTACACAAACTCAGTATCAGGAGCGATAACGCTATTCGGTGTCAGCCCAATCGTATACGCCGCAGTCATAGTGTTGTTAATCCTAATGCTATTAGCAATTAGGAAATAAACAGTACAAAACATGTACTGCATACTGAAAACCCCTTCTTTTTCTTTTTTAATTTATATACTAGAATAGATATAATATAAACTATGTCTAATCTAATAGAAACCGTTTTTACCTTCTGTATAGTAATCGTCGCCGGATTCATAGCACTAACTGTACTAACAAACACAAACAACATAGCCATTGGAAACTGCGCCTACAACGCAACAGGAACTCTAGTAAACTGCTCCCAAAGCAACTCCGGATACCAAATGATAAACCAAACAGGTCAACAATACGGAATAATCTTTGGATCAATAGCACCCCCATTAACCTGGGTACTCGGCGCAGGAGTTATTCTAGCGTTATTTGTTGGTCTGTTCGCATTATTTAAGAAATGAAAAAACAAATAATATTAATACTAACCTTCATAGCTTTAGCCTTAATACTACCATGTTATGCCCAAGACGCAGACCTAATATATGACCACTCAGTTATAGACTTTGACCACGCATGCGACTACTACAACGTTTCAGCAAACAAAGACATTAGTTCACTCACTAAACCAACTATAACAAGCCGTATAATCACAAAGGGAAGCGTTATAAATGATGGCTGGGAAATACTGGGGAAAAAAAACATTACAGAAACAACTAACACCTATAAAACAATATGCGCACCATACACAATAACCCATAAAAATTCTAGCAAAGAAGAACATAAAAATTGCACTACAGTAATAGACAAAACAATAAACAAAACAAAAGAAGTTTCTTACTGGACAAACTATTCTCCAAAGTCGGTAAAAAACAAAGATATAATACAAATAAGATACTGTGCCGATTTCAAAAGAGATGTAAGCAATGCAGGCGCAAAAATAGTAATAGACAACATACCTACATTCTATTCAAAAGAGTATACTAAATATGTATTATGGAATAGCAGCATAAACTATTATGTTCCGTTTAATGTAACCTCGGTACAAACAAAAGACCTATACAATTACACCCAAACAATACAAATCAACACAGCAACCTTAATCGCCGCAGGATACATGCGGAGTAATTGTTCCGATATATGGATTGTTGATTCAAACCTAGTTCTACTCAATAAATCAAAAGAAAACAATACGTGTAACACTAACAGAACCACGATATTTTTTAATATTCCTGTTCTACTAGCAGGAGAAACCAAACAATTCTATCTTTTCTACGGAGAAAACAACAGCGCAGGAATAGACAACGACTTCGCAACGTTCCCAATGTGTACTAGAGTAGTACACGGCAGCGACTATAGCGATGTTTTAGGAGGTTTAAGTTTAACCCCCATTAATTCCCCAACAATAACAAACGGAAAATTCGGAGACTCGTTCAACCTAAACGGAGTAGATGAATACTTCGAAACAAACGGAAGTCTTGGAAGCCCTCCTTTTAGTATGACTGTTTGGATTAATCCTATGGTAGATAATAGTGAGGAACATAGCTTTTACGGCGGCCAGGGAGGTTCAACAATAGTCAATGGTGTTTATAATGGCGATCTTGAATTAGTATGGCGCGACCAGATCAACACCGAAATATTCTACAATTACACAGGAACAGGTCAAACCGTCAATTACCGCGGCTATAATCTATACTCAATAGTAATAGCAGGCGATGGAGTACACGAAAACTATTTCGCTTGGAATGGTACTACTTACCTTAATAATACGATTTCCGCAGGAACTTTTAATCCGACTATCCAACCAGATTTAGGCGCATATA
>Ga0247841_10013928_pt1 | contig 10178 bp, 12 predicted proteins | sample LaCruzMarch2015__2_FD_192410 | JGI IMG/M metagenome (GOLD analysis project Ga0247841, IMG submission 192410) | Freshwater microbial communities from meromictic Lake La Cruz, Castile-La Mancha, Spain - LaCruzMarch2015_18m | ecosystem: Environmental > Aquatic > Freshwater > Lake | place: Spain...
CGGCACCAATACCTGAAAACGGGCGCAGAGGTCAGCTTCGACATGGTGGGGGGGCTGACAAATGTGAAGGAACAGCTAAGAAATGCCGTGGAAGGCCCGATAAGGAACGCCGGGAAGTACCATGGATGGAGCCTGCGCCCTACAAAGGGAATCTTGCTGTTTGGCCCCCCGGGCTGCGGAAAGACCATGCTTGCCAAGGCGGTTGCCAAGGAATTGGAAGCGGAGCTCATCTATATTCGCGGCTCTGAGATATACAATGCCTATTTTGGCGCAAGCGAGCAGATCGTCAGGGAAATATTCCAATATGCAAGGAATTTCCCGCGCGCGGTCATTTTCTGGGATGAATTTGATGCAGTCGGGACCAGCAGGAACACGGCTGGGTCCAACAGCAGGCTGTTTGACACAATCTTGAACACCATCCTAGTGGAGATGGATGGGATGTCAGACAACCAGAATGTGGTTGTGATAGCTGCCACAAACAGGATTGACCAGCTCGACCCCGCCCTTAAGCGGCCAGGCAGGTTTGACTTCGTGGTCAGGATTCCCCTTCCGACCGAGCCGGAGAGGCGAGAAATACTCTCGATTTACCTGAAAACCAAGCCAGGCGCAGAGAAAATTGACTTGGAAACGCTAGCGACCAGAACAGCGGGGTATACTGGCGCGGATTTGGAGAATTTGGTGCGGCTTGCCTGCTTGGAGGCGATTGAGAAGGAAGGCGCGGATAAGCTGGAACAGAAGCATATCGAATTCGCGCTTTCGGCATCCCGTCCTTCCCTTACGAAAGAGCAGGTGGAATACTATGAGCAGATGATAAGCGGGACGGGCAACCCCTCGGCTGGGAAACTGCCAATGTTCAGGTGAGTTCCATGGATAACGAGTGCCTAAAAATTTCAGTTAAGGCAGTTGAAAAGGAGGAAGAAGCCATATACTACCGTATCGCAGGCCCGTCGCCAGGCCTCCATATCTCCCAAAAAGATGAAAAAAAGTGGAATGATATGCGCAGCTGGGCGGAAGGCGAAGCGGTGCGCCTGTTGGAATTCGATAAGGAGAACTGCTCACTTTGCACCTGCCAGTTTTTGGACAAGGAAAATTTCAGCATTTCCAGAGTATGGGTGCCCTATTGCTGGCTTGCGCCAATGCCAGTGATCGTCATAGAAGCCCCGCAGTTGTTCTTGCGCCATGATGCAGATGGGTGCTTCGTACTCGACTGCAAGGAGAAGACGGTGAACGGAAGGTAATTTGCATGGCTGGAAAAACGAGGGGCAAAAAAAGCGTGGAAGGCGGCAAAGGCTACACTTACGATTTGGATGCCGAAAAAAGACTCAGTGGATTAGCCAAGGAAAAAGCATTTGTGCAAAAGATGATGCGCTTTAATGAAAAAAGGCGCAAAATGCCAGAAACGAATAATCTCCAAGACCTTCAACATTCGGACGATCTCTACTTGGAAATGCTCAAGGAAATAGATGAGCGAATAGCTCTTCTTAACGCGCAGGCCCTGATTCTGGAGTGCGACGACAAGCCAGTCGATGTGCGACAGTTGGAGAAACACGCGTTGGAAGAAGAGCTTACGCGCGCTTACTGCGCCAAGTGCGCCTCCCCGAATTTGAAAATCACGAAAATAATCCAAATCGAGTGCAGGAAGTGCGGCAGGAAGCGGCTGATAACTGCGCGCTTGGATGAGAGCAAAAGGTGAGAATATGGATGAAAAAGGCAAGAAAAAAGAGGCAGTGGGGCACGTAGCCCCAATAGCTATGGTTTTCAAGAACGGCAACGAGAGCCAGCCAGAGGTAGTCACTAAATTCCAAAACAACACTCCGTTCAAGATTGACTGGCACCAGACCGATGCGCAGAACGGGTATTACGAGGTCGTTGAGAGCAAGGGATGGGTTAATCTGTACGATGAGGGCGTCAGCAACCTATTGAAAGGCGGGGCTGACCCTAAGGAGATTGACGAGAAGGTCAAGGAATTCATGAAAAGCAATGGTACAATTTTCTATGTCGTGATTTGCAGGTCAAGCAATGATTCCAGCTCTGGCTACAATCTTTTCGTGAAGGAGCAAGACGTGGGAAAAGTACAGGGGTTCATCATGGCAGGGGAGAGTGAGCCGGAACTGGGCGAAAAATGCCCGAAATGCAAGGCGGGCAAACTTTTGCTAATCGTTTATGGTTACCCGACTAAGGTAGCAGAGGAGGCAGCGAAAGAGGGGCGTATACTGCTTGGCGGGTGCTGCATAACTGACAATGACCCGACCTTTGAATGCAATAAGTGCGGCGAAAAATTCGGCGGCAAGAAAGAAGCGCTGAAATATAGGAAATTGAAGAAATTGTTTGGTTTTTGAAGGGTGAGAAGATGGCTGAAAATCTTGAGAAAATGGCAGAGATGGCTGTATTGCAGGGATACTTGGACAAGCGAATGAAGGAGCTTAAGGTTCGGCTGGACGCTGGCGAGTCGCCCGAGCCGCTGCGCGAGGAGTTCAAGAAGTGCCTGGCGGAGTCTCAAGCGATAGGCGAAAGGCTGGCTTACTACTACCAACGCCGGAACGCAAAGATGCGGAGGATGACGGCAAGCCACGTTAAGGAAGTGAAGAAAGCTGCAAAGGAAAATGCGGGGGTGTAAGAAGATGGCCGATAAAATGGCGTAATAATCGAGTGCAGGGAGTGTGGCAGAGAGGGACAAACCACGTGGTGCGACAAAGAAGAACGGTGTCGTTTAGATGACTGCACGTCGCAAACCAGCACGTTAAATAAGAAGCGAATGAAAGATTGATGGGGGCATGATTGATTATGAAAATATTCAGATTTTTGCCTGGAAAGGAGTGGAAGGCAGTAGCCCCCATGATATGGGGTCGTGGTAGTGAAAATGTAAAAGGGCGCGAGATAGTCTATTGTATAACTGCGAGACAAAGAACTGACTGTGAAGGGATAATTTACATTGGAAAGCAAGGTGGGTCAGACCGCCTCAAGAACTTCGTTCAAAGCTATCTCGCATTGTGTAAGCTTATGGATGATGTGCCCAATATGTCTTCCATTGGGCTGCGCGAATTCTTTAACAAGACTGTGCCGGGTGGCAAATACGGCCCCACGTTCAAGGCAACGGCATTGGGTAAGAATCTCCCTCAAATAATTGCGCTGTGGAATTCTTTCGGTGCTGGAAGATTGAATACAGTTTTCAAGAATTTGGACTTTGAATTTTGGGCGCTTACATCGAAGGATGCAGATAAAGATGAAAAACTAGCAATCGATGCATATGAAGAGAAATATGGAATAAAACCGCCGGCAAACAGCCAGTAGTGGATTTTATGTTAAAAGCAATCCTATTCGACTTGGATAATACTTTGCTCGATTTCTCAGGCTTCAAGCGCGAAAGCGCCCTTGCAGCTGCAAAGGCAATGAAACGAGCAGGTGTGCCTCTGAGTGAAAAGGAGCTTTACGCGCGCATCTTCAAGGTGTATGATGAAAAGGGAATTGAATACCAAAGAACGTTTGGAGACGTGCTTTATGGATTGGGGATGGATCAGCATCAGCTTGAGCGCGCGAGACAAGCCGCTGTTATCGCTTATACAAAAAAGAAATACGAATGTATCAAGCCACGCCCGAAGGTGATCCAGGTTCTATCCTCACTGAAGCGCAAGTACAACCTCGGCATTGTGACAGACGCGCCGCGCGAAAAGGCGTGGCAGCGGCTTGTTTTGGCAGGCCTGGACGGTTTCTTCTATCCGGTTGTTACCTACACTGATACGCTGGAGCATAAGCCTTCCCTGAAGCCATTCGAGCTTGCGCTTTTCCTTTTGAAAGTGAAGCCTGTGGAAGTGCTTTTCGTGGGCGACAACCCAGAAAGGGACATTATTGGTGCAAGGAAGGCGGGTTTGATGACCTGCCTTGCAAGATATGGTTGCATCGACTACAAGGAAGAAATGAATGTCGCCGATTATACTATTGGGAACGTTGAGGATTTGAAGAGAGTGGTGAGAGAAATTAAAGAGGAATGATATGATGGATTTTTACGATGCCGCAAGGAAAACCGTGATTTGGCTTAATGAAGAATACCGTAGTACTGTTTCCAAATATATGACAAATAAGAGCAACGTAATACTTGGGAGAAAATTTTCTCTAGGCACTGAATTTCAATATGAATTTGCCAAGCGACTCTTTGAAGGCTCAAGTTACCTGGTGTTGGTTGACACACCAATTAAACTTCCGAATAGAAAACAACGTGTTTACCCAGACATTGTCATAATCAAAGACAATGAACTCCGGGGGTTGATGGAGGTAAAAATGGATTGCGGGTGGATCGGAGAGGACAAACTAAAGGATGAACTCGAAACCTATAAAGAAATCACTAACTCGTCAAGCTTCAGCTATTCTACGTATACTGATGAGTCTATGGAAAAAAAGAAACCTTTCCCAGAAGTAGTAATACCCAAGAATATCAAAAAAATATTTGTAATAGTAAGCCGCAAAAACGACCATGATAGAATTGATGAATATGTGCGTGAGCTGGTCGAAACGGCTGGTTTTGAGCTCCTGATCCTGCTTGAAAACACGCACCCAAATGGAAGAGTTAATAGCACCGAAATTGAGGAGGACATAGCAAAGAGAAAGGACGAGATTAGGAAGATTATCAATTTCTAGGTGGTTTGATGGAAAAGATATTGTTCGACCATGCATTTTACATTAAACTTGGTGAAGGTGGAAAATACGAGAAAGATTGTCTCCAAGATAATTGTCTCAGGCTAGGTTATCGTGAAGTTACCCACGAGCTATGTTTGGCGGGGAGGTGGGATGAGGCAAAAAAGAGCCTCGTTTCAGCATATCCTGAAATGGATGACCCCACTGCAAAAAATCATATACGCCAAGTCCGAACTTTCTATGAAGCGAATGAAACCTGCATATGGATTACATTCATAGACGAAAAGCTCTATTGGGGCCATGCTAAGAAAGAAATACGTCAGCTCACGGACAAATCAAAAGTAAGACCGATTGTTGGAAAATGGTCTTGTAAAGACACTAAAGGCGAGACACTGTATGAAAAAAAACTGAGTGGAAAAATAACAAAAACAAAGGGCTATCAAGGGACGATCTGTCCAATAAAAGACGACGCCTTCGCCTACTTATTACGTAAGATTAATGGTGACAAGATACCGGAGGTTGAAGAGGCTATTGACTCTAAAAATAATCTTGAACTCAAAATTGGCAAGCTGCTAACTCATCTTCAACCATACGATTTTGAAATTCTGGTTGAACTGATATTTACTCGTGCAGGTCTTCAAAAAATTAGTCAGACTGGCGGCACGCAAAAAGGTATAGACATACGTCTATCTTCACCTATTACTGGTGAAGAATACTTTGTTCAAGTCAAATCAAAGTCAGATTATTCGGAATACCTCAAATATAAGCAGATATCTATGGATGAAGGCTACTCTCGTTTCTTTTTTGTAGTGCATACCCCAAAAGGTGATCTGTCCAAGAAGAAAATTTCTGAACAGATGGAAGATCTGTGGCTAGCTTCTGATGTAGCTAAGTTAGCTATAAAGTATGGTCTTGCAGAATGGATAATTGATAGAACGGGTTGATTTCGATGGTCTCTTTGACATTTTACGGCGGCGCGAACGAAATAGGCGGCAATAAGATACTGCTGGAAGACAAGGGCGCGCGAATATACCTGGACTTCGGGCAGAGCTTTGACTTTGGCCAGGACTTTTTCCTGGATTATCTCCAGCCAAGGGCGGCGCACGGCTTGGAGATCTATTTCGAGTTCGGGATGGTGCCAAAGGTTCCAAAGCTTTACAGCAAATCAATGCTTGAAAGGACGGATTTGAAGTATGAAAAACCGGACATAGACGCAGTTTTCATATCGCATTCGCACTCAGACCACGTTAATCATATCTCCTTCCTTGACGAGTCCATCCCGGTTTACATAGGGCATGGCACGCATAGCATTCTCGAAGCCTATCACAAGCTCTATTCCCAGTTCGTGGACATTGGGGAGCACACGAGCCTCAATTTCTTCAAATCCGGAGATAAAATCAAGATAAAGCATCTAGTGATTGAGCCTATTCATGTGGAGCACTCCATTCCAGGTGCATACGGCTTCATTGTGCGCACCAGCAAGGGGGCGCTAGTCTATACTGGCGATTTGCGGCTGCATGGGCCTAAAAGCAATATGACGCATGAATTCATACAAAAGGCAGCCAAGGCAAAGCCATATGTCATGCTTTGCGAAGGCACTAGGATGGGAAGCGAACAGGAGCACAATTACACAGAAGCAGAAGTGGAAGTCAAGGTTGACGGAATCATAAGGGCGTCGAAGGGGATTGTTTTCGGGTATTATTCAATGTCGAACATCGACAGGTTCATGTCCTTCTACCGCGCAACCTTGAAAAACAAGAGAAAGCTGGTGGTCGATACAAAATTCGCTTTTATTTTAGACAGCCTGAAGGACAAAATCCCAGGTTTGCCGGATGTAATGACTGATGAGAACATCATGGTTTATTTCAGGCTTGCCAAGAGTGGAGCCTATGACGAGAAGGACTACTATGTTTATGAGCGCAAATATATGCCTAAGATGATTACTTTTGAGCAGGTTGCCAAGATTCAGAATAAGCTTGTGATGCACATGAGCTTCAACAAGCTGATGGAGCTTGTATATATCCAGCCGAAAAACGCAGATTACATATACTCGTCCTCGGAGCATTTCCTGGAAGGGGAGGAAAACGAGGCTGAACGGACAGTGCTTGAGAACTGGATGAAGCACTTCGGAGTACAGTTCCACAAGGCACACTGCTCGGGTCATGCCAGCAAGGATGATTTGGCATTTGTGGTAAAGACGGTTAATCCTAAGCTTCTGATACCTATACACACTGAGAAAGCAGAGGATTTTAGGGGGCTGCACGCAAACGTGAGAGTACCGGAGAAAGAAATGAGGATGGAGATCTGATGCTATGACGTATGATTGGGATCACAAACTGCTAGAGTTAAGCCCTTCTATGTTTGTTCAATTTACCCGCGATATAATTGCTGATATCCCTGATTTTGCAAATGCTAGGATAATTGATGGTTCAGGTGACAGGGGACGAGATATAGAGGCAGAATGTTTCAGGCCCGATCCGGCGGGGGTAACAAAGACACATCAGCATTGGATTATTCAATGCAAACGCTATGGGAAAATGCTAGGTGTTGATGACTTAAAAGACACGATCTTGTGGGCAGACGTTCATAAACCAGATGTTGTTGTGTTTGCTTCAAATAATCGATTAGCTCCAACTGCAAGCGATTTCCTTGAAGGTCAGCGTAAAGCAAAGAAATTTGAGATATTTGAATGGACTGCGGACGCATACAAAAAACTTATTTTTAAGCATTCGGCTATTCTCCAGCAATATTTTCCAGATATGGAAATACCTAAGCAATATAGCGACCAACTTGTAGAAGAGAGTAGTGCAAATTTCCCGAAAATGATGAAGGCAGGGGTATCAAAAGAAGTGAAGTTCGACCTGAAAACTGTAGATAGTGACATGATAAAACAAGAACTGAAGAACATACCTGACGAGTCGGTTAGAGCGTTGGCTCATAAAGCAGCAGGTGACGCTCTTTTGATGGCGAAAAGATACAATGAAGCACTGAGCATTTACAACTACTGTTTGGGGATGTTGCCTAAATATATCGCAGTGTTGATCAACAAAGCATTCGTTTTGGAGAAATTAGGAAGGAGAGAAGATGCTATAAGCTGCTACGAACAAGTATCGGAAATTGAACCAAATAATAAATTTGCATTTAATGGAATTGGCCATCTTTTATTCGCCGGCGGTAAGATAAAAAGTGCATTATTGAGATTTGATAAAGCCATCAAAGCGGACCCCAAATTTATTGTGGCAAGGGACAATCGATCAACCGCATTATGGGCATTAAAAAAATATAGGGATGCATTCTTGTCCTTGAACGAAACCCTGAAAGATGAACCAATGTCACTATCTACTCTTGCTAAAAAGGCTGATTTCTTATCCGAACTCCACCATTATGAAGAAGCGTTAACTGTTTTAGACGTAGCATTAGCGATAAGCCCTAACAACATAATCTTGCTGAATAGTAAGGGGCATGTGCTAGAACGGATGTCGCACATGGATTTCCCCCAGCCAGAAAGAAAGATGAAGGAAGCACTAGCCCTATTCAAAAAAACCGTTGAGATGGAACCTAATTTTGTAATGGGCACCATAAACGAAGCCGTCTGCCTGGATGCAACAGGTGACTTTGAAGGTGCTACCAAACTTTTTGATCTGGCTCTTTCAAAAGAACCCGACAACGTTCATTTGTGGATATCAAAAACCAATCATGCTATTAATAGCAATAAAATGGACAAGGCATTGGAGTGTGCCCAACGAGCCATAATGCTGTCTAAGGACACCAAATACAGCGTTCATGCATATTTAGCGCGGGCCAGATACTATGAAAAAATTGGAGATTTTAGAGGCTCTATTCACGATCTAAGTACAGCGGCCAAATTAGACCCTTTCGATCCGATGGTATGGATATCCTTCTGTAATATTATGCAGATTGAAGGTGACGAAACCAGAGCAAAAGAATACGAAAAAAAGATACAAGATGTTCAAACCCATTTTGATAAAATATTCGAGGAAATCAAAGATCTTGTCTAGGAGATTAAACTATGATTTCCTAGGAAATTCACCTGCCCCAACGCTTATTAACATCGGGCGCAGCAGCGCCCCACATACGCCAGAAAAAGTGAGTTTACTCGGAAGCGTGACCGAGGCTTACGCCACGACCCCCTATTTAACTACTTTTTACCACATCAAACTAACCCACCGCTGTCGTCCATTCCGGCGGTGCCGCAACGGCTTCTTATTATAGCGCTCGGTTTTTTAAATCAGCTTCAGAGTTCCGAGCGCCTCCAAACTGGCGCTGGCTCCCTGACGCGCACGACCATGGCGCCGTTCTCCTCCCTGGCATCCAGGTCGGACCAGTCCTCATTTATGACGGTCATCAGGCATTCCAGGCGGCTGTCAAATTCCAAGTAATCACCCTCTGGTGACCGTTCACGCTTCTAATATTGTTAATCTTATTTTTATTTTAACAGTTAAAAATAGTTAAGTTTATATTGGTTTACTTAACTAAATCTGGTTATGCCTTTAAAACTAAGCAAATCAGAGATTAGAGCGCTGCGCGAGGTGTGCCTGCAAGAGTGCACGGTTAGTGAACTTGCCGTCTTGCTTGGAAAAAAGGAAAGTTTCATGTCGCGCGTTCTGCGAAGCTTGGCGGAAAAGGGGCTCGTTGAGATAAAAAAAGAAGGAGTGAAAAAAATCGTGCGGCTCTCCGTCGCCTCTCACGCGCAGACTTTCAAGCTGCTGTCTGACTCGAGACCGGATGCAAAAATAGAGAAATGGCTTTCAGGCTTTGCACTGGATATTCTGGTAGTTTCGGCAGATGGCGCTGAAACGAGCCTGATACTTGAAGAAACGGGGTGCACCGCCGCCACACTTTACAAAGTGCTGAACTCCATGCTTTCAGCTGGCGTGCTCCTCTGGAAAAACGGAAGGGTGGAAATAACTGATGAGCTTCTGAAGAAATTCGTTAACTCCTACGCGGATAACCTCCAGCTTATGATTCAGCGCAATGCAAAAGGATTCAATACGTCAATCCGTGTCAGGAAGAACGTTGTCCTTCGGACGGACGCAAAAGACGTTCCGCCATATTTCACGCAAACGGGCCTGCCCGCGCTTGCAAAAAGCGGGCTGGAAGCCACGCTGACATCCTACAATGACTTTTACTTCAATCTTGACAGGCAGAAGCGGGACCTGAGCACTGAGGAGTCTTTCATCCATGCCCTGCTCTTGACCACGCTCCAGCAGCACCAAGACACCCCCGTCCTTGCCATTTTTTATGCCAAAAACAAAAGCAGGCTGGACAGAAGGAGGGTTAAAAGGCTTGCAAAAAGATACATGGTTGAGGGCGCTCTTGACGAAATTATGCAAAAAGTGGAGTTCCACAACAAAATGAAGGGGATCGAATGAGAAAGAGTTTCAATAAAGACGATCTGGGGGCTGCGTTCCAAAAGGTCGGTACAATCCTGGCAAAGCCTCTGACGGTTTATCTTCTGGGCGGCGGCGCAATGTGCTTCCGCAATCAAAAAGCAGCCACCAAGGACCTTGACCTGGTTTTCACAAGCA
>Ga0247841_10013929_pt1 | contig 10177 bp, 9 predicted proteins | sample LaCruzMarch2015__2_FD_192410 | JGI IMG/M metagenome (GOLD analysis project Ga0247841, IMG submission 192410) | Freshwater microbial communities from meromictic Lake La Cruz, Castile-La Mancha, Spain - LaCruzMarch2015_18m | ecosystem: Environmental > Aquatic > Freshwater > Lake | place: Spain...
CGGAATGCGGCTACTTTTCCTCTTTTTTCCTCTGCTGCGCCCTGCGCTCGCGCTCATCTTTTTCCTCGGGATAAATCGGCTTTATGGTGAGCTTGCCCCTGTTGTGCCACTGCGGCTCGCGGGAAACTGGCTTGCGCTCGTCTTTTTTCTCCTCGTGATGGAGGTGGCTGTGAGTTTCAGGCGATGTTTTTTCATCCGTGTGCCTGTGCTCGTCTTTTTTCTCCTCGTGGCGCGCATGCGCGTGCCCGCCTTCCTCGTGGCGGGAGTGCGCCTCGCGCATTGCGGATGCGCGGCTCCGCTCGCGCTCCTCTTCCCTCTTTTCCCTCTCCTCTATTATGGCGCGGAGCTTTGGCGAGAGATGCGAGTGGCGGTCGGATGGGGGCGCATGCTGGGATGCCTCTTCGCGGCGCGACGGCTTTTCATCCGGAAGCTCAAGCGAGTGGTCGTATTCGGAGGGCCTGCCGCGTTCCCCGCCCGCTCCGCCTGTTGCCCAATCCAAAGGCTTCACTTCCTTTCTCGCAAGCGGAAGCCGCGACGGCTCGAGCGCCTCTCCGCGCTCCTTCTTCTTTCTCCTGAAAAGCGACGCGCGGAATGCGGCAAGCAGGAGAAGCGCGATGAGCGCGATGCTGAGGCACAGGCACAGCGCCTCGTAAGGCGGCGCCGATGACGAGCAGAGCGGCGGGTAGATTTTGCATATTGTTTTTTCCAGCTGCCGCCACATCTCCTCTATTTTCATGAGTATGTACGGGAAGAGGCGGTCCGGCTCCTCCTTTTCAAAGCCCGCGCATTTCTCAACGTTGAAAAATTCGATGTCCGTGCATTTGGAAACGTCGCTGCAGTGCTGGGAATGGTAGCCGTCCTCGCCGCATTCGCCCCACGGCTCGCAGTAAACGCTGATGATGCACGCCTGCGTGCCCACCGGCTTGCCGGGCTGCGTCTGGTTGAACTGGGGAAAAAGATTGAGGTACGGGTTGCCGCGGTTCGCCGAAAGGACGACTGGCACGGTGAAGCTCTGCACCTTTGACTGCGGCACCTGGCGGGAAATGGAGTAAGTCAGGCTGCGCGATTCGCCTGACGCGAATACCGGGAAAACGAAGAACACCGTGTTGCCCTTCACAGAGTTGTAGGGCGGGCTGAACGTTATCTCGTAAACCTGCGCGAAGTCCTGGGGAATGGCGTCCTGGAAAACAAAGTCGTACATCGTGCATTCTGGCCCGCCCTTGTTCGTGAGCGTGGTTATCACGACGGCATAATCCTTGGAGACGGTGAGCGAGCGCTTGACGTTCACTATGCAGATTATCCCGTTGCCGAGGTTCACCTCGATGTCGACGGACGGGAGCGAGGTGTAGGAAAAGCCGCCGCCTGCTCCGCCGCCTCCTCCCCCTCCTCCGCCCGAAGGCCCTGGCGGCGGTGGCGGGGGCGGGGGCGCTTTGCATTTCAAATCCACATTCAGGAAGTAGTTGGTGGTGGTGTTCTTCGTCGGAAGCATGAACTGGAAGTCGTATAGCTGGGAGTCAAACCCCATCTGGTCGTCCACCACCGGCATTATGAACACGACGTTCCCCGAGTTGTCCTGAAGATAGCTCATCTTGAACGTTGCCATGTTCGGCGCGTTCGTGTAAGTGGTGGGCACTGAGGCAATTGTACCGTATGCGGAGGTGGAAACGTCTGTGAGGTTCTTGAATGTGGCAGTGCCGTCCTGGCCTGCGTCATTGATGAAGGAGTCGAGCACGTCCAGGCTGCCCGCAGTTACGTTGATTATCAGCGAGGAGGAGTTGGAAAAGAGGATGTTCAGTATGTCCACGCCCGAGGTGCATATCGAGGCGCCCGTGCCTATGGTGGTGCGGGTGATGTTGCCCGGCGTCGCAGGGATTACCATGGAGCCGAATGCAGATGTGGATGCATGCCCGACCACGGCATGCCAGGAGGCGTTTGTGTCCTGCCCGCTCGAGAGGTTGGCGTTTGTTATGTTGCCGCCCACTGTTGTCGCATTGCCCGCAAAGGCGAAGCCTGTAAAAAAAAGAAGCGCGATGATGGGAACGAACGCGGCAGTTTTCAAAGCCAACCCCGCCCTCACTTCTTCCGTTTCATTATGAAGTATGCTGCCACCGCGACGATGATGAGCAGAAGCACGAGCGCGCCTATGCCAGCCACCGCAAGCGGGAGCTGCGCACCAAGCTGCGCGCCGTCGCCCTCAAGCGGAAGGGCATAGTTCGCCTTTCTCACGAGGAAGCCGCGCCTGCCGCCGTAATCGAGGGAGACCGAAACCTCCTTGTTGAGGGACACTTCGGAGTCCGAAAGCTGCAGCGGGAATTGCTCGATATAAATCGCATAGGGCTCTATTTCGCGAATGGACGGGCCACTCACCTTTGCTGGCGTGCCGTCCTCGGACATGAGCGTTATTCTCGTGAATACGAATGCCGCCTTGTCGCCGTTGTTCTTTATCGCGACAGACACCATCGACTTGTCGCGCTCGTATTTCGCGTATTTCACGCTGACATTCGAATCGTCGGTATATGTTATGGAGGCGAGCGCGCCGTCCGATGTGATGAACTCTTCTAGGGATTTTTTCGCGCTTCCGAATTTGGCGACTGCGGTAGCGGTGACTGCGCCTTCCGAAACCGATGAGAGGTCTATCGGGTACTCGAGCCCTACCGACTGCCCGCGCTCAATGAGCTGCGTTTCTGTCTGCCCGAATATCTGGAGGTCCTGCCCGTTCGCCTTCACTTTCACCTCGATGTTGTAGTAAAGCGCGCCATCTCCCGTGTTCTCAAGCCCGACCATCACCTTCTTTGTCTCCTTGTTGTAGACTATTTCGGTGATGTTAAGCGATGGCTTGTAGGCCGGAAGCTGGAAAACGTCGAGGGCGAGCGTGCCGCCCTGTGCGGACGGAAGGGCCTGCGCGAACTTCACAAGCACGCCCATGGACTTGCTTATGCCTTCCTGTGCAAATTCCGTTTTCATCCTCTCGCGCATGTCGTAAACCGGGTTTATGAGTTCGCCGCCGATAAGCATTACGCCCGCGAGCTTGTCCTCCCTCACTTTTTGCTTGAGGAAATCGTATGTTACCTGGGGCACTATCCGGCCAGAGAGGAGTATTGGCTGCACGCCCACCATGCCGTCCTCGATGGAGGCGCCGTCCGTTATTATGGCGCGGGAAGACGGGCTTGCGTCAAGCGTCATGCCCGCGATTGCCACATTGTCCTCGTACTTGTCCGCGCCCGTGCCTATTGTTGCCGGGGAGAATTCTGAAAGTTCGGTGCGGACCGCGCTGTCCACAAGGCCATATATCGTGACTTTTTTCCCGCGCACTATCTCCTTTACTTTTGCGATGTTGTTCCTGTCCGCGAGAATGACATAGGATTTTGTGAGATATGCGTAGGGCAGGACGGATATGGCGCTGTCGGAGTAGGCCGAGTCGACTATGATGAAGCTGCCAGCGCCCGAGCGCGCCGCCAAATCTAGGTTGGTCTGCCCGCCGTCAGTGGAGGAGTAAATCTCAAGGGAGTTGTTCTTGGAGCGGAGCTCGCTTTCCGCAAAGCCGGATGCGGGCGTTGCGGATTGGATGATGAGAATGGAATGCCCGGAGCCGACCTTGGTTGCGAATACTTCGCTGTTGCCCCCAGGGTAGGGCATGAAGCGCACCGGATAGCCCTTTACGCCGGCGTAAAATATCCCGGAAAGGACGTCGCGCCCGTCAACTGAGTTGACTGCAACAAAGTCCTCTGCGAACGAGAGTGAGAGCAAAGCTAGCATAACGAATGCCGCGACCTTTGAAAACAGACCCATGACCTCCCTCTTTGGAACTTTACTGGGATTCCCTCAGGAACCCTCTGCACCGAAATCCCACTTCCGATGCGCCTCTGAAAAAACAAAACCGAAATGAAAAAAATAAAAATGGAATGCTGGCTGCTTTAACCTATTTCCAGATAGAAATAATAAGTTACCGCAGGGCCTGCCGCCCCTGACCCGGAAGAGATGGTGGGCACCATGAGCTCGTAATTGTAGTTCTGCCCCTTGAAGTTCGTGCCGGTTGCGTTTGCCACCGTGCAAAAAGCGTAGTTGTCTGCGCTTGCGCTGTTGCCATTGTAGGTTGCAACCGTGGTGAAGTTCGAGCGGTCTGTTACTGCGCACGGCGTAACTGCACATGAGATGCTTGTGCCCGAAAGGCTGAGCAGATTGGTGCCAGTAACTGTGAGCGTGTTTGTCGCATTGTCAGTTCCGGATGTGCCGGTGCCAAGCCCCCAAAGTGTGTTCACGTCAGCAGGAAGCGCTGCCTCCATAGCACCCGTTGGGAAAGACGAGGCGTTTGAAACGCACACTCTCGCAGAGGTGTTTGCTATGCTGTAAGACCAGGAGTAAACCGTGTTGGCTGAGTCGCGAAGCACGATGGTACTGCCGGAGATGTTACCAAAGAAGGCTGCCCATTTTTCAGTGAGCTGCACTATTCCTGTGAGATTAACATTTGAGATGTTGCCGCCTTCAGTTACCTGAGGTGCTGCCGAGCCTCCGGTCCCGGCCCAGCGCGCAAGGTTGACCGATGTGCCTTGAATGCTCGCGTTTTGCACTGCGTAAAGAGAGCCCGCGAGTAAACTAACTAGCATAACGCCGAGAAATGCCCTTCCAAATTCCATAACTGATCGCCTCCAACATGGTACTCCGCTATACGTGGACAATATTTATAAATAAATCTTTTTTTTCCGAGAGTGCGCCGCCGTAATGTTGCGCCCGCTGCGCGGCAGGGTTAAAATGCTTATTGCAGTTGGAATTGGCATGGGATGGAAGCTCGACGAAATTGACCGCAAAATACTCGAAATTTTGAACGAAAACGCGCGTGTTTCGAACGAAAAGCTCGGGAAATTGGTCGGGTTGAGCGAGCCTGCGGCAAGAAGAAGGGTGGCTGCGCTATTTTCGCGCGGAGTCATACGGAGATTCACGATTGACGTGAATGAAACCGGTGCCGTGTCCGCGCTTGTTTTTGTGCATACAACGCCCCGCTATCCGTCTGAAAAAGTGGCAAAGGCGCTTCAGGGCTTGGAGGGAGTGGGTTCTGAATGGGAGCTTTCAGGGGAAATTGATGTCGCGCTCACACTCTTCGCGCCAGACATAGAAACGCTCAACAGGCTCATCGACAGGATAAGGGAGATTGAAGGCGTGGAGAAGACCGAGCTATCCGTGATACTTAAGAAGTGGAAGTGAACCGCAGGAAGGATGCCCTGGTTTTTCTTTTCTTCTGAAAGAGCACTTCTTTCCCTAAATTTCACTTATGAAAGTCCGCACTATTCTTGCAAGGGAAAGATAGCTTCTTTTTGAGACCCACTCGTTGCAGGTGTGCTCCCCTCCGCCCATGGGCCCGATTGAAATCACGGGAACGCCCGCAGATGCAAGCCTGTTGTCGTCTGCAACCGAGCGCCCGTAGGTGAATTTGGGCGGTTTGCCCGTCTCTTCATGCACAATTCTTGAAAGGAGCTTCACATATGGATTGGAGTGCGGCGTGACATAAGGCTCGAGATAGGGGTTGAGGCGCACGGCGAGGCGCGCAGTTATCCGTTTGCCGTCAATTTGCCTGAACGCGCCGCTTTTGTAAAGCGAAGCGATGAATTGTTGCACCTGCTTCAGGACAGACGACGGCGTTTCAGGCACCACCATGTGCCGGTCAAGCTCAAGCACCGCTGTTTCGGGTATGGAAAGAGAGGTGCTCTCGCCGAAAATTTTCCTCACGAACTGAGTCGGGGGCGGAAGCAACGGGTGCGTGCCCAGCTTTCCGTTCATCTTTTCAAGCGCCAGCACGAGCCTTCCCGCTTCCGAGATGGCGGATATTCCTTTTTCTATCTCTGCGCCGTGTGCTGACCTGCCGGGCACAATTATTTCAATCACGCACCTACCGCGCCTTCCAAGCGTTATCTCGTTCACGCCAAGGCAGGGCTCGGATGTTGAAATTTCGGTTGAGAGCGCCGCGTCAATCCCGCGAAGCACTCCGGCTTTGGCAAGCTCGTGGCTCCCCTGCGAAATGTTCTCTTCGTCCGCGGAAAATGCAACGCGTATCCTCCTCTCGCTCTTTTGTTCAGTGGCGGCAAGTATTGCGGCGCAGCCCGCCTTCATGTCAAACGCGCCGAGCCCGTGGAGATTATCTTTATTTTCTCTTAGTTTCCAGGGGCTGCCCTTCCACTTCCCGTAAACGGGAACGGTGTCCATGTGCCCGAAAAGGAGGAGCGGCTTTCCGCGCGTGCCGCGCTCGCCCACGACGTTGAACCTGCCTCCTTTCCCCGGAAGAGGGACGCGCCGCACCCTAAAGCCGCGTTTCTTAAGCTCGCGCTCAAGGAACACGCCTAGCCTGCGCTCGTTGGGAAAAACTGAATTTATCGAAACGATTTTTTCAAGAAGCGCAACCGGGTCCATTTTCCATCCCTCTAAGGAGAATTAGGGCGCTGCCTTTTTATTGCTCCTTTGGCGCTGGCGGCGCAGCCCAGACATTCAAGGTTTCGTATGTTTCGTGCCCTTCGCCGTTCTGGCTGTATGAAAAGTCGCGGTCCGCGATTATGGAGCAGTGGAACTGAAGCGTGCCTGCGTGCTCCAACCCCGCCTGTTTGGAGGATTTGTTCACTGCCTTCCAAGGCGCCCTGTCCTCAGCATAGACTATGGCGTGCGGGTCGTTTGCGCGCAGGTCCTCAGTTGCGCGTATCTGGAGCGCCGTTATTATGCCGTGCCCCCTGTCTTTTCGGAATGTCGCGAAATCCGAAAGCTCGTACATGTTGACCGTGCTTCCGTCGTCAAGGCGAAGGGTGGCCTGCTCGGCAACAAGCACCGAGGAGATTTGCCCGTCTTCGCCGCGCGCCACGTATGCGCGGTTGCCGTTGCCAAGCATTATCCTTATTGTTTCGTGGTTTATGGGAAACGTGTAAAGGTCGTACGCCTCCTTGTAAAGTGCGAGCATGGTATCGATGTCCTGCGGGCTTGTCTTGTCGTTTATTACCTCAATTGCGTATTTGCCGTTTTCAAGGCGGGCGTATGCGCTTGATGGCGTTATCTGCGACGCTTGTTTTGCTTCGAGAAGTGAAGATCCCTCAAGCGCGCGGATTTTCTCGTTCGGAGTGCGCACTGAGGTGTTTTTTCCGAAGTAGACAAGGTCGCAGCCAGACACGGTGCCGTTGGTGCGTATGACTCCTTCTATGTTGTAGGCGAGGTCGATTCCGATTTTTTCCTTTGCCTGCCGAATGGAATCCATGAGCGGCCCCGCAGTCCCGTCCACCTGAAGGTGAACGTCGCTGGAAACCAGCCGCTCCTGCCTGGAAAGCTGCTGCGCCATGAAAATTTCGTCGATGAGCCCCCTGTTCACAAAAGCGCGGAAGGTGGTGCGGTCCGCGTTCGGGTTCTCCTTTTCCGCTTCATTTACCTTGGAGAAAACAGCGGAGAGCCCGCTCTTGTCGTGCACCACCGTGGTGAAAATGCCCTTTATCCTGTTGTTGTTCTTGTCGTATATTGGCACTCCGACCTTGCCCACGCTGCCGACAGAAGCCACGTTCCCGCTCTTCACAAGTTCCTGAAGCACCATGTTTTTCAAGCCTGCCAAAAATTTCAAATCCCGATAATGTGCTCGGCCGGGTGGTTGTTCTTGTTAACGCCCGCGCCGTTCTTGCTCATCTTTTCAATCTGGTATTCCACCGAGCCTTGCGACCAGCCTTTCTTGTTCGATATTGCCTCTGCGATGCGCGAGTCTTCCATCTTGTGGCGGAACATCAGCATGCTCCTTGACCTTGCGATGAACTGTAAGTCCTGCTTTGTGTAAAGCGCGGACTTGTTCTGCACTGCAACTTCTGCCATTTGTCTCACCCGTCTATGCTCTGAGAGCATTCTTTTATAAAACAATCGTTGTTTTGTAACTAAAATAGACAAGTAAAAGAGTTTAATAGACTAAATTAGTCAAAGCTTTATCAAAAATAGACTAAAATAGGCAAAATAGGCTTGACGGGTCTGGATGCCAAAAGCGCTTGGTTTCGCTGGCTAGGGCGCGCAACATTGGAGGGCGTGCGGCACATGCCGCGCCTTTACTATAATATATAATAGGCTTTGGAGGCAAACAGGCTTTGTTGAGGGTGTGAAAATGGAAAAAGGGCTGGCAAAGCGCGCTATTGATCTTCACAGGAAAAACAGGGGCAAGCTTGAAGTGAAAAGCAAGGTGGATGCAGGCACGCAGGAAGGCCTGTCGCTTGCCTATACTCCGGGCGTTGCTGATGTGTGCCGCGAAATTGTGAGAAAGCCGGATGCGGTTTATGACCTTACACTCAAATGGAATGCCGTTGCTGTTGTTTCGGATGGCACGAGAGTGCTCGGGCTCGGGAATATTGGCCCGCTTGCCGGTCTTCCTGTCATGGAGGGAAAGGCCGTGCTTTTCAAGTCGTATGCGAATATTGATGCTTTCCCCATTTGCCTCTCGTGTAAAACTGCGGATGAGATTGTGGCTGCGGTAAAAGCCATTGCCCCCACGTTTGGCGGAATAAATTTGGAGGATATTGAGTCGCCCAAGTGCTTTGAAGTGGAGGCACGGCTGAAAAAAGAGCTTGACATCCCTGTTTTCCATGATGACCAGCACGGAACTGCTGTTGTTGTCCTGGCAGGGTTGCTTAATGCGCTTAAAGTGGTGGGAAAAAAGAAGGAGAGCGTGCGCGTAGTGGTTGCAGGCGCGGGCGCTGCCGGCGTGGCGATTGCCAAGCTTCTTGTTGCTGACGGCTTTGAAAATGTGCTGGTGTGCGACAGCAAGGGGATATTGTCCGCAAACGGAAAGGACATCCTTCCCCCTTACAAGAAGGAGCTTGCGGAACTGACGAACAGGAAAGGAGTGCAGGGTTCCCTTTCCGACGCGATGAAGGGCGCGGATGCTTTTATCGGAGTTTCATCACCGAATATAATTGGCGGGAAGGAAGTTGAGTGCATGTCTCCGCAGCCCATAGTTTTCGCGCTTTCCAATCCTGTGCCTGAGATTGACCCTGAGCTTGCGAAAAAATGCGGCGTGAAGGTGTTTGGCACGGCGCGCGCGGATTTGCAAAACCAGATAAATAATGTGCTTGGCTTTCCGGGAATTTTCCGAGGCGCGCTTCTCGTGAGAGCGAGCGGGATAACCGAGGGGATGAAGCTCGCTGCCGCGCATGCGCTTGCAGGGGTGGTGCCGGAAAGCGGCTTGTCGGCGGAGTTTGTGGTGCCGCGCGCGTTCGACAGGCAAGTGGTGCCAGCAGTGGCGCGCGCGGTTGCAGATGCCGCCATGAAAGATGGCGTGGCAAGGCTGAAGAGAAGCGGAAAGGAAATCGAGGATGAGCTTTGCTCGCTTGGGCTGGTTGGCGGCAAGGATTAAATATTTCCCCAGGCACTATCAGCATATGCTTAAGCCCATGCAAAAGCCGCAGGAAAAACCAGAGAAGTTCGATTTGAACCTAGTCCCTGTGATAAATCGCCTTAATCCGGAAAGCTATGTGAACGGGCTGCGAGATTGGCTTGGAGAAAAGTATGTGAGCGGAAAGACGGACTGCGTGACTCTCCCCTGGAAAGTGCTCAGGGGAGTTTATCCCGAAATTTCATCCCATCTTGACGAATCCAAGTTTTACAATGGCGGCAGGTTCCTAAACTGGCTGGAAAACAACAACGCTGAATTTCTCATTGTGGATTCTGGCAGGCTATCTTCCAATGTCAGGAACGGAGATATTATCCTGCGCGTGAAGGAAGCGACAAACAGCGACCTAAACGCCTTTTTTTCCAAGAAGGGGGAGAAGGACTACGGTTTCTGGTTTGACGAATCAGGAGTCGCGCATTTTATCAAGACCTATGGCGAGGCAGAGAAAATGCTCGAGGGCGGGAAAACGTTCTATCTGACCCGGCATTACCTTACTGCTGCGGAAAATGAGAATGGTGCAACGGTGATACATGCTTCAAGCGCGGCAGGAAAAGTCGTGGAGCAAGACATAGATTCTGAATACCTTAAGGGCAAGACAAACAGTTCGAGCAGATATGTGATAGTCCGTTTTTCTGATTTTGCCGAAAGCATTGGCGGATAGCCCAATCAAAACACTTTAAAACTCCCCCTTGCAATTCAGTGCGGGTGAATTGGAATGAAACTGCACACTTTGCTAGCTGCCTTGCTCGTTTTCTGCGCGATGTCTTCCGCTGCTTTCAACTACGTCGGATTTTA
>Ga0247841_10013930_pt1 | contig 10177 bp, 5 predicted proteins | sample LaCruzMarch2015__2_FD_192410 | JGI IMG/M metagenome (GOLD analysis project Ga0247841, IMG submission 192410) | Freshwater microbial communities from meromictic Lake La Cruz, Castile-La Mancha, Spain - LaCruzMarch2015_18m | ecosystem: Environmental > Aquatic > Freshwater > Lake | place: Spain...
GGGGTTCATGAGGGTAAGGAATGGCTGGCTCTACTGGAATACATCAAATCAATGAAGGACGGTGATAATAACGGAGTCCCTGAAATCGACAGGAAATATTCAGAATCCGTTCAAACATTCTTTGAGGAGAAGCGATAATCTTGCTGATCTCGTGGTCTGATCATTATTCTACCACTTGCTGAATGGGTTATCCACTACTATCCGGTTTATCCGGTTGGCTATGTTGTATCCGATCTCAAAAATTGTCCGGGTTACAAGTTCCATTTTTTCATAGTCTATTTTGTCAGGAGTGTCTTCGGGTTTGTGATAATCTGTATGTAATCCCGTTGAAAAAAAAAGAACAGGAATGTCTTTTTTGACAAAATTATAGTGGTCGCTTCTTGAAAAAAGCTGCAGGGGGTGATTCCTGCCACTCAGGCTGTAATCCAGGTCCAGTGGGGTTTTAAGATCTACTTCTTTTGCAATATCGACCAGTTCCCTGCTCTGGTTTCCTGTTATTACAAACAGACCGTTCTTACCGGTCATTGGAGTATCTCCGGTGGTATCGGCAACCCCTTTGACCCTGCCAATCATGTCCATGTTCAGGTCAGCTACTGTATTTTCCAGAGGGAACAATGGGTTGTCTACGTACGATTGAGAGCCGAAAAGTCCTATTTCCTCTCCCGTGACCCAAAGGAATAATAACGACCTGAGGGGTTTTTTCCCGAGGCTCTGGAATGCCTGGGCGATTTCTAGCAGCGCTGCGCAACCCGACGCATTATCATCAGCTCCGGGATAAACCTTGCCGCCCGTTTCTCCAATATGATCTGCATGTCCGGAAAAGATGACTATTTCCTTCTTAAGTTCCGGGTCGCTGCCTTCGATCCAGGCGGCTACATTATTCAGGATTATTTCATCGGTTCGGGATGCTTCGGTTATCCTTACTCTTTTACCGGGGATGAGGAAAGAGTTTGGCTTAAGCTCCGAGTCGATCTCTTTTTGAAGGTTATCGAGTGTGTGCCCGGTACCCTTAAGCAGTTCATCGGCTATTGTTCTGTGGACAAAAAGTATTTTGGGCATGGCCGGTATGTCGATGATCATTGGCTTGGATCCTTTCAGATACTTCAATGATTCCAATTCGCCGGCAATGCCCGGGTATTGCTGTTCAACTGAAGAAAAACCTGATTTCGGATCGGAAACAATAATGACGGCCCTGGCTTTTGAGAACATTAGGTAAGTCATCTTTGGCTGGATTCCCATCATAGATGACCAGATCGAACCCTCGAAAAGGTATTCTGAGCCATCTTCCGACAGGGGCGATCTGTTCATTACAAGAAGAATCTTGCCTTCTGGGTTTATTCCTGAAAGATCGTCGTACTTGTAATTGTCAGCTTTAATGCCGTAGCCGGCAAATATTACCTCTCCTTCGATCTCAAAATCGGATGCCCCGGTTGGGAAGAGCTGGTATATCGGCTCCCTGAAACCAATGGGATCCTTTCCTGATGTGAAGACCTTAATCTCCGATCTATCGGGGTCAATTGATTTCTTCATCAGGGAATATGGCTGGAAGTAACTACTTCCGTTAGCTGGTTTTAAACCCATCAGCCTGGCCTGTGACGCCAGATAATTCACCGTTATATCCAGTTCCTTTTCTCCGTTTGACCTGCCGCCCATAGAAGGAGAAGCAAGGAAAGAAACATAGGTTTCCAGGTCAGCAGAGTTGATTTTGTCGGTTCCGGGCATTGCTTTTTGCGACCAGGAAATATTGCTGCAGATTATCAGCGCCAGAAGGGCGCCTGATTTTCGGATTGTTTTGTGAACCATGTTATAAGCATTGAAATAGTGGGCTAAATGTATAAAAGTTTTTAAAGCAAAAGATATTATAATTCAGTTAGTTTGATTTCATACATCAACAAAGTTCGGGTCAGGATTAGCAAGCTGTAAATTATTTTTTAGCTTTGCTCATTAATAATTCAATATGGAAGTCAGTCCTATTTTCTGGGTCATTTTCAGCATAATCATTATTGTGATGCTGGCCCTCGACCTGGGTGTGTTCAATAAGAAATCGCACGAAATTAATGTAAAGGAAGCTCTGGCATGGGTAGGAGTGTGGGTTTCACTGGCCATGATCTTCAATCTGATCGTTCTCACGCAGTTCGGCAAGACCAAGGCTTTGGAGTTTTTAACTGCTTATGTAATAGAATACTCCTTAAGCATAGATAATATTTTTGTCTTTATAATGGTGTTTTCATTCTTCGCTGTTAAAAGGGAGTATCAGCATAAGGTATTGTTCTGGGGAATAATTGGAGCCGTATTCATGAGGGCGATATTTATTTTTGCCGGGGTTGCACTCATAAACCGGTTCCATTGGATAGTCATCATTTTCGGAGCTTTCCTTGTATTTACAGGACTTAAAATGCTGTTTCAAAGAGAGGAAATAAAGGTTGACCCTGAAAAAAATGGTCTGGTAAGGCTTTTCAGGAAGTTTCTGCCGGTAACCGATCATCTTCATGGTGACTCTTTTTTTATCAGGAAGGATAAAAAAATCTATGCAACACCATTATTTATAGTATTGCTGATAATCGAATCGACCGATCTGATCTTTGCCGTCGACAGCATCCCGGCTGTCCTTGCTATCAGCAAGGATACATTTATCGTATTCACTTCCAATATTTTCGCAATTCTTGGTTTGAGGTCGCTTTATTTTGCAGTCTCCGGAATAATGGGGCTGTTCAGGTTCCTGAAGATAGGTCTTGCACTTGTGCTGACTTTCGTCGGACTGAAAATGCTGGCCGCTTTTTTCCATTTCGAAATCCCGGTAACTATGTCATTGTCGATTATCGTCTCAATACTTCTTTTATCAATTCTTGCATCTGTTATAATAAAAAAGGATGATTCACCGTCTGATATGTTAAAGCAGGATCACTGATTTTTTTGATCCAAAGCTTTATCTTTAATTTCAGACGTGATGACATTAAGGGAAAAACTCAGAGGAAAAGGAGGGCTCTGATGATTTTGCATAAGCAAAAGCCGGCCACACCGTGGCTTTTAGTAGTCCTTTTCTCCATTGTTGCAGTAAGCAGTATCTTGCTGGGAATTTTCTATTACAGAAGTCATAAGAAAAGCCTTATAAGGGATACAGCCTTCGAGCTTTCGGCTATTGCTGACCTTAAAGTGAATCAGATTGCCCAATGGAGAAATGAAAGGCTTGGGGATGCATTACTAATTGGAGGTAACACTCCTTTTGTCAGGCTTCTTTACACTTATCTTCATGAAAAGAATCAGTCAGGACTATATCCTGATGTCGCGGCCAGTCTGAAGTCGGTGGCCGTGTATCCCGAATACAAAAATGTTTTTCTCATTGATTCGCTGGGAAGGGTAAGAGGCAATTTCCCGGATAATGACAGCCTGTATGATGAAAATATTAAAGAAATTCTTCCCGGTCTGCTTGAACTGCGGACTGGCATCCTTACTGATTTTTTCAGGGCAAAAAATATTTCTCCTGTTTATATGAACCTGGTGATCCCTCTGGTTAACACGTGGCGTAATGACTCATCGGCATTTGGTTTGCTTCTGATCAGGATCGATCCTTCAGAGGTACTTTATCCCCTTTTGCAGACCTGGCCTGCCCCGGGTAAAACAACCGAGTCGCTGCTGGCAATGCAGGAGGGTGATGAGGTTATATATCTGAGTGAACTCAGGTTCAGGAAGAACTCGGAACTTGAGCTCCGGAAACCTGTTTCAGCCGAAAAACTGCCCGCAGCCATGGCTGCCCGGGGTGAAATGGGAACCAACGATGGGATCGACTACAGGGGAGCGCCGGTTATTGCCTCCATGAGAAAGGTTCCGGGATCGCCCTGGTTTTTGGTCGCTAAGGTAAATCACAGTGAGGTTTTCACCGCTTTGAACGACCAGATGACAATGATCGTCATTATCATAATACTTTTTATTCTGACGATAGGTATGCTTCTCGGGATCATCGAATGGAATGAAAACGCCCGGTTCTACCGTGAAAAGTATGAAGCAGAACTTGACAGGCTCGCCCTAAGGAAGCATTTCGACTATATTCTCAAGTATGCCAACGACATAATATTTCTCACCGACAGGAATATGACAATTATCGAGGCAAACGACAGAGCATTTGAGGCCTATCAGCGACCCAGGGAGGAACTCCTGGGTATGGGTCTTTATAAAATCAGATCACCGGAAGCTCTGAAAAGCCTCGAAGTTGAAAGCCAGATACTGGAGGAAAGAGGATATGCAACTTACGAAACTATTCATGTAAGGAAGGACGGCACGTTAATGCCATTGGAGATAAGCGCCAGAAAGGTTGAAATTGAAGGAGTGAAATATTTCCAGGCAATTTGCAGGGATATCACAGAACGCAAACAGGCGGAAGAGACTCTCAGGGAGAGCGAGGAGAGGTTCAGGAAGATTTTTGAGGAGAGCCCGATAAGCATTGCCATGACTGGAAAGGACATGGCCATAATAAGAGCAAACTCATCCTTCTGTAAAATGATGGGTTATAAGGAAGATGAGTTGAAGTCGGTGCCTCTGAAAAGCTTTACCCATCCTGATTATGCTGCTGGCGACGATGTTGCCCTTTTGCGCCTTGTGGCTGAAGAGATCCCTGTTTACCATACAGAAAACAGGTTTATCCGGAAAGATAAAAGTGAAATCTGGGGTTCGGCAACAATAAGTATTATCAGAAATAACAACGATGAGGCGCAATATTTCCTCGCGATGATCGGGGATATTACTCAAAGGAAGCAGGCGGAGTCGGAGCTGATAGCAGCAAAGGAGAAAGCCGAAGAGAGTGACCGGTTGAAGACGGCCTTCCTTCATAATGTTTCCCATGAGATAAGGACTCCCATGAATGCAATAATAGGCTTTTCGGCCTTGCTAAACGAACCCGACACTACTGAAGAGGAGCGTCATCAGTTTATTGACATCATCTTTCAGAGTGGCAGTCAGCTTCTTTCGATAATAAATGATATTGTTGATATTGCAAATATCGAGAGCGGACAGGTGAGGTTGAATATGAAGGAGATGAATCTGAATGCAGCCATGCGAAGCCTCGATGAGCAATTCAGCTATAAGGGAAAGTCTGATCTCCTTAAAATAAACCTTAAGACCGGTCTTTCCGATGAGAAGTCAAAAATAGTTACCGATGGGATCAAACTGATCCAGATACTCTCAAACCTGATAAGCAATGCCACAAAATTTACCAGGGAGGGTTCGGTAAACTTTGGATATAGTCTTAAGGATGGAAATCTGGAATTCTACGTAAAGGATACTGGTATAGGTATTCCAAAGGAACATCACGAGAAAATTTTTGAGAGGTTCTTCCAGGTTGACAATGTTATTTCAAGGAAATTCGGAGGAACCGGATTGGGTCTGTCCATATCCAAAGCATACGTTGAGCTCCTCGGCGGAAAGATTTGGGTAAGCTCCGAATCAGGATGTGGAACAGACTTTCGATTTACTCTTCCATACAAACGTTCCGGAGGTCATGAAAAACCACTATGAGCAGGCCACTATCATAAAATGCAACATTTTGCTGGTCAAATCGTTTATAAGTGAGAAAATTCTAAAGCAGCTAAAGTGGCATAGTATTTGCCGGATTTTAGTACTTTTATATCTGAAATCAATGACACGGTAAAGGATTCCTGCTTCTTACAACCTACTAACTATGAAAAAGCGTTCAGACTTCATAAAGATCATTGCCATAAGTCTTATGGCGCTCTTTTTAAAGAGCTGTGTTATTCTAAGACTGCCAGAAGTGACAACCGGTCAGCTGACCGAAATAGGCCCTACAACAGCTATAGGAGGAGGCGAAGTTACCAGCGACGGAAATGCTGACATTATGGTTAGGGGTGTTTGCTGGGATACCCGTAAGTCGCCTGATCTTGAGGATGAAAGAACAACTGACGGGTATGGTACCGGTAAGTTTACCAGCAATATTGCAGGCCTTCTCCCAGAAACTACTTATTTTTTGAGAGCATATGCTGTAAACAGCGAGGGGACATCTTACGGGAACCAGGTTACATTTACCACCAGCCTTTATGCACCTCCTGAACTTACAACAAGAGCCGTGACAGAGGTCACGCAGACAACGGCATCTTCAGGCGGAGAAATTACATCTGATGGAGGGATTCCGGTCACTGAAAGGGGTGTATGCTGGAGCAGCATAAAACCTCTCCCCGATATCACAGACTCAAAAACTTCAGATGGTTCAGGATCAGGAGGATTTGAAAGCGGTCTGGCCGGATTGACAGGTAACACAACTTATTATGTGAGAGCCTATGCCATCAACGAACAGGGAACTGGTTATGGAGCAGCTGTTCAGTTCAAGACAGGCGCCCTGCCACCAACTGTTACAACTGCTGTTATAAATCCCACATCTTCTTCAACAGCGACTGGCGGCGGTCATGTAACCGGCGACGGCGGGTCGGCTGTTACCGCCAGAGGAGTATGCTGGAGCACGGCTGCCAATCCAACTACCGCCAACAGCCACACGACTGACGGCACTGGTACAGGTTCGTTTGATAGTAATCTGGGTTCCCTTACTCCGAATACAACTTATCATGTCAGGGCATATGCCACCAATAGCGCGGGAACTGCTTATGGAGCAGACAGAGAGTTTACCACTGATCCGCTGTCAGTAAATGATATTGACGGGAATTCGTACGATGTCATCAGGATCGACACACAACTCTGGATGGCAGAAAACCTGATGACATCCAGCCTGAATGACGGAACACCCATTGCACTTACTGAAGCAGCCGGAGACTGGACTTCTCTCTCCCAGGCCGGGTATTGCTGGTACGGAAACAACAGTGCCAATGCTAATGTTTATGGGGCCATTTATAACTGGTTCGCGGTCAACTCAGGGATTTTATGTCCTGCCGGCTGGCACGTTTCCACGGATAATGACTGGCTTACCATGAAGGATTTCCTAAACGGAGAGCTGGTTGCCGGAGGCAAACTGAAAGAGACGGGTACATCGCACTGGATCAGTCCGAATACAGGAGCTACCGACGAGTTTCACTTTACAGCTCTGCCTGGTGGCTGGCGTACCGACCTTGGTACCTTCCAGGGTTTGCTTAGCATTGGATACTGGTGGACATCCACATCAATCGTACCCAATGCCTGGTACTGTCATATTAAGAATGACAGCGAAAAACTTTTCAGAGTTTTTGCTGATCATAATTTTGGAATGTCTGTGAGGTGTGTCAAGGACTGACGCTCCTGATTATTATATTATTGTTTAGTGAAAGGGCCTTTCTCGGACGAAAGCCTGAACTACAGGGGCATCAGTAAACTTATGGCTTCAGGTTTTGATGGCGGGCATCCGTAAAGGAACTGCTGGAAGGATGTTATGCTTTCAGGGTTTAAGCATTTTTCCTGTTTACACAATTATTCGTTGGAAATATAGTTTAAATGGAATAAATAATTATAAAAAATTGATGAAAAGAAAATTCAGGATTTCAAACGTTCTGCTGATTTCGCTATATCTGTCAGCAGTTATTATTTTATTCGGATGCAAGAAAGATCCGGTTTTACCAACAATTTCAACAGTTGCACCGGCAAACATTACCTCCGGTTCAGCCACTGCCGGAGGCAATATCATGTCAGATGGCAGGGCTTCGATTACAGACAGAGGAATATGCTGGGCATTAACTGCCAATCCGACTTTTGATAATAATAAAATCGCCTCCGGAACCGGTGATGGTGTTTTTTCTGCTGATATAACAGGATTGCAATTAGCGACCATCTATCATGTAAGAGCCTATGCAACTAACAGCGTTGGCACTTCTTACGGCGAGGATTTTGAGTTCACAACCCTTGCTGTTACCCCGGCTATAGCCACAAGGGAGATAGGAGAAGTATCATGGACAACGGCTACTTCAGGTGGAATAAACATTTCGGATGGAGGTTCGGCAATTACAGCCAGGGGAGTCTGCTGGAGCGCCTCTTCAGGTCCGGTAGTTGGTGGTTCACACACTGAAGACGGTTCAGGAACAAGCTCCTTTGTAAGCAATCTGACAGGATTGACGTCAAATACGGTATACTATGTCAGGGCTTATGCAACCAACAGCATGGGGACCACTTACGGTAATGAACTGTCTTTCAGGACTTCGTCCGTTACCGTGCCTTCGCTTACAACTGATGCAGTGACAGAGGTCACTATTGATGCAGCGGTATCCGGAGGGAGAAGCATCATTGCAAATGGAGGTGAAATTACTGAGAAGGGTATCTGTTGGGACACAAGTCCAAACCCCAATACTTCGGACTTTTCATCATCCGCAGGATCCGGAACCGGAAATTTCTCCGCTGACCTCGAAGGACTGAATCATTCTACTATTTATTATGTAAGGGCTTACGCCAGGAACAGTGCAGGTATCGGTTACGGTCCTCAGATGGTTTTCTCTACCAGTGCATCGGATATAGACGGCAATATTTACAGGACAGTTATTATCGGGGATCAGCTTTGGATGCAGTCGGACCTCAGGACAACACGCTTACGGGGAGGCGCTGCCATCCCCTTTGTTGAAGATGATGATGCATGGAAGGATCTTACAACTCTTGCCTGTTGCTGGTTTAACAACAATCAGCCTGCTTCCGGAAGCGGATTTGGATTGATTTACAACTGGTATGCCGTAGAAACCGGGGCTTTATGCCCGACCGGATGGCATGTGCCGACTGATGCGGAATTCAAGGTTTTGGAGAGACATCTTGGAATGACGTCGGCACAATATGATGGCACTGGTTGGAGAGGTACAGATCAGGGCAACCAGCTGAAGAGTACGTCTACATGGATTCCATCGACCGGAACAAATTCAAGTGGATTCACAGCTCTTGGAGAGGGTTACAGGTATGGTATTCTGGGCAATTTTGCAGATTACGGCGTTGTGGGATACTGGTGGACTTCAACTATACACTGGGATACAACAAAAGCGCTTTATCGTCGTTTAGATAGTAATGAAGCCAGGGTATACCGGGAAGGAGTCATCTTTGCCGGAGGGAAATCGGTGAGATGTTTAAAAAATTAATATTAGTAACAGATATACAAATAATTAGTAGAGCTTATCAATAACAGACAAACTAGTTTATAATTATTTAAATCAACTTTAAAACCACTTACATTATGAAGAAAGCATTGAATTTTCTTGTTTTAATCGTTCTTCTGGCAGGTGTTGCAACACTAAACAGCTGTAAGAAGGAGGAGATCCCTGTGGTGACTACCACTGTGGTCAGCGGAGTGACAACAACCACGGCAGTTTCGGGTGGTAATGTAACCGACGACGGAGGCGCAGATGTTACTGCCAGAGGTGTCTGCTGGGGAACGGCAGCAAATCCTGATATATCAGGCTCTAAGACCACTGATGGTACAGGGACAGGTTCATTTTCAAGCAACCTGACCGGTCTGACACCGGGTGCAAAATATTATGTGAGAGCTTATGCCACAAACAGTGTCGGAACCGCTTATGGCAACGAGGTTGAATTCACTGCAACTGCTATTGTCGGCGCAACGGTTACTACCGCTGCTGTCACTGTTTTCAGCTATACCACGGCTACAACAGGTGGAAATGTTACCGCAACCGGCGGAGGTGATGTGACAGCAAAAGGTGTTTGTTACGGTACGGCTGCCAATCCTGTTATAGCAGGTTTACACACCACTGACGGAACCGGAACAGGTCAGTTCACCAGCAGTCTTTCAAATCTGACATCTGGTGTCAGATACTATGTAAGGGCTTACGCTACCAATAGCGCCGGCACGGTATATGGTGATCAGGTGGAGTTTACAACTTTGGCGGTAGGCGAACCTGATCTCTCAACAGGGACAGTCAGCTCAATAACCGATGTTTCGGCAACGGTTGGCGGAAATGTTACTGCAGATAATGGAGGTGCAATAACCGAAAGAGGTCTTTGCTGGAGCACTGCTGAAAATCCCACCGTTGATGATGAATTTGTTGAAGCTGCTCTTGGTGACGGTACAGGTGAATTCACTGCTAACATTACAGAACTGGTAATGGGGACCACTTATTATGCAAGGGCCTATGCCGTAAACTCTGCAGGTACAAGCTATGGTGACGCAGTGACCTTCAACACTCTTCTCCGGGATGCTGATGATAACCTTTATGAAGTTGTAAGAATAGGATCGGCACTTTGGATGGCAGAGAACCTTGCCACC
>Ga0247841_10013931_pt1 | contig 10176 bp, 9 predicted proteins | sample LaCruzMarch2015__2_FD_192410 | JGI IMG/M metagenome (GOLD analysis project Ga0247841, IMG submission 192410) | Freshwater microbial communities from meromictic Lake La Cruz, Castile-La Mancha, Spain - LaCruzMarch2015_18m | ecosystem: Environmental > Aquatic > Freshwater > Lake | place: Spain...
TGATTGCGCTGCATTTCTTGAACCAACACTGTTTGTTGGAGGTGTCAAGAAAAAGGGAAAGAGAAATAAAACTGGATTGTTTATTGGTAGAACAGTTGTTAATTTTTTAGATATTTATAGGTTTGCCTTAGATTTTGCTAAATTTTCATCCACCTCATTATCATGGATGGCTTGGGGAAATATTAATGCTTTTCCAACATTGAAGTTTGTACAAGAAGAAAAGACAATTTCGGAGATGGAGAATTTTAGTGTGGAGGGAATAGCGGACCCTGTTATTGCAGTTAGGAATTTAACTGAATTTGATGTGATTATCACTGACACATACCATATTTGTGTTAATGCATGGAACATGGGAATTCCTGCCATCTGTTTTTATGGAAATGATCATTTAAAGCGTAGAAATGTAAATTCAGGTGATTTGTTTTCGGGAAAAGACAAACGTAAGGTGTTTTATAGCATGTATGATGCACTGGATTTTTTAATTCATTATCAGGAACTAAGGTATTCCGAATCACGTGAAAGTCGTATGAACCATCTCCTAGACTGCTGGAATGACCAAGTACTGTTGACCGGTATTCATCAAAGAATCCGACAACATTCCAAATATTCAGAGGAAATATTGGTAAAAGCAATTGTTACATTATTAAAAACAACATAACATAATCGCATTTGAATTGATAATAACAGCTGTTATTGCCATTAGAAATGAGGCAAAGTATCTGCCGGTTACCTTGAAAAATCTTATAGATTGTAATATCAACATTGTCATCCTTGATCATGAATCAACGGATTGTTCGGATGAAATTTTACAATGTTTGCAGGCGGGCAATGTTAAAAAGGTCAGGATACCCTATAGGGGATATTTTAGTCTTACAGATCAGATTAAAGCGAAATGTGAAATCATCGAAACCTTAGAAACAGATTGGGTTATACACCAGGATGCAGACGAAGTTCTGGAGTCACCTGAACCGGGGGAATCATTGAGGGATGGGATTGAGCGAATTGCTAATGAAGGCTGTAATGCAATAAATTTCAATGAATTTGTTTTTATTCCAACCAAATCTAACCCAAGTTATGAAGGACAAGATTTTTACAAGTCCATGCTAGACTATTACTTTTTTGAGAATAAGCCATTACGTCTTATGCGTGCCTGGAAAAAAAGTAAGGATATTCAATTATCAGACGGAGGGCATAAGCTAACATCTAAGAACTCGCTTGTTTTCCCAGGCAAAAACTTTAACTTGAGACATTACATAGTTTTGAGTATGGATCATGCAATTCAAAAATACAGTCAACGAACATTTAGCCCGGAAGATCTTGAAAAAGGATGGCATAGTAAAAGGTTAAAAATGCCAAAGGAACCATCTTTGCCAGATGAAAATTTCCTGAATAGGTTACCTTCTTCAAATAGTAAGGAGTTCACCACTGCAAATCCATGGAAGATTCATTTCTGGGAGCTATAGAAATCCGAGTGTTTCTAACAATTTCATATCTTCCGATGTAAACCAGTGTGTTGCCATCCTGTGAAACCTCCCTAGGGAGGGAGGTCCTTTGGGAATGGCTAAAAGGGTGTCAAAACAAACCTTGTTCTTAGGTATTTCCAAGAAGGCTAACAATTTGCTGATCTCCTTATCAGGTTCTTTGCATAAGGTATCAAAATTTATCATCAAAAATTTTTCAGAGCCAAGGCAAGCAGCTTGATTTAATATGTGTTTATTTATAGCAACCCAGTATCTGAAAGATGCTTCAGGAATTTTTTCCTTTTCGGTTGGAGGGGTTACACCATAAAGACTTCCCCAGTTGAAAAGTTGTTGTTGGTTTTGACTAAAAGCCATGTCAAGCCCGTGTCGTATTGTATGAATATATTTCAGCCTTGGAAAAAAATTATTCATATTTTCTAGCAAGAGATGTGAATTAGGCTCTTTCCAACCCCAGCCAATAAAGTGCTTGGGGTTACAATGACCATGGAAAATAAGCTTCAGATAACGATCAATGGCCCATTTTCCATTTCCGTTATGATCTATATTTTGACCATTCCTGTACATGTCAATAGTGGCATGAAGGAGGAAAATATGTTCAGCTGGAGAAAAATGACCCTTGCCGATTATTGATTTTTCCAGAACCCTTAGACCCCTTTCTATTAAATGCTTTTGATCTTTATTGTTAAAATACCATTTTGGTCGTTTAAATAACAGAGTATAGGATATATTATCGAGAGGTTCATTAAGATCATTGCCTAAAAAATAGTTTAGCTTCTGTAAAATCCTAGCTATCACCCGCGTACCACTACCACCGACACCCCCAATAACCACGGGCCCATTTAAATAAAAAGAATCATTAAACATTATTGTTTTTTAACATGTTAACTATAAACAAGTTCAATAAAAATTCAATCCTTTCCAGGTTTAAAATACTTCGCCAGTCTGTGAAGAAAGGTAACATCATGTTTTTGCAGACAATGATATACTCTTTCTGACAGACTTTCATAAAAAACATATTTCTCTCCATAGGCCTGAAGTTCCTCAAATTTGCCATGTTTCAATATGTGATCTGCAAAGTAGGAGAGGTACTCTTTCCTGGCTATATCGTGCGATTCCTCTAACGGAACCGGTTGATCTCCGGTGTACTGATCCGTATTCCTTTTTGCGAAAAGCCGATTCTGACGCAATGTTTGTTTTCCAAAATGGAGAATAGTGATATGATCGCATACACCAATCTGCCATCCCCTCTCCTGGCAGAATTCAAAGCAAATAAGCTCCTGTCCCCATCCATAGTATAGTTCAGAATCAAATTGCCCAATGGCCGCAATTAACTTACGGTGAAAAAGTGGAGCTTGATTATCGATCCATTTTACGATCCTGGTTCCCCGATACCCCCAGTTTTGCATCTGCTTCCATGGCTGTGCCCATCCAGCAAGACAGGGGGATACAATGGCAAAATCGTTCTTGAATAATTCATTTCTAAGAAGATTCACAAAAACCTCTGAGGTCACCTCTATGTCATTGTTGAGGAATAAGAGGGAGTCATACTTGTCATCCCTCAACACAATTTTAAATGCTTCATTCAATGCACCTCCCCAATAAAGATTGTTCTCAAGCCGAATATGTACTTTGGTTGGCATAAATTCCGGTTTCGAACCATTGTCCATCACCATAACATCATAGGTTTCACCTTCAAATTTCTGAAGAGAAAAGTAAAGTTTGTTTGTGTACTCGGGGAGGTTGTGATTCAGAATTATGACGAGAGTTTTTGACATCGGAATTGATATTATGCCAAAAGTAAAAATATTTTTACCTTTAGAAAAATATTATCTTAAAACATTCCTTGTTTGCGAAGAAAGGCTGTAATAGTTTTAGGTATGCACCGGAGCGGGACATCCACCACCTCAGGAATTCTCAATATTTTAGGTTTTGACTTGGGTAAAGCGATCATGGGAGCTAACGAAGCCAATCCAAAGGGTTTTTTTGAAAACCACAGGATAATGTCATATAATGAAGACCTTTTTAAGATGCTTCATGTTAACTGGCACAATACAGTGGGACTTTTAGAACAATGGTGGAATACTACAGAGATAGACCTTTTTACAAAACGGCTGACATCGCTGATTCTTGATGAATTTACATTTGAATCTCCCTTGCTATTCAAGGACCCAAGAATCTGTATTCTCTTGCCAATCTATCTGGAGGCTTTTAAAGTTCTGAATATTGAACCATTTTTTATTCTGACATACAGAAATCCAGATGAGGTTGCAGAATCCCTGAAAAAACGTGATAATTTCTCCTGTCACAAATCGGCCAGGATTTGGATTGATCATATGCTTAAAGCTGAAAAACATACAAGGAATTACCCCCGTATCATTATCGATTATAATTACATTCTTGCTGACCCAATAGCAGCCTTAAAGAAAATGCTTAGCATTTTTCCCCTTCATTTACCGATCTCACCAGTATTACAAGAACAGGTGATTCAGTTTGTTGAACCAGCCTTGAATCATTGTCAAAGGAGTCGTGACAGTGCTCCTGCAAATAATGATCTTGAATTCAAATGGGTCTATTATATATTTAAGAGAATAACCTGTTGCACGATCACATCCGAAGAACAGTTGGAGCTGGACCTATATTCGAACTGGTTTTACTCAACCTTTGGTTCGGAAAAATGGCCAAAAGTTTCGGTTATAGTTAAAGCAAGAAATGAACCCGAACCTTTAGAGAAAACAATTATCAGTGTCGTTAGCCAGGATTACCCCAACATTGAATTTATTCTTATTGATAATGGTTCTGAAAAAGAAACGCTTTATGTAATTGAAAAATATAAATATCTGCTTTCTGGCTGTCTAATAATGCCGGCTCATGGTCAATTTGACGGCATGAAGCAATTAATTGGAACGGCTTCAGGGGATTGGATAACATTTTTAAATGCCGGTGATTCTTTTATTCATAAAGATTCATTATGGGAATTTATAAGGTTGTTATCAAATGAGTGTATTCCTGATATTGGATTTGGTATTCATGAAGATCAAACGACCGAAGGATATTGGCAAACCCGTCGTTCTGAAAAACGATGGAAGGTTAGGTTGTTGTGGATGTCTTCCCTTTTCATCAGATCCTAGCCGACAAATAGTAGAAATTAATTCAGGAGATTGAATTTCTTCTTAATATTTTCATAATCATCGTGCCTGGTTTAATTATGAATTTGCGGGCAAGTTTCCATGTAATTGAATTGTAAATAGTTTCTAATTCCGATTCAGTTTGAAGCGATTTGATTTTCAACAAACTATTCTCATTTTCAAGCTGATTATTTTCTTTTTTTAAATCCGCAATAGACTGAACATTCGTATTGTTGATTTCATTCAGAAAGTTGACCATCAAGCTTGTTTTAAGGAATAATTCAGGGTGTACCAGGTCAAGTGGAGACTTTATGCCCCTGAATGGTACGAGAGTACCTTTTTTTATCGCGATAACCATATTTTGCCTATACCACCATTCTATTTTTTCGTTATTCCAAAAGAGCGGGCGTATTTCATCGGAAAGAAGAAAATCATATTTCGCAAACCTTGATTGCCAGTATCCGATCCATTTCTCATTAATGTGGTTCTGGCCACCCTGGCCCGGGATGGCTGCAGAAAAAACGATAACATCACTCAATTTTGTGAGTGATTTAATAAAATGATCAGCGGAGGACTCTGACAAATGTTCAGCCACCTCAAGAGATATTGCAAGATCAAATTTTCTGTCAATTACAAATTCTTCCTCGAGATTTATCAATAGTAGATCGTCTTTATTTATCACCACCAGGTTTGTGTCCAGATGATTTCCATCAACACCAAGAATCTTCTCTACGCCATGAGATTTAAATACATAGAGCCATGTCCCAAGGCCGCAACCTATATCAATCACGCTTGTAGGATGAAACCAATCCATAAGGACTGGGACGATCGCTTCAGCGGCAATAGTATTGTGGACATCGGTGGTATGTATGTATTTATGATCTTCCATTTTGATGATACAATATTTCGTATTTATAAATTTTGATAAATCGAGGATGTTATGAAGCTCTTTTTAAAATACGCAGCGGTTAACTTGTTTTTTAGTGGATGATCTAATAAATATTGATGTGTTTTTTTTATCAGTTCCATGTCTTGTAGTTTTTGGGTTGCCTCAGCGAGGTCATTAAAATAAAATGGATATTCTGGTCCAAGGTATTCAATAACCGGTTCAAGTGGGTTCACGAGAATAGGTGTATTTCTTACAATACACTCTATAATGGAATTATTTGCTGAGGCATCATATAAATCTAAAAAGACAATGTTTTCCCCTAATAATATATCATAATCATGATTAGAAAGGAAGTTTATGTTTACTACAGAGTTGACAACATCAACTGTAATCTGATCCCTGAATTCACAATTATTTCTTTCCTTTTCCAGTAGATAATCAATATTTGCATCCTCTTTTCTTAAGAAGACTTTTTGATATTTATCAGCTTGCAATAGATGAATAGAATACAACCTTCTCAGCCAAAATCCTACTTGTATGATTTTTTTTTCATTATTCCGCTGAAAGTTTTTCCATTCCCACTTCAGTTGAGGTTCTTCAGTAGGATGTAGCAGATTGTTAATGGGAATAGAAATCTTAGTTTGTAAAATTCTTTTGTGATATTGCGATAGGGTGTAGAGTCCTTTGCAATGTTTAAAACTTTCTTTCCATTGTTCCAAAGCAAAAATAGAGTCATTGGATACTTCACTTACAAGCCAGTTTGGCACAAATGGAGGAACATGTATGAAACCAATCCATGGTTCCAGATGAGGATGGATCCCATCAGGATGCCAATGAAAAGTTCGTTCAATAAAGGCATCTAAAAGAATACCATTAGAATTATGTAAATCGGCTAACGCCGAAAAGGCGTATTTCCAACCACTTCTGTGTGAGCCATAATATGCTCCGATCTGATTTCCTAAATTAACTTTACGTGGAGGATTCCTGTTATTCGGCTGATCGAAGGCGTTATTATCTGGGTAAGGATTTACGATAGGACTTTTGGCAGAGACCCGGGGGGAGGTTCTTTTCTTTATTAAACTGTTGAGAAATGATTTGCAACCGGCAAAATTCGATACCAGAGTGTGGCTAATCTTCCATGAATATGATGTGTGAATGGAGGTGATCTGGTTTCTGAGATTGCTTATTAACACTTGTCCTTTATTCAATCTGAAAGTCAGGCTTTCAATCAAATGGTTTTTATTCCTGATTATCTCGGTTTGGGAATTAATAATCTCTTCATTTATTAGTGCTTTCTCACTATACTCATTAGCTTCTCTTCGGTTATTTTCAAAAGAGAAATTGAATTTATTACTTAAAATCTTTATCAGGTTAAATACATTCAATTCTTCCTTTGAATTATGCTGGGCGTAATACAAATTAAGAAGTGTTATAAGTTCTTCCCTGGTCAACTCATTCAGAAACTCATTAGAAAAACCGGTCCCTAATTCATAAAAACGTTCAATAATCGCTTTTGATTCGCATTGAAGCATTATTTCAGGAGGGATTATATTGCAATCTTCTTCATCCTGAGTACAGTAAATAACATTATTATTTTCATGCTGAATTGAAAATGACATTAGTTTTTCTTTTGTCGTCCATTGTTTATAAGAAGATGTGATAAACCGATTAACAAGAGAATTTAAAAGCGACTTCTCGGTATCATTAATGCTGTTAATAAAAGACATATGGTTTTGGTAACTTGTCCTGCCGTCATGTGGAAGATGCAATAGCGTGTCGTTTTTAAAATCTGTTCTTTTTAATCCTTGATTTTCCAACCTGTGATACAGATCAATATCATCCCATCCATATGATTTTACAAATTCATTATAACCATTAACCAAAAAGAAACTCTCTCTGAACATGAGGCTGATTCCATGTAAATGCTTTTCATTTTCATCTCTGGCATTTTTCCAATTTCCTGTGAAAAACATGCCTGGTTTAAGCGTATGATGTTCAAAAAAACCGGGTAAAATTTTCACATCAGCATCCATTTTTAATATTTTTAACTTCGATGTGAGTCGGGCGCCAAGATTATAGGCATGGGACAAAATCCAATTGGGTTGGTTGCGAACAATTGCCAATATGATTTTCCCATTTTGATACTTTTCCACAAGGGGTATCAATGATTCATCGGAGGACCAATCAACAATGATAATCTCATCAATTTGATCATTGGAGATCCAGGTTTTTAAAGATTCAGCAAGCGCATCCTTACGGTTTTTTACTGCAGTAAAAAGAGAAATCCCTTGTCCGATCTTCTTATTATACGGATTTAAATTTGTTTTAGATAAAGATTCGTGATGGTCCATTGTGAAATTATCATTTATTCGAATTGAAACCTACTGATGGTCTTTCAAATTTAGTTTTTTATGCAGTTGAATATGTTACCAAGAATCATTATTAAAATTTTAGAGATCATTACATCAGGATAAACGAATATTTGTTAAAATCAAATTTCAGCGATGGTAATGGAGGATTGATTTTTTTTTCAAAATTATTCATTCGAAAAAAGGCCCAAAGACGGGGAAGACTTGAATTGAACTTCCTGACCCGTTTTACGTTTTTCAGAAACCTCTTTTCTTTCTTGGATAATTGCGTATAATATGTGTCGATTATTTCATTGCATTCATGAAGATATTTATTATAATTGATAATTGAGATCTGACCATTGCGTCTTATCCTGAAAGCCCCAAGCAAAGCATCTGTGATTTGCAATTGTTCATGTTGGAAGAACCTTATCCATAACTCAAAATCACCTGCATATTTATATTGCATGGAAATGTAAGAACCTGCTTTATTCCATAATGTTCTTTTCCAGAATGTTGACTCCTGCTGAATGAAACGCCCATCACTATTAAAATCTTTTAAATAGAAGCAATACTTGGAGTAAACGTGAGGTCTATGATACACCATTCTGCCTATTTCATCAATTACCACGGGATAACCCTGCACCCATTGGACCGTAGGATTACTTAAAAAAATTTCTGCTATTGTAAATAGTGCTTTCTTTTGAAGGACATCATCCGAGTTGATCCACCCCATGATTTCTGCCGAACTTTTGTCAAAGCCTTTTTGCAAGGCATGATATAGCCCGTTGTCAGGATGGCTTTCCCAATAAGCAAAGTACTTTGAATACTTATTGATTATTGATAGGGAATTATCAGTACTTCCGCCATCAATCAGTATGTATTCAAGATTAGGATAGTTTTGATTGATAACTGATAATATGGTTTCTTCGAGAAATTTACCTCCATTAAAATTCGGTGTAACAATGCATATTTTTGGGTATGCAGGATCAAAAACCGTTTCAGGGAGTAACGGAAAGTCAGGTTGAGATACCCTTCTATTTTTCTTTGAGATCAAGCCGTAAGTTTTAATTTAATTCCAATGATATTTTTAATCGAGGGATATTCCAATCAACAATAATGATTTCATCAATCTCCTCAAAGGCAACCCATGTTTTCAGTGCCTCTTTAAAAGATTCTTTCCGGTTTTTTACTGCGGTAATTAATGAAATTCCCTCTTTGATCTCTGTGTTGAGTGGATTCAGATTGAAACTTCCAAAATTGCCTGGGGCGATCATATCAGCCGTTATTTGTTAAAATAGAGCCAGAATAGCAAATAGACGTGTTTATCGTAATCAAGGTTAATTTCATGCAATATCACTTCTTTTCTTAGCAAATTTATCAATTTTTAACGAACCCCGGGTTTATCAAAGATGATCTTTGAAGTGACTTTTTAAATGACTGATATTAAGTTGTTTCGTAACAGAAATGTCAATAAATGCTCATTAGGTCAAATTTTTCATAGATTTGCACAAACAAAATACGCTTGATGTGAACTATAAAAAGCAATTGCATTACTGGGATACGATCTGGATGCTGGCTAAAACTGATTTGAAAATGCGATACCAGGGATCATGGCTGGGAGCGATATGGGTATTTCTCAAACCGTTTTGCCTTTTTCTGGTTTTGAATTTTGTTTTTTCTAATCTCTTTTTTAAGCACAATCCAAATTACACAATCCGTTTGCTGGTAGGTCTTGTCCTTTGGTTTTTCTTTTCAGAAGCAACTACGGTTGGAATGAATAGTCTACTTTCAAAAGCAAATATTTTAAAAAAGATTTACATACCATTGTGGCTCATAATTGTTTCGTCAACAATTCACAGCGCACTTGCCTTTTTCTTTAACCTGCTGATTTTGTTTGTTTTTCTGTTTGCCTATAATGTTTTTCCGGGAATTTTACAGCTATCGGTATTCATGATCTATATTTTACTGATTTACGGCATTTCCCTTACTTTTTCTTTTTTCGCAGCCCCGCTGCTTGTGAGGTTTCGTGACCTGAATCAGATATGGGAGGTTCTGCTTGGCGTGTTGTTTTATGCGAGCCCGATAATTTATCCTATTTCTGCCGTCCCGGCTCACGTGCAATCTATGTTGTATTTGAACCCGATGACATTGCTCATTGAACACTCAAAAGTTGCCTTAATCGATCATGGTATTGCCCGCTTTGATCATCTGTTGATATTTATCGCCCTTTTTATTCCATTTTTTATTGGGAGTATTTGGTTTTTAAAAAAATCTACGAAAAATCTTATTGAAAGCATGTAGTTTTAACAAATTGAAATGAACCAGGATTT
>Ga0247841_10013933_pt1 | contig 10174 bp, 7 predicted proteins | sample LaCruzMarch2015__2_FD_192410 | JGI IMG/M metagenome (GOLD analysis project Ga0247841, IMG submission 192410) | Freshwater microbial communities from meromictic Lake La Cruz, Castile-La Mancha, Spain - LaCruzMarch2015_18m | ecosystem: Environmental > Aquatic > Freshwater > Lake | place: Spain...
CTCCCCGCGCCGCCCGCCCCTGCCGTGACGCTGACCGAGGCGAGCCGTGCGCGACAACCGATGACCGTCCCAGACCAAACGATTCCGAAAGAACCCCTGCCGCCCCCCGTCCCCCCGGTGATACCGACATCCGAGCCTGTCAAACTGCCGGCGTCGAAGCCAGAACCCGTCAAACCGCCGGAACCGACACCCGTTTCCCCGTTGATGCCGGTAACCGAGCCTATTACACCGGAACCGAAGCCAGAGCCCGTCAAACCACCGGTGGATATGCCGCCGCAGTGGCAGCTGCACATCATCAGCGTATTCAACCAGCCCTCATTAGAGGTGCCGGTTGGAGATCCTGACTGCTCAAAACACCAACATGATTTCTATTTCAAGGCAAACCATCCGTCCCCTGAACGCAAAAAGCCAAGTGCCATAAGTGGGAAACAGGATACCGATATTGTTATATATAAAATAAATGCCGTGGACCTGAACATCGAAATCTCTGCCACCAAAATTGTTTTCAGCGGAACTACTAACAGTGCGGACTATCCTGTCAGCATGCGCATCAATCGAAAGAAAAGCGAGGGGGGTATTATCATCTGGCTGCAAACCTTGGAACTTAACCGCCCTTTCATACAAACCTCATCAGGATATGACATCTCCGTATCGCATCCCGCCTTGTCGGCTTGCCTTTTCGTTCAAAACTGGCCAACTGACAGTCGGCCATGGAAGGAAAACTGTCGCATCCGGTTCAAGAACTCTACCCATGAGCTGAAAGATATTCCTTTTGAAATTACATCTGATGGCGGCGATACACGGAAGATTTCTCTGAGGCTCGACAAGGCGCAGAAAGACGGTATAATAGAATCCTTGCGTGACGAGATCGCAACAAAACGCAAGTCGTTGAAGAACGGTAAATCCGATATGGAATATGTCCGTTGTGTAGTCAAGGAATATCAAACCCGGGCCACAAAACCCGGTTTTTCCGGCAAGGATAGCATCGAGAAGTGTTTAATGGACTTGGCCCAAATAATATTGGAACAAAAAAACGCGGAACTACAAAAAAAAATAAACGAGTTTGGTTCTGAGAGTAAGAGCAAGAGTAAAACAATCCCAAATCTGAAAGCCGAAATCAGTAAAGAATGGGGAAACAAATTCGACGAACCACAACTAGACCTCAGCAAGATGATTAATGAACTTGATATAAATAAAATTCCGGCAGAGGAAGAGAAAAAGAAAGCGGCTGAGAAAGAGGTGAATGCTAAAGCGCCGAAAAGTCGAACGCCAAAGGATAAGGAAAAGATTGATAAGCCAGATAAGAAAATCAAGGAATATGGGGAATTGAAAACACGTATCAGCAAATTGATGAACTTGACCAAACTACAGGAAAGTTATGACCTGATGAAACAGAGCCTGACAACCGGGTCCAGCAAGTTTTTTGACTTGACCCTAAAAGATGAGGACCATGGTGTATTTAAGGCTTTTGAGAAAGATGATTTTATAGAAATTGTAAGGTCTGAGGCGTTTAAAAAATTAACGTCCGATGAACCGGCTCCCGACAATATGCTGATGATAGTTGAGATCTACTCCCAAGAGAATGATGTCCTGCTTTCCTTAATCCAAACAGACGATAAAGCTACTGGTGATTTAAAATAAATATGAACGCCTTTCTGCGATTAGGGAAGATGACGGAATGCTTCGCGAGAGATATTGGATGATCAGCAATATGGCCCAGATGGTTTCAATCTGCGAATTGTGCGGCAAGCGGATGACATTCCCCGCTCAACTGGCGGGAACCAGTCTGGCGTGTCCGTTTTGCGGCAATTTGACCGCCCTGCCGAAGTCATTGCGTCCGCCGCCGCCCCCGCGAACCCCCGGTGTTCCTGCCGCGGGAGGCGTGATTCGGCAGACGGCGGGAGCGAAGGGTCTTCTGATGGCGGTCGTTATCGGATGCTGTCTTATTGCCGGCGCTGGAATCATAGCCGGCCTGAAATTCATGCTCGACTCACACGATCCTGTCGTTAGTCACCTCGACATAAGAGGCTCTGTCTCAAATAAAATTCCCTCCGTGTCCGGTCCGATGCCCGTTCCGACCAATGCTGAACCGGCGGCCCCATTAACGGAAAATCTCTCTGCTGTCCCGCTTGCCCCAAAAAGTCCGGTGGTCAAGGCGGCCGTATCTCCGGCAACTACCACATCCAGTTTGCCGCCAGTTACTGATGTCGCATCCCCGGCTCCACACACGCCAGATCCGGTTGCATTTGAACCGGCGACCGTTGTCTCGCTCCCCACGGCAACTAATGCCGGAGTTTCTATTACACCCCCAACCGGAGGGCAAAACGCACCGGCTCCTTTTTCAAATGGACCTGTCAATGTAATTGTTCGCGTCAATGAGTTCGCGTCCCTGTCGACCGGGCCATGGGTAATCAGCCTATCGCTTGGCGAGGATTTCGGCAATTATCGTTGCGTTTTTGTTGATTTTCGCGCCAAGCCCGTTGCTGCGCAAGTCCGCCAGACCGGCGGGACGATCAATAAAATAATAGGGCTGGAGTATATCATGCCGCCGTTGGGATTGACCGCCAGGGTAATGTCCTCCGGAATCAGTATTGAACGCGCGAAAGGGTCTACGCTGGCCATTCCGATCGGCTCGCTATTAACCTTTATCCGTATCGTCCGCGCCGGTGCCGACGATATCATCATCTGGATTCGCGGACTAGATATCGCTGGATGCCAAGCCAAAGAAACGGAAAGCGGTTTTGCAGTGAGTGTGCCGCGGAAAGCCATTCCTGATGCCTGGCGATTCGTCCTGAACACCAACGCCATCGAGTGCCATGCGTCATTTAAGGGCCTGGCCAGGCCGGAGGTCTTTGATTTCCAGATTACGGAAACCCCGTCGAACCTGGTGGTGAACCTGATGATTGACAAAAGTCGGAGGGACACCATATGGGAGGCCATGCAAGCCGGAGAAACAATGCCGGTGGGCACGGCGCATGCTTCCCCTGGTGCCGACAGCAGTGCGGCGCCGGACGAGCCAACCATCGCATCCGCTTCGGCCACCTTGCGCTTTTGTGAAAAGGCCAAACCCGACGAGGCCATGCTCGTCATCACCACCCAGCCGGAAGGAAAACCTTGAATAATAACGAACGCATCCTTGCATCAATAGAGCGTGTGTTGACCCTGGGCACGGTTCCTTCCGACCTCGACGGCCGGGAACTGGCACAGGAATATGCCGCGCTGTGCCTGACCGCCAACGAACGGCTTCTGCAATGCGTCCGCCACATTGAAAGCGGCAACCTGCGGGCAGCTATGCACATTTCGGAGTCTCCCCCGCCGATTCTTGACCACTGCGCCGCGCTGGACTTCAGCGGAGCGACCAAATGGCGGACTATCGCCCAACAGAACAACTGGCCTCTCGCAGAAACAATTAATGCCCGGGCCACCCAGCAAATCAACGATGCCTATTCGTCGGCCTTGGCGCTCGATCCTTTTCTCAAGCAGTTCGCCAATGCTGCGCTCCATAAAAACTACCGCGATTGCACCCGCCTGCTGAGACGCATTATCGAGCTCGACCCAAAAACGCCGACCTGGCCTGAAGACCTCAAAGCCTTCGAAGACCGACGCCTTTCAGAGGTGACGAATGAATTACGCCTGGCCGACTCCAAGGATAACCTCGTCAGGCTCAATGAGCTTATTGGCGAGCTCAACGAAAAATGGCTTGATCCGCGAAGCAAGGAATTGCGGGATCAGGCTGGCGCGGCCGCGCAACGGGTGCATGAAAAAGAGGCTGGCGAAAGAGGGCTGGAAATTGTGGGGGAAATCTCGAAAAACTATGCGGCCTTCGATTACAAGGGGCTGGAACGTTTCTTGTCCGCTTATCAAGCGTTGCTGGACAAGGGCCATTTCAAGCCACAGCCGGCCATGGCGGTTCAATTTGAGGAGGCGAACACCTGGTTTGGGCAGGAGAAAACAAACAAGGAGAAGGAACGGCAGTATCAGGACAATCTCGCCCAACTTACGGTCGAACTGGATAAAGAGCCCGCGGACGGCAAGACGCTTGAAAAACTCTGGCGCATCCTAACCAGCGATAGCCGGTCTTTGCCCACGGATTTGGAACAACGCACTCTTAACACGATTGAGACCTGTCGCCTGTTCGACCAGCGGCTCAAGCGGCGGCAGGTCGCCTTGATCGCAGCGGCGACAGTGATTGTACTGGTGAGTATTGCCACGGTGATCTGCCGCGTTCAATATCGTCATCTACTCGCCTTCTATGTGCCCCAGCTCGAACAGGCAGTGAAACAGAATGATTCCAAGCAACTACAGGCACTGAAGACTGCCCTTCGGGAGCACATTTTGCTCGGCCGGTTCCTCCATCGCTCGCCGCTGGTTCAAGAATGGCTGCGCAAAGAGGACGCGACCAGCGAGTTGGTGGAACAGAAGACTCGGCGGCTCAAAGAGTTGATCGCCGACCTGGACCGGATAGCGCACGCCAGATTTGCGGACGATCCGGCCTTTGTCCGTGGTCAGGCGGAAGCGTCCGAAATACTCAAGGAAGTGCCCGTGCTGAGAAGTTTGCCATCCCATCAACAAAATCTGGACTCGCTGGCCGAGATGCGCCGGGTGCACTGGGAAAGCACGATTGCTCAAAAAGAAGTTGAATTGCAGGGAATCATCACCAACATCTTGTGCCGACTGCCATCTTTTGAGTCAATAGCAAGCGAGACTCTCGGTGACCTGGAACAGAAACTGACCGCTTTGAATGCCCTGGTAGTGTCATCCCAAGGCAAAGCATCTGAACTGCGAACTCTTTATACCGAGCGCGAGACGCAGGGCTCGGGTGTGCTGGTAAACCTGGAATCCGCGACCCAGGAATTGAATGCGCGCCGGAAGGAGGTCGTGGAACGTCAAGACCTTATTTCCAAGATTGGCAATACCGGATCGTTGCCCGATTATCTTGCCGCCTTGCAATCTTACGTTGCCCGCTTCCCGCGGGACCGGCTTACACAATCCATGGGGAAAGTCCTGGCTTCCCGAAAGCATGGCGAATATTTAATCGCTCCGCCCTTGAGCGTTCCGGGCGGGCTGAACACCGCCCAATTGGAATCAATCTCGGACAACACATCCCCGGAGAACTATTTTTGGGACAACCTGCTGATGAGCGAGGCGAATGCCAGAAAGGGCATCGAACGAAAATGGCCGGATATTAAAAACTCTATTCTGGCATTCGCGGATGACAAACATATGGTCGGCCTCATTGAATTTGAATTTGTAAAATCTCCAATCGAACGTTTGCGAGTCTTTGCATACGACGACTTCGGTGCGCAAAAAACGGGGATAGTAGGAATGGAGATGGACGAGCTTGGCACTGTATATGTGCCCAAAGCCGACCACACCCAAGCGGAATTCAAGCGGTTAACCACAGGTGTCAAACCAGCTTCAGTACTGAACCGGAAACCAATGGCGCACTGCGCAACAATAACCAATCTGATCGCCGGCGCGAAAAATGTCAACCCAACGGAGGGGAGCGTTTTTCTGCTCAAGGCCGCGTTTGAGATTAATCGCAACGACAACATCCTGAATCCTCTGCTTAAGCTCAGATTGGCAAAAATATTTTTAGGTTTTTTTGTCGAGATGGTCGGCGGGGGTGTGGTGCCGGAAATTGACGACGCATTGAAAGAGATGGAATCAACAGATGATGTGAATCTGGACCCTTTATGCGTTAAGAACCCGTTTGTCATAGATGCCAGTAAAAAAGCCGAGGGGATCATGCGGAAGCATTTCAAGGACTCGGACATTATTGGCAAGTTCCAATTTCAAGAAGCGATCAGACGCGAGTGCGTCCGGCGTGGCGCTCAATGGGTTGGGCATGTGGACCTAAACGACACCTCCCGTTTACGGTTGGTCAGCGGAAAGAAAGCGTTTGAGATTTGGGTTCTACGCCCCGGAACGGGGGAAGGAATGATTTTGCAGGCGGCCGCGGATTGGGAGCCATCCGGGAAATACATGATCGGCGAAAAACTGACGCCGGGCGAAGCGTTGTTTGCGCCGGCGGCGGAAGATGCGTTGACGACACGCGAAATTCTTGTCCGGATCTACAAGAAAACCGGCTTAAGACAGAAGGCCCCGGAAAACATGGTGTGGCCGCCCGTGTGGCCGGTCAACCGGCGGCAGTAGAAATATGTCATGGTGCGCTTACAGCGCCGTAGCGGAATCGCTTGCCACAATTTCAATGGGACTATCGTTGGCATCCATCGGAAACCAGTTGTAATCAATGCCGCGCGCCACCACAAGCCCTTTGATGTAATTGAATTCGGCATAGGAATCCGGATAGACGGCAAAATAGATAAACTCCTCGCTCCTGTCCATATTTTCCAGCATTTTTTGCAAGTTGCCACCCGATTCCACTCGTTGCCGCACCGGCTGGCCCGCCTGGTTTCGCAATAGAATCGTTCGGCTCAAGGCGGCAGGATTGCCTCGCACTTCCACGGAGGTTGTATCATATGCACGGGAAATTCCCGTGCGATAGGCTTGAGACATATCTGTGATCAAGTAGAATTGCCTACTTCGCATGGCAGCAAAAACTGGTGTTTTCATGATATTATGGGCCAGAGGCACTCTCACCGTGCGCTCCTTCTGCACCAAGGAAGCCAACTGTTTCCGCAAGCGTAATGCCTCATCAACCATGCTTGCGAGTTCGACATCGCGATTTTTCACTTGTTGCTGAACCGCCTGAATCTGTGTAAGTATTTTTTCAATTTCTTTTGTGGTTGATTCAATCTTTGCCATTATCCCCCGAAGGTCTATGTCAACGACAGCATTGGTGGCGGGACTGAGCAAACTACTCATCTGCGCTATTCGGCTGGTCAGGGAATCAATCTCTTGTTGCTGCAACTCCTCGAACTTGCCGGGAGCCGTCGACACCGGTGGGGCCGACGGCTTTGCTGCATTGATGATAATCGCCAAAAGAATCGCGATGACAATGATGCCGCCGAACAAATTGCACATGGTGTCCAACAGCATATCCATATTATCGGACAACTTGTTCGATCGATTGGCCATGGCTTTACTCCAAACCAAGATTGATGCGGCTTTCTTCTTCAAGAGTGTCCCAACCAACATCATAACCCGCATTCTGCAGGCTTTTAATCAGTGCAGAGGCATAATTCGCAGAGGACGGCTTGAGCATAAACACCAAGCATTGTCGAGCGGGGGTAATATTCTGCGTAATATACCGGAGCAGCTCTCCTGGCACACCAGCGGAAAGAACCTTTGGCCCCGTAGCGGCGGACAATCTCGAACATTGAAAATCAACGCTCGAACAGACAATAAGCACGGGGGCTTTGCTCCCCGGTCCGGCCAGAAAACGGACGCTTTCGGTTTCCTGTTTGCTTTTTATTTCTTTGCGGAGCACCGCCAGCGATGTCGAATTGCTCGCTATTTCACTCGCCAAACGGTCGTTTTGTTCTCGCAAAAGCGCCAATTTTATCAGGAGGTCGTTTATCCTCGCCTCCAAAGCCTTCTGTCGGTCTTTGAGTGGTTTCGCCGTTTGTGCATCACGCACAGCCTTGACCATGGCTTGCAGTTGCGCCAACTGACTGCGAAGATTAATGATTTCTGCTGTCCGGTCGACAGCGCCGGGAGGGGGTGGTGGCGTTTCCTTGAGTTTGCTTGCCTCAACAATAAACAGCAGGACGACCAGAATCAAAATACCCGACAGGGATGTAATAATGTCCTGGAAGGAAAAGAGGGTAAGCGGCGCCTCATCCGATCCGCGGCGTTTACGCATGGCACCCTCTTATCCTTCCGAGGTAACAACGTCATCATCAAGATGAATCAGGCGCAGCCGGCTCACGATGTTGGCGTGGCAGTACTCTTTGCAGTCATCCAGAAACTGCTCCTCTTTTTTCTTAAGCCCCGTCAAGACCAATTGAATAAACAGCGCGGCGGTCAGTCCCTGAAGTGTCGTTTCAAAAGCTGTTGAAAGGCCGCCGGTTACTGCTGTCAGGTTGGTCTTCAGGTCTTCAACGCCAGCTCCCGTAGCAAGGACGCCTCCGAAATTTTCCATAGCATATGATAATCCCAGGACGGTGCCTATAAACCCCAAAACCGGGACACACCAGATGAATCCTCGCACAATGGTATAACTGGATTCCATTTGGTCTTCATCGTTCTGGGCCTGGGATTGCAGCATGTCAATTACGTCCGAGACGCGTCCGATGTTGCGTAGGTTCGCCAGCGCCCTTTCAATGCGGTTCATCAGAACAAAATGCGAAGGGTTGTCAATGCATTGATATATATGTTTCAGGACGGCCGGCGCCGTCGTTGCTGACAGCACAAAATCACGCGAAGCTGGTACCACCTCGATATTAAGCGCTTTGCGTTGCAGGCATAGTTTCTGCCATTTAACAAAGAGGATGCCAATCGCCCAAGTTGCAAAGAATGCAATCAGGAAAGGGATCAATTTTGCCCCTGCCCCCTGCCGCTTGAGGAACTGGGTCGCCAGCCAGGTTTCAGGAATCAAAAATGCCAAGATCGCATAGAACAGCCCCAGCAAAACCCCGCCAATGATCAGGGTAACCCACAGATTCACATCGGTATATTTGGCGCCGCGAAAGCCAATCCGCTGCTCAATATCCGCCCTCTGCCAGCTCAGCATAGGCTTTTCATTTTCCACGATTATCCCCCCTTTTTTTGGCTGAAAGTTACCGATCTTGGTTCCGCTTGCACTTCGTTTAAACTTTATAGTCACGCCCTTATTAGTCAAGAGCAAACCTTACGACAACCTTACGACAGAGCAAACCTTACGGCGAGGTTGTCCGCCCTGGTTCGAACCGATAGGCTCCTCGATTCTCCTCTGCAATCCTACGCATTACCGACTCACCGCTCTTATCAATGAAACTAATGGTGTGAATTGCGATCAGTTTGTTGCCGCGAGCAACTCGCACCTTGTCGCAAACTTTCTCATCAAACAGACCGTCCGACATAAAGAAAATAACATCGGGATTCATCCCGATGGCGGCCAGAAGGGCATCGGTGGGCTCTGTACCGCCGCCGCCCGTAATTGACCGCGCCCATGTTTCGCAGTCGTCAATGTTTTTTTGGATTGCGTATCTTAGCGATTGCGGTCCCGGCCAGGGATACGTTGTATTGTCGTAGAAAAACACAAAAAATTTCTGCTGCCTTGAGGTCAGCATGCGAATCGAGGCCATGAGCTCCGTTTTGGTCTCATCCAGCTTGCTTCCCTTCATACTGCCGGAACAATCCACAATATAGATAAAGGTTCGGCCTTCGGCCTTGGCGCCCATGAACTTCGTTTCGCCAACACCCGAACCTTCGCCTGAACCGCGCCCACTGCCACGGCCATCGCCACTCCCACCCCCCTGTCCGCCTCCGGCTCCGGCACTTCTCCCGCCAGGCGCCGTAGCCGGCGGCGGTGGCGTGCCCGGATTCAAAATAACTGTCGCCATGGTCAACCGATCGGTGAAAACTATACCTGCTGGTTCAATTTCGGTTTCTGCGGGATGATGTTCGACATCAGGAAGGTTTCCAGTTGTGCATTCGTACCATAGCAAATGGCAATGGCGGCGTTTGGCGCCATGTGCCCTCGGTCATACCCAGACCCACGGTAATCCGTTTGTTTTACCATGGCCTGTGTTCTGGGATCCACTTTGAACTTAAGATTGGTTCTTGGCAATGCGTGATTTGTCCCGACAAACAATCGGTAGCAAACCCAGGCGGGGTTTTTGCGTTGGTCGTCGTAACCGGCAACATAGCCAATGTTCGTGAGCACAAGAAACGGATGCAGGTAATTCGTAGACACAGGCATGCCGGCATAGTAGTAGGCGCCACCATGGCCCGTTTCCTGGTGGGGAGTTTCTGTTTGTGATTCTGGCCGGGGCTCTGGCGTGGATTCAGCAAGAGAGCGTGTTGTCAAAACATGGATCGTGATGATAACTACGCCAGCAGTGAGGCAGACCAGCAATATGGCCAGCAAAATCCAAAACAGGGTAAATCGTCGGTTATCGGTACACTTCATCGGGCGGGCTCCCATCCCGGAGCCAGCCCGAAACAATAAAAGGCGCGGACTCCAAACTCGTGCCTCAATCAAGGGACCGCGAAGCCCCACCAAAGAAACACAAAGCAAGGAGCCGCGCCCCTATAGGACGCGCTCCCGCAATGCTGTTTCTTTGGT
>Ga0247841_10013934_pt1 | contig 10171 bp, 13 predicted proteins | sample LaCruzMarch2015__2_FD_192410 | JGI IMG/M metagenome (GOLD analysis project Ga0247841, IMG submission 192410) | Freshwater microbial communities from meromictic Lake La Cruz, Castile-La Mancha, Spain - LaCruzMarch2015_18m | ecosystem: Environmental > Aquatic > Freshwater > Lake | place: Spain...
AAGATCGACCCCGACACCTGCACCGAGTGCGAGGGCGAATTCGACATGCCCCAGTGTGTCAATGCCTGCATGGAGGACAACTGCATCGTCCCGGCCTGAGGCACGCAAGAAGAGTATTGTCCGCAAATGAACGCAAATTAACGCAAATGAAGATGGTGCGGCCCGTACGAGCGGGCCGGACCACACCGCAGGTCGCGGCAGCGGTCGACGGATGGATCGGCCGGCGTTAATCACTCATTCTGCGGACCTTTTCTTCATTTGCGTTTATTTGCGTTTATTTGCGGACAAGACATCCCATGCCCAGCCCCATCTCCGAAGACCTCGCCCTGCGGATCGGCCTGGCCGCCCGCGCACTGCCGGAGACCGACCCGGCGCGGCTGCTGCGGGTCCTGGCCGACGCGGTCGGGCTGCCGCCGACGGCGGAGAAGCTCGCCGCCCTCAAGGTCAAGGACCTGCGGACCGCAGCGGCCGGAGAATTGGGCGACATCGACCCCGATGCACTCAAGGCCGCCCTGACCTACCTCAAGGGCGAGGGGCTCACCGATTCGGCCCCCCCGCCCCCGCTCGATCCCTACACGGACAGCGACATGCCGGACTCCATCCGCGTCGCCTGCGCCTCGGACACGGGCGAGAACCTGGACGGGCACTTCGGCGCCGCCCGCCGGTTCCTGATCTACCAGGTCTCGGCCACCCAGTGCCGGCTGATCGCCGAGCGGCGGGTGGAGGACACCGGTGCCGAGGACAAGAATGCCTACCGCGCCGGGCTGATCGGCGACTGCCAGGTCCTCTATGTCGCCTCCATCGGCGGGCCGGCCGCCGCCAAGGTGATCAAGCTCGACATCCACCCGATCAAGGACTCCGGCGGCGGCAGCGCCCGGGAGCGTATGGTCCGGCTCCAGGAGACCCTGGCCCACCAGACCCCGCCGTGGCTCGCCAAGGCGATGGGCAAGCCCCCGCAGGAGCGTATCCGCTTTGCCTTGAGCGAAGAGGACCCGGCATGATCAGCACCGAGCGTCTCGACCAGGTGGTGCAGATCGTGGAGCGGGCGGGCCTCTCCGAGCAGACCGTCGGGGCCCTGCGCGAGACCCTCGCACCCATCCATTTCACCTACTGCCGGGACGAGGACATCGGCGAGGGGATCGGGGTCGCGGCGCCGGTGCGCCGGGCCGCGGGCTTCAACCTCTATCTGGTCGATGGGCAGGCCCATTGCCTGCGCCTCACCGCCGATCCGGACGCCGCCACCGGCCTGGTCCTGGCGGAACTGGACCATGGTGCCCAGTAGGGCACCCGCCCCTGGGCCAGTGGCGAGTCCGCCCGGCATGTCCGCGACGCCGATCGCCAACTGCGCCGAGTGCCCCCACCGGCGCGACCTGCTCACCCAGGGGCGCTGCACCCCGGGGGATGTGTGCGTACGCGCCATGAGCGGGCGTCAGATCGAGCGCTTCTTCCGGGTCAACCCGGCCCTGGCGGACACCTACGCGGGCGATGCCTTCTGGGAACGCCGTGCCATCGCCGCACGCTATCTCTCGCAGCGCCAACTGCTGTCCCTGATCCATGACCCGGACGAGGTGGTCCGGCGCGTACTCGCCTACCGCCTGCCGGTCGAGGCCCTGGACCCGCTGATCGGCGACCCGGACCGGGAGGTGCGGGTGATGGTCGCCGACCGCCTGCCCCCCGAGCGCCTGGAGCGGCTGGCCGCGGACCCGGACTATCTGGTGCGCCAATATGTCGCGCGACGGCTGCCGGTCGGGCGCCTGTTCCGGATGATCCGCGACCCGGACCGGCAGGTACGCTGCACCGTGGCGGGGCGCCTGCCGCTGGAAAGCCTGGGCCTGCTGCGCAACGACCCCGACGCGGAGGTGCGCATCGCCGTCGCGGGGCGCATCCGCTGCGAGGAGGCCAACGGCCTGCTGCGCGACCCCGACTGGCGGGTGCGCCTGCGCCTGGCGGAACGCCTGCCGATCGGCCAGCTCGGGACCCTGCTGGAGGACGCCGACCCGGATGTCCGGGCCGCCGCGCAGGCGCGTGCCGCGGCGGGCGATGAAGAATAACGCCATGGCCCGCGCCGGGGGGGCGGGATGGGGCATTCGCCCCGTCCCGAATGTTTGATGCGTCGGCTGCCGTTGGCGCGTGGCCGCGAGTCCGCAGAAAACGCTCCGGACGGGGCGCATGCCCCGTCCGGCCCGGAAGCTGATGTCGTTGTCGTTGTCGTTGTCGTTGTCGTTGTCGTTGTCGTTGTCGTGATCGTAATCGGAGAAGCGATGCAATTTGGGATGGGAGAGAATTCGAGGTGCTACGATAACCTCGATTACGACAACGACAACGACAACGAGGCGACAAGTAGCCCCTGATGGACTTGTTTAACTTAATCAGTGAACCGTTCCTGATCCCCTTCTTTTTTTACACTCGCCACCAGCTAGAAAGGCCAAGACGATGACAGCGACCGACCTTGACCCCAACCAGTCCCAGACCCTTGCGCTGCGGGTTGCCGAGGCCTGCGCGGCGCTGCCGGCCGGCGCCGGCGTCCCGGGCCTGGTCGCTGCCATCGAGGGGCTGCTGCCCGGCGCTCAGGTCCAGCACGCCCTGACCCGGGGCGGCTGGCACCGCCTGGGCGGGGTGGTGGACCTGGACGGGGGCCGCATCGCCGAGCACCTGGGGACCTGGGCCGAGACGATCTCCGGCGGGGACATCGATGAACTGATGCAGAAGGTCGCGGACCTGCGGCTCTTCGTCACCCGCCTCAACGGTCAGACCCATTATCTGGTGGTGCCGACCGGCCCGGCGGCGCGCGACTTCATCCAGATCGAGGTGGAGGAGTTGCAGGAGGTACTGGACCGCTGCATCACGGACCCGGACTGGTTCCCGGACAGCATCGCCGAATTCGTCGATCCGCTCGACTTTCCCCGCCTGGAGCCCGAGCCGGTAGGAGCGCCGCGGCTCGTCTTTCGCCGCCTGGTCCCGGTGAATACGCTCCTGGAGTCCTCGGACGCGGGACCGCGCCTGGTCCGCTTCCTGGACGATTGGGACCGCAGCAGCGCCGGCGAGACCTCGATCTTCTGCGAGCACTGGGTCCTGTCCATCCGCGAATATCGCGACCAGGAGGGTGACGACCATCTGAGCGCCAAACCGGTCCCCGTGTCGGCCGCGGTGCCGCCGGCCCTGCCCGACGGCATGGTCGCGCGCGGCGCCCAACTGGCCAACCAGATCCACGGCTTCGACCGGGTGCTCGGCTACCCCTTCGCCTGGTACTTTTACATGCTGACCAACCCCAAGGTCTCACACCGCCTGGCCACGGCCGTCCACGACGACCTGATCGGCGCCTACGCCTATCTCCCCGTGCGCGACCTCAAGGTCCTGCGCGACTGGTACAACCAGCCCTATGGCGCCTGAGACACCGGGCGCGGACCTGTCCGCACCGCTGCCCCGGACCGCGGCCCCGATCTGCCCCTCCGCCGCCCTGGCGGAACTGGGCCGGCACCGTTTCCGTGTGCGCTACCGCGGCGACCCGCGGGAGGCGATCCTGGTGCGCTTCCGGGGTGTCGCCTATGGGTATCTGAATCAGTGCGTGCACATGCCCAAGGAACTGGACTGCGAACACTGCCACGTCTTCGACGCCGCCGGCGAATCCATCCGCTGCTCCATGCACGGCATCACCTATGCACCCACGACCGGCGAGTGCCTGAGCGAGATCTGCGCGGGCGAGTCGCTGACCCGGCTGCGGGTGCAGGAGCGCGACGGCGTCCTGTATCTCACCGAGAAGCGCACCACGCTGCTCGACACCGAATGATTACCGCAACCTGAGAGACCACCACCGATGCTGCTCGACACCTACCAGGAACAGGAACGCTACTGGCTCATCACCGCCCAGGGCCAGACCAGCACCGCCGGGCTCTACGCCTTCCGCGGCGACCTGATCATACTGGCCGGAGAATTCGACGAGGCGGCCCGTAAACGCAACCCGCCCCAGGCGCTGCTCAAGCAGGCCGTGGTGCTGGCGACGGCCGACCGGCTCCAATTCGTCGCCGGCAACTTCTCGAGCATCGAGGAACTGTCGCAGTTCATCGAATACTTTCAGGGTCACCTGGCCCCCGGGTGCGTCCCGGTCTTCTATATCGACGACATCACCGCCAGCGCCCAAGTCCAGGTCGGCGACCAGCGTTATTGCCTGATCCAATACCACGACGGCATCGTCTGGAACAACCTGATGGACGAGTTCTACGTGGAGAAAGGCGACCTCAAGGGCCAGAGTTCTGAGGACAAGGTGCTCACCGTCGCCCAGGCCGCCAAGGGGCACACCCACAAGTACCCGTTGCAGACCCTGGAGCAGGTGCTGGCCGGCAAGACCGGGAGTCGCCGGGAGGTCTGGGGGGCGGTATAGGGGGCCAGCCCGCAGGCGTCCAGTACGCCCGCGACGGACTTGATCATAACCCTGGCCACCCTGCCGGACGGGAGGCCGCTGGTCCGCACAGCGGACCCTACGGGCGCGGGGTCGCAGGGTCCGCTGTGCGGACCACTGACCTCGCCCTTGGCTGATGGGCCGGGATTATAATCAAGGCCGCGGGGAAGGACCGGTTGGAACTGCGCGGTTACGTCATGGTCAGCCTGATCGGGCGTACCAGCACCTGGACCCGGGTGGACCCCGGCAAGTACGGGCTCAAGCCCTGACCGGGGCCGGCGGCGCACTGGGACTGGTGCGCCGCACGACTCGTGTCGTGCAGGTCCGCCCTGTCGTCGGGCGGCCCCGGTTCCCCACGAGGGTCTGTCGATGGGAATCGGACTGGACATTTTTCCGGACATTCCTTCCCGCCCCTGTTCCGAAACTTCATTGCAATCGGTAATATGCGATCATCTTTCGCCGGACATTCCGCCGGACAACAAGACCAGATCGTCGATGCCCGAGTTTGCTGACCACCAACTGACCGTCGAGACGGCCCGCTTCGGCCCCTTCACCTTCCAGGTGGGCGTCGGCGCCGCGGCGGTTGAGACCGCGTTGCTGCGCGTCGGCGACGCCCACCAGCGTTTCCAGGGATCGCCGCTCGCCCAGGTCGCCGGCCAGTTGGAACGCGAGGTCGTGACCACCAGCGTCTTCGGCACCAACAGCATCGAGGGCGGCACCCTCTCCGAGCAAGAGACCCAAGAAGCGCTCGACCTGGACCCGTCCGGGGTCCAGGACCTCGAGCGACGGCGCGTACTCGACATCAAGGCCGCCTACGACCTCGCGGGTCGGACCGTCACGGAGGCTGACTGGCGCCTGGATCTGCCTTTCATCCGGTCCCTTCACGCCGCCATCACCACCGGCATCCCACACCAGCACAACCAGCCCGGCGTACTGCGCGACAACCCCAAGACGATCGTCACCCAGGTAGGCGACCAAGCCCACGGCGGACGCTACAAACCCCCTCAATTCGGCGGCGACGTGCGCCTGCTGCTGGACGCGCTCCTACGCTGGCATCAGGAACTGGTCGATCTCAAGGTCCCGGTCCTGATCCGCGCCCCGCTGGTCCATTATTACTATGAGTGCATTCACCCCTTCTGGGACGGCAATGGACGTGTCGGCCGCGTGATCGAGGCCAGCCTGCTGCTACGCGAGGGTTTCAAATACGCCCCCTTCGCCCAGGCCCGCTTTTACCTCGATCAGATCGACCGCTATTTCACCCTCTTCAACACCTGCCGCAAGGCGGCGGACAAGGGCGCCGCGGCCCCCAACACGGACTTCGTGCTCTTCTTCCTGGAAGGCATGTTGACGAGCCTCAACACCCTGCACGACCGGGTCAATCGGCTGGTGCACCTGCTGCTGTTCGAGAACGACCTCAAACGCCGCCACGAGGAGAAGCGGATCAACGCCCGTCAGTATGCCATCGCCACCCAGATCCTCCAGGCCGGCGGTCCCGTTGCGCTGACGGAACTGCGGCGCGCGCCGTGGTATCGTGCGCTCTACCTTGAGCGGACCGACAAGACGAAACAGCGCGACTTGCAAGGGCTGCGGGAGCAGGGGTTGGTCGTGTGGGACAAGGGCAATCGGCTCTGGGCCGGCGTCTCGCGACTGGACGCGGAACACCATTTCGTGTCCTAGGCGGCAAGCTTGCCGACGGATACACTAAGAGTGCAGCGGGAGCATGCGCCCACAGTCTTGCCAAACCGCAGGGTTTTTGGTCGATCCTCCCCATCCCGCTGAGTTTTAGGGCAGTCAAACCGCAAAATGTGGCAACGGCTAACGCTAGTCTGGCGCGAGCGAACGCAGCAGCGGAGCATGCCCGCCAAAACGAAGTGGAACATGCCCAAAGAGAGCGAAAGGCTCGTGACGACGCACTCGATAAGCTCAAGTTCAATTGAGGAGGAAAAGAGGAGGACTGTAGGTTGGGGAGGGATTAAGGGTCAGAACACTTTTCATACTCAGGCTGCTGGATACCCTGCGTGCACTTGGGCACACACCGCCACTCCTGACCACCCCTGAAGAACTTCTGGAGATTGCAAGATGATCCCGGACGAAACCAACGCACCACAATCGACCACTCCAAGAGCACCGGACGCAATCCTTGCGGAACTCTGGGAGATAAGACGCGAGATCAATCGCGCGGCCGATTATCGTATCGATGTCCTGGTGCAGATGGCCCATGAATCTGCCGAGCGTATCCGGGAGCAATGGCGACAGGAGGGTCGTAGGTCGGGGTGAGGAACGCCCCCCAACATCCATCATGATCGACGAGCGGGTAATGGTCGGCGACGCCGCCTTTGCGGACATACGCCTTTGGCGGGTCCCGACGCCCCTGTGCGGCAGCGCGCACCCCTTCAAGTACCGCCTCGCCTTCGTGGCGGCGGGCGTCTGCGTGCTGCGCTGCGACAACGAGGCGGGTAAAGGCGACCACAAGCACCTGGGCGATGCGCCGTCGGCCTACGCCTTCACCTCGCCCCGGCAGTTGTTGGCGGATTTCTGGGGCGATATCAGGCGATGGAGAGGATGAAATGGGATCGGTAACGATCGGCGTGACGACGCCGGACGAGGCATCGGAGCGGTTTATGCGCGCCTGGGAGACCGGCGAGCCTCAAGGTGCCCACATCGGATTTCTGACCGGCGATGACGTGTGGAAGACCTTGACACTCAAACGCTGGGAGGTCCTCAGGGTGATGACCGGCGCGGGACCGCTGACCATCCGCGAGGGCGCCCGGCGCGTGGGACGGGATCTGAAGGTGGTCCATGGCGACGTACACTTGCTGATCAATGCGGGTCTGCTGGAAAAGACCGCGGATGGTCAGGTCCTCTTCCCCTTTGACGAGGTACACGTCGACTTCGTGCTGAAGGCGGCTTGAGGCTGCGCGCCAGCCGGACCACGGATGCACATCGACCACATCGCCCTCTGGACCAACGACCTCGAGCGCTGCAAGGCGTTCTACGTGTCGTATTTCGGCGCGGTCGCGGACAGTGGATACGCCAATTCACAGAAAGGCTTCGCGTCCTGCTTCCTGCGGTTCACCGACGGGGCACGGATCGAAGCCATGACGACGACCATAGTCGACCCACTGGTCATCGCCCCAGGGGCACAGCGCATGGGGCTGACGCACTTTGCCATCTCGGTCGGGTCGGAGCAACTCGTCGACGAACTCACGGAGCGGCTGAAGGGCGATGGGTTTTCCGTTCTCGATGGCCCCCGCAGAACCGGGGACGGTTACTACGAGAGTGTGGTCCTGGACCCGGATGGGAATCGCATCGAGATCACGGCGTGAACAGGCGCCCGCAATTTTGAAAATCTTTGTGTCTTTGTGTCTCTGTGAGAGAACTGCGGTTTCCAGGTTGAATTGCACCGCCCAAGCGCAGACGCCGCCGGCTGCAACAACGACCTACCGGTCCGGACCTGGACCGGGGCCCGCGCCCGCCTTGGGCGGCTCGGGGTCCCGGTCGGCGTCCGGCAGGCAGCACGGGTCGACCTCGTCCTCATCCATGAGGATACGGCGGCCGTCGCCTTCCAGGTCGTCGAACTGGCCGTTGCGGGCGGCCCAGAAGAGGACACCGACCGCGATCAGGCCCAGGATGATCATGCCGGGGATCAGGCCGTAGATGACGTCCATTGGGGACCTCCGTGGGATCAGGGGCGGCCCTTGAACAGGCCGCGGATACGGGCGGAATTGCCGATGACGGCGAGTGAACTGAGCGGCATCGCGATGGCGGCGATCAGCGGAGTCAGCACCGCTGCCATGGCGAGCGGGACCATGATCAGGTTATAGACGATCGAGATCCCGATGTTCTGGCGGATGGTGCGCAGGGTCCGGCGGGAGAGTTCGGCGGCCTCGGCGACCCGTTCCAGTTCATTGGACATGAGTACGATGTCGGCGCTGGCGATGGACACATCGGTCCCGCTGCCCATGGCGATGCCGACGTCCGCGCGCACCAGGGCCGGGGCGTCGTTGACCCCGTCGCCGATCATGGCGACGCGCCGGCCCTTGGTTTGCAGTTCGGCGATCACCCGATCCTTGTCCGCGGGCAGGACCTCGGCGATGACCTCGATGGCCCCAAGCTCGGCGGCGATGTGCTCGGCCGCGGCGCGGCGGTCGCCGGTGAGCAGGGTCACGCGCAGACCCTGGGCGCGCATCCGTGCGATGACCGCGGCGGCGCCTGGGCGCAGGCGGTCCGCGGTGGCCAGCACCAGGGTACCCAGGCCCGCGACGGCGCAGTGAATCAGGCCGCCCTCCCTCGATCCATCAGGCCGCGGCGCGGCGCCGTCCAACGCGGCCGGCGCAAGCGCGTTGTCGGCAAGCCAATCGGCACTCCCGACGACGACGCGGGCACCGTCCACCAGGCCGCGGATGCCGCGCCCGGGAACCACCTCGACCGACTCCACCCGGGCGGGCGTCGGCGCTATACCCAACCGCTCGCACAGGGCCAGCACCGCCGCCGCCGCCGGGTGTTCCGAGAGTCGCTCCAGGGCGCCGACACGACGCAGCAGGTCACGCCGATCGTCCGCCAGGACCAACGCCTCGGACCCCAAGGACTGCCAGGGCGCCGACCCGAAGCGCCATCCCGTGACCTCCGGCCGTCCGCTGGTGAGGGTGCCGGTCTTGTCGAAGACGAAGTGCTCGATGGACGAGAGTCGCTCCAGCACGGCACCGTTCTTGATCAGGATGCCGCGTGACGCGCCCAGGCCCGCGGCAACCGCGACCGCCATGGGGGTCGCCATGCCGAAGGCGCAGGGACAGGTGATGATGAGCACCGCGGTCCCGGCCAGGATGGCGGTCTGGAGGTCGACACCGACCCAGGCAATGAAGGTCAGGGTGGCGAGCCCCAGGGTGAGTGCCACGAACCAGGGGACGATGCGGTCGGCCAGGCGTTGGATCGGGGCGCGGCTCGCCTGCGCATCCTCCACCAGGCGGATGATGCGCCCCAGCGCGGTGTCGCGCAGGGTCGCGGTGGCGCGCACCTTGAGCACCCCGGCGCCGTTGATGGTACCGGCGCAGACCGTCTCCCCCTGGGTCTTGCGCACCGGCCTGGACTCACCGGTCAGCATGGACTCGTCGACCTCGCTCAGCCCCTCGACCACGGCCCCGTCCACCGGCACCCGCTCCCCGGGGCGCACCAGGACCAGCTCGTCCCGGGCGATGGAGCGGATCGGGACCAGGGTCTCGGTGTCGTCGCGCAGCACGGTGGCGACCTTGGGCTGGAGATCGAGCAGGCGCTGGGTCGAGGCGACCGCCGCGCGCCTGGACAGGCCCTCCAGGAAGCGCCCGAGCAGGATCACGAACAGGAAGTTGACCACCGTGTCCCAGTAGACCTCCCCGGCCCTGGTGCCACTGACCGTCACAGCGAGCGAATAGACATAGGTGATCGAGGCGCCGATGGCGATCGGCAGATCCATGCCGAGCCGCCCGGAGCGCAGGCCCGCCCAGGCGCCCTGATAGAAGGGGTAGCCGCTGTAGAGCAGCGTGGGGGTGGCGAGCGCGCAGCCGACCCACTGGAAGAGTCCCCGGAACTCCCCCCGATCGGCCCCGCTGTAGAGTGCGATGGAGACCCACAGCAGGTTCATCATGGCGAACCCGGCGAAGGCCATCCGATAGAGCAGGTCGCGACCCTGGCGGCGCAGGGCGCCCTCGGCGGACTCCGGATCGAAGGGGACAGCGCTGTAGCCCAGGTCGCCGAGCCGCCGCAGGAGGCTGGAGAGCTTCAGCCGGCCGTTGTCCCAGC
>Ga0247841_10013936_pt1 | contig 10170 bp, 7 predicted proteins | sample LaCruzMarch2015__2_FD_192410 | JGI IMG/M metagenome (GOLD analysis project Ga0247841, IMG submission 192410) | Freshwater microbial communities from meromictic Lake La Cruz, Castile-La Mancha, Spain - LaCruzMarch2015_18m | ecosystem: Environmental > Aquatic > Freshwater > Lake | place: Spain...
GCCATATCGAGGGCTATGAGGATCATTATGTTGATTTAATGTTCACCTGGAACAAAAGCCGTCAAATGACCGGTGTGATCGTCAACCTGGCCTGTCCCTCGCAGGAAACGGAAACAGATGTTTATGTGTCCGCCGATTTCTGGCACGAGATTAGAACTGAAATCCGGAAAAGACACGGGGAGAAAATCCAGGTATTGGCGCAGTGTTCGACGGCTGGCGATCAGTCGCCCCACCGCATGTGGTATAAGGCGGCCGAAGAACGGATGTTGCGGTTGCGGGGACTTAGTATGCGGCAGGAAATCGGCCGGCGGGTGGCGGACGCCGTGGACGACGTCCTGCCCCTGGCCGGCAAAGACATCCAGACCACGCCAGCATTAAAACATATCGTGAAAGATATTGACCTGCCGCAACGGCTCATTACCGATGCCGAGGCGGCCGCCGTCAGGAAGGATTGGGCAAAACTTAAGGCCGAAGAATCTGCCACGAAGACAAACCTTCACACCAGCATTTATCGGTGCAAAGACGCGCTGGCGCGCTATAAACAGCAAAAGAAGTGTCCGAAAGCCGAGATGGAATTGCATGTTTTGCGTCTCGGGGACACGGTGTTTGCCTCCAATCCTTTCGAGCTGTTCCTGGATTTCGGCGTGCAGATAAAGGCGCGCAGTCCCGCCGTGCAGACTTTTTTAATCCAGCTTGCTCACGGCCACCCCTCATACCTGCCGACCGCGCGCGCGGTGGCCGGCAAGGGCTATGGCGGCGGGGTATATGACAACAAGGTTGGCCCGGAAGGCGGCCGCGAACTGGTTGAAAGAACATTGGCAATCATCGCCAAGTTGTGGAAATAGTCAAATAAATTACCTTGATGTTGCATCGCGCCAGTTTGGTGCAGATGCACGTTGTGCCTGTCACGGATTAAGGCTACATTTAAACCCCATGAGTTTTTTCGGCCTAAATTTCACTTTTCAGGATATCGCCTTAATCTTGGTTGTGTCCGCGCAGTCCACGGTCCTGGCATATTTGCATAACCCGAAGTGGAAAGCTTTTCTATTGTTGATTCCCTTGCCCGGCACTTTTGCCATACTGTCCGTCGCTCAACCCATAGATATCACTAATGTCGCCGGGTTGTTATTATTGCTTTTTTACATGCACGGAGTCCGTATTCTGAATTGGCGGTTCAAAATTCCAATTGTGTTTGCCATTGCGATTTCTGCCGTGGCCTATTGCGTTATTGGCGTGCTTCTGGCCAAAATTCTTCCCAAAACAGAGGTGGCATTCTGGGTGACGAGCGCATTTGTCCTGGCCATGGCGTTATTGTTTGGCCGGCTTATGCCGCCGCGAGAGGAGCCCGGTCATCGCAGCCAGTTGCCGGTGGGGCTGAAGCTTTTGATCATCATTTCCGTGATTACCGGTCTTATTGTCATTAAGAAACAATTGACCGGGTTCATGACCGTGTTTCCGATGGTCGGCCTGATTGCCTGTTATGAGTGCCGCCATAGCCTTTGGACCATTTGCCGCCAGATTTCCGTTGCCTTGATCGCCGTGTTGCCCATGTTTATGATCATGCGCCTGACCCAACCCTTTCTCGGATATGCCTGGGCCCTGGTACCGGGATGGATAGTATTTTGGGCTATTATTATTTTCATCAACCCATTGGGTAAATTAAGCGCGATTGAAGAGGAGAAGACAGCATGAAAACAGGGAAACTGCGCGTTGGCGCCGCCATGGCGGATATTACGCCGGCCATGGGCATTCAAATCGCCGGGGATATCGGCCGATATCGGCCGGTGGAGGAAATTCGTGAGCCATTATATGCCCGGGCACTGATCCTCGAATTCGGCGGGCGGAAAACATGTGTTCTCTCGATGGATCTCCTGTGGATCACCCGGTACTGGGCCGACGAAATTCGCAACCAGGCCGCCGCGCGATTCAAAATTGACCCGGAAGCCGTCATGGTGCATGTCGTCCAGAATCATGCGGCGCCGGCCATGGGCCATGCTTTTGTCTGGGAGCGCGATGAGTTTAACGTTTTTCCGAAGGAATATCCCTGGCTGTTAGGCGGCGATGACCGCTATAACCCGGTGGCCTTGGAAGGGGCGCTCAAAGCCATCGGCCAGGCATTGGCCGCGCTTCAGCCCGTCCAGGTCAAGGTCGGACGCGGAGTTGATGGCCGCGTGGCTTTCAACCGCCGGTTTGTCATGCGCGACGGCACGGCGCAAACGCATGGCGGATTGTGCGATCCCAACGTGCTGCATACCGAGGGTCCCATCGATCCCGAAGTGGGGGTCATGCTGTTCACGGCTGAAAACGGAACGCCGGTGGCGGCGCTCTTGCATCATACTTGTCATCCCGTTCATGGGTATCCCCAGCGCTGGGTGTCCGCCGGCTGGCCCGGCGCCTGGTGCGACGGCGTCCGTCAACTGTTGGGCGTGGACTGTGTTCCGCTGGTGGTGAACGGATTCTGCGGCAATATTCATCACTGCAATCATCTCGATCCCAACTTCAAGGATGACTATAAAGAAATGGGACGCAAGCTGACGGAAACCACTGAACGGATATTAAAAACTCTCCAGCCGGTGGAGAATCCCGTCCTGGACTGGCGGACACGCCGGTTATCCATTCCCATGCGCTGTCCAACGGACACGGAAATGGACGAAGCCCGGCGTCTGCTCAAGGAACACCCCGAACCAATCTGGAAAAAGGGTTTGGAAAAAATAGCCGCCGAATGGGATTGGGTGTACGCGGCCACGCGGATTGACCTGATGGGCCATTACAAACAGAACCCCCGTTTCGACTATTTTCTGCAGGCGTTTCGTCTGGGCAACGCGGCGATCCTGGCCGTGCCCGGCGAGCCGTTCGTGGAGGAGCAACTGCGGATCAAGCTGGAATCGCCCTTCCCGTTCACCTGGATGGCGCACATGTCCAACGCGTGTGTCGGCTATATTCCGACCCTGCGGGCCTTTCATGGGGGCGGCTACGAGACCCGGACTGGCGCCGGATCCAAACTGGCGCCGGAAGCGTTGACCATGATCGGCGACGCGTCCCTGGAGATATTGAAGGCGCTATTTAAGGGGATTCCAAAAATATCACGAAAATAGGATTATAAACAGAGAAACAAACATATGAACTTAACACCGCGTGAAAATCTTTTGGGAGTGTTGAAGGGCGAGCGTCCGGCTTGGATACCGGTTACCGGGCATTGTGATCCCTATAATCAGCCCAGTAAGCAGGGCATGCATCCGGCATTGGCCAAGGCTTTGGCAAACGTCAAGTGGAGTGATGAAAGCACCGTTGTCTTTTCACGAGCCCTGGGCCTGGATATTGCGGACTGGTGCGGAGTCGGAGTCAGGGAGCGCCATCACAAGGTTAAAATAGATTCCCGGAATGATGCCCAGGGCCGGGTCATCACGACCTGGCAGACGCCCAAAGGCGAGTTGCGGAGCGTTACGCAGCATTCAGCGGACACCAATCTGTCTTACTGTGTTGAACATGAAGTAAAAGAGCGTGATGATTTGCCGCGCCTGGCCTGCGTGTTTGAAGATACCGACTATTACCTCATGCCGGAAGACCGGGAATTTCATCGCGCACGCCAGCAACTGATCGGTAATGATGGAATCCAGCTCTGTCCTGTCAACGGCACGCCCCTGGGTCAAATGATCCGGGTATATGCGGGTGTTGAAACCACCGCCTATTTGTGGGCCGATGCGCGCCGGGAAATGCATGATTTGTTCAGGGTCATGGAGGACGCCCACCGCCGGGCGCTGGATTTGGCCCTCACTTGCGATAATGACGCCATTGTGCCGGTTGATGATACATCCACAACGACCCTCAGCCCGGACATGTTTGCAGAATTCTGTCTGGGTTATACGGATCGGATGGCTGACATTGTCCACGCGGCGGGCAGATTCTATTGCCATCACTCCTGCGGGCTTATCCGTGATTTGCTGCCGCTTTACCGCCAAACCAGGATGGATGCAGTCCATGGTTTTACCGTTCCGCCCATCGGTAACGTTACCGTGGCGGAAGGCCGCAAGTTGTTGGGGCCAAATATTACCATCATTACCGGATTCAGTTCTGTTAAGCAACTGGCACACAATTCTGAACAGCGGGCGGAGGCGGCCAGTTGTATTGAAACCTTATTCCGGGAAGCTGATCCCGGCAATCGGTTCATTATGAATCTGTCTGCCGAACCTTGCAACACCATGGAAGATTTGATGTTTATCGTTCAGGAATGCCGTAAAAATCAGCGGATGTATCAATAATGGAATCATTTATGTCAAAAGGTTTGTCGCATACATTGCATCTTAAGAATGGCAATAATCTCAGGGTGGATTGCCTGGGGGCTGGCATATTCCGCATCCGCCTAGGCGTCGGCGATTGTTTGCATGAAAGCGGGTTGAACCGCTACGGCATTATCCGGATCAAGCCGGATTTGCCGTCCGACTACGTCAAAATCTCCGAGGAATCCGGCGGATGGACACTGACCACGCCCGAGGCGGCGCTGTGGATCAATGCGGATGACGGGAGAGTTTGTTTAAAGGAAAAAAAGGGAAACGTCATCCTGGAAGAACACGAATGCAGAACCAAGTCCGACGAACGCGGGTTTACCGCCGCCTTCCGCTTGAAAAAAGGTGATCGGCTTTATGGTTTGGGCGACGTGGATCGAGACTGCATCCAGAGGCGCGGCAAGATTTACGCGATGATGAACAAGAGCGTTATCGCTTATGCCCCGATACCGTTCCTGATGAGTCCCTCCGGCTGGGCGCTATTCATGAACACGACCTGGTTTCACACGGTGGATGTGGGTGCGACAGACCCGGACATTCTCCGTTTCAAGGTTGAACAGGGATATCCGGATTACTACCTGATTGCCGGAGATTTTCCGAAAGTTCTGCTTGAACGCTATACCCGGATCACCGGCAAGCCGACCATGCTCCCCGAATGGGCCTATGGCCTGACCTTCGTGTGCGACGAGCGCGGACTGCGCGCACGGGACATGCTTTACGAGGCGTATGAATTCAGGCGCCAGGGCATTCCCTGCGATGTGATTGGCCTGGAGCCGGACTGGATGGAAAAGCGCTACGATTTTTCCGTGGATAAGACATGGAGCCAGGAGCGCTTTCATATTCCTTTCTGGTTAAAGGGCAAAGATTATGCGACTTTTTCGGCGGCCCTGAAAAGGATGGGGTTTAAGCTGAGCCTCTGGCTCTGCTGTGATTACGATCTCAGCGAACATGAGGAAAGGCAATTGGCGAAAAATGTCGTCGGACCGGATGAGCGGGCCAAGGATGAACCGTCGCCTTCCGCTTTTATTGACGATCAGCGCCTGAAAGATGCCGTGTATCAGGACCAGATTACCAAGCCGGGTGAAGCGTGGTTTGAGCACCTGAAGAAGTTTGTGGATGACGGCGCGCGGGCATTCAAGATGGATGGCGCCAATCTTGGGCTTCGACATCCCGATCGCAAATGGAAAAACGGGATGGACGACCGCGAGATCCATAATTTTAATTGCGTGCTGCTCGCCAAGCAGATGAGCCGAGGATTCGCGGAATACACCAGGAAACGTCCGATGATCAACATTGCCCGTGGTTACGCCGGCACTCAACAGTACGCGGCCATGTGGGCGGGGGATACGGGCGGCGGCGCCAAGCCTTTAACCTCGTTGTTGAACAACGGGTTCTGTGGCATCTCCAACGTGACGACCGACATGGAGGTTTATAGTGAACAGGGTATTCACTTCGGATTCCTGCAGGCATGGTGCCAGGTGCTCTCGTGGCATATGTATAACGAGCCCTGGTTCCAGGGCGAACGCCTGGCGGCGATCTTCACCGCCTATGCCCGGATGCGATACCGCCTGATGCCCTATATTTATTCCATGGCCCGCTTGGCGAACAAGACCGGGTTTCCGGTCATGCGCGCCATGCCGCTCGTGTTCCCGGATGATCCCGAAGCGGATGCGCTCATTCTGCAATATATGCTGGGCGACGCTTTTCTGACTGCGGCCTTTGCCGGCCACATTCATCTGCCTGCCGGGGAATGGTTTGACTACTGGACCGGAAACCGCATGAAAGGTCCGGCAACTCTGCCGGTAACGTATCCGGAAGGCAAGGGCGGTCCATTATTTGTCCGTGCCGGCGCCATCATTCCCATGGGGCCGGAAATCGCCTACTGGGGACATAAGCCGATGGAGACTCTTTGTATTGACGTGTTCCCCGGCAACCGCGAAGAGCCGTTCGTGCTTTACGAGGACGATGGCGACACGGAAGCATATCTGGAAGGCAAGACGGCAACTACGGCATTTAACCAGAAGATTGAAGGCGGAAAGCTGACGCTGAGCGTCTCGCCGCGCGAGGGCAGTTATGACGGCATGCCCGAACAGAGGAAGTATCAGTTCGAAATTCATTGCCCTCGGCCCGGCGAAGTCCGCGTTGGCGGAATGCCGGTTTCCGATTGGCGCTATGAATCCGAAAAATTACTGTTGGTTTTGCCTCCGGTGACGGCGCCGGCGAAGCAATCAATTGAAATTTGCCTTGGTTAATCGGAATCGGTCTGTAAATAATAAAGGAATAATATGGAAGGGAAACCCGCATGACCAAACAACAGCAAAAAATAAAGGTGCGTTTTTTATCAAACAAAGATATTGCTGCCGTATTGAATTTAGAACGGGTTATTGAGATAAGCGAGGATGTGTTTACCCATTTTGGCCGCGGAGATATCCATGCGCCCCCCAAGGTATCCCTCCCATTACAGGAGGCCGAGCGCGCCGGAATGCACTGGATTAACAGCATGCCCGCATTCCTCAAATACAAGAATATCGCCGGCATCAAGTGGGTCAATGTCACTTCCGAAAATGTAAAGCGGGGGCTTCCCGTAACGATGGGAGTTATCATTCTCAATGATGCCGTGACCGGTATGCCGATCGGAATCATGGATGGGACATGGATTACGCACATGCGCACCGGCGCTTCCACGGCTATCGGCGCAAAATTGTTTGCCCGAAAAAACTCAAGCGTGATAACGGTCGTTGGCTGCGGTGCGGAAGGAAGAACAAATCTGGAAGCGACCGCCCGGTTCTTCAAGTTTGAGGAAGTGCATATCGTTGATATCAATAAGAAAACCATGACCGATTTTGCCGAAAGCATGGAAAGCAAGCTTAACCTTAAGGTGGTTCCTTTCGATTCCGTACAAAATGCGGTTAAAGAAAGCGATATTGTTATTTTGGCCACAACGGCTCAACGCCCCTTGATGTTGGCGGCCTGGGCAAAACCGGGTGATTATATCACGACGATTTCCTGTTTTGCCGACCTTGATCGTGAATTTATCAATGTGGCCGACAAGCTGTACATGGATGATAAGGAATGCGCGCTTGGAAGGATTCGGAAAATGGCGGGGGTGGAGATTGACGAAGGAAAAGTTTACGCTGATATCGGCGAGGTTATGGCGGGGAAAAAAGCCAAACGCGAAAATGACCGCGAGATAATCGTTTATACTCCGGCCGGGATGGGTGCGGTGGACGTCGGTGTGGCCTATGAAGCCTTGACCCTGGCCGCTTCCAGGAATCTCGGGACAGAAATGGTCTTACACGAGAGCCTGTGTTTATAGCATCTTCCGCTTTGTCCGCTGCGCGGGCCAATCGGCGGCCGGCTGGGCAAGCAGTTCGCTCCACGTTTGCATGGCCCGCTTGAGAGCCGTGGCACGATGTGAAATCCGATTTTTGAGCGCGGCGTCCATCTGGGCAAAGGTTTGCTCATAGTTGTCGGGCACAAAGAGCGGATCGTAGCCAAACCCCTGTTCGCCATGGCTCTCACGCAAAATCCGGCCCTGGCAGATGCCCTCGACAATCTGGGCGCGCCCACTGGGACTTGAAAGCGCGACGACACATATAAATCGCGCCGTGCGGTGTTCCTGGTTTTCCAGCAGGCTCAATAGCTTGGCATTATTGGCGGCATAATTAGAAGGCTCCCCGGCGTAACGCGCGGAATAGACCCCCGGCTCGCCGTTGAGCGCGTCAACCTCCAAGCCGGAATCGTCCGCCAGCGTCCAGAGTTTCGTCAGCATGGCCAGCGAAACCGCCTTCTTGACGGCATTGGCCTGAAAAGTCCGGCCGTCCTCGATGATTTCCGGAAGATCCTCGATTTCATGGGCGCCGATAATTTCCATGCCGGGCAGGTTGAAGATCGCGCGGATTTCCGCGAGCTTGTGCGGATTACGACTGGCAATCAGAAGTTTCATGATACCCGCTCAGTTATGCGGTGGTGTAGATGCGGTTCGATAGAACCGCGGATTGCCGTTCTGTCTCGCTTGGGCGAAGCGCTTCGGCGGAGCCTGGCGAACGGCAGCTACAACTAACTCGCGTGGCCTAATCCTGCTATACCACGCCTTACACCACAGATGGCGGAGGGTTCCTTTCATGGTCACAAAGTGATTGACAGTCCATGCGTTGAACGGCAGTATTACCTGCGAGGTTTACATTCGCGCGAAGGGAACAGACAAAATAATTTGGTGCACGGGGCGGGAGTTGAACCCGCACGTCATTTCTGACATTAGCCCCTTAAACTAACGCGTCTGCCATTCCGCCACCCGTGCAAAATATTTTTTTCGGAAAACGCCACTCACTATAAACCGCCCGCGCCAAAGATCAAGAACGAATATGACTAACGACGCCGAAAACGATGTGGTGCACCTGAAAGCGGGGGATCATCTGCCGGCCGTGCCCTCCCCGTCGCCCACGATCGAAATACTGAAACAGTTGCTTGAGCAGATGCTGGAAAACGAGCGCCGGCGCCTGCGCAACGAGTATATCCGTATCACCCTGCTTTTTCTCGTGCTTCTGGCCGTGGCCATCGGCGGCGGTGTCTGGTTTGCCCATAGCCTGCTGGACCAACTGCGCGCAGAGCGGCAAACGACGGATCGTTCGTTGCGTGCTTTGCTCCAGGGCGTCTCGCCCGAACCATCCGATAACGTTCTGACGCGCGACGCTCCACGCTCCACCGGCGATGGCCGGGCCACGCTCTACGTGCCGGCTCAGGCCGCCGATACCAATACCGTCCAGGCGCAGGCGGATATTCAGCGGATTCTGGCCGATTTGGAATCTAAGAAGCGGGCGATTGCCGATATGCTCAGTAACCAGAACGCGCAAACAAAGGCTCTGTTACTAAGCCGGGACAGTGAATTGCAAATTCTGCACGAGCGTATGCAAGAAGTGCAACGCAAAATCATGAACGCAGCACCACCGGAAGTGCGATCGGTAAAAGAAGCCAAGGCGCCGATGAACGAAGCCAAAGCGCTGCCGGCAATCGAAGAAGTGGCGGCCGACAGCCTGACTGTAACGACCTCCAATGCCGTCACGCTCCGACTGCCGATTCCCGCGCCCTAAATTAAGCCGCCTTGCGGCGGCAACTGTTTCATGTAGCCGCGGTCCGGCATTGCCGGATGGCCGCCGGAAGAATCCACGCCCACACGGGCGCGGCTACGAAAGATTGTCCGCCGTAGGCGGATCCGCACAAGGCGGAAAATTCTTACATTAAATTTCCATGGCCACCCCTGCCCCATCCGCTGCCGACCCGGAAGAAACCATAGCGGGCGTCATTGACCACATCGTGTATCGCTCGGAAGAGTCCGGTTATACCGTTTGCGTTCTGAAGACCTCCGGCCACAGGGAAGGCATCGTGGTTGTCGGCACGTGTGCGGCCATCTGGGCCGGTGAAAACTTGCAAGCCGAAGGGCGCTGGATCCGCCACAAAACGCATGGGCTCCAGTTTAACGCCCACAAGATGGTATGCGTCGAGCCCCAGTCCGCCGCGGGCATTGAAAAATACCTGGCCAGCGGCCTCATCCAGGGCATCGGCCCGGTTTTGGCCGGGCGACTGGTTAAGAAATTCGGCGAGGATACCCTGCGGGTTATCAGCCGGGAATCGGCGCGCCTGGAATCGGTCGAAGGCATTGGCAAAAAGCGGCGGGAACAGATCAAGACCGCCTGGAACGAGCAAAAGGCCGTGCGCGACATCATGATCTTCCTGCACGGCCACAACGTGAGCACTTCCCAGGCCATGCGGATCTACCGCGTTTACGGAGATGACGCCATTGCCCTTGTCCGCGCCAACCCTTACCGGCTGGCGGCGGATATCTGGGGCATTGGCTTCAAGTCTGCCGATAAAATCGCCATGGATATCG
>Ga0247841_10013937_pt1 | contig 10169 bp, 10 predicted proteins | sample LaCruzMarch2015__2_FD_192410 | JGI IMG/M metagenome (GOLD analysis project Ga0247841, IMG submission 192410) | Freshwater microbial communities from meromictic Lake La Cruz, Castile-La Mancha, Spain - LaCruzMarch2015_18m | ecosystem: Environmental > Aquatic > Freshwater > Lake | place: Spain...
CGACAACGACTTTTTTCACTTTATTGCATCCGAACATCCTCACCGCCTGCCGCGCCGAGTCAATCCGGTCCTTACGCACCACCAATATAACCTCATCAATATCCCGGCATTTCTCAAAAGCAAACAGCGAATAAACGACAACCGGTTTCGTTCCCAGGCTGAGGAAAGCCTTGTCGATATCAGAACCCATTCGCTCGCTCTTGCCGCCGGCAACAACAATTCCACAATTCATAATAATTGAATTAATTAATGATGATTATACAACTAGGATTTGGTGCAAGGATGGACGAAATAAAAATATTGTCAATACAAAAGTTGTTCAAGATTTGGATGAACCGAGAGACTCAAACAAATGCCGAAAATAATTACCGCGCTCCTCAAAACTGAGAAACTGGTCAAAACTGGCGCAGGCCGGCGAAAGAAGGATAATCTCGCCGGGAACAGCATGGCGCCACGCCTCCGCCACTGCATTTTCAAGCGTCCCGCAACGATGGCAGGGAACGACATTCCGCCAAACAATCGCCATTTCATCCGCCGCTTGGCCGATCAGATAGACTCCGCTGACTTTTTCAGCCAAAACCGGACAAGCTGGCTCGTAGGATTCATGCTTGGGCAGTCCTCCGGCAATCAACCGCACGCGACCCGTAACCATCTTCAATGCCGCCAGCATGGACGCCAAATTCGTCGCCTTGGAATCATCAATGAACCGGACCCCATTGCGCGCGCCGATCTCCTCCATCCGATGCGGCAACGGTTGAAACTCGCGGGCGGCACGTTCAAGATGAGCAAACGGAACACCGCTCGCGTCCATGGCGGCGACCGCCGCCGCCGCGGTCAATCCCAGCACCTCATTGTCAAACAAAGTGCCGCGGAAATTGATTTTACGGCCAGTGTTCTTCGCTTCCACGGCGCTATCGCGAAAACAGTAATCGGCATGGCGCGAAAGACCAAACGATATCAGCGCCGTCCCGGCGTTGATGCCCACTTTCATTTCCGCCAGATTATCCTCATTTATAACGGCTTTGTCCTCGTTTTGCATCTTCGCAAAAAGACGCGCCTTAATTCCGGCATACGTTTTCAAGTCATGGTGCCGGTCAAGGTGATTCGGCAAAACATTCAACAGGACGCCAACCCGGGGACGAAAGTTCCGGACCGTCTCCAGCTGAAACGAGCTGACTTCAACAACCAGCCAGTCGGCAGCCGGGTGATCAAGGACAACCTGCGAGACCGGCGGACCATAATTGCCGGCCGCAAATGCATTTAAGCCCGCTTGCCCCATGGCTTCAACGCATAACTTGACAAAAGTGCTCTTGCCGTTTGATCCGGTGATAGCCAGAACGGGGCATTTGGCGCGAGACCAACCCAATTCAAACTCCGGCAGGAGAGGAATGCCACGGGATACAACTTCACTTAGAACAGGCGAAGAAGAACGAACGCCCGGGCTTATAATACAAACATCATATTTACCGGCCGGCAAGCCCTTGCCGCCGACAGATACAACGGCGCCGAGCTTTGCGAGTGATTCGGCCCGACGGAAGATTTCATCCGTCTTCTTTTCATCAATGATATGGACTGATTTTCCCTCAGCCAACAGAAGCCGCGCCGCGGCTTCGCCGCTGGCCGCCAATCCCAAAATTATCGCCGATTTAAATGCCTGCATTTAATTAGGCGGCAGAGCCGCAACTTTCAAGATCATTAGCCACAAAAAAAGACAATCCTGGATTCCCGATTGAATCGGGAATGACAACAAAGCTAATAGGCATGGCAAGCCATGCAAACCATATGAAAAGCGTGTGTTTCCCATTCTGTCATTCCCGCGGAGGCGGGAATCCAGAAACAAGTTCCAGCTTTTGTAATTGAGTCATTCATCGTATCTTCAGCAACAAAATACCCAGAAGGGCGAAAATTGCGGAAACAATCCAGAATCGGATAGTTACCTGGGTTTCGCTCCAAGGAAATTTTTTGAGCTCAAAATGATGATGCAGAGGAGCACAGGCAAAAATGCGTTTATGTTTCAAGCGAAACCATCCAACCTGCATAATTACGCTCAACGCTTCAATGACAAAAATACCGCCGACAATTAGGAGAGCAAACTCCTGCTTAATCAGAACAGCAACACAACCCAATGAACCGCCGAGCGCAAGGCTTCCCGTATCGCCCATAAAAATCTGCGCCGGATGGCAATTGAACCACAAAAAACCAAGCCCGGCGCCCAGAATGGCGCCGCAAAAAACCGCCAGTTCCCCGCTGCCGGCAATATACGGAATCTGCAAATAGGCGGCAAACCCGATATGGCCGGCGACATAGGCCATGACCGCAAAAGCAAAGGCCACAGTGCAAGTGCACCCGATCGCCAACCCGTCCAAACCGTCCGTAAGATTAACCGCATTGCTGGCCCCGGTAATTACCAATGTCACAAATAAAATAGCCGCCAAAATCGGCATTTGCGCCACAAGCGGCATTTTCAGAAACGGAACCATTAATTGAACAACAAAATCGCGGGTTGCGGGCAGAATAATAAGAAGCGATGTAACAAACACGGACCAGCAGACCTGCAATAAGAGCTTTTTGCCTGAACGTAAACCACACGAATTGTGTTTGACGATTTTAAGATAATCGTCCTTAAATCCGACAAGACCCATATAACACATCGTTGCCAGCGTTATCAGCACCAATGGATTGGTCGGTATAGCCCAAAGCAAAGACGAAACAAGAATTGAAATGATAATAAGAAGGCCGCCCATGGTCGGCGTCTTCTTTTTGGCCTCCCCGTGGACCTTATCCAGAACGGGAAGATCACTCTGATAACGGGTGTCATTGCCACAGCATATATTTGTCAGACGGCGGATGAAAAAGGGGCCGAATAAAATACTGATAACGAATGCCGTTCCTGCCGCAGCCACGACCCGGACGGAAATATACTGAAAAACCCGCAAATAAGAAACGTAGTCGGATAATAAATATAAATAATAAAACATTTTCTTCGCTTACCTTGTGAAAAAATAATTCTTCCGGTGCCGGAAGTCAATGCTAAATCTTCAACGAGGCAGGAACGAAAAATCATCGAGCATCGCGTACTTGACGAATTTCTTTCCAAATTTCCAGCGCTTTTTCAAGCCGTTCACAGCGGGATGCCTTGAATAAAACGGCATCGCCCGGCCTGACAAAATCGGAAAGAACTTTCGCCGCGGATGAATGATTCTCGCACCGGAATATATTTTTCATTTTCATACCGGCTTTTTCGGCCCAATCGGCGATCGTATTTCCAAGCCGTCCGACCGTAACCAGCCCACCCCATTGAAATCCTCCAATAAACAATCCCAATTTTTTATGCTCCTCTTCAGAGACTGCGCCAAGTTCGTGCATGCCGGCAAGCACCAGCCACTTATGCCCGTCATGTTTTTGCGCCACAAAGGTTTGCAAGGCAGCCGCCATGCTCATTGGATTCGCATTATAGGCATCGTTGATTATCAGGACCCCACCGACAGTTTCCGATTGCCAGCGCATCGGCTGGGGTTGATATGTTTCAATCCCTTCCCGAATCAACGACCAATCAAAACCCTGCTCCCTGGCAACCGCAATGGCAAAGAGCGCGTTGAGGGCAAAATGCCGGCCCGGCAACGGCAAATGAAAGCGGAATGTTTCTCCGCTCTTCTTCTCAATTACCTCTTTTTCGCCTTCCTCCCATTCCCCATTTTTGCTTTTTAATAAAACATAGTCAGCGTTCTTATGTTCACCCATGGCCTGCCCGCCTATGCCCGAGCGCCGGCCAGGGAGCTCGGCCAGGGATATAACCCGGCAACGCGCCGCGGAATTGAGCAATTCAAACCAGGGATGGTCACGCCCCAAAAAAGCAATTCCATTTTCCGGAAGATTTTTCAGAAGCACTGATTTTTCGTCCGCCACGGATTTCTCCGAGCCGAAATATTCGATATGCGCCGGCCCTATCGCGGTTATAACGCCCCAATCAGGTTTAAGCAATTGACATAACGGAAAAAGTTCGCCCGGATGGTTCACTCCCAATTCAAACACGCCAACCTCGGCATGCGGCTCCATATTTAAAATGCTCAACGGCAGGCCGTATTCATTGTTCCAATTGCCGATTGTTTTCGCGGTTGCCAGCCGGCGAGTCAGGATGCCGGCTATCATTTCCTTAACGGTTGTCTTGCCAACGCTTCCGGTGACGGCAATTATCCTTATATTGAGCGCCTGCCGATAATTAGCGGCCATCTGTTGTAAAGCCTTCGCAGTGTCATTGACCGCTAAAAGAGGACCGAACGCCTTGTCCTTGCCCATCAAATCGGAGCGCGCCACAACCGCCCCGGAGGCTCCCTGGCGAAACGCTGAGGACACAAAATCATGACCATTGAAATTCGACCCGCGGAGGGCGACAAAAATGTTTCCCGGGGCAATGCGGCGCGAATCAGTTGATATACCGTCCACAACCCGCGGAGCACCATTAAACCATGAGCCGCCAGTCCAGGCTGCCAACTGCTTTGGGTCAAAGCTAGCCATTATTACCTTAATTTTGCACAAGCAAAAGCGGGATTATACAATGAAGTTCATAAAACAAGGCTTTTTTACTGAAAAAAGAATTATAACTCAGACAACCCAATGGATTAAATTCTAGCAATAATAAAATCTGCTTTTGTTTGCAAGAAGAAAGTCGCGCGATTTTTCCGCATCTGTTTTGTTGCGAAGGGCTGGCAGTATGTTTATACAGCGGCACCCTTCGCGCCCACGCGAAACGCGTGGCAAGCTCGCATCCCTGTCCCGTTCCAAGCGGGATGCGGCAAACTTGCGCGATGCAAAATTAAGGTTTCATTCCGAGGCATTCGCGGACAACCTGACGGTCGTCAAAAGGTATGATTGTATTGACAAATTCCTGATAATTCTCATGCCCTTTGCCGGCAATTAGAACAACATCGCCTTTTTCGGCAATAAACAACGCCTTGGCAATTGCCTCGTAACGGTCGGGGATTATATCCACCTTTTCACGTGTCTTAAAACCGTTTAATATTTGGCTGATGATAAGGCCCGGTTCCTCCCGGCGGGGATTATCTGAAGTTAAAATAGCATAATCAGCCAGTTGTTCCGCCACTGATCCCATAAGCGGCCTTTTCTTCTCATCACGATTGCCTCCGCAACCAAAGACAACAATAAGATGTCCGGTTGTCACTTCGCGCAAAGTAGTCAACACATTGCGCAAGGCATCTTCCGTATGGGCATAGTCAACAAAAACCTGAAAGCCGGCGGCGGTTTGAATCTCCTCAAGTCGTCCCGGAACGCATGTCATTTGTTGCAGGACATCGGCCATCAATGCCGGCTTGATTCCCAGCGCTCCGCAGGCTCCAAAAGCGGCTAAGGCATTGCCGACATTGTAACGACCCATCAGACGCAAGGAAAGCATAGCCTTGCCCCAGGGACTGAGAACGTCAAATGAACTGCCCTGCGCCGTCAATTGAAGATTAAGAGCGCGCACCATGGCCTGTTCCTGCAAACCGTAGGTGATTACCCCGGTTTTTATTTCCGGCAGGCTTGCCAATTGCCGGCCATATGAATCGTCAATATTAACCACGGCAACCGGTTTTTTAGAGCTCTGCCCCAAACTCTTGAAAAGTAAAGCCTTCGCCTGAAAATATTTTTCCATTGTTTGATGATAGTCAAGGTGATCATGCGTTAAATTGGTAAAGACCGCCGCGTCAAAATCTATTCCCAACACCCTTTTCTGTACCAAAGCGTGCGAAGAAACTTCCATCACCGCGCTGCGGCAATCCGCGCCGGTCATCTGATCCAGCATCTGTTGCAGGTCAACTGATTCAGGTGTAGTCCTTGTGGCCGGAATCACGCGCCGGCCGATTATATATTCAACCGTGCCGATCATGCCGGCTTTCAAACCGGCCGTATCAAAAATATTTTTGATCATGAATGCCGTAGTCGTTTTCCCGTTTGTGCCCGTTATGCCAACCACCTTCAATCTAGCCGACGGATTACGGTAAAAAACGCGGGCGATTTGAGCCATTGAATGGCGGGCATCGGCTGTCTGCAGCATAACGGCCTGTTCTTTGCCGACAAAACTTGCCGCGCGCGACGCGTGGCCAGCCTGTTCTGAAACGACAACTTCCGCGCCGCGGTCAATTGCATCCTGAATAAAAAGCTGGCCGTCCTGACGCTGGCCCTTAAGAGCAAAAAAAATATAACCCGGTTTGACTTGCCGCGAATCATAAGCAAGCCCCTTGATTTCCGGGTCGGAACGCGGATTGATTGAAAGCGGCTTAATTGACTCCAATATAGTGTTTAATTTCATGACGTGCGACTCTGATTTCAAATATCTGATATTTTTTCTTTTGTTTTTCCATCCGCCACGGCGGTTGTTGACGGCGGCACATCAAGATAACGCACTGCCTGTTCGGCAATTTCGCGGAATACCGGCCCTGCCACCACGCCGCCGGTACGAAATGATCCCCTCGGTTCGTCCAAAACAACAATAATCGCCAATTGCGGATCTTCCACGGGAATAAAACCTGTAAAGGAAGATATGTTTAATGTGTCGGAATATCCGCCGGGGATAGCTTTCTGGGCCGTTCCTGTTTTTCCGGCGACAGAATAGCCTTCAACACGCGCTTTGAATCCCGTTCCGCCTTCCTCAGTAACTCTTGACAGCAAACGTGTCATTTCCATGGCTGTTTCAGTTCGTATCGGCCGGCCAAGGGCTTTGGGCTGTTGTTCATAAAGAATCTGTCCGTCCGGGGCTGTAACCCGCCTGACAATGTAGGGCTTCATCAAAACGCCGTCATTGGCGATGGCGCAGAGCACCTGCAGCATTTGCAGGGCGGTTACGGCTACTTCATGCCCAATGGCAATGCGCGTTACGCTGAGCGAGGTCCATGTGGAGGGCGAATGCAACAGGCCCGCTTCCTCACCGGGCAGATCAATACCGGTTGGCTTTCCGATTCCAAACGCCTGCAAATATTGATAAAGTTTATTTGGACCGAGTTGCAGGGCCACTTTTGCCGCGCCAATATTGCTTGATTTTTTGATAATATCGGCAACCGACAACAGACCATATGGATGGAAATCACGCAATGGCCTTTTATTATGAAACCAGATGCCGTTTTCGCAATCAAACACCTGTGATGATGTTACCGCCTTTTCGTTTAAGGCAGCGGCCACAATTGCCATTTTAAACGTGGAGCCGGGCTCATAAACGACACTGATGCACCGATTGCGCATCCACTCCGGAGAAACACTGCGGAAATTATTAGGATTATAACCGGGATAGCTTGCCATGGCCAGAATTTCTCCGGTTTTGACCCGTTCAACGATGGCCCATACCGCCGTGGCTTGATTTTCACGCACCGCATTTTCCAGCGCCCGTTCAACCACATACTGTACATAATGGTCAAGCGTTAAAGTGACATCAGCCCCGGTGCGGGGCTTGAGCTCAAAAAGGCGCCGGTCATATATCTCATGACGGCGGCCATCAAGTTCGCTGATTAATAGGCCATGGACACCGTGCAGATATTTGTTCCATTTCTGCTCAATTCCGGCCGACCCGGCGCGTTCTAAATCAAAGTTGACGTAACCCAGAACGTGGCACATACTGTTTCCGCGCGGATAGGAACGCACCATCATGTCCCGCATAAACAGTCCCGGCAATTTAAGGCTTTCAAGCTTGGCTGCCTGTTCATCTTCAATCGGCCGACCATACCCGCCAAGATAGACAAAACGCCGACCCGGCTGATTCAACCTCTCGCCGATATCGGCAGCACTGACATTAAGCAAACGAGCGACATTGCCCGCCACCTCGCTTAGACAATTACTACTGAGAATGAGTGCAGGATCCGCGCAAACTTCCTTTTTGACGATATCCAAGGCCAGCGTATTGCCCCGGCAGTCAAAAATTTTACCGCGGGCAACCATCAGATCTGTTTCCAAACGGCGGGACTCAATTATGCGTTCATTACGATCCACCCCTTCGCCGAGACGGAAATGCAAATAAACCAGACGCGCAATTAATCCGTTCAGCGCTGTCAAAACAACCAGCACCACCACCAAAAACCGGTATTTTGACTTAAAGTCAATCATGAACAAGCGGCTTAGTCGTATGTGAAAGTTGCGCCATCTGAGATTTGTAATCCGTCATTATGGAAGCGGCGGCGGTCGGCTCATTCAACCGCACAATATTACCCTCGTCCGGCCAAATCATGGAACAGTTGTTTTGAGCGAGCATTTTTTCAATATTTTGAGGCGATTTGATTCCTTCCCATTTCCATAATTCCAAATCATATTTTTTCTGCAGTTCAGTCTGCTGTTGCTCAAGCGATTTTATCCTGACCCCCAAAGCCTTACTGCGGATGTCAAGCCAGACATATGCCAGCAACAGCAGCATCGCCACCACCAAAACAGACACGACCGGGACGGGAATTACATAACCCTGAATCTGCTTTCTACGATTTTTATTTGCCATAATCAATCCGTCCTTTCAAGACAACGCAATTTTGCCGAGCGCGCCCGGGGATTCAGCATAATTTCCTCCGCCGACGCCGCCATGGGCTTCTTCACAAGCGTTCTGGCCACCGGTTTCGTGCCTTCCCAGCGGCTTCCGCCTTCCGGCTGAGATACCCATTGGCCAACATGTTTTTTAAAAGACTGTTTAACCTGACGATCTTCAAGGCTGTGGTAGGAAATCACCACCATCCGGCCGCCCGCCGCCAGGATGGCAATGCCGTCTTCCAATCCCTTTTCAAGAGCGGCGAGCTCATCATTAACCGCTATGCGCAGGGCTTGAAACGTTCTGGTTGCCGGATGGATTTTACCTCTCCGGCGGATTACGGATTCAACCGTCTGCGCCAGCCGCCCGGTTGTCCAAGCTCCCTTTTTTTTGCGTTCAAACACAATTGCCCGCGCAATGCGCCGGCCGGCTGGTTCTTCGCCATATTGACAAATAATCCTGGTCAATTCCGGCTCGCTCATTTTTTCAACGATATCGGCGGCGCTTGTCTTCTGGGAACGATCCATGCGCATATCAAGCGGGCCTTCTTTCATAAAACTGAAGCCGCGCTCCGCCTGATCCACCTGCATGGAAGACATGCCAAGATCAAGCACTATTCCGTTCACTTCTTTAATACCAAACTTCATAATAAAATTTTTAATATCGGCAAAATTTCCCTGCGCCAGCCGGCATTGGCCGGCCCAAGGCTCCAAAACTGATTTCGCGCACGTCAAGGCGTCCTGATCGCGATCTATGCCTATCACGGTTCCCGCCCCGCCCAGTCTTTCAAGCAAAGCCTTGGCATGTCCGCCGGCCCCCACTGTTCCATCAACATAAATGCCGCCTTTGCGAGGATCTAACATCGCAACCACTTCCTTCGCCATTACCGGATTATGCATTCCAACCGCTCATCTCATAAAACATCTGCCCGCCTGCAATCTCGCCGCGGCGGATAGCATTGCGGGCAGGCCGTAAATTTCAAATCACCATTGATACGAAGCAAAAGCCGGCACAACCGCCTGCATTTTAATTTTTTGTATTTCCATTTCATAGCAGGCGGTACAAAAACCATGCGAACACATGTTTTCTTCCTCCTGCTCGCGAAACTGATATTGCCAGCCTTCGTCTGTTTTCACGCGGCCGCAGATGCAGCATTTCATGATTAATTTTTTGCTTTCCATAATCCGCCTGCCGTATTCCATGATTTATGTTAACCGGCGCTTACATCAGCAAAGAACGCACGTTGCATCCGTTAAAGATCGTTTTAATAATTTTTTTCGCCTGACCGTTAGACTCGTCTCTGGTAAACGGCAACCGCTCATAGTTGCCCACGGGTAAAATCTGCATGGTCTCGTTCAAAGCAACGGCATGTGCGCCAAACCGCAGGGAACGCATAACATTGGTTTTATCCGGAAGAATAAAACGGCTCATCATTTTCTTTTCATACTTCATGACGCCGTTGACATCCAAATAATTAACCACTCTCATCTTTTTGTATCCTCCGCAATTTAAGCGGCCATAAGGCCGTATGCTTTCAAAATAACCAACGTTTAAAAATCCACATACCGAACAGCATCTTCCATCGCCGCCTGGTCTATTGACCCGCAATTTTTGTTCCATTCCTCCGGGTCCCATAATTCAAACCGGTCCCATGCGCCGACTAATTTGACGCGGG
>Ga0247841_10013938_pt1 | contig 10169 bp, 14 predicted proteins | sample LaCruzMarch2015__2_FD_192410 | JGI IMG/M metagenome (GOLD analysis project Ga0247841, IMG submission 192410) | Freshwater microbial communities from meromictic Lake La Cruz, Castile-La Mancha, Spain - LaCruzMarch2015_18m | ecosystem: Environmental > Aquatic > Freshwater > Lake | place: Spain...
TACTTTTTCTTTTATCTCAACTTCCTTTGAGCAGCACTTAAATTACTCACATCCCTAGATAAAACAGCACATTCACTGGAAAGTTTTCTCTCCGCAACTTCATCTTTTGCAGCACGAGCTTTGGAAAGCAAGTTCATTTTGTGCTCCCAAAGTGTAGACAACCTAGTTATTTCAACATCAATTTTTTGTAAAGCCCTAGACATCCCCTTTAGTCTCTTTTCCTTGGCCCCTGCATTTGAAATGGAGGTTCGTTTTATTATATTTGCTTTCATAACAATACTCCTTTTGCGTTGCGTAAATAATTCAAATCATCTGAGAATAAATATCTAATATCTTTTACTCCCATCTTAAACATTGCAAGTCGGTCTATCCCCATACCCCAGGCAATTACATTTTGTTTAATTCCCAGGTTTTGTGTCATTTCAGGCCTAAACATTCCTGCTCCTGCAAATTCTACCCAGCCCATTTCAGGGTGCTTCGCGCTGAGTTGAACGCTTGGTTCCGTGAAGGGATAATAATCTGGAAAGAACTTTACTTTCTCTGCTCCAGCTACTTCAATTGCAAAATCTTTTAACATTCCAAGTAAGTGTTTGAAATTCAAATCATCTCCAACAATAAATCCTTCCATTTGATTGAATTCTAATAAATGGGTTGCGTCTAAAACATCAGGACGAAAACACCTTGCTATTGCAAAATATTTTTGAGGAACTTTAATTCCTTTAACTAATTGTCTTGCAGTATGCGCAGTGCCATGAGCAGAAGGCATTAATTTTGAAGCTACATCCAAACTCCACTCGTATCTCCAACCTTTACTTCCTGAAACTCCCCCATCCTCATGCGCGGATTTAATCGCATCAACAATTTTTTTATTAGGAAGGGAACCAGTTTTTGGATTCTTCAATTGATAAGTATCAGTAGTTGTTCTTGCAGGATGATTTTGAGGAGCATATAATACATCGAAATTATAAAATTCGCTTACAATTAATTTAGTATCCATTTCAGTGAATCCCAATGAAACTAATTTACTTCTAATTTGTTGTAAAAATTCTAAGTAAGGAGATTTTTTTCCCAAATACATTTGAGGAACTGGAGCACTAACATCAAACGCTCTTGAAATATTTTGAGTAGAAAGAATACTATTTGCTTCTTCCCCTTCGGAAGTAATTTTTATTTTTCTATCAACCACTACTTTTTTTTCAATTAAACTTCTTTTTTGTAAATCAATTGCAATATCTTTTGGAATTTCTTTTGAGTCAGCAACATCTCTTAAAATATTTTGTTCAGAAAAACTTTCCCCTTCTTTTGCAACTCCAGTTTCTTCAATCATCCCTTGCATTATAACAACAAATGCTTTTCTTTTATTTATTCCAAGAGCCGCCATAAATTCTGGTTTTGATAATCCCGATTCTCTTTCTAAATCAGTAAAAGACGCTTTGCCCCCAATTCGTGTAAGAGTCTCAAGCATTACATTTTCAGGCATTCCTTTACTCAAAGCTTTTTCTCCAAAAGGAGTTAAAATATATTTTTCCGTTTCTTTTTCAACAACAACAGCTAAACCTTTTTGAGTAAGCCAAGCACTAGCTCTTCTAACAGAATCAATTCCCACTCCTGAAACAATTGAGAGTTCTTCAAAAGTAGAGAGGGTTGTGGAAAGAGAAGAAAGAAGCTTTCGCTCAATTTCACTTAGTTCCTTAAGTTTCTCGGTTAAGCTGCTCATAGCGAAAATAGACAAAATCGTTATTTTAAGGCTTTTGGGGAAAGGCAAAAAAGCATAGATTTTGGAAAAATAGGGTAAAGCGCGTGATTTTTAAATTTAAGGTTGGGGGGATTAATTATGGTAGAAGTACAAAAAACACTTGATGCTTGGTTTGGCAAAGTACAAAAAGAAGTGGGCGTAAAAATATCCTATTTCGTTGCATTCTTCTTTTTTATTATTGCTTTTGGAGCATTCCTTGGAATAATGATAATGCAACATTACCCTAGTCAAGCACTAATGGCAGTATTACTCCCGGCACTTGCCGGCGCAATTGCGTATTACAACAGAGCATTTGCAGCAGGAATATTCATGCTACTAATACTAATTGTATTCATCCTCTAAAGTAACACACTTCATTTTTGAAAATAGGCAATCAACGAATTTTAGCATAGCTTTTTTAATACTCAAAAATGCGAGTTCTTAATGAAAGGATTTTTTTCTTTTGCAGTAGCAATGGCAATGCTTGTTATACTACTTTATTTTACAATTGAAAATAATGAAAACCAACTTATTTTTGAGAAAACCAAAAATGAATTAATGAAAGCTGAAGAAGCTAATAAAGAAAGAACCCTTCTTGAAAATAACACTGATAAAATAATAAGCAAAAAACTTGATGAACAAATACTCTTGAAGAATTATAATGTTGCCAAAGCGCAAAACTCAATTAATAGTGCACTTGCAAATTACTTAAAAGATAAAACCAATACAAGCGGAATTTTCTTTGAAAACTTAGGAGAAGTTAACACAACTTACTTACATGAAAACTCAAGCGTAGTAATACTCGCCGTGCATGGAGTAACTTATGCCGAGTATACTTATACTTCAAACCCATTACTCAATACAATTGTTAGTAAAAGATTAGGGGAAAAAATAATTACTTATTTTAAAATTCCAATAGGATACACTCAAAAGAAGATACAAATTACTGGCTGAAAAAATGAATTCACTCGATGCAATAATTGCACTTTGCGCGCTCCTTTTCGGATTTGCAATTATGATTGGCGCAATTAATGAGCAAAAAATAAATGTTGAGGAAGCACTTAATTCAACAAATGCAAAAACTAATGCTTTACAATGCGGAGCAATAATTGACTCTATGTTTTCTAACTCTGCGAAGGAATACATTAGTGAATTAAAATGTGAGGCAAATGGACAAGAACTCAACTATTCAAAAGAAGGAAAAATCAAAACTGCAATTGTACTAACTCCAGTAAATAAAACCACCCTCCTTGAGGTGAAAATACTTGAACATTACAAATGAATTTAGTAAACACTCTAAATCCTGGAATGAACAAAGGCCATGCCTTTGTGATTCCCGTAAATGCAACGCATTTACTTGGACATATTTTACAATAATAAATTCCCGAGGGATAATTTTTTCCCTTGATGCAGGAATTAGTTTTACAATAACTTTAGTTATGACTTTACTATTTGCCACAGTTTTAGCACAAAATGCTTTTAGCACTGAAACTGAAATTAAGAATTTTGAACTTGAAGAAAAAGCAATGCTTATTGTTGATTCACTAGTAAAAAATTATGATGAAAACAATACCCTCCTTGGCGCGTGTATTTTAGATATTGACAAAAAAAGAATCAAAACTAATGAAACATCTATTTTGAATTTAAATAATGCAAAACCAATCCCCTTTGGTGAAATTTATGTTGAAAGCATAACACTCAAAACAAACTATTTGCAAAAAACTTTTCAAATTGAGACAAGGATGTCAACTCAGTGTATTAATGTAAAAAGATTTGCGTTAATTGATGGGGAAAAAAGAGTTATCGAGGTAAAAACATGCACCCCCCAATAAATAATCATACAAAAACAAAAGGATTTGTATTTTCACTTGAAGCAACAATTGCATTAATTCTTTTTGTTTTAATGCTAGTTGCACTCCCAACACACAATACCTCCTCACTTAAAGAACTACTAATTTTACAACAAGAAAATGATCTACTCCGTGTCTGGAGTGCAAAACAAAGTTCAACACAAGAAATGCTTTCTGATATTAAATTATTATTTGGAGAGAATGGAGAGCTTTGGATAAATGAAACACAGTTAAACAAAGCAAAGGTTGCAAAAAATTCAATTTCAAGCGAAGGAATAATACTAGATGACTCGCTTAAAGAAAACAAAATAAGAATAATTGTAAAGTATGATTAAGAGAATTCTTCAAAAGCTGTAATTTTAATTTCATTTGAGAATTTTTGAACCGTTACCACAAATTTTCCATTAAACTCTTGTTTTGGAAAAACTTGAACTACGCCCAGTTCAACAGAAAATTCTTTATCCCCGCCAGAAAATAAAATAGCAGTCCCTCTTGAAGAAACAGTTATGCTTTTGGAAGCAAAGTATTCCAACTGCTTTATTGACCCCTCCCCCAAAAATTTCATTAACGAAACCTGCTCAGTTAAATCATTAGAAATTCTTTTTGCGAGCAACTCATCACTCGCAGAAAGAAAACTTTGAGTGGTTTGACTCATTACAGGAAGCATTACTCCAAGCACTCCAAAAAAAGCGGCAAGTAAAAGCAAATACTCTATTGAAGATTGAGCACGCGAACGCATATTTACCAAACCTACTTGTTAATACTTTACTTAATATCATCAATTTTCTTTAACACACTATCAGAGCTATCTTTTAGTTTCTTCGCACCAGATTCACTTGTTGATTGGAGTTGGGAAACTAAAATAAGTACAACTGCAACAACTGCTGCAAGCACTATTATTAATTCCACAGAAATCTGTGCTTTCTCTTCAATAATTAATTTATTTTCACCCATAAAACATCACAAAAGAAGCTCTCTTTTCGAGTACATAAAAAGCTTTCGTGTTTTTCGGCGAATGACGAATGGGTAGTGAAAGGGTTTTAAGGGAGAAAAGACACTAATTAAATATGCCAGTATTTGGAAAAAAAACAAGTAAACCAAACAGCTACGCCTACAGTTCAAAAGGTAGAAGACTAAGACAAATGAAACGAGAAGAGAAATGGAACGTAGAGAACAGTCCACTAAAAATTGTTAACGCACGACTAGGAAGAAGACTTGGACAACTAGTAAAATCTCTCCCAAAAAGACAAAATCGCCCAAACATAGTGGTGGAATGGGGATGTGGAAACGCAAACGCACTATTTGAACTCGCAACAAAACACCCTGACAAAATTTTGTGGGATTCTCAGATGAATCACACTCTACTTGGGAGAAACGCCCAAAAAATGTTACTCTACTTCACACAACAACTGATGCAATAGAAAAACTCGCGTCAGTTAAAAGTATTTCTGGAAAAATTGATTTAATGTACACTTACTTTGGTCTCCAGCACCTTGATACAAAACCTTTGACAACACACTTAATCAAACTAAAAAAAGCTCTTGCAATAAATGGAAAAATAATAATGAGACCAAACGAACTAAAATACTTAAATCAAGCAGAACGAATTCAACTAATTAAAACACTTGAAGAAAATGGATACAAAGCAACTGTACAAGAATATCCTCGCATAGTACTGGGCCAACAAAATACCACGGCATATGTGCCGGGAATTAATTCAATAGGACTAATTGAACTTGAAAGAATAAATTAACCTCCCGTAAAATAAAAAACGAAGGAATAAAAACGCTACTACCAAGTAGGTACTTATGACACACAAAAAAATATCCATTTTAACTTTCTCCCCACAAGAGAAAAAAGACTTAATTGTGTCTTGGTTAACTTTGAGTTTAGCTTTTGCAGTAATGATTAACCCCTACTTTTTCAATATTACAAGTTTTATTGTTTCACTTCCAATTGCATTAGTTGCAGTAGGAACAGGATTTGTATTACACGAACTCGCGCACAGAGAAGCTGCAAAACACTTTGGATTTCACTCAGAATTTAGAGCATGGTATGGCGGGCTAGCACTTGCAGTAGGCCTAGCAGTAGTTACTCAAGGACAATTTCTTTTTGCAGCACCCGGAGCAACTTACTTTATTGGAGAAAACGTTTCAAGAAAACAAAACGGAATAATTTCCGCAGCGGGACCCATAACAAATTTAATTGTAGGATTAAGCTTAATACTAATTGGAAGCCAACTTGAAGGATTCTTTCAAACAGTATTTGTTTATGCGGGAATAATTAATTTCATGTTCGCAGCATTCAACTTAATTCCATTCTTAATGCTTGATGGAGCAAAAGTAATCGCTTGGAAACCACTACTGTGGGGAGCACTAATACTAATTGCTGGAGCACTAGCACTAATGCCAAGCATAATATTAGTTCCTCTTGGAATAAAAGGATTTTAGGAAAAGAAATTTAAACTCCAATATCCAATACTAAGTTATGGCAAACTTTCTTTCAATAGGCATCCCTGCCCGAAACGAAGAGGAATCAATTGAAAGAGCCGTAAATTCTTTAATCAAATCAAGTATTTGGAAAGCCACTCCTTCAGAAAGAAAAGAATTAATCATTTGCGTTAATGGATCAACGGACAACACACTTAGCATTAGTCAACATCTTGCTAGCAAAATACCTGAAATAAAAATAATTTATTTAAAACGAGGATGCAAAAATTCAGCAATAAACAAAATTACCCAAACCTCTAACCCTCAAGCAAAAGCAATTTATTTTTCAGATGCTGATTCATTAGTTCATGAACGCACAGTTGAAAGAACACTTCAAGAACTTGAACAAACCCAAACTGCAAAATTTGCAGCCCCGCTTTGTACCCCCGCAGCATCTTTCCTTCCACCAACTAAAAGAAGCCCAACGCAAGCATTTTACGTTGAAGCATCAAGAGTTGGGAAAAAAGAACAAGTATACCAACTAAGTGGACAAGGATACGCAGCAGATAGAACATTTCTTTTGAGTCATCCCCTGCCAAATACAAATCGAATAGGGGATGATAGATACATTAACACCATGTTCAAAAAACTTGTAAAAGTAGTTTACTCAACAAGTTTTGTTTACAAAGAACCCTCCTTAATTGATCACACTTACCAACGAATAAGACAAAAAAGACAAAGAAGAAGACTTGAACAAATATTTCCAGAAACTGCCCAAGCTCAAAAAAGAAAAGCAAAAGAAGTAAACCCAAGACAACTTCGACTAATAAAAGCACTAAGTGGAAAAGCACTAGTTGGACTCGCATTAAACCAAGGCGCTGAATTAACAGCAACAGTACTTTCAAAAGCCCCTGTGAGAAACATTTGGCCAAAAATCAAAAGCACAAAACTAAGAAGAAAATAAATTTTATCCAACGTAACTTGGGCGGAAGTCTAAAGCTTTTTCTTTAAATTCGCCGTAAGCTTTAATTGAATCCTCAGTAATTACAGGTTTCATTTTTTCCAATATTTTATTAAAATGCCGCATTTTAATCGGAGCAGGTTTCATGTTTGTTTCAACCAACACTAACAAGGCTGCTTCTCGCACAAGCCCTTCAATTTCAGCACCAGAAAATCCGTCAGTCTTTTCAACTATTTCCATAAGATTAACGTCTTCATCAAGTTTGACTGATTTTGTATGAACTTTGAATATTGCTTCTCGCGTCTTATTGTCTGGCGCTGGAACAAAAATTAGCTTATCAAGTCTACCAGCACGCAGTAACCCTGGGTCAATTAAGTCGGGCCTATTTGTTGCAGCAATAAAAATAACATTTTTTTGCGTATTAATTCCATCAAGTTCAGTTAATAACTGAGTAAACATACCTCGTTTTGTATTTGCCCCTCCCCCGCTATCTAATCCAATAGAAGAAATTGCATCAAATTCATCAAAAAATATTATGCAAGGGGAAACTTGTCTAGCTTTTCTAAAAATTTCCCTAACTGCTTTTTCACTTTCCCCCACCCATTTACTCATTAATTCCGGACCTTTTATTGAAATAAAATTTACTCCACTTTCAGTTGCAATTGCCTTTGCAAGCAAAGTTTTCCCAGTACCAGGAGGACCATAAAGCAACACACCCTTCGGAGGAGTAATTCCCATGGAAGAAAAAACCTTTTCATATTTTATTGGCCATTCAATTACTTGCTTTAGTTCATCTTTTATGCTATCCAATCCACCAACATCAGCCCACCTAACATTAGGAATATCCACTAAAACCTCACGCATTGCAGAAGGTTGAACATCTTTCAGAGCATCTTCAAAATCCGCTTTAATAATAATAAGTTGTTCAAGAATTTCTGCAGGAATTGGCTCATCCTTTGTTATGTGCTCTTGAAGCATTGGCAAATATCTTCTTAGTGCGCGCATTACAGTTTCTTTAGTCAATGCTTGAAAATCTGACCCCACAAAACCGTGCGTAATATCAGCAAGTTCTTTTAAATTAACTTCCGAATCTAAAGGCATTCCTCTTGTGTGAATCATTAAGATTTCAAGACGTTCTTCTTTTCCAGGCGCTCCAAATTCAACTTCCCTATCAAATCTACCTGCACGTCTTAATGCTTCATCAATAGTATTAATTCTATTAGTTGAGGCCATCACCACAATCTGTTTTGTAGACACCAATCCATCCATTGAAGACAATAATTGCGCAACAACTCTTCGTTCAACTTCCCCTACAGCTTCATCTCTTTTTGGAGCAATCGCATCAATTTCATCAATGAAAATTATTGCGGGAGCATTTTCTTGCGCTTCCTTGAAAATATTTCTTAAACGCTCTTCTGCCTCCCCAACAAATTTACCCATTACTTCTGGAGCAGAAATTGAAATAAATTTAACTTGCGCTTCGTTTGCAACAGCTTTTGCGAGCAAAGTTTTCCCAGTACCGGGAGGACCATAAAGCAACACACCCTTCGGAGGAACAACCCCAAACTTTTCAAATAACTCAGGATGCCTTAATGGAAGCTCTACAAGTTCTCTAACTTTTCTAACTTGTTCTTTCAATCCACCAATATCTTCATAAGCAACTTTCGGAATCCCCGCAAGCGCATCTTTCACAGGAGTTTCTTTCAAAGAAAAAGCTGTATTATCAGTTACTTTAATTATTCCTCGCGGAGCAGTGTCAACAACTCGGTAAATAAATCCAGAACCAAATACGCTTATCCAAACATTATCTCCAACAGTTAAAGGTCTTCCTAAGAAACTCTTTTTTAAAATTCGATCATACCCTGAAGCAATTATTCTTACTTCTTCAATTGGGGCTAAAATAACTTTTTTCCCTTCTTGAGGAATTACTTTTTGAACTTTAACTCTCTCGTTAAGTCCTACTCCTGCATTGTGTCTAATAAAAGAATCCGCTCGAATAATTTTTTTTCCTTCATCATCAGTTCTTGCTGGCCAAACAATTGCCGCAGTCTTTTTTGTTCCTTCAATTTGAACTGTGTCCCCGGAAGTAATATTTAGTAAAGTTTTAGTTTCTTTGTCAAGAGTAACAATATTTCTACCAACGTGAGTTGGATCAGGGTCTTGAACCTGCAGAATTATTTCAGGCTTCTTTTCGTCCGGTTTTTCGTTTACATTAGGCATACTAACACCAAAAACACTAATATTCCGTGCCGTCCAAGCAAGAAATACAACCCTCTATGAGTATTCAACCCAAAAAGGATTAAAAAGGTATAGCGAAGTACAAAGAACTTAACTTAAAATTGCACAAAATAAGACTAGCCCTAATTAAAGTGAAAAATTCCCGTTAGGCAAAACTGATATAAAATCATCAATTGAAAAAACAAATCCTTTTTTCTCAAATAGTTCTTTTAATTGTTTAGCAGTTTTTTCTTTGCTTATTGAACCTTGTTTTAATTCAATTGAAAAGTTACAATGTTTTTTTACTGCCAATGGAGGAGCACACATTAATATTTTTTCTCGATTAAAGAAACCAACTGAACAAGCAAGGGGAGTTTTTTTGAACCAATTACGTTCCCCATAAATCATAAAAGCTCCAGTGCCCATGGATTCCCCACTTTTTGCACTCTTTGAAACTTGTTCAGGTTTTACTGAATATGCATCTGCTTGGGGCCTACTTTCTTCCCAAGCTTTTGAAAAAGTAACTGCAAACATTGCAGCTTCATTCATTGAAGATTGGGGAGGAAGAAATTCTTTTCCTTTTAGTTCCTCAGGAGCAACAATAATACAATGCGGAGCACCAAATACTTCTGCGTGAAAATAAACGTCATTCTTTTTCATTCGATTTTTTACGATTTGCTCATTACTAATTGCATCTTTTCCACCAACAACAAGCAAATTATCACTTGAAAAGAACCATCTAAATGCCTCATACCATTTTCTTTTTCTAGCAGCAGTTTCTTTTAGAATTTGTTTTGATTTTGCTTTTTCTATTGCTTGCAAATCTCTTTCTTTTTGCTTAATTGCTCCAATTGCAATGGCTTTTTTTAATCCAGCAATTCTTGTCTTTGCTTCTTTAGCATCCTCAAAGTATTTTGCAGCATTATCTTCAATACTCTTTGACAAATCAAATTCTATTTCCATACTTAACCACTATT
>Ga0247841_10013939_pt1 | contig 10168 bp, 4 predicted proteins | sample LaCruzMarch2015__2_FD_192410 | JGI IMG/M metagenome (GOLD analysis project Ga0247841, IMG submission 192410) | Freshwater microbial communities from meromictic Lake La Cruz, Castile-La Mancha, Spain - LaCruzMarch2015_18m | ecosystem: Environmental > Aquatic > Freshwater > Lake | place: Spain...
AAAGGAGGACTAAACAAATCCCGCCACATTAGAGGGCGTAAACCCAAGAGGGCAGGAGTAAACAAGATAACGCCGCGGATATCCATACAGAGGATTGGAGAGCAGAGGGTCATGAAGAGATACCCGAACATGGAAATACTAGGATCCTACTGGCTATGGGAAGACGGGCAATACAAATACTACGAAGTCGTAATGGTCGATCCAAGCCACCCTGTCATAATGAGCGACAAAGACGTAGGCTGGATATGCGAGTCACAGCACACCAGAAGAGCATACAGAGCGCTTACGCCTGCAGGAAAGAAAGGCAGAGGATTGCTGAACAAAGGCAAGGGAGCAGAAAAGATACGCCCAAGCCTTGCGGCAAACGAGAACAAGGCCAAATAAAAGGCCAAGTTTTCCTATTTTATTTCTTTTTTAATTTTTCTATTTATTAAAACCCAAACAGTAGTTATAATTCCGACCGAAATGCCTCGGTAGCTCAGCTGGTAGAGCGCTCGACTGTTAATCGAGTGGTCACAGGTTCAAGTCCTGTCCGAGGCGAACCCCTTTTCTTTTTTCGAAAAAGAAAAGTTGTTTCATCCCCAAAAGAAAAAGGGTGCCATCTATTGGATGGCACTGACGCGGTTGTTTCTGTTTTTCTTAGACTCATTGTCAACGTTACCTCACAGTTCTTGTCGTGGGGGAGGGTCAGGGATTAACCTAAAACTGGGGAGGGGGTCTCCCCCTCCGCGGTTTGGAATCCTGAGTGGTCACAGGTTCAAGTCCTGTCCGAGGCGAGCCCCTTTTCTTTCTTAATAAGAAAAGAAAAGTGGCTTCACCCCAAAATGCCCCTCAAGGGCATGCCAGCGCAAGCTGGCAAAAGAATGTGCCATCTGCTGATGGCACTGACGTTTCTGGTTTTATAATCTGGTTTTTTCTCCATATTTTTTATCCTGACTTTGACAGTTTGTCCTCTGTTTTTGCTTGTTTTTGTAGTTTGACAGTTGGGTTTTTCGGGTGAAGAACACCCGGAAAACTCGGGTTATTGCGGAGTTTTTCTCGATAAGTAGGGTGTTTAGGGGGTCGAAATTGCTGTAGACCGTTCTTTTTACTTGGTTTTTGGTTTTTTCTATGGTAACTGTCAAATTCATCAAGGATTTTTTGATGAATTTCGTGCACGTATGTTTCAATTCTACGTGCATGTATCTCAGCAGGGATATGACCAGTTGCGCTAGGAATCCGATTAGCAAGGCTCCGTATATGCTGTTCTTGGTCCATACTCGCACGGGTTTTATTTCTACTTCGTTTTTCAGACTGTGAATCAGCTTCTTGATACTATCCTTTTTCCGGTAGGTTTCCAGGGCTTGTTTTAGTGTCAAATCCTCGCTTGATTTAAGGCAGAAAAATCCTTCCCGTCCATTGACCGCATCCTGATACAAGCATTTTAACGCTTGTTTTTTGGTCATCTTGTGCAGCCGGGTCTGCACAAAATATTTAATGTCCACCAAAGCGTTTCTTAGACAGTATTTCTGAGGCAGGCCTCGTTTCCGGTCCAGGCAGGCCTGTATTTCCTCCGCCTCATCAAACTTCCTCAAAGCGATTCTTTTACGGGCCGCTATCTGATCCTTTTTCAGCTGGCGGCTGAAAAAGAAATAATCTATGCTATTTGGTTTAACGTATTTTATCCCGTAGATGCCCTCCGGGGCATCTACTAGTTCAGCCCGGAACTGGCTGAATTCCTTGATTCGCAAATCGTTGCTGGTGTTAAGTTTCTTGGAGGTCAGATACTTCATCTTATCCGCGAGGATAAGTTCCACGTTTTCTTTGCTGTGCGCGCCCTTGTCAAACACGATACGAGAATCCGTCCGTAGACAAGGCCTAATCTGTTCATAGGTGTCTGTGAAATGTCTGACATCACAGACATTTCCTTTTCTCACAGTCAACCCGATTGGAACGTTAATTGGGTGAGCTAGTTCTGCAAGTCCCAAAGTGATTTGCTTTTTGTCGGGACGATGGTCTCGACTATAACCGTACTTTCCCAACTTGCACTTATCGCCATACAATACCAAACTAGTCCAATCCATGTTCACGTCAGTATGTTCAAAATCAAAGGTCTGGAAAAGACAACGCTGCAGATCATACAATATCTCTTCCCGGTTATCTCCAAGAGACTCAAGGACTCGAAAAAGAGTTCTCTCTTCAAAAGGCTTGAGACGGAAAGACTCAAGCATCTCTGATTGATTAACCCACAGACTGGCCTTGCTTATACTAAAATTCTCCGCTAGCTTATAGCTGACCAAAGCCTCAACCAAGGAAGCGAGGCTGACGCCTCGCTTCTTATGCTTCTCAAAAACAGCCGACAAACCAAGACGACGAAAAACCCCCTGAACTGCCAAAATAGTCCCAACAGGATAACTTTTATTCTCAGTAACAGTAATAATCTCTGTCCTTAGTCGCGTTTGTTTTGTCACAAAAACAACAAGGCTAAGGACACTTAAAAATCACAAAACTGTCAAACTTGGGATCTTATTGAAAACATGTCTGAGATAATCGCGTTTATTACCCTCGCCACTTAATTCTTTAATCGATCCAAAAAAATGCATCCTAACAAGATTTTATTCGGCATGCTTTTAGTATACCTGCCCTTTTTTTGCCTCTGCACCGGGAACGTAAAAGTAGATGATGTGACCTGTCTTGGAGAAGGCAAAGGGGGTGGAAGCCCGATTCTCTCTAAACTAGACCTGGGTTGTTGCCCAGGGCTTAAAAAGATAGCTGGGAATATGGGTGTGGATGCAGAAGGCGTATGTCATCCGGCGATCGACGGGGGGTTCGTATGCGCTAAATGCGGCGACGGCAAATGCGGGATTGGCGAGAATAAGTGTAATTGCCCATCTGATTGCTCTGCGGCTTGCGCTGAGGAAGGAGAGGGCGTATTTGATAATCCTGGTATGGGTCCTGTAAAATGCTGCGACGTAGATGCAGGAATAAAACCTTTGACTCGTATTGACACAACCTATAACATATGTTCTGATCCAGATCGGTCAGGCTCCAAGGGGATATGCTCCAAGAGCTGGGCGAAGACATGTGGGAACGGGGTCTGTGATTCCGGCGAGGATAAATGCAACTGTCTGAAGGACTGTCCTCCACCCGACTGCGCGAAAGACGGGGAACAGGTTTACCTGCGATCAATAGACGGGCCTGTGAGATGCTGCAGCGTTGATTCAGGGATAAAGTATGACCACCGCCTCGAGAACGGGGCATGTACTGCAGTATCCGGTCAATTTTCGCCCGTAGGTGCCTGTGTGGTAGGCTGGCAGAAAACCTGCGGGGATGGCGCCTGTGGTTCTGGAGAGAATAGATGCAATTGCCCTCAGGACTGCGACAAAGTAGCTGCATCTTGTGGAAATGGTAAATGTGAAGCTGGAGAAACAACCACGAATTGCCTTACAGACTGCCCCTGCGTGGCGGAAGGGAGACGCATGCCCACATTTGCTGTAAGTCCGGAAGGATTCGAGCAGCAGAGGCAGACTGGAAATTTAGAATGCTGCCCCGGACTGAATTCGGTTTCAAACCAGTTCTACAACGGCGTCTGTGAAGGGATCGTCGGAGTATCAGGAGGCGATGTGTGCGTGAAATGTGGAAACGGCGTGTGCGGCTCCGGGGAGAACTACTGCAACTGCCCGAAGGACTGCGCATCCGAGCCAGAGGTTATCTGCGGAAATGCCAAATGCGAAGCAGGCGAATCGACTGCGAATTGTTCGACAGATTGTCCATGCATCCGAGAAGGTGAGAGGACGCCTATATACTCTGTCGGTTCGAAGGAGTCTCATAAGAGCGGAAAATTCGAGTGTTGCCCTGAACTGGTGATGGTTAGTGGGCATAAAGAGCTTGATGATCATGGGATATGTCAGGATCTTATTGGCATCTCAGGCGGTGCTTATTGCACTAGATGCGGTGACGGACGCTGCGGCCGTGGAGAGAATATCTGCAACTGCCTTCAGGACTGCGAAAACCGTTTGGAAAACCCTCTGGGACGCCAATGTAATACTACGTCTGATTGTGCCGTTGGGATAAACCTTAGCGTCTGTTGCAGCTGCCCCAAGGTAATCCCGAGAACATCTATCGACGGAAATCTATCGGTCGTTTACGTAGATGGCACGGACTATTCCAATAAACGTCCCCCCGGATGTAAATATGCGGTCTGCTCCCCATGTAGGGCCATAAATGGGTCTATGTGCCGTCGGGGGTTGTGCTTCGAGCCATGGGACCCGTCCTACTGCGGCAACGGGGTCTGTGAGCCCTATGAGAACGTAATCGATTGTCCTTTCGACTGCAGGAGCACCCCATTTTGCGGCAACGGATTCTGTGAGGCGGGAGAGAATCAAACAAATTGTCTCAGGGACTGTAATAATCCTGTGTGCTATAATGAAATCTGCGAAAAAACCGCAGGCGAGAATGCGACTAACTGTCCTGCTGACTGCGAAATAAATTCAGTTTGCGGGAACCTGGCCTGTGAAGAAGATGAAAACAAAGTCACCTGCCCTCAGGATTGCGCAGACCACACATGATGCGATTGATTAGATAACTGCATTTTATTAATGATTGAGGTAATATCTAATGATTAACATGGATCGTACCATTAGAATACAATTTGGCATCCTTTTTATCCTGCTCCTGCTATTCAGTCTATGCACGGATAAAAAAGGCACCTCTTCCAATGATATAAAAGGCGTTCCATGCGGCGGATGGGACACATATGGGGATGTCGTGTGCGGATGCGACGGAAACCTTCAAAAACCATCCTGTCCGGCTAACACATCATGCGACAGCGGCTCCTACACATGTTACGGAAAATGCGGAACCTGCGAATGCTTTCAGGGCAGGGCGGATCTTAAAAGAGACATAACCTGCGGTGGACGAGATACGTACTCTGGAAAGAAGAACACGAAGAACGAATAAGTCAGAATGAAACTGCCTAAGATGAATTTCTTTGAAATCGCATGGATCATGCATCCCAAGTTTGACATTTTTGGCTGTTTTTTTGTGAGAAAATAGAGTTTGACAGTTTGGGATTTATCTGTGTTTTTCTGTCGTTTTTGGCGTCTTTTTACCCTGTTTTAATTGAAAACTGCACAAAAAACAGTGTTTCAGGGTGTTTTTTTTTTAAAGTAAAAACCTCAACTGTCAAATTCCTTTCGGTATTTAGGGTTAATTTTTTCCTATCCTTCAATGATCATCGCACTGAAAACTGCACGATTCTAACTTAAACAGATAGCACAGACGAGCGTTTTTGAACTGTCAAATACTCCGTGCCAAAACACGCTAAAAAACACGAATCTAAAAAAAAACTACGCGAACCATATTATCGGCGATAAACGCGTTTTAAAGATAGATTACAAAAAAAATCAAGACCTGAACAATTCTGTCAAATTCACGACCGAAAAAAAGACTAAAAACTTCAAACTGTCAAAGTTAGGATGCAAGATGCAGGCCTTCTGTTTAATCGTACTGAGCCAGATATATACTATTGAACGGTGACTGTGCTTTTTATATGTGCTGATGTAAATTCTTAACAGACAAATGGACCAGGCAAAAAAAACTATTATTGGGATTTTGATCTTGGCAATGGTTTTGTTGAGCCTATGTGTTAGTAACAAGGATAATGCACAAACCGGAGAGGATCCCGAGTGTTATTACCAGGTGATCAATGGCACGTGTGCCATTCTTTCTATAGAAGGCGGAAGCTCCCTGTCTCCGGTTTCAGTCAAGCATACTTTCACGCCTACCGATGACGTGGATTTGGTACTGGATGAGGATAATACTCTGAAGTCAGGCCTCACTAACACTGGCAGTGTCTATTCTGAATCTTCAAAAGACCTGGGTCTGGCGTGTCTGGAGAATGTTGGAACTCCTAAGAAGGAAGACCTGGAGAATAAGTGCAATATAAAAGAGAACATGATTGTTCAATGCAGTGTGCACGTTCCGGATGCTGGAAAATGTAAACAGCTTTTTTTCTATTTCAAAGCTGCTTAGTAAATAAATTCGCGTAATCCGCTATATATCCAGGTAGTGGTCGCTGGGCTGTCCCTGTCTAATCTTTCGGGGAGAGAAGTTCCATCCACCCCTAGCGTAAAAAGCCGGCGTAAGCCGGCGCCGCGTTACAGAGACGTAGACGGTCCGTGGCGGTTCGATTATGATGCTTCGGCTGAAGACGCTACGGGCCTTGTGAAACGGAGCGCGGCTTGGGTGCAAGTCCTTTGCGACGCTTAGAAGAATGCCCAAAGGTCATCTAGTGGTCCACTTGGACCATGTTTTAAAGACCTACAAAAGATGGACTACAGACCACTGCCTACTTTCATTTCATATATCAATTTTCTGTCTTATATATACTTTCTATAATATAATTTAATATGATGTGGGTCAGGTGCTGGCTCTACTGTTGACTCAAAAGATGCGCTTTTTTATGGGGTCGGTAGACACTGGTTACAGGAAAAGGATCCGTGGACGGAGGTCTTATTTATTGCTCGCCATCTGCTTTTTGATCCTTTCTTCCTGTATTTCTTATGCCTCTCCCATTTTGAATTTTACTTATCCGACGAAGACTGACGGAAATATCTCGGGGGATAGTTGGGCAGAAGTTAACATATCCATCAACACTGAGCAACGCCTCGATACCTTTAAGTTCAACTGGAATGCAACGAACACATCCATATACGACAAGTCGCTTGTTCTGGCATTTAATTTCAACAACAACTCGGCGATCGGCGAGAACGCAACGCATGTCGCGGATATCTCCCTGCAGGGCAACAACGGCACGGTTTACGGAGCCGTTTGGAACTCTTCAGGCAGATTCGGAGGAGCCATGCAGTTCGACGGAGCGGATAGCTATGTACGAGTGCCTGATCACTATAGCCTTAATTTCACTGATCATCTGACCATTGCCGCATGGCTTAATGTGGGGTATAATCATGTCTTGGGCATTTCAACCGGAGTATATCATACATGTGCCGTTCTGGAAAATGGGGGTGTAGTATGTTGGGGGGAGAACATTTATGGTCAATTGGGCGATGGCGATGCTACACTTACATATAAAAATATACCTGTTTCAGTTTTTGGCGGTTATAATTTTTCGTCGGTGAGCGCTGGAAACTCTCATACCTGCGGGGTTCTTGTCAATCATTCTATACTGTGCTGGGGATATAATTACTTTGGTCAGCTTGGCAACGGTTCAACTGGGAGTAGTCGTTTAGTGCCTGTTCCGGTTGCAGGGGACAATAATTTTTCTTCTGTGGATGCAGGCGAGGACCACACATGCGGTGTCCTTGCAAATGGGTCAGTCATGTGCTGGGGGAATAATGACTTTGGACAGCTTGGAGATAATTCGGATATTCAAAAACCTGCGCCTGTTCCCGTTATCGGAGACTATAATTTTACGGTGGTGAGTGCCGGTATATATCATTCTTGCGGTGTTCTTGTTAATGGTTCTGTTATGTGCTGGGGGGATAATTATTATGGTCAATTGGGTAATGGGTCTACCGGCGGAAAAAGCTCTGTTCCGATCTATGTTCATGGGGATTATAATTTTTCAGGAATAAATGCAGGGGCTCAATACACATGCGGTGTTCTTGTTAATGGTTCTGTTATGTGCTGGGGGGATAATTATGCTGGGGAGTTGGGAAACGGTTCTATGGGCGGAACAACTGGAAAGCCAACATTTGTTGCCGGTGTATATAATTTCTCATCTATCAGAACCTCTTTAGGATATCCCCATACTTGCGGTATTCTGACAAACGGCTCTTCTATGTGCTGGGGTGATAACTCTTACGGTGAGCTTGGCAATGGGTCTAATGTTGATGCCTATTTGCCAGTTTATGTTCTTGGAGGGTATAATTTCACTCAGGTTGACTCTGGAGGATATCATTCTTGCGGTGTTCTTGTCAACGGTTCTGTTATGTGCTGGGGTGATAACAGCGAGGGCCAGATAGGAAATGGATCTTATGCCCATAGCAATGCTCCTGTAAAAACGCTCTATGGAACCGTGTTAGGCAAGTCCCCCTCCAGTTATGCTCTGAGCGCTACATTCGACAACGAACTAATTGCCTTTATTGGCGGTAGGGTTTTGAGATATAATCTTACACGAGGGTGGCATAATGTGGTGCTGACCTACAATCAAAGTGATATGACGGCTTTGTATGTTGACGCAGTAAAGGTTGATAACGCAACTGCGCAGAATGTGTTAAACCGTGTTGCCAAGGACCTTTTTATAGGCCGGCTGACGAACGGACTGATCGACGAGGTAAGGATATACAATAGAACCCTTTCAGAAACCGAGACAAGACTTCAGTATCTCTCAGAATTCAAAAAATTAAACTCTACCCACTGGGGGTTTTACGGCAACATAACCGGCCTCTCAGATGGTACATACACCTATTCTGGGTGGGCCAACGATACTTCAGGCCTTATAGGTTACACTGGGCCCTACAATCTACGGTATCTTATTGTCGATCTGTCCAGTCCTATAGTTTCTCTTGTATCCCCTTTGAATAATTCTTATCAGACCGATTCAGGCATTATTAATTTCACATACAACATTACCGAAGACAGCAGCTGCAGTCTTTTGATAAACGGCTCGGTTATAAGAAATACCAATGCAGTCAAGGATGTTAATCAATATTTCATGGATATCCCATTGGAAAACGGGAACTATAACTGGTCTGTTTCCTGCATTGACTACCTTGGGAAAACAGGTACTTCGGCTGAATATGAACTGACAGTTTATGCGCCGTTATTCTCGGTATCCTTAAATTCTCCAGGGAATCATTCCGTAACCGGCAATAATATGACTGGCTTCAATTTCACCGTGACCGGAAACAGGAATTATTACGGATGCGATTTGTTCGTTGATAATATAGCTTCAGGGAATAACTCGTCTGTTTCCAACAACACCGCAACAGTAATAATTACGAATCATACTCTGAGCGATGGTATGCATACATGGTATGTAAAATGTGACAAACTTAATGTGACTAACCAGAGCAGTTCCAGGAACCTGACCGTGGACTCTCCTTATAACGGTGTAACTCATTGCATGTCCCTTGACCTTCCAGGTGTTACATACAATCTTTCCTCAAACGTTTCTTCAAACGGTACCTGCATGAATGTGGCGGCGAACAATGTAGTGCTGGACTGCCGTGGATACGCCATAAACTACTCGCAGAATATGTTCGGCTTTGGAGTGGATAATTCTCTTGGCTACGGCAATTTCTCGCTGAAGAATTGCGTTGTCTTACAAGGGTACACATCCCCAACAGGCTCGTATGCCATTTATCTCAACAATATACGGGGGTGCTTGATACGGAATAACACTATCCTGACAAGGGGTACGGGTAGCAACTGTGTTGGTTTATATGTATACGCGTGTTCCAACCTTACTCTGACCGAGAACAGCATCACCACTACTGGAGCGAGCGCCGATGGGGTATACCTTGGGTATTCGAATTACAGCGTAGTTTCAAATAACACACTGAGCACATCCGGGGACAATAGTAAAGGGATAAACATAATGTCCTCAAATAGCTTGAGCCTGGTCGGAAACAGCATAATCACAACTTCTTCAACAGGAGCGGATGGAATATCCCTAAATTACTTGTCGCATTCAAATGTGATCGCTGATAATAGTATAACCAGCAGGTATGGATACGCATTGTATCTCTCAGGCTTCGGCGGGTCTTTTCCAAGCAATAATACTGTTTACAATTGTGTGATAAACGGTTCATTTACTCCGGTTTATTTCTCCGCCGCAGGAAACAATTCATGGAATACAACCCGTCAGGGGGGCTCGAGGAGATACTCTTACGGAAATGAGATAGGCGGAAACTACTACACTAATTCGATCGGCTCCGGCTACTCTGATACATGCGCTGATGCCAACCACAACGGATTCTGCGACAGCCCCTACGACGTCCTGGACAATAGTCTCTGTATAGACGCCTCGTCCTGCGGTAACAACACGGATTACTTCCCTCTCAGCGACGAATACCAGTCTACGAGTTTTTATGTCTGGCATAATTCCCCTGCAAACACTTCTTTCGTGAACAATGATATTCCTGCCTTCAACTTTTCAGTTCACGGAAATCTGCCCTATTATTCATGTGAACTATTCATTGATGCCCTCCCTAGCGGAACCAAC
>Ga0247841_10013940_pt1 | contig 10167 bp, 7 predicted proteins | sample LaCruzMarch2015__2_FD_192410 | JGI IMG/M metagenome (GOLD analysis project Ga0247841, IMG submission 192410) | Freshwater microbial communities from meromictic Lake La Cruz, Castile-La Mancha, Spain - LaCruzMarch2015_18m | ecosystem: Environmental > Aquatic > Freshwater > Lake | place: Spain...
ACGGGAGCCGATGCCGCGCGTTTTTCCAACGGCCTTTCCGTGAGGGGTTATCTTCTGTTTATGTTTGGAACAGATGTGCTGTCCCCTAGGTAACCGTACCGGACACCGCTTTCCGGTCTCCGTGTTAATGGTAAAAAGGCATTGGTTCACCAAAGGTTCGGCATCTTCGCTTTGCGCATTCATGGATTCATTCACGAACAGAATCCTTTCTTTGGGTGTCAACGAACCAGAAAAACTCCCGAAGGAGACTTTTTTATAGTAACCTTTTTTACTGTAATGTCAAGGGTTAATTTATCCACTTTTATTTTGGACAAAACTTGTGCTATACTTTAAAAACGCTTTAATTTTTTAAACATATGAAAGTTGACGAGCAAAAAATCCAGCAAGCATTAACCAGGGGGGTTGATGAAGTTATAGATAAAGAAAACCTTGAGAAGAAATTGAGATCCGGCAAAACCCTGCGAATAAAGCTGGGAATTGACCCCACCAGCCCAAATTTACACCTGGGCAGGGCAATACCTTTGCTTAAGTTGCGCGATTTTCAGGAAATGGGGCACAAGATAGTTTTGATTATTGGAGACTTCACGGGCGTGATTGGAGATACTTCTGATAAGGATTCGGAGCGCCCCATGCTTGAGGAAAAGGTGATAAAGCAGAATATGAAAACATATATTCAGCAGGCTGGCAAAATTTTGGATATTAGAAAGTGCGAAGTCAGAAAAAATTCAGAGTGGCTTAAAAAATTGGACTACACCGAGATCGGACGGCAGGCGGATCAATTCTCGCTGAATGAATTTATTTCTCGTGAAAATATTTGTAAAAGGCTGGATGCAGGCAAAAGGATTTCTTTGAGAGAATTGATGTACCCGCTGATGCAAGGGTTTGATTCTGTGGCGATAAGAGCAGATGTTGAGCTTGGTGGGACCGACCAAAGGTTTAATCTGCTGGCTGGAAGGGAACTGCAAAGATATTATAAACAGGAACCGCAGGATATTATTACAAATCCGCTTGTTGAGGGATTAGACGGCAGAAAAATGAGTTCAAGCTGGGGAAATACCTTAAATTTGCTGGATTCCGCCGACGAGATGTTCGGAAAAATAATGTCCTTAAAAGACGAGTTTATCATTAAGTATTTTGAGTTGACCACACGCGAAAATTTGGAAAAAATTGCCGAGTATAAAAAGGCTTTGGCAGAGGGAGAAAATCCTAAAAATATAAAAGTTTTATTGGCCAAAGAAATTGTGCGCATGTACCACGGAGAAAAAGAAGCGCAGAGAGCAGAGGAAGAGTTTAACAAGGTGCACAGAGACAAGGAACTGCCTTCGGAAATAGATATTTTTACAGCAGACAAACGTGTTTGCCCCATTTTAGATTTATTATGCGACACAAGATTAGCTACATCAAAAAATGAAGCAAAGAGATTGGTGGAGCAAAATGCAGTAGAAATTATTATTGGTGAAAATAAAACAAAAATTACTGACTGGAAACAAGAAATAAATTTAGAAGACGGAATGGTTTTACAGGCTGGAAAAAGAAAATTTATTAAGATAAAAATAAAATAATATGCCAAGGTTCAAAATTTCAGAAACAGCCAAGCATGTTGGCGAAAAGGTTAAAGTTTCAGGGTGGGTAAATGTAAGGCGCGCGCACGGAAAAATTTTGTTTATTGATTTAAGAGACCGCAGCGGAATTTTGCAGGTTGTTTTTGTGCCTTCAAACAAAGAAATTTATGATTTGGCGGAAACTTTGAGGCCTGAATGGGTTGTTGAAATTGTGGGCCAAATTGTGAAACGCCCTGAAAAAATGGTTAACCCTAAAATTGAAACAGGCGAGGTAGAAATGTCTGTTGAAAGCCTAACAGTTTTGTCTAAATCGGAAAATCTGCCTTTTTCAATTGAAGGCCAAGGGTACGACATAAACGAGGAAATAAGAATGAAATATAGATATTTGGATTTGCGCAGAGAGAGGCTAAAAAACAATCTTATCGCACGCCATAAATTTATAAAGTTTGTGCGCGATTTTTTGGATAAAGAAGGATTTATTGAAATTGAAACACCTCTTTTAACAAAATCAACGCCCGAAGGATCTCGAGATTTTATCGTTCCCTCAAGGCTGCAACCAGGTAAATTTTTTGCGCTTCCGCAAAGCCCTCAGCAATACAAACAGCTTTTGCAGGTTGCCGGGACCGAAAAATATTTTCAGGTCGCAAAATGCATGCGAGACGAAGATTCAAGGGGGGACAGGCAATATGAGCACACCCAGCTTGATATGGAAATGAGTTTTGTGGAACGGGAAGATATTTTGGAATTAACCGAGAGAATGTTTATCGCCACCATAAAAAATATTTTTCCGGATAAAAAAATACAGGAAATTCCATTTCCCAGATTGAGCTATCAGGAAGCAATGAAAAAATATAATTCTGACAAGCCGGATTTGAGAAAGGACAAGAATGATCCCAACCTTTTGGCATTTTGCTGGATTATTGATTTTCCCTTTTTTGAAAAAACTGATGAAGGCGGCTGGACATTTGTGCATAATCCGTTTTCATCGCCAAAACCAGAATTTATACAGGATTTGCTATGTAAAAAAAATATTGGGGGCATTGTCGCCAATCAATATGATATTGTTTTAAATGGTTATGAGCTGGCAAGCGGCGGAATTCGAAGCCATGATCCAAGATGCTTGGAGGCAGTTTTTGAAATAATGGGTTATAAAAAAGACGAAATAAAAGAAAAATTCGGCCACATGCTGGACGCCTTGAGCCTTGGCGCTCCGCCCCATGGAGGAATTGCCCCGGGAATCGACAGGATTATGATGATTTTGCAGAACGAGCCTAATATACGTGAAGTGATTGCATTTCCAAAAACCGGAGACGGCCGAGACTTAATGATGCAGGCGCCCTCGGCAGTGAGCAAAAAACAGCTCCAGGAATTGGGAATAAAAATTGGCGGTCAAAAAGTTGTAAAACAAAAATCTGTAAAAAAACTAAATCCGCCAGCTGGCGGAATAAAAAAGAAAAAGAGAAACAAATAGATGGATTTTAAAAAAATCTTCCAAGGCATTTTGGTGTTTCTGGGTTTTGTATTTGTTATAGGTTTTTTTTGGTGGGGAATGCAGTGGTTTTCCTATAGTTTGGAAAACTTTTTTCAACTTAAGTTAAGCCAGGAGCAAGATAAATTTTTGGCTTCGTTGGCCCCTGAGCAAAATATTATTGCAGAAAAAAGCTTTCCGATAAAAATTGAAGGAATGGGCGAGTTAGAGTCTGGCGCCGAATCGGCGATATCAGTGCAAAGCGATTTAAATCCGCCAGCTGGCGGACCAGGTAAAATTATTTTCAGCAAGAATGAAGACGCAAAAGTTCCTGTTGCAAGTTTAACAAAACTTATAACCGCCGAAGTTGTTTTAGAAAATTTTGACCTTACAGCTAAGATACACATAAGCAAGCTGGCCGAGGAACAAGACACCCGGGGTTATTTGAAGGCGGGGGAATCGTTTATTGCAAAAGATCTTTTGTATGACATGCTTATTGAGTCAGATAATGCGGCAGCCTATGCGTTTGCAGAGGCCATGGGTTATGACAGCTTTATAAAGATAATGAATTTGAAGGCCAACGAGGCGGGGATGAAAAATACCTATTTTTCAAGTCCGACCGGCCTGGGGTTGACTAATTATTCCTCGGCAAAGGATTTAGTTGCGTTTGCTGAATATATTCTTAAAAAAGATAGCCCGATTTTGAAAATAACGCTGATTCCGGAATTTGATCTTCTAAATTATAACGGATCTTTTCATCACAGAGCCCTAAATCTTAATGACCTGCTGAAGGACGCAAGTTTAAAAGATCGTATTGTCGCCGGAAAAACAGGTGAAACAAAAGACGCAAAACAGTGCTTATTTTTAATAATAAAAGCTCCCGAAGGAAGGGGATATTTAATTAATGTTGTATTGGGCGCGGGAGACAGATTTTTAGAGATGAAAAAAATTATAAATTGGACAGATAGTTCTTATCAATGGAAATAAAAAAAGTTTTATTAGGAATAATTTTTTTTGTATTTTTATCGGCGGTTGGCGCAGGCGCGTTTATTTTTGCATATTCAAATAAAATGGAGAAAGAATCGGCTGCCGCTTTACCTGCTAATTTGGTTGAAATACCGCCAGAGCCTCCATTTAATCCAGCATCCTTGAATTGGGAGCAGGCTTCCTCAATAATTCCTTGGGAAACAAGGGATTCGCAGGCAGTTGTTGTTTATAAAGATAAAATGTGGCTAATGGGCGGGCTGGATGCCAATGGGCTTGTTTTGCCCTCGGGTATAGTGCAATATGAAAAAGCTCCGCATTTTTCTGATGTGTGGAACTCTGAAGACGGAATTAATTGGACGCAGGTTGCAAAAGAATCCCCGTGGGGCGATAGGCGGTCAATTCAGGTGGTAGATTTTAAAGGAAAAATGTGGCTAATGGGCGGGTGGGGCCCGGAGGTTGGATGCAGGAATGATATATGGAGTTCTGAAGACGGTGTTAACTGGACAAAAGAAACCGAATACGCAGCATGGCCGGCACGAGAAGGCCATCAGCTTATTGTATTTCAAGATAAAATGTGGCTAATGGGCGGAGTGAGATATGATACGCATCAGCTGTTAAATGATGTCTGGTATTCTGAAGACGGACTTAACTGGGTTGAGGCAACAAAAAATGCCGGTTGGTCTCCAAGGTGGGACGATGCAGTTGCGGTTTTTAATAATAAGCTGTGGCTCACCGGCGGAATGGAATTTGGAAATAAAATACTGAATGATGTCTGGTATTCTGAAGACGGAGTTAATTGGGTTGAGGCAACAAAAAATGCGCCATGGGCTTCAAGGCAGGGACACGGCATGGTGGATTACAAGGGCAAATTATGGGTTGTTAACAGGTTGGATGTTTTGAGCCAGGGTGGAAAGAACGATGTTTGGTATTCTGAAAATGGAATTGATTGGCAAAAAACCGAGAATGATCCTGCGTGGACCGGCAGGGAAGACTTGGGAGTAGTTGTTTTTAAAGACAAAATTTGGATATTGGGCGGAATGGATAAAAACTGGGAATGGAAAAATGACGTCTGGTTTTCAACATACTAATTTCAAATTTAAAATTTTAAATTTAAAATTCGTTTTATGACAGCACTTACATTAAATGTTATCAAGGTAATGGGGCTTGCCACTGTGGCATCATTAATTTCTATTTTATGGGCGCCCCTGCTTATAAATTTTTTGTATAAGCACAAGCTTTGGAAAAAAACATCCGGGAAAAAAGCCATTACAGGAGAAGATGCGGTTGTTTTTAATAGTTTGCACAAGGAAAGAGAAATAAGGGCTCCGCGAATGGGAGGTTTGTTGATTTGGGTTACGGTGCTTTTGGTTATTGTTCTGTTTTTTATTCTTTCATTAATTTTTCCCGATTCGCCATTGGCCCAATTTAATTTTTTGTCCAGAAGGGAAACATGGCTACCGTTGTTTGCATTGATTGCTGCATCGCTTTTGGGGCTGGCTGACGATATTTTACAGGTTTCAGAAAAAGCACAATCCTTTGGCGGAGGGCTTTCCTTGAAAAAAAGATTTTTTCTAGTTGCGCTAATCGGCTTAATCGGAGGAATTTGGTTTTATCAAAAATTAGGCTGGGATTTTATAACAATTCCTTTAATCGGCCAATTTTCAATTGGTTGGCTTTATATCCCGCTTTTTATTTTGGTGACACTGGCCTGCTGGTCTGGCGGAATAATTGACGGCCTGGACGGGCTTTCGGGAGGAACTTTCGCATCTATCTTTGGTGCATTTACGATTATAGCTTTTTCGCAGGGCAAAACAGATTTAGCCGCCTTTTGCGCGGTAATTTTGGGGGCTTTATTTTCGTTTTTGTGGTTTAATATTCCGCCCGCAAGATTTTATATGTCAGAAACAGGGAGCCTTGGGCTGACAGTGACAATTGCTGTGGTTGCTTTTTTGACCGATTCTGTTTTTGTTTTACCTATTATCGCCGGACTTTTACTTTTGGAAACTCTCTCAATAATTTTACAAATTCTCTCAAAAAAAATAAGGAAGAAAAAAATATTTCTTTCAACCCCGATTCATCATCATTTTGAAGCCATTGGCTGGCCGGCTTACAAGGTGGTGATGCGTGCCTGGATCATTGGCATTGTTCTTGCAATTGTCGGGGTAGCGGTAAGGCTTCTTGGGTAGCTTTTTTTGTTGACATTGATATCTGCATTGTGGTAATGTGGTATATCATACAATTAAGGTAAAAAAGATGAAAAATGTAACTAAGGTGTTAACAATTGTAGCTTGTTTGTTCTTGCTTGCATTGATATTTGTTCCCCTCGGAACAGCAGAAGCTGACAGTCCTAACCTGGTCAGAAATCCCGGTTTTGAGGAAGGAATGGCCGGCTATACCACAACATATGGAATTTATCCTGGACCATACCATTCAAACGGCTTGGTTGGAGTTAGCATGGACCCGAAAATGCTACAGAGCAATTTTATAAGCTTTGGCGGAAACGGAAATTTTCTTGGCATTAATTCTGCAACAAGCGGCAAAAACGATTTTATCTGCCAGAGTATTGGCGTAGAACAAAACAAAACATACAATTTTTCTGTTGATTCACGTACTATTTGGGCGCCGGGAAAGCACGCATGGTACATTAATGGTGTTTCAATAACAGCAATAATTACTGCGCCATCCGGTTCTTGGGGAACAACAACTGGCACATGGAGTTCAGGATCGGCGACAACAGCCAATCTTTGCGGAAGAAATATGAGCACAGCATACAGCGGAGCTGACTTTGCTGTTGACAATTTGGTATTGCGTTTAAGCACTCCAAACTGCATTCCGCACTCTTATCAAAGATGTGCAGGAAACAACGTTTACTGGTTTAATTCCTGCGGTGGACAGGAGGAGCTAAAACAAACTTGTTCTGGAAATCAAACTTGCAATGCTTCTACGGGAAATTGCGAGACAAGCTGTACGCCTCATTTTTCACAAAAATGCGTTGGCAATTCGGTGTATTGGGTAAACTCATGCAATGAACAAGAAGAGCTAAAACAAACTTGTTCTGGAAATCAAACTTGCAATGCTTCCACCGGTTCGTGCTCAGCAGTCACATGTTCATCTAACACCGACTGCGGAACCAGCGCCTACGAAGGAAGCCCGTTCTGCCAAGGAAACGCTGTATACAAGAACTACAGAACCTGGACCTGCAACAACGCGGGTACAGCTAACTCAAGCTGTTCGTCTGCTGTAAACCCCCAGCTTCAAACCTCTTGTTCGTCTAACCAGACGTGTTCGGCAGGTTCGTGCTCAAACCAGAATATCACCTGCAGTAACGCTTCAGACTGCGGAACCAACTCCTACACAGGATCCACATTCTGCAGCAACGGAGACGTATTTCAAAACTACACAACCTGGACCTGCAACAACGCCGGCACCTCCACCTCAAGCTGTTCCTCAAACACAACCCCGCAATTGAAAACAAACTGTTCTGGAAACCAGACTTGTTCAAACGGCAGTTGTTCAAACGACAACGACAACGATTGTACTTCTCACTCATATCAACAGTGTTCAGGAAGCTACCTTTACTGGTATGACTCATGTGGTAACCAGCAAGGACAATCTCAGTACTGCTCAAACGGATGTTCGGGCAACTACTGCAACAATAACAATAACAATCAGAACTGCGGATATCACAGTTCAACAAGATGTGTTGGAAACACAGTTTATTGGTATGACTCCTGTGGAACCCAACAGGATGTAATGCAATACTGCTCTAACGGATGTTCAAACGGATATTGCTCAAACAATAACAATTATCAGAATTGCACCTATCACGCATATAAAGACTGTATTGGAAATTCGGTTTACTGGTTTAATTCCTGTGGAAATCAGCAGGACATAGTTCAGACCTGTTCAGGATACAACCAAACATGCAGATACGGCCAATGCGCCACAAATTATAATCCGGTGCCAGTGCCGTCTCCGACTCCAAGCTACATAAAATATTACAGAACAGGGTGCTACAGCAATAATTTGTATTGGTATGACTCAAACGGATCTGTTGGGGCCTTATACAAAAATTGCGCCGACACAAATCAATGCACGCAAGACCTTTGTTCCTCATCAAAATGTCAAAACCCTCTAAAGTGCGACGGAACAACTTGCGCCACCGGCTCAACCGATTACTGCACAGCTTGCGAGCACGCTAACGACAACGTATGCAACTGCGGAGAAACATCGGCCACAGCTCCAAATGACTGCAGAACTAATGCAAGCAATTTGATGGTCACATTTTTTGGAAGAAAAGATATTACGGCAGTTTCGTGGGATAAAGCAGTGCAAGTTGGCACAAACGGAAACGTGTACTTTTTGGCAATTATCAAAAATAATTCAGCCAGCCCGATTGAAAACATAAATGTTTTTGCGGCCATTCCATCGGAAGTGAGCTTTTTGGGAAATTTGAAGATTGATGATTCATCGGTAGCAGGGGATATTGTTTCAGGAGTTACAATTGCCTCAATTCCTGCCAACGGCACAAAAACATTAACATTTGAAGGAAAAACACAAACGTTTGCAAACTCGCGTGATAAGCAGGCAACAATAAACGTGACCTCTGGCGGACAAGCTCAATCAGACTCGTTTACAATAACTCTAAACCCAGGCCAGGTCGCAGGAGTTTCAACAGCTCCGGCAACATCGGGATTTGTGGAATTTTTAAAGCGCTGGTATCTATGGATTTTAGTCGCAATTGTGCTTATATTCCTGTTTATAGTTATCTTCCGCAGATTGTCTTCAAACTCATAAAATACGCCTAAAAACGGTCTAAAAAGAGGGGGATTTGACCCTCTTTTTGGTTGGTCTTAAACCCTTGACAACGCTTCTTAATAGTGCTATAATAGATATATAGGGTAAAACAAGGCATTGAGGAGATTTCTTATCTGATACCGGTTTTCTGGCCGGCCCGCCTACGGCGAGGCAAAGCTGGAGAATGCGCTAATCAGAGTTTTGCAAGAGATTTAATTCTTTAATTATTTCTCACCCGCATAACAATAAGAAATCCCCTCAGTGTCTTGTGGCACTGAAGCACATTCAGAAAAAAAACAGGTAAGTGTTCACCTGATTCAAACGAACGCAGTGGCTAACTATAAAAAGGAATTAGCCATGAGACTTATTGCTAAAATGTCCGCCAAGGGTCCCTTCCGCGTCGTTCTCGCCATTGATCGCACCGGGAGGTGCGATTGTGATGAGACGCCAAGTGGCCCGTTCGCCTCGTTAGACGAGGCGATGAGCGAGGTCGCGGCCGTGTTTACCACGGCCATGGCCGACGACAAGGACGTCGTTGACGTTCACATTCTCGATCGGGAAGAAAAAATCGTCGGAGGAGTGTCCTTTGACGAAAAAGTTGCTCCTGAACTCGAGATCGTGGGGGCGGAGGAGTATGTTGCTCTTGCCCCGCCTGAAACCGACAAAGAGGAAAACTTCGATTTTCCCTTTGCGGAGTTCGGGAGATGCCGCCGCTGCGGTGAGGTGGGAGACTACTGCAACTGTGGAGGTCCGGTATAGAGTTTGAAATCTCTTTAAAAATTCTGTCACGACGAGAAGTCCTGCTTCGGTAGGACAAAAAGGATTTCCAGGTAACCCGATGAAAAGCTCAAGACTGCCGTTGTGAAAACAACGGATGCGCAGATGAAACAGTTAACAATAACTTTTTCAGGGGCGCAATCCCAATTTGGGATGTGAATATACTAGCTCAGGGTTTGCCAGGAAATTCAGGTTTTGGCAGGATGCCAAAGCAAGTTGGGGGAATTGAAAAATTCCTCACCTTCTTCCAGATCGTAAAAATATTTGTGATTTGAAAGAAGGGAAATATTTTTCTTTCTGTCTGCGCCCGGTTGGTGGCGCAGGCACAAAAAAATCCAGCAAGGAGGGTTTTGGTCTGATGAAGGCTATCAACCTTACGCCCCATGCGATAACCTTGCATGTTGGTGGTCGGGACATTGTTATCCCGCCGTCCGGCAAGGTGGCTCGCGTGGCGGTAGTATCTACCGACTGCGGCTCTGTTGACATCAACGGGATACAGGTCCCCGTTGTCGTCAACGAGCGCGGTAAAGTAGAAGCTCCCGGCTTTGTGGAGGACGACGATGCGATTTGCATTGT
>Ga0247841_10013941_pt1 | contig 10167 bp, 9 predicted proteins | sample LaCruzMarch2015__2_FD_192410 | JGI IMG/M metagenome (GOLD analysis project Ga0247841, IMG submission 192410) | Freshwater microbial communities from meromictic Lake La Cruz, Castile-La Mancha, Spain - LaCruzMarch2015_18m | ecosystem: Environmental > Aquatic > Freshwater > Lake | place: Spain...
CCCGCCGGGGTAGATTTTTCCTTGTACCCTCTCGAGCCGGCGCTCACCCGGCACACGTTGCGGGAAAAATTAGGGCTCAAGGAAAAAGATTTTGTGCTGCTTTACGTCGGACGCCTCTCCAAAGAAAAAAACATCTCTTTTTTAATCAGCGCTTTTAACCGGCTGGGTAATGAGAGGGCGCGACTGGTCCTAGTTGGAGGCGGCCCGCTGGAAAAAGAGCTGCGCCGCTCTCAATATAAAAACGTCATTTTAACCGGGGAAATCAGTTATCCGGAAATCCTACATTATTATTCCCTTGGAGACGTTTTTGTTTTTTCTTCGCTTTCCGAAACTCAGGGCTTGGTCCTGGCAGAGGCTAAAGGGGCCGGGCTCCCGATTGTTGCCCTTTTTGCCGGCGGGCTGATTGATACCATCCGTTCGGGTCTTGACGGTTATCTGACTTCGAGAAATATGGATTCATATTTGGAGCATGTTAACCGTTTGCTGGGTGATGCCTCTCTCCGGGAAAAAATGTCCCACGCCGCCCGGCTTGACGCGCAGGAGAAATTTTCCGCCACGGTTATTGCAAAAAAAACCGAAAGTGTCTATAATTCACTCACCTTGAAAAGGGAGATTACCAATGAATAGGCGTTCCCTGGGTTTCTGGCTGGTCGTGGCCTTCCTTTTCTCTTTCAGCGGTTCGGCCCTGGCTTTGACCAACGTCTTTCCTTCCTCAAACATCAACGGGACCTCCGGTCTTATTCGTATTCCTTCGGCGGACATCGTCCCGTATAAAAACTTCAACGTAGGTGGCAACTATCTTTCCGCCTTTAATTCCGGAGTTGTCTCGGCGGAAGCAGCGTTCAATTACTTTTTAAATCTCGGCGCCTACCACGGGCTGGAGCTGGGCGTCGTCGGCGGGACCGACCAGTTGACCAAGCAAATGCGGGAAGGGGTTTTCCTCAACGCGAAACTCTCCCTTTCTACCGGAGACGAACCTTACCCTCTCCTCCTGGCGCTGGGGATTGAGAACCTTTTTTCCCGCACGCAAACCGATGTTTACATGGTGGCGACAAAATATTTCAAGCAGGGCCCAAAGCTTACTTTCGGCTTTATGGCCGATTTCCCCAACAACAAGTTCCGTCCGATGGGGATGCTGGGGGCGGAATTTCCCTTGAGCGAGAATATTTTTATCTTGGCCGATTCGATGGCCGGGGAACAAATCCTTCAGCTCAACGCCGGGGCCCGGGTCTACTTTACTCCGCTCCTCTCTTTAAGTGCCAGTGCTTTAAATGTGCTCAACGGGGCGCAAGCAAAAGATCCGCAAAGCGTCGTGGTGAGCTTTAATTGGGCGAATCCTTTTTAAATATAAGGGGGTGAGAAGGAAAAACAAATTGTCCCTTAAATTTTTAGGAGGTTCTTATGAAAAAAATTGTACTTTTATGTCTGGCCGCGGTTCTTTTCGTTTCGGCCGCTTCCGCCGAATTATTGGTTACCGCCCTGCCTTTCGGGCAGGGAAAATATGTGGTTGAGGTCGCCGGCGTTGGCGAATCAAACATTCAAAACATCGGGATGAGTGCCACCACGATGGGTGGGTATCTTGGTTATGGGGTAACTGATAAACTTGATCTGATTGTTAATGCTGGCCAAGCCAACGCTTCCGGCTTACCTATAGGGATCACCGGTATAACCTCCACCGCTTATGGCGCGTTTTTAAAGTATGCGATAGTTGATGAGACGCATCAGGCGCCCTATTCCCTTTCCGTTGGCCTCGGTTATAGAACGATTGGCCAGTCCACAGGAATTGTAGGACTCCCTAATCCTATAACCGATTCTGGTTCTCAATTATTATTAGGCATCGGGCTTAGTAAGATTATGGCTCCGTTTGTCCCCTACTGCGGACTGACTTTTCGTAACACAGATCAAGGGACGAACGTTGATCATACTCAGTTTGACCTGACTCTCGGTTCCGCGATTGCCTGGTCAACCCAAGGCGCCGTTTTTGTGGAAATAACCAACCAGAGCATTGTTTATGCTAACAGTGGAGTTGGGATTACTAACTACCAATATGGCCTTGGTTTAGCTTACAAGATCTAATCGTTTCTTTCGGTTTTGTTTAAGAAAGGCCCCGATTTTTTCGGGGCCTTTCCTTTTTCATGCTATAATTACCAGCAGAAATTTTCTAAGGGGGTTTTTTATGAGGTTTTTTACCGCTTTGTTGCTCGTGTTTTCGCTTTTCGCCTCCCTGGCTTCCGCAGAACTATTGATGACCGCCAACGCGTTTGGCAAAGGGAAATGGCTTTTCCAGGGTAACGCGCTGACAGAATCTAATGTGTTAAATAACAACGCCATGCAGGCCACTATGCTTGGGGGCGCTATTGGTTATGGACTAACCGAGAGATTTGATTTGGTCGCCCGGGTCGGGCTGGCCAGCGCTACCGGTTATCCTCCTTCGTTAAACAATCTTTCGCAGTCCGTTTACGGCGCCTTGTTAAAGTGCCAGCTGCTTGATGAGGCGGTCATGCCGGTTTCCCTGGCGGTCGGCGTCGGTTATTATGGTTTGTCCCAAACTGTCGGCTACGTCCTCCCTTCTCCTTCCACCGAGAAATATTCCGGCGCCGAGTCGTTGTTCTTACTGGAAATCAGTAAAGATTATCTGGTTTTCAATCCTTATCTCGGCCTGGCTTATCGCAGCACCAATCTTAATAGCGCGCTCGTCTCCTCTACTCAGGTTGACGTTACCCTCGGGACAGCCTTTAACTGGACTGAACAATCCAAGGTCCTGATTGAGCTGACTGAGCAGATGATCACCCCCGGCGATCAAAGTCATTATTCCAGCGGGTCGTTCGCCTTGGGGATCCAGTATAAAACTTAATTGTCATGGGTGAATTTTCTCCGCGCCGCATTGTTTTTGAAATAAAGGATTACGTTCCCGGGAAAAATCCTCCCCGGCCGGACGTCGTTAAGCTAGCTTCGAACGAAAACCCTTTTGGCCCCTCACCCAAGGCGCTCGAAGCGATTATCAGAGAAATGCGAAACTTGCATGTTTATCCCGAGCAGAAAAGTTTGCTTTTGCGCGAGGCGCTCGCGCAAAAAACCGGATTGGCTGAAGAAAATGTGATTTGCGGGAACGGCTCCGACGACATTATGCAGATCATTGGTTCGACTTATATCAATCCGGGCGACGAGATAATCATCACCAAAAATTCTTTCAGTCTTTACGAATTGATTGCCCGGATCTTTGGCGGCACTCCGGTTATGGTCGATTTAGACAATCAGCAAGTTTCTCTTGATAAAATTGGCGCCGCTCTCACCGATAAAACAAAAATCATCTGGCTGACCAATCCTCACAACCCGACCGGGACGTTTTTCCCTAAAGAGGACCTGACTCGGTTTGTCAACGCGCTTCCCGGCCATGTCCTGCTGGTCCTGGACGAGGCCTATGCTGAATTTGCCGATGATCCCACTTTTCCGAATGGCGTTGACTATGTTAAAGCGGGGAAAAATGTTTTTGTTTTGCGGACTTTTTCTAAGTTTTACGGACTGGCCGGCCTGCGGATCGGTTACGGCCTCGCCACGAAAGAGTTGGTCGCCCCCATGTTTAAAACCAAAATGCCTTTCAATGTCAGCCGCCTGGCTCAAGCGGGGGCGCTGGCCGCGCTGGAGGATCGGGAGTTCCTCGCCGCCACTTACGCCAACAATGCCGCAGGGAAAAAATATCTTTACGCGGAGTTGGAACGACTTGGCCTAGCTTATAAAAAAACCGAAGCCAACTTCATTCTGATCAACTTAAAAAAACCGGCTGATCCGATTTTTCTTGAGCTGATGCGCTTGGGGGTGATCGTCAGGCCGTTGACCTCTTTTGGTTTTCCAGAGGCGCTGCGGGTCTCAATCGGGGCACCGGAGCAAAACGAGAAGTTTATCGCCGCGCTTGCCTCAATAATTACCTAAAGTTTTCGCGCAGAAGGTCCTACTTGACTCTTTGCCCGTTTTGGGCCAGTCCCAAATTATATATCGCGGCCGCCACCAGCCCTTGCATTGATTTTGTCCAGTTTTTTTTCTCGCATCTTTGAGAAATTTCCAGCACCTTCCCGTATTGCCTCAGTCCGTTAAAGGCGATCATGACCACCTCAAGGATATGTTTGTTGATTTTATCCTTCAGCGCTCCATGGCCCGATAGCTCTGCGAATATTTTCAGCGCTTCCTCATATTTCCCCAACTTATTTGAGGCGGCCATCGCGGTAAAATAAAGGTCGATGTCCCAATCAATTTTCTGACAGGTTTTCAGTAGGTCGTAGGCCGCCCCCGCTTTGTGCTGGCCGATTTTTGCCCAGGCGGCATTGTAATAGGTGCTGGCGTCCCATTTTTTTCTTGGCAGAAGGCGAACTTCCTGTTCAGCTTGTCCATACCGTTTGGCGTCAAGCAGCTCTCTGACATAGCGGTTAAAAAAGAAGAGGTTGTTGCTTTCATAGAAAAAAGCCGCCCGCAGGACGGTAATTTTGTCTTCGCCTGATAACTGCCCCAGCCCTTGGTAGAACCTTGCATATTGCCTCGCTTCAACGTGGGCAAAAACGCCCCTTTGCAAAGTCGACAATTCGACCCTCTTAAATTTAAGGAGCGGGCAGGGTTTCGGCATAAAATAGACGGGGCTTAGCGCCATTTTTACTCCTCCAAAAAGCTCAAGTATACTTCGCCGGTTTAAACCAATAATTTCACCTGGGGTTGGGAAAAAGTTCTGCGGGCCGGAGAAACAGAGGCTATAGCTTAAGGCAACCTAAAACAAAAACCAGGTTAGCGTTCCAATAAATTGAGTTTTCATTGGTTGAGTAAGACTCTTTGTCATCAAGGTATACCAAGGCTGGCGGTGTATCATAATTAAACACCGCTCTGGTTCTTTCGTCCTGTAAATATTTATTGGGTCCGCCAGCCATAAAGCCGGGAAGTTCTAGTCCGCTGGCAATGGATGGACGATGATGTAGTTGTGTTACGGTGTTTTCCCCAAAACCGGTGATAAAGCAGAGATCGTGAGCGTTCCTGCCTAAGATATAATGAAGTTGTTCCAAGGCTAGCTCTTTGTATTTTATTTCTCCAGTAAAAAGGTAAGCAAATATTAGGGCTTTGGCGTAATCCATTAATAAACCGTTAGAGCCCCAGCGATAATCGCCTCCTGTTAAAACAACCCCAAAGCCGTTTTTTTCTGCCCGCGGAGCCAGCTTGGCCGCAAAGGCGATAAAACTTTGTTTAACTTTTGCGCTGACTTCGGCTGAAGTCAGTTTTTCGGGAAGAAGCAGGTAACTAACGTAAGCGTGGTGACGGAAATCCTGCCAGCCAAGCCTTGAGGTGTCATTTGGATTGTGTTTTCTGTAGTTATTAATAAAATATTCATCGTATTTTTGTTTGCCGGTCGCTCCCAGTAATTGGACCGCCGCAAAAAGCCTTTCGTCTCCATCATCATTATCGCCGTAGATTCCCGTTTTTATTTCCGGATCATTATTAAATCCGCTTGGAGGAACAAGCTCTTGATTTTTTTCCAGATACTGCCACGCCCCCAAGGCGGCGGCAAGTAAATTGTTGGCATATTGCGGGTCATGTTTTTTGAAAACCGGATAAGCTTGGGCCATCGTCCCCGCAAATCCAGCTGTTGCCGCGGAGGAGATGCGGGAAATATACCGTGGAGCCTTGTCCTTGTCGGGAAGGATAAAAGGCTCAAACTCTTTCCCTGTGGCCTTGTGGTAAACTCCTCCGCTTTTAGCATCTTGCATTGTTAGCAACCAATCAATTTCGTGTTTCAATTCTTTGAGCAACACGGTCTCTGCTGGGTTGTTGAGCGTACAGCATAAGAGTAAAGTGCTAACTGTATAATTAGCTGGTGGAACGTACTTACCATAGTCTCCCGCGTCATGCCAACCGCCGCAAACATTTTTTCGCCCGCTTTTGCCGGTCGAAGGTAGAAAAAAAGCATCTTGTGCATGGCATTCCCTGTGTTTAAACCCGGTTTTACCGTCTTCAATCTGAATGCCGCAGCGTTGTAAATAAAAACTCCTCCATGACGAGGATAGTAGCTCATTATAAGGGTTTTCTCTTATTATCAGGTTACGTCGGACACTGCCAAAATAAATATAATAATTCCCTGGGGTGGCAACTTCGCTAAAATCAATTTTGGAGGTTTTTTTGCTGGTATCACGATCGTCCAGCGTGGGGCCTTTCTCTTTTATTAATACCGTCCGACCCTTTAAATCAGCAATTTTAAATTGGCTGGGAGCCCCTTCAACAATTGCAATTTTGGGATGGTCTGGTAGATAGCCTAGTTGATCTAAATAAATCTCATCTGCATAGGAGAACGAAAAGAGGCCGTAAACAACTAGCGCAAACAAGAAAGCGATTTTTCTTTTCATTCAAATCTCCCGTCATAAGGACCTGGGCCTAGGGTAGCAAAGCTAATAAAAGATTGCAATAAAATCATAAATGCTACTCTTTTAAAGATTTACTTAACAAGTTGACCATGTCTTGCCGAATGTGTTGATTAGGGTCTTCTGAATTACCGGAAATTAGTTCCATTGAAATAGGATATGGCAAGTTTCCCCTTAAAGCGAAATATGTCCAGTGGACCTTGTTTTCTTTTAAAACCTGGACGATATCCCCAATGTATGCTAAATCGTTGGTGGAAGGGGCTATGGCTATTGATCCAAATTCTCCAAGGTAAAGTGGCACCCCCTTGCTCTTCGCCCAATTAATATAGAAATTTAACTTTGTCCTAAGGTATTCTTTGTCCCAGTTTATAGTCTGCGCTTTAAAATAATTAATCATAAACATGTTCCAGTCCCAATTTTGCTCGTTTAATGGAGCCAACCCCTGCCCTTTCACATAACCAGAAAGCCTATATTGATGCCCAGGCAAAACAATAAAATAATTGTTCAACAATCGCGCTTCAACTTTGCACTGGTCAACACAGCCATTCAAAAGAATTGCGCCCTCCCCATTGATGCCTCCCCGTTTATCAAAAAACACCTTGTTGGTATCGGAAAAAGCCCAAAAAGAGGGATAATATGACTTTTCATCAAAGCGGTAATCCTGCCAAGGGAATTGATCTTTGTACAAAGGTAGCGCAAAATCATTGTTCCTAATCTTGATCGCTTTTATCTGATTGTCCGGCCCTTTTTCTTCTAAAACCACGTTGTCAATCCAAACCTTCCCTCTTTCATGTTCAGAATTAAAAGCCACTTGCCCTATCGTTGCTTCTGGTGGCGCCTCCGCCCAATTGCCCTCCATAAAGGTCCAATCGGTATCTTGAAAAAAGCCCGAATTATTATAATGCCCGCCAACATAAATAACTTCTTTGTCAAAATCAATTACTGTGTCGGGATAATTTGCCCCTTGAGGCACCCCCGCCCAAACCGCTCCTTGATGCGTAAAATTACCCGGTTCATAAAAATGGGCGGTATACAAAACATTATTATCGGGGATAGTAAACGGCGTAAATGGAAGCTTTGCCCAATCGTTGTCGTTGGTAATTAATGTGTTGCAAACAATTACAATATGGTTTTGATCAACTTTACGAATGGCTGTTGCGATCTCGGTAGCAAGGATTTGCCAGTCTTTATCTTCTGGAGGGTGGGGTTCATTTAACAACTCAAAGGCAGCGATCGCCGACTCAGTTTTATATCTTTTGGCAATTTCTTGCCACAAAGCAATTAGTCTTTTTTGATTCTCTTGATTTAGCCAAAGCGCGTCCCCTTTCCCGCTATCCTGTATTCCCCCTTGAGCGCTATGCATATCTAAAATCACATAAATATCGTTTTTTTTCGCCCAAGAAAGGCGCTCTTCCAGGTCCGCGAATCCCTTTTCTTTATATGTAAAGGGCTGTGAATCATCCTCAAACCAAGTATAACTCAAAGCGTATCGCACAATGTTTACGCCCCAAGACTTTATCATTGCAAAATCTTCCTCTTTAATTATCCATTGTGGAATTTGGGAATTATTTTCCCAATATAAATTATTAAGGGCTATCCCTCTTAAAAGAACAGCTTTCCCCTCTTGGTTAATGATGTTATCCCCAGAAACCTTAAGAAGCCGTACGCATTGGGATTCAAACCCTTCGTCAATTTGTCCATCACAATCGTCATCCAGATTATTGCAGGATTCGGTTTGAGGTAATATTTCCTTTTGGATTACATCATATGTGCCGCCAATACATTCTTCGATCTTGGGTTTACAAATTCCCACATTTTCAGTCCCAGCTGGTCCAGAATAAATCATCCGAATGTCTCCTAAGACACAGTTAATCCCCCCGTCTACTTCTCCCCCATCTCTCTCATGAGCCGCAGGAACTCCATCTCCGCAACTAGCCGGCAGACTGATTAGCGGCGGCATTTCCGGGCTATCGCGATGACCAACAATGAATTTCCCCGCTGCAATGGCGACGTTCCGGATGGCACATAATGTTCCTGTTCCTTGAATGGACGTAATATTCATTTTCCCTCCTTTTTAAACAATCGTGTCAGTTTTGCTGCTATGGGCATGTCTATGCCTACCCCAAAAGGCTGTGATTGCGAATGAAACAAAAAAAGCAAACAGAAGATTAAGGTTCTCGCTAATAAATATTGACGCTACGCCAATCAAGGGAATGCCCAACTGAAGAATTTTGTTTTTTAAAGGCTTGTCGCTTTGCCTTGTCCCGTTCCCATAGCAGTCAGCAATAAGATAACCGGCTGAGACTGCGGGAAGAACAGGATATTTAAACGCCAAGCTTGCTCCCACTAAAATTGGAATGGAGTATTTCACACTTTGTGCCGCTTTATAAATTTTGGGATGCGTCTTCAAAATTGACCCTTTCTTCTCCACGGCTTTCATGTTTTTGTAACAGTTCAATGCAACCGCCCCCTTTTTTTACCCTGAACCTAGTACCCCAAATAAAAAGGGCCTGTCCGAACCCAGACAACTGGGATCGGAACAGACCCTATCAATGCCTTAGTTTTTAGTTTTTTTAAGCTAAAACAAAGTCCGCCGCTAAACGCCAATTACAGTCCTTGGCGGGAGCGGCGGCCAAGCGCGCATTAATCTTGGCCCTATTCACCACTAACATTTTCTGTATCTCTTCTAATTGACCAAAACAGCTCAATTGTTTTAAATATTGCGGGGCCTCTATTCCAGCTTTTTTAAGCCAAAAGACCGCCTTATTGATTGCGTCAGATATTTTTTCTCTTGATTTCTTTCTTTTCGCTAAAATATAATAAAACAATGCTAATTCGAAGGCTGTGGCCGAATCTTTTCGGAGAAGATAAATGACTTTTCTGTCTTGTATTTTTTCTTCAAGTTTCATTGTTAATTGCTCTCTTTGACAATCTTTCTGTATTATTATCGTTAAAATTCGGATAAAATTTCACCATCGGGAAATTTTGTTTAGAAAATCATTTCTGATTTGGTTAATTTCATAAGAAGGCCCCCTTATATTTAGCCGCCGATATATGCTAAAATTTAGGTCATGAAGAATAACGAGCCGGCTTGTCATTCTTGTTGCGAGGAAAAGCCGCCGTTCTGGCAGAACCGTTTATTTCAAGTGGCGCTTCTTTACCTCGCTGTTTTTATTCTGGCCCTATTTTTCCCGCTGCTAAAGCGGCTGGAAGTTTCCCTGCTTCTTTATCTCAAGCTACTTTTTTTCCCGGTTTTAATTGGTCTATTGCTGGGCGGACTTATCGATTGGCTCGTTCCGCAAGAATATATTTCTCTCCTCCTGGCCGGCCAGCGGAAAAGATCCATTGTTTTTGCCGTCATCTGCGGTTTTCTGATGACCGCCTGCAGTCACGGGATTCTGGCCATCTCGATGCAGCTTTATAAAAAGGGGGCTTCGACCGCCGCGGTCGTCGCCTTCCTGCTGGCCAGCCCCTGGGCTAATCTACCTTTAACGATCATGATGTTTGGCTTTTTCGGCCTCAAGGCGCTCTTGATTGTCTTTGGCGCAATTCTTATCGCCCTGATCAGCGGCTATATTTATCTCTTTATGGAAAAAAGGGGGGCGGTGGAAGTCAACCCAAACACGGTCGCGGTTGATCCTAATTTTTCGCTGGCCGATGACGCGCGGAAAAGATTTAAGGCGGCCAAATTTTCTTTCCCCCGCGCGCTAGCCGCCTCAAAAGCCGTTTTGGCCGGCAGCCTTAGCCTGGCGAATATGATCCTCTGGTGGATTTTGAT
>Ga0247841_10013942_pt1 | contig 10166 bp, 7 predicted proteins | sample LaCruzMarch2015__2_FD_192410 | JGI IMG/M metagenome (GOLD analysis project Ga0247841, IMG submission 192410) | Freshwater microbial communities from meromictic Lake La Cruz, Castile-La Mancha, Spain - LaCruzMarch2015_18m | ecosystem: Environmental > Aquatic > Freshwater > Lake | place: Spain...
ATACCCAGATAGCTACCACTACCCAGAGCTTAACCGATATTAAAAAAGACCTAGTCCAGAAAGACTCAGCCATAGCCGAAATCCAAGCTTTACAAACCAAACTGCAAAGCCAGATGAATGACATGGCCAATTTACAAAAGATAACCTCTGATTTCATCGCTACCCTGGATGTTTCCAAACTCTTATACAAAGATGAGTTCGGCAATCTGAATCTGGGAGAGGGGAAGATAACAGTTAAGGATATCGAAGCTTCGGGAGATGTGAGCGCGAAGAATGTTGTTACTGAAACTCTCAAAATGGAAAATAATAAAACATCAGGCAAAAGTATTATCGAAGCCGGAAAATCTGAAGTAAAAATACCTACCACCGAAGCGTCCGAAAATGCCAAAATATATATTACGCCTGTCGGTAATACGTTTGACCACGTTCTTTATATTGACGGAATAGTTGATAGCCAATCATTTAATGTCAAAATCAATAAGCCGGCTGAAGATGACATTAATTTTAACTGGCTGATAATTAAGTAAATGACAAATGACAAATTTCCAATGACAAATCAAATCCAAAATCAAAATGACAAAAATAAATATAATTTAGCGGAGCGTACTTCTAAATTTGGTTGCGAAATTATTGTTTTTGTTAAAATAATCAAAGAAACAAATATAAATAAACCAATTATTAACCAATTGATCAGATCCGCTACCGGTATCGGAGCAAATTATATGGAGGCTGATTGTGCTGAATCAAAAAAAGATTTTATCCACAAAATAGGAATTTGCAAGAAAGAATCCAAAGAAACAACACATTGGTTGCACATGCTAGCAACAGCCGAACCCAACAAGGTAACAGATTGTCGCGAATTATGGCAAGAAGCGCATGAACTAACGTTAATTTTTTCAGCTATTGCAAAAAGAAAATACTAATTTGATATTTGAGCTTGGACATTGATTTGTCATTCGTCATTGGAAGTTTGTCATTGCAACTAACTCTCTTTCTCAAACTTACAATCCTTATTTCCACATCTTACCTTCCCTTTAGCGGCAAAAGCCAGCGGCTGTCCGCAATTAGGACAGAGTTCTCCGGTAGGTTTGTTCCACATCACAAAATCGCAATCAGGATATTTATTACAGCCATAAAACATCTTTCCTTTTTTTGATTTTCTCGCGACCACATCGCCCTTTCCGCATTTCGGACATTTAAGTCCCATTTTTTGTTCGATTCGCATGATGTTTTTGCATTCCGGATATTTTGAGCACCCCAAAAATGCGCCGAATCTTCCACGTTTCACAACCATCGGCGCGCCGCATTTGTCGCAGACAATGCCGGAATTTTCCGCATCTTCTTTTTTTTCCTCGTCAGTTTTTCCGGTATATTTACAAGTCGGATAATTTGAACAAGCAATAAATTTTCCAAAGCGTCCAAATTTTACGACAAGCTCTCCGTCACATTGGGGACACTTCTGGTCAAGTTTCTCTTCTTTCTTTTCAACCGTTTCAGTTTTAACTTCCAAATTTTTATGGAACGGTCCATAAAAATCACGGATTACAGGAATCCATTTTTTTGAGCCCTCTGCAATTTCGTCAAAATCCTTTTCAATAGTCGCAGTGAAATCTATGCTTACAATTTCAGGGAAATGATCTACCAAAAGGTCGTTTACTAAGCATCCAATTTCAAGAGGATAGAGCCTTTTTTCCTCGTTTTTTTCAACATATTTGCGTTCAATTACAGTTGAAATTGTCGGCGCATAGGTAGACGGTCTGCCTATCCCATTTTCTTCCAAAACTTTTACCAATGTCGCTTCATTATATCTCGGAGGAGCGGAGGTCAATTTTTGTTCCGCGATAACATCCAAAATATCCAGCGGGTCTCCTTTTTTGAGCGCCGGCAAAAATGATTCAGCTTGCGCGGCTCGGCCATTGTACACTTTTAAAAATCCATCAAAAATTATGGTTGAACCGTTGGCTTTTAACAAATATTTATTTTTTGCTCCGCTAGCGTCAATATCAATCTTAGTTGAATTAAGCCGGGCGCTTTGCATTTGGCAGGCGATAGTACGGTTCCAAATCAGCTGATATAATTTGTGCTGGCTCGGTTCCAAAACAGGCATAAGCTCATCGGGAGTTTTCTCCAACTCTGTTGGGCGGATAGCCTCGTGCGCTTCCTGCGCTGATTTTGATTTCGTCTTATAATAGCGTGGACTTTTAAGCGCGTATTCTTTTCCAAATTTTTTCTCGATTACTTTGCGCGCGCTCATCAGCGATTCAAGCGACAGATTCAAACTGTCGGTACGCATATAGGTGATGTAGCCCTGCTCATAAAGTTTTTGCGCATTCATCATGGTTTGCTTCGCGGAAAAACCGAAATTGCTGATAGCCGCTTGCTGAAGTGTCGAAGTAGTAAATGGCGCGGACGGATTACGCGAAGTTTCTTTTTCTTCAATAGAATTTACGACGCATTTTGCGGCGCGGATTTCATTCGCAATCTCCTCGGCCGTTTTTTTGTCGGTAATGATGCTCTTTTTCGTTTTATAATCTCCCGCAAAAAGTTTTAAAGTGACGATCTTTTCTATTTTTTTACCGTTTTGTTCCACAAGATTCGCGCCGAATTCTTCCTTGCCATTCTTCTTGCATAGTTTCGTGCTAATCACCCAAAATTCTTCCGCGGAAAATTTTTCAATTTCTCTTTCGCGTTCCACGATAAATCTGAGCGCGACTGACTGCACGCGTCCGGCACTAAGACCTCTCCTTATTTTTTTCCAAAGAAAAGGGGAAAGTTCATAACCGACGAGGCGGTCAAGAACGCGCCGCGCCTGCTGGGCGTCAACAAGATTCAAATCGATTTCTCTCGGATTTTCAAGGGCATTCTTTATGGCCTTTTCCGTAATTTCATGAAAAACTATTCTGCTGTATTTTTTTTGGATTTTGGATTTTGAAGTTTGTTTGGAAATCGGAAATTGGTTATTGGAATTTCCCAAGTTAAGAACTTGGGAAAGGTGCCACGAAATCGCTTCTCCTTCGCGGTCTTCGTCAGAAGCCAGAATTACTTCGGCGGCTTTCTCTGAATATTTTAATAGTTCTTCAACTTTAACCCGAGCTTTATCGGGAATTTCATAGTGTGGGGCAAAATCTTTTTCAATATCCACGCCCATGCCGTTTTTTGGCAAGTCGCGCACATGTCCAAAAGAAGATTTTACCGTAAAACCTTTTCCGAGAAATTTTGAAATCGTTTTTGCTTTTGTCGGACTTTCGACTATAACTAGCTTCATATTTTATAGCTTCATTAGCTTCACTAGCTTCGTTAGCTCGTTAACTAATTATAAATTATTATAGAATTTAAAAGTTAATGTTTTTCATTTCCTAAAAAGCTAACGCAGCCAATAAAGCTATAATCTGATATAATTCTGTCCTCCCACATTCTTAACTAAGCCTTTTATTTCCAAAATTGCGAGTGTTGATGAAACGGTTGCTGTTTCAAGTTTAGTCAGTTTAGTTATTCTGTCAATGTATGCTCTTTCATGCGATAGCACCGAAAGCGTAATCTCCTCTTCTTTTGTAAGCTCAAAATCAATTTTTTTCGCGACCGATTTTGCGTTTTGTTCTATTTTTAATTCTTCCAGTATATCGGCGGCGCAAGCGGCAAGTTTAGCGCCTGATTTTATGAGCGCGTGAGTTCCTTCGGATTGGGGAGAGAAGATAGGACCAGGTACGGCGAACACGTCGCGATTATATTCCAAGGCTAAATTGGCAGTAATAAGACTGCCGCTTTTCAGAGCAGCTTCTATTACCAAAGTTCCCAAACTCATTCCGGCCATGATTCTGTTGCGGGAAGGAAATGTCCAATTTGCCGCTTGAGTTTTGATTGGAAATTCACTCAAAAGTAATCCGCCGTTTTCTATAATTTCTTGAGAAAGTTGAAAATTTGAACGCGGAGAAATGCTTTCAGAATCTAGGCTATTTCCGAGTACGGCAATAGTTTTTCCGTTGGCATCAAGCGCGCCACGGTGGGCGCAAGCATCAACACCAAACGCTAAACCACTAACGATGCAGATTCCATTATTGGCAAGATCTCTGGCAAAAATTCGTGTTGCCCGATTTCCGTATTCAGTCAGTTTGCGCGAACCGACAATTGCGACCAAGGGAAGATTGAGACAATCCAAATTACCCTTCATATATATAATGTAAGGGCTGTCCGGTATTTGTTTTAGCAGCGCCGGATATTCTTTATCTTGAATTGAAAAAGCTAAAACATTTTCTTTTTCGAGTTTTGTCCATTCTTCATCGGGATTGATAGACATTTTTTGTTCCGTAATTTTTTGCGCAACTGATTCGCCGATGCCGGATTTAACAAGTTCCGTAAATGGCGCGTTCCAGATTTGCTCGGCAGAACCGAAAAAATTCATGAGCTGTTTCAGCTTCTTGCATCCTAGCCCATCGATTTTATTTAAAGCGTTAAGATATTTCATTAAGTTTACAAATTGTTGTTTTTGTTTTTTATTATGTAAGTATAAAAACAATAGTTTATATTATAACAGTTGGTGCGGGGGTTGACAAAAAATAATTATTTTGCCATACTATTATTTCAAAATAAATATTTTAAACTGCGAAGGAGGGAAGGGAGATGTGGGGACACGTATGGAAATTGCTCTTTTACAAAATACTTATTTCAGCTGGATTATTCCTTGCGTATCTGGGAATAAAAGCAGCCAATTCTGTTCCCGCTATAATCCTGTTTCAGGTAGTTTTGGGAATAATTGGTCTTGTCGTAATTTTTGTCGGGCTAGAGGGCTTGATAAGAGATTCGATAAAACTTTACCGGCATCTCAGAAAAATTCGCAAGTAAAAGAATATGTGAATGATAAAAAAGCGGACAGACCCATTGAGGTTTGCCCGCTTTAAAAATATCAAAATCTAAAAATATTTCTTCACTTCTTCCAAAACTTCGTCCAAAACTTTTTCTATTTTCTTAAATTCTTCTTCTGAAAATTTTTGCAGAACAAAAACTTCCGAAGGAAGATTAGTTTCAGCACCAATGCCAATCCTAACCCTTCTGAATTTTTGAGTACCTAATTTATCTATAACATCTTGCACTCCATTATGTCCGGCCGAAGAAGAATCGGTAACAACGCGATATTCTCCCAGCGCGATATCCTTATCGTCATGAATGATTAAGATATCGTCCGGTGATAATTTATAAAAATCCAAAATATTTTTCACGCTTTCTCCCGAAAGATTCATAAATGTCTGGGGCTTAACCAAAAATGTTTTGGGCGTGGGAGTCGAACTCCCAAATGGGAGTTCGACTCCCATTATCATGCCTTCTGATGTTTCGGCATTAAATTTTTTGGAAAATTCAAATTCCGGAAAATCCAATTTATTTTTTAATTTATCCAGAAACTCAAACCCGGCATTGTGGCGAGTTCCTAAATATTGTTTTCCCGGATTGCCGAGACCGATTATAATTTTCATAATTTTTTGCTAACGAATTACGAATAAAATACAAATTTACGAATATACGAAAGTAGTTTTAAAAGTTTTTGTACATTTGTAAATTCGTAATGGATTTGTAATTCGTTAGAATCTACAAATTAACATTTATCGCATCTAAGTTATCTTGTTCCGCGTTTTCCAAATCCTGCATGGTATTTTCTTCATATTTATAGGTATCAATCAGGTCGCTTCCCAGTGTTATTATCATATCATATGAAGAGCTTGCCGTATTCATTGTCTGCTCGGACAAAGTTGCGGGATCGTCCGCCATATGGGCGGGAAGTTTTTTAATGAGTTCATCGAGCGTAAATAATTTTGTTCCGCCGGAATTATCGGTTACCGTCGTTTGCGATACGATGGAATCCTGAGATTTCTGAACAACAGCAACATCTTTCATCCCGAGTTTTTCTCTGAGCAATTTTTGAATCTTAATCGCCAGTTGGCTATCTCCGCTCCGGTTTACGATTTCTATAGCGGCTTTTTCCTCAGCTATTGTTTTCTGGCGTTTTTTGAGCTCATCCAGATTGAAAATATTTTTTTCGAGGTCTTGTATTTCGCTATAATTCCCGACGCGGGGCACGAGGACAAAGGCCACGGTATTTCCCAGGGTTACATGGGATACCTTTAGCAAACTATCGCTTTTCCAGGCATCCGCCACGACGTTCGTAATATTTTGCATATCGACCTCTTTGCTAATTTTAATGAAGCGGTCGATATCTTCAAAAGCAATATCTGTCCGGATGCTTTCTCCGAGCGTGTTGAGTATATTATTAAGCGCTAAGACATCCAGAAGAGTTTGAACAGAAAATAATTTATTTTTTACTGCCTGAATGACTTGCTGTTGGCGCTTGGCTCTGCCAAAATCGCCTTCGGGATCGTCGTGTCTTTCGCGGACGTATTTTAATGCGGTGGTTCCGTCAAACACATGAAAACCTTTAGATAACGAAAATGTTTCATAACTGTAATTCGGTCCGGGATATCGGGCATCATATATGTCGCGGGCAGACGTTACATTTATTCCGCCGATTTCATCAATAACTTTTTTAAACCCGTCAAAATCAATCACGATATAATAATTCAAAGTTATTCCTGTGATTTTTTCAACCGTCTTCTTTATAATATCGGTTCCGCTGTTTTGCTTAACCCCGATAGGATAGAGGCTGTTTATTTTTGTGTATGTCTGCGTATCGGGAATTTGCGCGTAGAGATCCCGTGGCAAAGAAAAAAGAGCAACTTTTTTGTCTTTCGTATCAATGCTCATTATCATTATCGTATCCGTAAGATTTCCTCCGGGCTTGTGTTCGCCGGCCGCTCCCAGGAGCAAAATATTTATGCGTCCCTCGCGCTCTCCTTTTAGTGGAGTACGACCGATTGGAATAATCGGAGAAACAAGCGCGCGCGCATATTGCGACAAAGTTGTTTTTTGTTCCGCAGTCTGCGAATTCATCTGCTTGCTTATGGTGTAAGTTTTCCAGGAAAAATATAATCCATAAAAAATTACAGCCGCTAGCACAATAACTGCCGAAATCCAAAGTATTCTTTTTATTATGATTCCTTTGCGGAAAATTTTTTCATGTTCATTCATCCGCTGAGCGTCATCGCGGGAAATAAAAAGTTCCTCTCTCCGCCGGGTGTTCGGAACGGACAATTTCTGTTGCGGAATTCGAGATGTTTCCTGAAAGTCCGGCGAGGGTTTTTTCCTAAGGCTATCCATAATTTAATGTAAAATGTAAATCTCCCCAGCCAGCTCCGCATAATTAGCAACTTTCATAAAACTCTAATAATTTTACACTTGCCAAATCTTTTAGAGAAATATAATTATGGCTAGCGGGGCAGGCAAAATTAAAAATGACAGTTTAAGATGAAAAATGGGAATTTTAATTTATTTTTAAATTTTGCTTTGTCATTTTTCATTTTGATTTTTTAATTTTCAATTATATATGAATAATATCCCAATAAAAGCATAAATGTCAAAAAATACCGATTTTAAGCTGTAAAGCTACCCTTGCCCCGCACTAACTTCTCATAGATTTTTTTAAATAATAAAAGCTATAATCGAAAATAAGCTTGGTATTGGTAGAGCATTTATTTTTTAGGCTTAATTTAGCCATTTTTTAAAGAAAAAGCGCTAAAATAAGAAGTTGGTGCGGGGCTTGCGTTAAGCAAAAATACGTGATATTATTGCTGTGTTTTACGCATAATATCGGCGCACGCAAGGCATAGAAGTGTAATTTTTCGCAATTTATGGATTATCAAAACAATAAAAATATTGAATCTGGTGAGGAAACATACTATGGCGTGGGTAGTTTTATCTGGGAAGTGATCAAGGTTTTCTTTTGGGCGCTGGTAATTATCATTCCCGTCAGGGTTTTTCTTTTTCAGCCGTTCTTTGTGCAAGGCGCCAGCATGGAACCTAATTTTGAAGACGGCGACTATCTTATTATAAATGAATTGGGATACAAGCAATCCAACATAAGCATCGCAGGCCTGCATATTTTTACAGCAGATTCTTTTAAGGATCTAAAACGTTACGATGTCGCGGTGTTCCGCTACCCCGTAAATCCGCAGCAATTTTTTATCAAACGCGTAATCGGACTTCCCGGAGAAGAAATCAAAGTTGAAAACGGAAAAGTTTTTATATATAACCTTCAAAATCCCGACGGGTTTATGCTCGACGAAAGTGAATATCTTTCTGCCAATCTTTTTACTACTGGCAAGCTGGATATTAAACTAGGGCAAGATCAATATTTTGTGCTTGGCGACAACAGAAAAGCCAGTTACGATTCGCGCGTATGGGGAGCCGTTCCTCAAAGCGATATAATCGGAAAGGTACTTCTCCGGGCCTGGCCGTTTTCAAAAGCTGAAATCCTTTGATTAAATTCGATGCGTAATTAATTTTTGGATTAAATAATCAGGACATAAGAAGTAAAAAGTAATTTTAAATAACCAAGAAACAAGAAACAATAACCAAATAAATTTCAAGATCCAATTTTCAAAACAACAAACGATTTGATTATTGGAATTTGATTATCGAATATTATTTGGTGTTTGTATCTTGGTTATTGTATCTTTATCAATTATGGCAAAAAGCAAAAAAATGAAAAAAACCGTTGCAAAAAAGAAAGTAGCGACAAGACCAAAAAAAATTTCGAAACCTGTCCGAAAAATTTCTATGCGTCCAGCTAAAGTCAAAAAAGCGGAACAGCAATCAGAGGAAGAACTTTTAATGCAGCCGCCAAGAGGAATGCGTGATTTGCTTTCCGGCGATCAGCCGTATTGGAATCAGCTCAGGCGTGTTATTTCAAGGATAGCGCTTGAATATGGATTTGGACGAATTGATACTCCCGTTGTTGAGTACGCAAATCTTTTCATACGTTCAATTGGAAAAGGAACTGATATTGTGGATAAAGAGATGTATATTTTTTCATCTAAGGGCGGAGACAAGCTTGCGTTAAGACCGGAAATGACCGCAAGCATCGGACGTGCCTACATCCAGCACGGAATGAACGTCCTTTCAAAACCGGTAAAACTTTTTTCAACCGGTCCCGTGTATCGCTACGATCGTCCGCAAGAAGGACGCTACAGAGAACATTTCCAGGCAAATTTTGATGCGTTCGGTGAACAAGATCCGATTCTTGACGCCCAACTTATTCAATTGGCGCATCGCATTGTCACTAGTCTTGGCATTAAAAATATCCAGTTCCAAGTAAACTCGATTGGTTGTCCAAAATGCCGCAAAGAATATCAGGAACTTTTGGTGGCTTATTTTGAATCGAAAAAACAAAAGTTGTGCCAAAATTGCAAAAAAAGACTCGAAACTAATCCACTGCGTATTTTGGATTGTAAAGAAGACAAATGCATCCAAGTTGCTGCGACTGCGCCACAATCAATCGATCGTTTGTGCGTGGAGTGCCGCGTGCATTTCAAAAGTCTCTTGGAATATCTCGATGAACTGGAATTGCCCTACATGATTAATCCGAGACTCGTAAGAGGACTCAGTTATTACACGAAAACAGTATTTGAAATCTGGTCTGGAGAAGAAGATCAAAGAAAATATTCTCTTGGCGGAGGCGGCAGATATGATTATTTGATAGGCGAACTTGGCGGAGAACACACGCCGGCTGTCGGATTTGGAGTTGGAATGGACCGGCTTATCGCAGAAATGAAAAGAGTTCATGCCAAGATGTATGTTGAACCGAAACCGCGCGTATTTTTAGCGCAACTCGGGGACTTGGCAAAGAAAAAAAGCCTCAGGGTTTTTGCCGAACTGCAAAAGAACGGTATTCTCACAGCCGAGAGCTTTGGAAGAGGAAGCTTAAAATCACAGCTCCGCCTGGCGGATCGTCTTGGCGTTGAAATTACGCTGATTGTCGGACAAAAAGAAGCACTTGACGAAACAATAATAGTCAAAGATATGGTGAGCGGTACGCAGGAAACCGTAACGAAAGAAAAACTTATATACGCTGTCAAAAAAATTCTGAAAAATAATGTAGTTGTATCGCACGAGGGGGGCGAACAAGAGAATGACAAATAACAAATATCCAATGCCAAATCAATGTCAAAGCTCAAATTTCAAATAAAATAATTCAACATCGTATTTTTTGGCATTTGGATTTAGGATTTGATTTGTTATTAGTCATTAGAAATTTGACATTGGTTGACTCGTTGACTTATTTGAAT
>Ga0247841_10013944_pt1 | contig 10165 bp, 2 predicted proteins | sample LaCruzMarch2015__2_FD_192410 | JGI IMG/M metagenome (GOLD analysis project Ga0247841, IMG submission 192410) | Freshwater microbial communities from meromictic Lake La Cruz, Castile-La Mancha, Spain - LaCruzMarch2015_18m | ecosystem: Environmental > Aquatic > Freshwater > Lake | place: Spain...
ATCAGTAACAGTAAATAACTGCTGACCTCCAGATGCTGAAATCTCTAAGTAAATGTCGAAGAAAGAAAGGTCATACAGATAAGGTGGTGTGCCTCCCTGTGCAGTAATGGTTACCGTAGATAATCCGCCATAACAGGTTATTGGAGATGCTGAAGCAGAAATATAAAATAATCCGGGTTGTATGACTATATAACTGCCTGTTACAGCACAACCACCTGCATAGGTAACAGTTACTTCATAAGTTCCGGCAGACAGATTATTCAAATCTTCTTCCTCTGAGCCAGTATTCCAGTTATAAGTAAAAGGAGTCTGACCATCAATGACCGAAAGGTCAATTGAGCCATTAGTTTCTCCATAACAACTTACATTTGTGATATCTGCTGCAAGTGTGGCCATACAAGATTGCTGTTCAACCACCCAGCTCCCGGTTGCAATACATTGGTTTGCATCTGTAACCGTAATTGTGTAGGTTCCTGCATTAATTTCGTCCAAATCCTTAGTAGTAGCTCCGTTTGACCATAAATAGGAATATGGCGGAGTACCACCTTCAACTGTAATGATTACATTTCCCGGTAGGCCGGCAGTCTGCGGACTTGGAAATCCTTGAACTGCAAAATTGGCAGGTTCAGTAATTGTAATACTAGCTATAGCCTGATTAGGTACAAGCGGAGGAGGAAGTGTTCCTGTTAAAGTAGCAAGTCCACTCATTCCATTATTAGCATAAAATCCCGCATTTGTAAATGCTGATGGAGGAGTTGATGACTGATATGTTGCAGTCATTGTAATGATCTGTCCGGTAGAAGCATCCCAAAGCTTCCAGTTAAATGCCTCGCCAGGTTCAAAACCGTCATCGATTGCTGTATTGACATCCTCTCCCCATGCAGCAATTGCTGTGTTTACTCCTGCCCAGGCCAGATATCCTCCACAATATAAAACTCCGCTCACATTAAAAAACACGCCAATGTAATCCCCTATTGAAATAGGGTTACCACTTATTGTAACAGCACCAGTTGGAACTAATATGGTGTGATTTCCTGATGTTATAGAATCTTCCCAGGGCATCGGGGAAATAACACTTCCGTTGGAATCGGTAATAGTAACTATATATTCACCAGGGCAAAGTCCTGAAACATCCTCCGAAGATTCTCCGTTCGACCAGAGATAGAAATATGGGGGAACACCCCAGGAAACTGACAGGTCTGCCGTTCCTGTACATTGCCCGAAACAGGCAGGATCTGTTTTAGAAATTGTAGCAAGAATTGAAGGAGGTTGAGTCAGAGTAAAACTGTTTGTTGCAACACAGGAATGCGAATCGGAAACTGAAACAGTATATGTTCCTGCTGCCAGTCCTGTACGGTTTTGAGTAGTAACACCTCCTGACCATAAATAAGCATAACCGGTTGTACCACCTGTAACAGAAAGAGTAATAGAACCATCAGCACCTTCATTAGTACTGATATTATAAGAGCCGTAAACGGACAAAGTTCCTGTTATGCTTAATACAGCAGGCTGATTGACTGCTATACTGGTTGAAGTAATATTTGGTGTTGCTGCCGCATCCTGCACGGTAATTGAGTATGTACCTGCACAAAGGTTTGACAGATTTTGAGTTGTTGCACCAGTTGACCATAAAACAGAATATGGTGATGTTCCACCGGTGATAGCACAGTTTATTGAGCCATTACAACCACCGTTGCAAAGTACACTTGTTGCACTAAGAGTAGCAGTCAGCGGAATTGAAATTGTTCCGGACAATGTTGCTACACCGTGTGCCGGGGAAGTTGTCGAGAAAAATCCTCCCCAATTATATGTTGCCGTTGCTGGTCCTTCCAGGTTGAGGGATGCTTTCCAAACCTTATATTTAAATGCTTCGCCACTCGCAAACCCGTTGTTTTGACCGGCTGCTGTTCCAAAGCCTAACAGTGTCATACTATTTCCTGTCCACTGTGAAAATCCTCCACAGCCCAATCCTCCTCCGTTAAGGTTATAAAATACACCTATGTAATCGCCAACTGCAATCGCACTTCCATTGATTGTCACCGTACCGGGATTAATAATAATATAATTGACAGATCCGGCCGGGTTACCTATGGTCCACGAGGGAGCCGCATAAATACCCACACTGAATGACACTGATAACAATACTATCAGCAACTGTTTAATAAGTATATTCTGCTTCATAACTATAAATTTTTAGTTAATATATTTAATTTTATTTTTTCCTGTTATATTATTGATCTGATTCTTATTATTTAATTTCGTTCGTATCTTCCCTGAACATAAGGGTTACTATTTATCAATATTAAAGGTTTTTGTTTCTGTTGAATCTCCAAATTGTACACTATAAAAATAAATTCCAGGTCCGTAATTCTTTGCGTCAAATATTATTGAATGTTCTCCGGCCGTTAGTCCCATGAAAGAACTCATCTCAAGCGATTCTCCCGAAATGCTGTATATCCGTAATATCACATTCCCGTCAGATGGCATTGTAAATCTGATTTTAGTCAGGTCAGCAAATGGATTTGGATTATTCTGAAATAACCTGAAGGTTCCTGAATTTTCTCTGTTTGTACTGTAACCGGATTTCATGACCGAAATACCGTCCTGAAAATATAATCCATTCCCAACATCCCATTTAATATCATTAAGGATAATTTCTGTATCTCCGTTCCATATCCTTATATTCAGCTTTTCTCCCTGAAACATTCCGTCTTTTTCAGGAGTCATCTCATCATCTCCCCAGACTGCAACAGCATTAAATTCTTTACTCACTATGGCTGAACCTGCTAAAATGTTTTCAGATGTGAAAATTCCTGCTTCAAAATATTTTCCTGAACCAAAATATTCAGGGTCAAATATTATTCCTAATGTCATATTATTCCCGGTACGTATTGGTACCGAATAATGAACGGGTATGAGTTCTGTCAGATTTTTCTGGTTCATGAAAATAACCCCGTTGGGAGGATAGATCAGATTGCTCTGCATGAACAAATTAATCTGGTATGCTTTCCCGGGGAGCATATTTTCAATATTGTTGAAATTAAAGTAGGGCCAGTAAACCTGTCCGCCTTCATCTTTCACAATACTAATATTATTTACAATTGATGACAATAAAGTGGTGATAGGAGCCGGTGATATCCTTAAGTAACCAAGAAGGCTCCAGCCCTGTGGAATATTAATAATAGTCTGCTCCGGGATAATAATTGCACCGGTAATCTGAAGAGTATCACTGTAAAGCATTCTTATCTGATATCCTTTTCCATTTATTAAATTTCCGATGGTATTAATATTATAAGCAGGCCAGAAAACGCTTCCATAACTATCTTTTACTATACTTACATTACTGAGCACCTGGCTGAGCAGATAAGAAAGCCCAGTACTGTCAGGTTCGATATAAAGGGAAAAAAGACTCCATCCCTGAGGCAGAAATAGTTCCTGGGTAACAATTGATGGTAAAACAGTAACAACAACCTCGTCATAATTCGTACAGCCGTTGTTATCAGTTATTGTAACTGTAAAGGCAAAAACTCCGTTTCCTGTTTGACTTCCGGAAATGTTTACAGATTGATTGGTTGATCCATCCGACCATAAATAAGAATTATACCCGGCAGTAGCCAAAAGCTGAATGGATTGATTTTCATAAATTGTCACATCAACTCCTGCATTAACTTCCGGAGCAGTGTAGAAAAACACATTAACCTGATCTGAAGCCGTACATCCAAAAGAGTTGCTTACAGTTACCGAATAGTCTCCTGTCTGCAATACCTCAATATCTGATGTATTCGCCCCGTTTGACCATAAAAAGCCATATTCGTTTCCGGCGCTCAGGACAACCATTTCACCGGTGCAGTCATATATATCATCACCCAGCTCTACAACCGGTACGGGATTAAATACAATACCGACCTGTGCTGAGCCTGAACATCCGTACGAATTTGAAACATTTACCGAATATGTTCCACTTTGGGTAACGTTTATAGATGAAGTTGAAGCACCATTATTCCAAAAATATGCAGAATATCCTGCTCCCGGTGATAATGGTATTACATTACCAATACATGTATTAAGATTTTGTCCCAGATTTGGTTCCGGAACAGGTTTAACATTTACTGTCTGGTTGTACAAGGTTGTACAACCATCGGAAGCATACGCGTATGTGACAATAAATGTACCGGTTCCTGCAAGTGCGGGGGAGAAAAAAGAACCATTTATTCCCTGCCCCGAAAAGACTCCGCCTGAAGGAATACCTGTTAGCTGAACAACATTATTATTAAGGCAATACTGGGACGACAATCCGGAAAATGAGGATTGTGTTCCGTTTATATTAACTGATTGTGAAAGTTGATTCGCGCAACCGCTGGAATTAGTGTAAGAATACGTTAATGTATAGGTTCCTGAAGTAAGCGATGATGGAGTAAAAGTATTACCTGTGATTCCTTGTCCGGTAAATGTTCCTCCTGAGGGGCTCCCTGTAAGTATCACCGGTGAAGCATTAACACAGTAGGATGACCCAAGTCCGGAAATATTTAATACAGGTATTGTGGAATGTACAATCGTGATTTCAAGAGAATCGTTATTGAAATTTGAATCTCCCTCCATATCAACAGCAAAAACAAGGTTGTAATTCCCAATAGCAGATAAATCTGCCGAAGCATTAAAAGTATAATTTAGGGTTGCTCCACTATTTACAGAAGAGCTGATTGTTTCAGTTACAAATGAACTGCCTCCGTTTGTACTGAATGATGCCTGAATATTTGAAACAGAAACTGAACTGTAATTATGAACAGAAACCGTAAAATGTTCATTTGATGTTAAGGTACAACCCGAAGATGGCGAAACCAAACCAGTAATTCCAAGATCATTTCCAGGCAATTGGTGAATAACAATATTATCAATCAATGCGACATTCCCCGGTGGAAAAGCTGCTGAACTTAGTTTATTTGATCCCTGTAAAGTCAGTGTAAACTGTGTACCTGCATATGCATTCAGGTTAAAATGCCGGTTTGTGTATGGATCACTGTATGAAGTAACCGGGTTGAAATCATAAATACCATTCTCATCAGAAATCTGGACATTATTGACTAAAACCCTGAACCAGCTGTATTTTGAGCCATATTTATAATATTGTTTTAGATCAATCAGCAATTCACAGGTAGGTAAGGTCGATGCATTAACCACACATGTAACAGCCCATGCATGGTGAGTAGTATTATTTAACCAGGCATTATCATGGGTGGTGATATTACTGCCGTAATAACTGCCAATCCATCCGGCGGTAGAAGAGTTTGCTCCTTCAAGTTTCAGGACTTTATTAGTACCATCATTTACAACTGAAGCACCCGCATATTCACCTGATTGTATGTTAAAAAAATTAGTATTTCCTGTTTCGAAATTCTCAGTAAAAGGAAAGCTGTTGATAACACTCAGGTTCTTAACAGTTATTCCTGACAGAGTATCATTAATACCATTATTATCATTTGCAATGTGAACAAAAAATCTGCAATTATACATTCCAAGACCTGAAAAATTTGCTCCCTGGGAAAATGTATGTGTATAATATGCCCCTGGTGCAACACTGGTTGTAACAGATTGGACGGTATATGACTGTCCGCCATTAATTGAATATCCCAGATTAAAATTCGTAGCGGTTTGTGCTCCCAGGTTTTGAATTTTAACAGTAACAGGTTCTGTGGCAGATAATCCACAACCGGTACTGATTGGTGATATCCACTCTGATGCTGCAAGATTGCTTGGAGGGTAGGTTTCAATAATCAGGTTATCAATAAACAGATTATATCCATATCCTGAAATCCCATTGAATTTAATATACACTACATTGTTTGAATATTGTGACAGGTCAATTACTTCCTGTAAAAATGTTCCGGGCACTGTACTGGTGGCACCATCATTTGAATTAAGGTCTGCCCCTGCTTTATCCCAGATCACGGTCCACGACTGTCCGTTGTTAACAGAGATAGAGACCTGAAGTTCATCATTAAGGTAATTTTGGTTAAATCCTTTCGACCAGCTGAACTTGAGACTGGAAGGAGTAGTCATGTTTATTGGCGGAGTTATCATTACTGCGTTTCCACTTGGCCAATAGTAGAAATTGCAGTACATACAAGAAACACTACCTGCTGAATACAGTGCCCAGGTGTGGTCGCCACCTTGCTGGCTCCATCCGTTAAGAGGCCATGAGCCAAATGTTACATTCCATGGAAAGGAGGAAACTGTTTGTATTGAATTGATATCTGTTGATAAAGTATCATTTACATAATTAACATCACTGTTAAGATGCGCCACCGCCTTACAATGATAAACCCCAGCTGTCGAAAAATTTGCTGTTTGTGTAAAAGTGTGATTTATAGTATTTCCGGGTGCAAGAGGTGCAGTAATAGTCTGTGTGACAAAATTTAATCCGTTATTGATCGAATATGATACCGAATAACTATTTGCAGTATTAATTCCATAGTTTTTAACTGCGATGGTTATTTGCTGTGAACTGGTCAAAGAAGGACCCGACTGGGGAGATATCCAGGAAGAGACACCAAGATCGTTTGCCGAATAATAATATGCAGCGAATGGTGTGGCTTGTGAAATACCGGAATTAAAAAAAACCTGACCTGTAGAAATTCCATATATGGGTGTGATCTGGTACCATCCGGCGGGATCTGTCCATCCATCACCGTAAGCATCAAATGCATTAAAAGTATAATTTCCGGGAATAAGGCTTATATTGCCGTTATACGAATACGAGTTGCTGGTGCCACTTGTACCGCTGAGCACAATACTACCATCATTATTCCTTGTGATATTCCATGAGCATTCTTCACCATACCCCCCGTAGTAAACCTGAACGGTAACGGTAGTCTGCGAAATGACTTCAAATGAGAATACGAATGCTACCATGCAAGTCCACAATGCCTTCCATTTAAAAAACTTCATCTCCTTAAATTAGTAAAAACTAATACAATACAATGATGATTGAAAATTATTTTATCCGCGAAAATAATCAGTAAATATAGTAACAAATTTTAATTGCAAGAAATAGTATGGTATAATAATTTAATTTTTTCAAAATTTGACTGTCAGATTGGACTATAGCAGTCTTAAATCCATATTCAGGGATGTGCTAAAGGTCAAATAATATTGGAATACAAATATTTATTGAAGTGTTGTAAAATTATGTTAAAAAAAATTATCAAATTAATTTTTTATTAAAATAATCTTTTACAAGCCTGCTCTTTGATTTTCCTATGATTTTCGATAGTTCTTCTTCAGTGCAGTTTTTTATATTTCCGACCGATTTGAACTCGGTGAACAACTTTTGTATAATTTTATCACCAATTCCTTGTATTCCGTACAATTCCGAACTGATAAATTCCTTTGATCGTTTTAACCTGTGAAAACTAATTCCAAAGCGATGGGCCTCGTTCCTGATTTGCTGGATAAATTTAAGTGTTTCTGATTTTTTATCAATATAAAGAGGAACAGGGTCGTCAGCATAATAAATTTCTTCAAGTTTCTTCGCAATTCCAATTACAGGCAATTTCCCTCTTAGTCCAAGTTCCTCAAGTGCTGACAGCGCTGAATTTAATTGCCCTTTTCCGCCATCTATAACAATTAACTGAGGTAATGTGTTATTCTCGTTTATCATTCTGCTGTACCTTCTGTAAACTACTTCCTTTATTGATGCAAAGTCGTTTATTCCTTTAACTGTCTTTATGTTATAATGCCTGTAGTCTTTCCTGCTTGGTTTTCCGTTATTAAATACAACACACGCCGCAACCGGGTTTGATCCCTGGATATTTGAATTGTCGAAACATTCAACATGAACAGGTATTTCTGTGAGATGTAAGTCATTTTTTATATTTTCAAGTATCCGTTGAGAATGATTAATTTTTGAGGCGTTTGCCTGATCCCTCAGCATTTCTTTCTGGTATTGCCTGGCATTTCTTTGTGATAATTCAAGCAGCTTCTTTTTTTCTCCCCGTTGCGGAACAGTAATTTTTACAGTTCCCATATTGAAATCTACCGTAAAAGGAATTATTATTTCTGCAGCCTCACTATGTATTAACTGCCTTATCTCTGTGATAGCAAATGGAAGAAGGTCTTCCCTGGTCTCTTCAATACGTTTTATCAATTGAATTGAATGTGACTGAACAACTGCACCATTCATGACTTTCATAAAATTGACAAATGCATTTTTATTGTCGTCGACAATTGAAAAAACATCAACATGCTTTATTGAAGGTGTTACGACCGTAGATTTGCTCTGGAATTTCTCCAGCAGGTGTATCTTTTCTTTTACTATTCCAGCCTCTTCAAACCTGTATAAGTTCGAAAGCTCTGTCATCCAATTCTTAAGATAGCAGATAACCGAATTAATGTTGCCTTTTAAAATACTTTTTATTTGTTCAATGGAAATATTATAGTCTTCAACACTCTGATTTCCAGTACAAGGTGCTTTGCAGTTACCAAGGTGATATTCCAGGCATACTTTTATTTTCCGCCCGGAAATATTCTCATCTGATAATTTGTAGCAACAGGTTCGCAAATGATAAAGCTGCCTTATCAGTTCCAGTATCACTCTTACCATTCTTGCAGAAGTGTACGGACCAAAATACTGTGAACCGTCATTAATCAGACTCCTGGTCAGAAAAACTCTGGGGAACCTTTCATTCTTAATACATATCCATGGGAATGATTTATCATCTTTTAACAGTACATTATATCTCGGTTGAAGTTTCTTTATCAGATTATTTTCAAGCAGCAGGGCATCTTGCTCCGATTCAACCACAATATACCGTATATCGCAAATTTTCCCAACAAGAATATTGATTTTTGCATTTTCATGATTTTTCTGAAAATAGGAAGAAACCCTCTTCTTAATGTTTTTTGCTTTTCCTACATAAATAATTTTTTCTTGTGAATTAATAAACTGGTAAACCCCCGGATTTTCAGGCAGGAATGAAACAATTGCATTTAAATCTTTTCCTACTTTGTTAAACATCAGATTAACTTTTTCATTCAGAATAAAGTTCTGTAAATCCGAATTTAACTCCATCAAATATTCCTTTATCCCCGATTTTTAACTCAGGAATAACGAGGAGAGCCATAAAGGATAATGTCATAAAAGGTGACTTTAACTTAGTTCCAAATTCTTTCGCCTTTGAATCAAGCAAGGCATATTTTTCTGCAACCGAAAAACCATCCTTATCAGACATTAATCCGGCAACAGGAAGTTCAAGGAATACCATATCATCACCAAAGCATGCTGAAATACCACCTTTACACCGGATGACTTTATTAAGTGCATTTACTAAATCCATATCGTTGGTGCCCAATCCGATTACATTATGGCTGTCGTGGGCAATACTTCCGGCAATTGCTCCTTTCTTCAAGCCAAAATTTTTTATAAACCCAATTACGGGTTTTTCATCTTTATAACGATTTATCACAACGATTTTCAGAATATCAGTTCCGGTATCCGGAACAATTAGTCCGTTCTCCAGTTTTGGTTCAATTATTAATGTTTTTGTAAACAATTCCCCGTCAATAACTTCAATAACCTTAATTTTCCCTCCCGGTTTTCCTTTGATCTGTATTTGATGTTCATTTATTTCACTACAAATAAAATTGTTAGGTTTTGCAGGAGGGTCTGTTATTATCAATGATTCTTTGCCATTATAGACTTCATCCCCATCAATATATGTATGAAGAATGTTAAACTGACCAAGATTACCTACAACAATAAAATCAGCCGGGTCACCCTGTTGAAGCAGGCCTACATTTAAGTTATAATGCCTGACCGGATTAACTGTAGCAGCCTTTAATAAATTGAAAAACCCTATGTTCTTTTTAAGCCCTGCAGAAATTATTTTATTTATATGCCCCATAACGAGATCATCAGGATGAGAATCGTCAGTACATAACATTACCGACTCAGGATATTCATCAATCAGCTCATATAATGCAGCAAAATTCTTTGCAGAACTTCCCTGCCGGATTAATATTTTCATTCCCAGTTTTATCTTCTCAACTGCTTCACTTTTTACGATGCATTCGTGATCTGTTGTAATTCCTGCATTTACATATTTCACCAGATCCTGTCCGGTTAGTCCCGGTGCATGTCCGTCAATAGGTTTTCCTTGTTTCCTGCCTG
>Ga0247841_10013949_pt1 | contig 10161 bp, 6 predicted proteins | sample LaCruzMarch2015__2_FD_192410 | JGI IMG/M metagenome (GOLD analysis project Ga0247841, IMG submission 192410) | Freshwater microbial communities from meromictic Lake La Cruz, Castile-La Mancha, Spain - LaCruzMarch2015_18m | ecosystem: Environmental > Aquatic > Freshwater > Lake | place: Spain...
GCTCGTGATCTTTTCAAACATTGTTACCACGCTCTTCGGATAGGTTCCATCTGCAAGGCAAATGTTTATTGGCGTCGAAATCCCTGTGATGGGGCCTATGTCGATAAGTTCCGTAATCTTGTGAATGGTAAAGACGGAGGTCTTCAAACCTTTTCTGATTGCCTCGTGAAAAGGTTGTGGCCCTATCCCGATATGTTTCGGGAGGTCGGATGGATGAAAATTATAGGCTCCTATTGACGGGAAGTCAAAGAGAAAAGAATCAAGTTTTTGTCCGAAAACTAACATAAACAATACCTCAGGATTCCATGATTTGTAAATGTTCCTGAAATAATCTGTTTTTACTGACCCTGTATAGAATGGAATGCCAATGTTCATGCATGATTGGATGACTTTGCTTCTCAGCTCGCTTCTCTCCTCATCGCTGTATTCGTTCCAGACCCTCTTTTTTTTCGTTATCCGGGCATTCGGATTTATTGAATCATCAGTGGCAACACCGATTATGTTGAGTTGATCAGGATACTTCTTTTCATAAAGAGCCAGCGCATTTAAAAGATTATTTCCGCCATTGCAACTTACAAATAGTACGATTCTGATACCTTTTCCCGGATTCAGTTTCGGTTTGACTGGTAAAAACAGGTCTCCCCAGAGGGATTCAGGATCAGTAATTATTTTGTATTCTTTCATGAATTGAGGATGATTATAAGTCGTAGGATAGTGTGATCAGCAAATGTCGTCCCCGCTGAAGGATGCCGGTAGGACTGTTGACGCCATCTGCGGCTTTCGTGCCCGGATCAAAATAGGTTGTATTCAGAATGTTGTTGCATACCAACTGAAGAGCAAGTCCCGGAACGATTTTATTGTTTGAATAGCTGATGGCCCCATTCAGAATGGCAGTAGACGGAAAAACATCCGTATTCAATGGTACCGTAGTCCCTTGCCCGGTAGGCCGGTTTCCGACAAAATTCAGCCGGAGGTTAATGTTCAATTGCTTGAAGAATTCTTTGTTTGCCCCAACATTGAACTGATGACTCGAAATATCTCCGACTCTGTTATCAACCTCCCCGGTTTCGGAATATGTTTGTTTGGGATTACAGAAGGTATAATTGAAATAGGCAGAAAAAGATTCAACCTGATAGATGGCATTGGCCTGTATTCCCATGATCCGGAATTGTCCGATGTTCTGGTTCTGGATTAATCCCGTATTGCCCACCTTCACGGTGCCCACCACATTGTCGATAAAGTCGTAGTATATTTCCATATCTGCATGGAATGCCTTGTTCAGTCGGAATCCCGCGCACAACTCGATATTTTGTAGGTTTTCGGTTTTCAGCGTCGGGTTGGAAATCCGATTCGCGACAACAGAATATTTTGTCCAGTTCGATACATTCATGATCCCACTTGAGTAAATGGCTTTGAATGTAAATTTTCCCGGGGAATAAACCAGGGCTAAACGTGGGCTGACTTTACTGCCAAATCCATCATTGGTACGCACACGGTTAAAGTCGTAACGAAGTCCGAAGGTGATTTTAAAGTTACGAAAAGCCTGGAAAGTTCCCTGGGAATAGGCTCCTAAATCCCAGACATTGTACTCATTGCCCCCTTTTGGCGACGGAATGATTATCGCCGAATCTTCCGGTGTGCTCGTCAGGCTTGAATAATATTGTCCCTGCAGTGTACTGTTACGTACTTCAAGTCCTGAAACCAGGTCGAACCTCGAAACCGGACGGTATATGACCTTGAATTCTGTACGAAGTTGTTTCGACAGCTCATACATGTACATTGTGATCCAGTCAGGGGTTTTGTTATTGACCAGATCAGTCAGTTTTTTATTTCCGCGGGCATAATTGGACACTGTTACAAAAGTAAAATCATCAGATACAGCATGAAGACGATAGGTGGTAAGGTTAGAGAAGAAGACCTTTTCACTGATTTGGTTTTCAAATTTGGCGAAAAAATAGGACAGCTGGGGTATCCAGCTAAATCCATTGTCGGAACCGGCAACATAGGTGTCGATAAACTGGGTAAGACCACCCCTCCAGTATTTCCAGGTTTGAAACCAACTGTGAAGTTTCCAATTTTAAGTTTCCCATTCAGCAGCCAGCTTTTAGTTTCATTGGAGAAGCCGATCTTGTGTCCTTTTACAATCTGATCGTAGGCCGATTTATCCAGATCCCTGGCAGTTTCTGCTCCAAGTGGCGTCAGTGTAAGCTGGCTGGAATCGGCAGAGAGTGAATAATAGGGATTGGTAAAGGGAAGTTTGTGGGTAACCAGGTATTGTTTGGCTCCTGAAGAAATATCAAGCAGTTTGTTATAATCTACGCTGTTATACACATTGGGATCGTAATCAAAATATTTCTGACTGGAGATATCCATTTCATCGGAATGATAAAGCCTGCTGGTGACAGTAAATGAGATGCTGCGATATTTGCCGGAAAGACTGAGGTCGACAGTCTCAGTATTATAAGCGCCATACTTCACATTGGCGCTGATACCAATATTTCTGCCAGGTTTGATTGCGTCCACCGAATTTCTCATTATAACATTGATGACCCCGGCAAAGGCATTTGGACCATACATTGTTGAGGCTGGTCCGTAAATGATTTCAACCCGTTCGATGTTTGAAAGCGGGTACTGCCGGTCAATGTAGGCCCAGTTAGTCCATAGGTCATTTTCTTCGATGCCGTCAAACAGGAGCAGTGTTTTTTCCGTGTTGTTCTGGCGGAAACCACGCTGGTACACATTGGCATACTCTGGTCCGTAAAACATAGTGAGGTCAAATCCCGGAACATCTTTAAGTAATTCCACCAAATCATTATACCCTCTTTGTTGGATCTCATCGCGTGTGATAACCACGATTGTGGCGGGAGCTTCATAGATCGATTCAGCTTTCTTTGATACGGAAGTAACTACCTGAGCGCCGCCGGAAAGCTTAAGGGTGTTGACCATCTTGATAAAAGATGGTGGATCAAAAAGATTTGCTTCGTAAGTGGGATTGATCTGGAGCAGGAATCCTGTCTCGATGGCAGCTTGTTCAGTTGAATCAATGGCAATAAAGGTCATGGCAAGCAAACGGTAGGCCTCCACCTTTTGTTTTTCATTGAACCCTTGACGAACACATGGATACAATGATCGGATTACCTCTGAAAACTTACCTATTTCGTAAAATTTCCGTGCTTGATTCAGGGTTACATCACTGCATTCCTGAGCCCTGGACAAAACCGACAGGATAATGATGCAGGCGAGGGTGAGAAATACCCTGAAAACGATCCTGTATTTGGAAATCTGATGCATAATCAATTCATTTGTTTGTAAGCACTCTCTTTTCAGGGAAGATCAGATCTGGTTTTTTTATATGGAATGTCTATTCCAACTAATTTCTGCCATTCCTCTTTGGTCATATTCCGCTTAAGCTCCATTTTTAGTTTCGTAGCCATATTTGCATTCTTGGTTGAGACAATCCGGATTGTTTTATCAGCGCTGCATGAAATCATTTGCTGGTCATCGGGGGTGAAAAGGATATCATAGACCCACAAATCATGGTTCTCAATGGATATGGGTTTTGCCTCCAAAGACGGGAACCCGGCTAATTTGATGGTGCGGTCATAGCTTGATGATGCAAGCTCACCGCCATCCTGGCTGAAAGTCAATGCGGTTACACCGGATGTATGACGCCCCAGAATTTCCTGGGGTCTTGCAGCGGGTTCAGCCAGATTCCATATTTTAATTGTTCCGTTGGATAAACCGGCTACCACCAACTTGCCATTTTTACTGAAAGTAATGGAAGTAATGGCGTTACCGGATCCGCTAAGAATTACAGGTGACCCTTTCCCGGCGCTTAAGGCTACCGCTTTTACTGCTCCGCTCCCGGTGCCGTAAGCAAGCCATGAACCATCAGCGCTGAATGAAACACAACTGATTTTTCCTGCAACAGAGTCAATCGACGATTTGGTAAACAAATCTTTGTCATAAGTCCAAAGAAGAAGTCGCCCGTCTGAACCGGCAGATGCAAAAACATTTTTAGCAGGGTGCATCGCAAGCTCATTCACTACCGAAGCGTGTCCTTGAACTATTCGAGGCAAATCTTTAATCGCGCTGCGTTTCCATACAATCAATTTCCCGGTGGCAGAGCCTGCAATCAGCCATTGCTCATCAGAAGTCAGCCCGACAGTCCGCAAGGCATCCTGACCTTGTTTCGGGATTTCGAGCCGGACCGGGGGCGCTTTTATGTCGTTCAGGTTCCACATCAGGAGTTGGGAATCATCGCCACATGAAAACAATGTTTTTCCATCTTTTGAAAGAGCAATTGAGCGCACACCATCCTCGTGTCCTCGTAGAATTTCCTGGTCGTTTAAGATAGTGGATAAGGCAGTGTAAATTCCGGGATCATTCTGCAATCCGCCGTTTTCTTTATTAAGTTGATAAGATTCAAAGGCAAGCAGGCCTGGAAGGTCATCCTTTACAGTGATGAACAACTGACTTGCCTGGATGGCCATGGAGCGGGATACAGCCAATAGTCTGAGCCGTTGGGTATTTTTCTCAGATTCTTCTGCTTTGATCCGTTCCTGATCTGCGATAATTTTTTGTGCAACTGCCTCCTTTCTTTGCATCTGGGCTTCATCCCTGGCAACGAGGGCTTCCTGTTTCGATTCGTCGGCTTTCTTTTTCTGTTGGACGGCAACTGTCGTTTGTTCCTGTGCTATAACTTGTTGCTTTACAGCATATTGTCTTTGTTGTTCGGTGATCATTTTCTGCTGCTCGGCGATCTGTTGCTGCTGTTCCGATATTTTTTTCTGTAGGATAGCTTCTTTACGCTGTTCCTGCATCCGTTTTCTTTCAAAAACTGCCAGTTTTTCCTTTTCAATCGCCTCCTTGCGGCTGGCTTCTGCCTTAAACCGGAGGTTGAGAGAGACCAGCAGAAACAGGATGGAAATAAGAGATGCAATACCTAAGATGATCGCTGAAACCCTGGCTCGTTTAAGATTCCTTTTTTGTTGGTTCTCCTTTTTTGATAATTCAAGCTCATTTTGTTTTTTGCTGTATTGTAAAAAGGTGATGGCCCGGTCGAACGCAGGATCATACCGCATTGCCCAAGTGCCATTTGGTTTAGTATGATCTTTCCACTGCAGTGCGAGCTGCAGCTCCGGATTAATCCACAATCCTGTTTTGCCTTCCTGGTAAAGTTCGGCAGATTTTGACAGACGCAGGTAAAGTTGGGCCGATTGGCTTTCTTCTTCGACCCATTTCCGTAATCGGGTCCATACCCGCATAATGCTCTCATGTGAAATGTCGATCGTTGAATCAGCATCGAGTACAACATTGGCCGAAGGCATCAGGAAAGCACATCCTGTTTTCCTGAAACTGTCGATCACCCTTACGACCTCCTCTTCACGTGCTTCTGCAAGTGTTATGATCTCGCTCAGTTGTGTCGGACGGCGGGTGCCACGACTTTCCTTGGTAATATCGGTGAGGGCTTTAAATAACTTTTCTGCAATATATTTGTTCTTGTGTTCTTTCAGTTCCGAATAAATTTCTTCAAGGTGAACAGAAAGGGCCTCCTTCATCGTACCGATGGCTGTGTAATGGTCCATTCCTATGGGCTGATCACCGATACGGTTCAGGGTCCAGTAATCCCAGGTCCGCATCATTGCATGTTGCCTGATGGGCAATTGATCAGGATCATCCCCTACATCGTTTAACAGGCAGTCAACAAGCTCTTCAGTAATTTTACAGCCTTTTATCCCGACAGGCCCGGTAATTGCGAGTCGCCTTTCGTCATTGTTCATGCGGGGCACAAGGTAATAGCCTTTGTTGATCGCCTCGCTCAGACCCCTGAATTCAGTACATTCATCCAGGAAATCAGTACGCATTGATAGTATTATATATATTGGTATGTCTTTATTCGTAATGGCAGTTAATAACAGGTCAACAAATGAGGCAGTTTCAAGGATTGTTTTAAAACTGGTCCGGCTTTTCTGGAACCTGAAAAGCTCTTCAAACTGGTCAATGATAATCAGTCTGGCCTGTCCTGCAGAATTGTCAAGCTTGCGTACAACATTCACAAGCCCATCTTTTCCTGAGCGCAGTTCACCTGCAATGGTCTCGGCGTTGATTTTTCCATCAGTCAGGGATTCTGCCAGGTTCCTTATCGGAGCATCAGATGGACGAAAAATGCTCAGTTTCCAGGAGTTTGAGAAAAAGTCTGTTTTGTTTTTTATCAAAGAAGGAATAACACCTGCCTTGATCAGCGAGGATTTACCACAACCTGATGACCCGACAATTGCGAGAAACCTTGTTTGCACTAATTTTTCAATCAGTTCCCTGATCTGAAGTTCTCTGCCGAAAAACAGCTCATCCTCATGAATTTCGTAACTCCGGATACCTGGAAATGGGTTATCGTGAAGTAGGGGTGGCGCCATGGATGTTATAAAAAGTTGATTCAATAACAAATTTATACTTTTCATTGATAAACTGGAAAAAAACTTTTTTAAAAAAATGGCCTGTTTAACCGGAAAATCTTCTAATTTTATCCTGAATATAATTTCCGTTTATGGATGAAGTCAAAAGTGATTCGAATGGTTCGCCTCAAATGGAGAAAATTGAGGATCAATTAAAGGTCGCACGGAAGCAACTTGAAGAATGCGAAAAAATGGCCACACTTGGCCAGCTTACAGCCGGAATTGCCCACGAAATCAAAAATCCGCTGAATTTTATCAAGAATTTTTCGGAACTGACCCTGGACCTGATCAAGGAATTGAACGATGAAATTGCAACGCTGGCCGAAACTATGGATCCCAAGGAAGTTGAATACCTGAACGGAATCCTGACAGATATGAATGGCAATATTTTAAAAATCAGCGAACATGGCAAACGTGCCGACAGCATCATCCGCGGAATGTTGCTGTATGCCCATGGAAAGTCGGGTGAATATGTCCCTACTGATATCAACGCAATGCTTGCTGAATATGTCGCCCTTGGATATCATGGACTGAGGGCATCGGACAATACATTCAATATAAAAATGGAGCATTCTTATGATGATACGATTGGCCTGATCAGTGTTGTTCCCCAGGATATAGGCAGGGTTTTTCTCAATATTATCAATAATGCATGCTATTCCACACATCAGAAAAAGAAAGTGAATCCCGGCAGTTATCATGGGGTACTGGTAACCAGCACAAAAAACCTGGGAAGTCAGGTTGAAATTCGTATCAGGGATAATGGAAATGGGATTCCCCCATCGTTGACCGATAAAATATTCAACCGGTTTTTTACTACCAAACCAGCTGGGTCCGGCACCGGACTTGGATTGTCAATAAGCTTTGATATTATAGTGAATCAACATCATGGAGCGTTAAGGGTTGAATCAGCAGAGGGAGAGTTTGCGGAATTTATAATTGTTTTACCAAGAATAATTAACACCATATGAGCATGAATAATAAGTTAAATATTAAAATCCTGGTTGTCGATGATGAGATCGACCTTGAACCCCTGGTACGTCAAAAGTTTCGCCGTCAGATCCGTGATGGTGTTTATGAATTTGTTTTTGCCTTTAACGGGCTTGAGGCCCTGGCGAAGTTAATCGAGTATCCCGAAATAGGCATTATCCTGTCGGATATCAATATGCCAGAAATGGACGGACTGACGCTGTTGACAAAGTTGAAGGAACTAAAAAATCCCGGATTAAAAACAGTGATTGTTTCAGCTTACGGTGATATGGAAAATATCAGGACAGCAATGAACCGGGGCGCATTTGATTTTGTTACCAAACCGGTTAATTTCGAAGATCTTGAAATTACGATCAACAAAACGCTTGATGAAATCATGCAAATCAGGCAATCGCAGGAGGAGCACGATCAACTGATTTCTATCCGCCAGGATTTGAATACGGCGAAAGAGATACAACAAGCCATTCTTCCAAAGGTTTTTCCGCCATTTCCCGGCCGTACCGATTTTGGCGTTTATGCTTCAATGGTTGCAGCCAAGGAGGTTGGTGGTGATTTTTTTGATTTTTTCATGATTGATCATGACCGGCTTGGTTTTGTTATTGGAGATGTTTCCGGCAAGGGAGTTCCTGCTGCCATATTCATGGCTGTGAGCAGAACGTTGATACGTGCCACCGGGTTGAAGGGCTTACCCTCTGACGAATGCATGAATTATGTAAACAACCTGCTTTGCAACGAAAGTGTTTCCTGCATGTTTGTTACTGTTTTCTATGGGATTTTCAATACTGCCAGCGGCGAAATAGAATATGTAAATGGCGGGCACAATCCCCCTTATGTCCTTTCCGGGAACGAAATAAGGAAAGTCCCAATGACCGGTGGCCCGATCATGGGATGTATGGAGGATTTTAATTATCAGTCGAAGAAATTGCAACTGCTGCCAGGCGAACGTCTTTTTCTTTATACCGATGGGGTAACGGAGGCTTTCAATATTCATGACGAGGCATATGGTGATGACCGGCTTGAGAACTTTCTGCAAAACCACCTTTCTCATTCCATCGACGATGTTGTTAAGGAGTCGATGAAGGAAGTAACTGCTTTTTCAGCTGGGATGGCGCAGTCAGATGACATTACCTATCTGGCAATTTCCTACAACGGCCGCAGCTGATTCTCGATCGCTTGCTTTTAAATATGGAGATTGTTAGTAAAAAATGGAATGTATTTGACGTTCTGGAGATTCAGGGACGTATTGATGGCCTGACAGCGCCAGTACTGAAACGTACTGTTGATCAGGAAGCTGTGGATGGCCGTCGCAATCTTTTTCTTGATTTTTCCCAGGTCACCTACATGAGCAGCGCAGGTTTGCGGATAATTCTGCAAAGTCACAAGGCATTGAAGCAGATCGGAGGCAAGCTGACACTCGTTTCGGTGCCACCTGCCATTATGGAGGTTTTCATTATCAGCGGCATGGCTGGCTTTCTCCACATTCTTGATGATTTAAAGTCCCTTCTTACTGTTAAGAAACCCGAGACAGATTTTGCTGAAATCATTGAAGTAAACCTGGACGGGATAAGTTTTGAATGGCGAAAAGCTTCTGCCCGCCATGGAAAATTCCTCACCTTCGGGTCTGAAGAAAAATTTCAAAATGCTTCCTATGGGCCTGCTGATCCGGTCGTTTGTAAACCAGCTGAAATTGCATATGGATTGGGACTGGCAGCGCTGGGAGAAGAATATGCAGATTATAAATCCCTTTTTGGTGAAGCCGTTGTGATCGGGCATCATTTTTTTTCCTATCCTGCGGTAATCAGGCCGGTTGTTGATTATTCATATTTTGCGCAGGCGTCACAGCATTCACTGAACTTTTTATATGGTTTCGGAATCAATGGAGAGTTTGCACGGATACTCCGGTTTGATGCCAGTAATGCACCCTTACGTATTGAGGAACTGCTCAATGCTGTGAGAAAAGTAGCTGATACCAATGTATTTGGTGTAGTGATTCTGGGAATGAGCGGGGGGATCCATGGAATGCATCTTAAGAAATCACCTATTCATGAAAATCAACCCGCGTCAGGTCATATTCTGGATAGTTCCAATTTTCCTCATTGGATGAACTTTTCACTTGAATCGGAGGAGATCAATAAAACAGTTGTTGCATGCGGTATTGTTGTTAAAGCTCCCGGAATGCTGAATTCTGCAACACGGAAAATGCTCCCTGAAAACGGAGGAATGCATCTGCATGCGGCCATTTTCGAAAATGGATTGTGGAGTAACAATATCATTGAATTCGAGGATGAATTGCTACGGGTTGTGAAAGAATTTGAACCACAAAAGGTCCTCCACCTGTTGCCGGATTCAAAACTGAAAAGTGGTTATATTGGTTTAATTAACCTGGAGGAAATCTGATGGAACTATGGATCGGAGCGGTGAACCTGGGCATCCTGTATGCGTTCATGGCCATAGGCGCCTTCATTACCTATAAACTTTATTCCTTTCCGGATATTACGATCGACGGAACCTTTACGACAGGCGCTGCCGTTGCTTCCATTCTTATCGTTGACGGATGGAATCCGATCATGGTACTTCCCGTTGCCTTTCTGGTTGGTTCGCTGGCTGGTTTTCTCACTGGTTTTATCCATACAAAGTTCAAAATTGAAGGATTGCTCGCAGGAATTCTTGTCATGACGAGCCTTTACTCCGTGAACCTCCATATTATGTGGAAATC